>OFRI01000124.1_pt1 | contig 19989 bp, 47 predicted proteins | sample 1543031 | NCBI WGS metagenome assembly OFRI01 (sample SAMN07774226, study PRJEB24372) | wastewater metagenome
TCCCCTCCCCCCGACGGTGCATGTTTATGCAGAGCCGCCGCGCGCCGTGGTGCTAGTGCGGTGCTGGGCCTGCCGCAACGTTGCATGATCCACAGCAGACGATGCCAAGCGTGTGATCAAGCTGGAGGCTGGTGGCTGGGTGCGCTGGTCTGCCAACACCGGGGCATGTCCACCCGTGCTCGGCTACCCATGCGTCTCGTGCCTGCTTGGATGTGCGTTGCCATGCGCCGTGGTAGTGGGTGCGCCTGGCGTTGCGCTGTGCGTCTCGCTGCTTGGTGCAGTTGGCGCAGCGGCTGGGGTTGGTGGTGAGGGTGCCGCAGTTGAGGCAGGGCCTGGTCGGCATGGCACCCCCGGACGCGCAAGAGGCACGACCCACCGGTCGCACGTCTAACACATCATGGCTTGTGGCTGTCGGGATTGCAAGCACCCGTAGGGTTGTGAGCCGTCGCCTCCGTCGCATGGTGTCAGGCGATGAGGCCTGCGACCTTGGCGACCTCGTGCCACGGTGGGCTCAACGTTCACGAACAGAGCCCACGCGTGGGCCACATCACCATCTTAGAGTTGAGCACCTGGTCCATAGCGCGCGCCCACTCCTCCTCGGTGGCGAGCCCTCCCGCTGAGGTCTCGGCAGAGAGGCCGGCCCGGACCAGCGACTGGGCCATCTCGTCGGGGTAGCGGTAGCCGGCAGAGCGCAGTCGGTCTGCGCAGCGTTCGACGAAGTCGTCTCTCATGCTGCCCCGTTCCACTCGTCTGCAATCTGCTGTGCGGTGAACACACTGGCACGCTTGCCGGGTGTGCGCTGTGACCACCGGCCGGTGCGTTCGTGGCGGATGAGCTGCTCGTTGGTGGGTAGCTGGCCGCTGCGTCGCACGAAGTCCTGGCACGCGTGGCAGACGGGGATGGGGTCGCGCAACGGCTGGTCGAGGACGGATGCGAAGTCGGTGGTGCAGCGTGCGGGGTGGTGGTTGTCGATGCCGGCTCGTTCGTGGAGTGCGCAGCCTTTGGTGTCTGCGATGAGTTGGCGCCGCTTGGGCTCATGCGCCGGCAGGTACTTGTCGCTGAGTGCGGCCAGTGTGAGCAGCGCCCGGTACGCCCGGTCGACGGCGGCGTCATGCTGCTCGAGGTCGTGCCTGGCTTTGTCGGGGGTGGTGGCCGCGGTGGCGGTGGGGTCGCTGCCGCCTCCCCCGGTGGTCTTGTCGCCGTCGAAGTGCTGGGCCCTGGGCTGGCCGTTGAGGTGCTGTGCGATCTCGTGGCGGAGCCCGAGCTGCACGCAGGCGAGGAGGGCGGCGAGGTGGGTGTGGTCTGGTGTGCGGGTCACTGGTTCGCTCCTGCTCGTGGGTGGGTTATGCGGCTGGTGTGCGTAGCGCTGCTCGCGCTGCTGCTGCCCCGGCCTTGATGGCGTCCGGGTTGGACCTGATGGCGGCGAGTGACGCCTCACGCTCTTGGCGCCTGGCCTCGGCGTCGTCGGCCAGAGCGGCAGCCCGTGCTGCGCCAGCGTCGGCTGGCCCGCAGCGGGGGTCGATGTGCTCTGCGATCTCTACGTGCAGCGGGTAGTGCAACCCAGCCGTGCGGCGCTCCACCTCGTAGGCGATGGCGGTGGCGTGCGTCTCTTCCCTGCGCTGTGTTGCCGTGCGAAGCCACCCGGCCTCGTTGACGATGACCATGTCGTCGGCGCGTGCCCGGTCGAGGTCACAGCGCGCCATGTGTTCGAGGACTGCTCTGGTCAGTTCCTCTTCGCCGCCGTAGGCGGCCTTCGTGGTGGGCTGCTCCCCTGAAATCTGCGGGGGACTAGAGGGGGAATCTTCTCTTCTCTTCTCTGCTAGACCGGCCTCTAGCACTTTGCTAGGCGTTTGCTTGGCCTTGGCGGCCTTGGCCTGGCCTCCCTTGGCACCGGCTGCTGCCCGTTTCGCCTTGATATTCCGGGCATCTTCGGCGGAGCGCTGGTGGTCGAGGTAGTCGTGGATCTGGAACCACTCATCGACCTTGGGGTCGCGCACCGTAGGTAGACCGTAGGTCGACCCAAGGTCGACCGTAGGTCGTTCCCACAGGCCACGATCAACAAGTGAGTCGATGGCATCTCGCCACCGTCGGACGCTCCACGACTCCACCACGGCGAGGGGGATACGCCCGTCAGTCAGGTGCTTCGAGCACCAGCAGATCGCACGAAGGTGGACGTGAACGGCTACAAGAGACAGACCGATCACCTTGGGATGGTCGAAGAAGTCGTCATCCAGCTTGACCCATGTGGACGCCATCTCAGCTGCTCCTTCGGTTGTGCGCTAGCGCCAGCGGGCACCAGTTGTCGTGGTGCGCCTCGGCGTGGACGAAGTTGGGTTCGTCAGGGTCGGGGCGGTCGATGGTCACGTCGACCTTGCACAGGCACCCCCTGGCCTTGACGGCAGAGCGAACCTCAGCGGCGAGTTCTTCGTCGGTGTAGTTCACGCCGCTGTCGCCTCACGCTGAGATGTGATGGTGGAGGTGGTCGGGTCGTAGTTGAGGCGCACCGTTTCCAGTGCGCCGGCCCGGTGCTTGAGGATGATGGCCTCCATGATCCCGGCGTCAGGGTTGTCTGGCTTCTTGTTGTAGAGCTCGTCGCGGTACAGACCGATGACGATGTCTGAGTCCTGCTCGATGGCCCCGGACTCGCGCAGGTCGGCGGTCTGCGGGCGCTTGTCGAGGCGCTGTTCGACGCCACGGTTGAGCTGCGCCAGGGCGATCACGGGTAGGCCGAGGTCGCGAGCGAGGCGCTTGAGTCCACGGGACAGCCCGGCTACTTCGGTCTGTCGGTTCTCGTGGGTGCCGATGGAGTCCATGAGCTGGAGGTAGTCGACTACGACGAGGCCAAGGTTCGGGATGCGCCTGGCCTGGTAGCGGATGGTGGCGAGGTTGGCGCCGGGGTCGTCGTGGATGTAGAGGGGGGCGGTGGCGAGGTCGGCTACACCGTCGGTGATGTAGCCCCAGTCCCGATCGTTGATCTCGCCGGCCCGCAGCCGTGAGTGCTTGAGTCGGGTGACTTGTGCCATCCACCGGTCTTGAAGTTCCTCGAGGCCCATTTCGATGGAGACGATGAGGGTGGCGACGCCATCGGCCGTGGTGTTGTTGACAACCTGGCAGGCGAAGTCGGACTTGCCGTGTCCTGGTCGGGCGCACACGGTGATGAGTTGCCCGGCTCGGAACCCTCCGGTGTGCTGGTCGAGGGTGGGTAGCCCGGTGGGGATGCCGGTGGGTGCGGTGCCGTCTGAGCGTGCTTCGAGGGTGGAGAGGTAGCCGTTGAGGGTGTCCCCGAGGCGGACAGCGTTGGTGTTGCCGGACTGGCCTTCGAGGTCTTCGAGCATCCCGACGCAGTCGGCGGTGTTGCGGCCCTCTTGGGCGAGTGTCTTGAGTTCTTCGGCTACGCGCATCTGCTTGCGTCGCCGTGAGTGGTCGCGCACGATGGCGGCGTAGGTGGGTGCGTTGCTGGTGGCGGGCGTGACGTTGACCAGTCCGACGACGGCGGCCGGCCCTCCCGCTTCGTCCGCCAGAGAGCCGAGCTGTTCGACAACGGTGACGGGGTCGATGCCCTGGCCGTTCTCTTCGAGGGTGCGGATGGCGTGGTAGATGTGACCGTGCGCCGGCCGATAGAAGTCGTCGGCAGTGAGCTGGCCTGCGGCGTCTCGTGCTTCCTCGGACAGCATCATGGCTCCGAGCAGGGATGCTTCGGCGTCAAGGTTGTGCGGAAGGATCTGCGGCGCCTCAGCGCGCTTGTCGCCCTTGGCGATGGCCTTGTAGTCCTCGGCCCACTTGTGCCCGTGGGTGTCCCACGGATCTTCGAGGTGGCCTGGGTCGTCGCCTGGCCCTGGCCCGTACCAGCCGTCTGGCGGCTGCTCTGCCTTGACAGGGTCGGTATCGTCGTACATGTCAGCGCCTCCAACCGGTGCTGGCCATGCCCCCGGCCGGTTGCACGGTGCGGGGGCGCTTAACGTGAACCCCCATTGTCCCACGGAATGTGGAACGAACCCTCATCACCTTTTGCGGCTATCGGTAGGGCGGTCAGCCTTCGGGCGGTGGGGTCCGGCGACGCATTCGACCTTCTCGTCACAGCGCCCGTGCGGGCAGTCGTCGAGCTTGCGTGGCGACCACGACAGGTGACCTTTGGGGCACTGCCACTTGGACGCGGTCACGCTGCCTCCCCGCCGAAGATGTCGAGCTGCCCGTCGGGCACGGCCTTCGGCTTGTCGACGCGCAGCACCTTGGCCCTCAGTGCTGGGTCGTTGCAGCGCCATTCGGCTAGTCGCAGGTAGTCGGCTGAGAGGTCGATGCCGATGCCGTGGCGTCCGAGGATGTGGGCCACTGCTGGTGTCGTGCCTGTCCCGCTGAACGGGTCGAGGACGACACTGGGTCGTGTGGGTGCGGTGGTGTCGGGGCAGGCGCAGGCGTAGCCGGTGATGGTGGCGGTGGTGCGCCACTTCTCATCTTGCTTCCAGCCGACCTCGGCGGCCCCGTCCTTGACCTGCTGTGCCCCTGAGCGAAACTCACCGGCCCCGTAGTAGACGTCCTTCTCCTTCGCCACCACCGGCCGTCGTCCTTCGCCGCACGCCACGCACACCCCCGACGGTGACCAGCCGAGGATCAGCCGGCGGGGCCACTCGGACGGGAACGCCGCGAAGTGGTCGACGCCGATGTGGTCGGGCACCCGGAGCGGTTCGGTGGGGATGGTCCAGACGGAGCCGGGCAGCTTGCCGAGCGGGTTCATGCTCTGCGCTGCGTCCATGCGTGCAGTCGGCTTGCCGTGGTCGCCGCGGGATGGGTCGACGTTGCCGAACGTGCGAGTAGCGGTGGGTGCGTCGTACTGCTCACGCACCTCGTCCACCGCCGAGAAGTACCGCGGCTCCTTCGTGAAGTGGAACCACTGCTCGTGGGAGCGTCGCACCCGGTCGGTGACCGACTCGGGGAGGCCGTTCGGCTTCGACCAGATGATCTCGGCGCGGAGGATGAGCCCGAGCTGGTCGATGCATCCGATGGCGTAGCGTTGCGGGAGCATCATCAGCGACTTGGCGGGGATGCCGAAGTCGACGTTCTTGGCGGTGATCTTGGCGTTCGCCTCGGTGCTGCGTGGTCGGTCTAGGCCGCCATTCCGCATGGCCGCGGGTTGCACACCGCTGTACTTGTCGCCCAAGTTCACGAACATCGACCCCGACGGCTTCAACACCCGACGGCACTCGGCCGTCACCGCCCACAACGCCTCGAGGAACGCCTGCGGGGTCGCCTCCGACCCGATCTGGCCGTCGTAGTGCTCGCCACCATCGGTGTACGACCGCAGCGCGAAGTACGGGGGGGACGTGACGATCAGGTCCACGCTGTCGTCCGCCAGCGGGATCGACGTGGCGTCACCACGGATGAGCTGGTACGTCATGCGTCCTGCCGTGCGGCGAGGGCCTGGTCGATGGCGGTGTCGTCGAACGCTCTGACGGCGTGGGCGAGGTCGTCGGCGTGGGTGAGGAGCCGGCGGTAGCGGGCCATGGTGGCGACGATGCGGGCGTAGGTGGGCGAGTTGGCGGTGGTGCCGAGGGCGGTGAGGTAGGTGGTGACGTTGGCGGGGTCGATGCCTGCCTGGCCGTCGCCGGTCTGGACTTCGTGGGCGACGGTGATGGGGTCGATGGGTTCGCCTCGGGTGTGGAGTCGGAGGATGGCGGCGTAGACGCGCCGGTTGGCTGGGGTGTAGAGGTCGTCGGGGGTGACGGTGGCGGCGGCGTGTTGGAGGGCGCGGGTGGATGTGAGGCAGGAGCTGATGAGGGCCGCTTCGGCGTCGGCGTGGTGCGGTGGGGTGTCGCTCATCGTGGGTTCGTCTCGGTGCGATGCTCGCCGGCGTCCCATCCGCAGGTTGGGCACCATCGACGGGTGACGGTGAGGGTGGCGCCGTAGCCGCCGTGGCGGAACAGGGCGAGCTGCCCGGCGGTCTCGGTGACGATGTGCCCGCCGCACTCCATGCACGAGATGCCGGCCCCCACGGAGGTGAGCGCGTAGGAGCCTTGCCAGCCCATGGCGCGGCGCTGGGCCTCGATGCGTTGGCGTCGGGTGCTCACCGCTGGGTCGCCGCGGTGCGTGCGGCGAGGGCCTCGTCGGTGGCCCAGCGGATGCCGTCGGCGGATTGGTGCCAACCTTCAGTTGAGGTTGAGGGTTGGTCGGTGGCAGGTTGGTGGCCGGCGGGCTGGGTGCAGGTGCGGTGCCCGTAGGAGCGGTGGCGCGTGGTGGCCCCGCAGGTGCCGAGCTCGAGCTGGTCACGGACCCGGTCGGCGGGCTTCACGCTGCACCCCTCGCCTGCTTGAGCCGCAGCTTGTACTGGCGCGACGACTCGCCCTGCACCGCTTTGATGCACGCCTCGCCGCAGTATTTGCGGGTGAAGGCTTTCGGCCCGGCCATGTATGGCTCGCCGCACCACTCGCACTTGCGGACCGTGTGGGTGCCGGTGCGCCGCATGATTATGTCGGCTATCTCGTCGGGTGTCAGCCCTGCCCTGAACCCGTATGGGTCGCTGCTGGTGACGGCTTCGGTGAGGCAATCGGCGGTGACGGGGCAGCCGTCGCAGACGGTGCGTGCGGTGGCGTAGGGGTCGGTGCGGTTCTTGCGTGCGTTGGCGTGCGGGTCGGCTGGTGGGTAGAAGACGGCGGGGTGTGTGTCCCGGCAGGCGCTCTCGTCGCGCCAGTCGTTCATGCTGCACCTCTGGTGGCGCGTGCGAGGGCTCGCAGCCATTCGGCCCGGCGTGCGACGCTGGCGGCGTCCTGTCGGGCGGGTGGCAGCGGTCGCGGTGCGGGGTGGGTGATGGGTGGCGGCCCGGTGGGCAGGTCGTCCCAGCCCATGACGGCGGACAGTCTGCGGAAGGCGGGGCGGAAGTCGTGGGGCTTCATGGCAGGCACCTGGGCGGGGTCGGCCCGGCGATGGCGTCGGTCAGGGTGTGCCCACCGAGCGGCGCCTCGAGGCGTCCCAGCACGGTGACGGCGGCGATGCGGGCGGTTGCCCACGCCTCGGCCTCGGTGTCGGCGTGTGCGTAGAGCATCCCGCCGGGGCCGTCGACCTCCCACACCCACGCCTTGCCGTTGTCGTAGGGGCCGCTGACGGCGATGGTGACGAGCGTGACCTTCGGTGCGACGGCCATCACAGCGGCCTCGGGAGGAGTGCGAGCCAGTCGTCCAGCTCGAGCACCACGAACGAACGGCCGATGTCCCCGACCCCGTTGCGCTTGAGCACGGCGACGGGGAACACGGACCCGGCGTTGGCCGCTTCGACCTTGGCCTGGTCGACGGCTTCGGCCACGGCGTACCCCTTGCGGTTCTTGGCTTCGATGACGTGGAGGTCGCCGTCGCCGTCGTGGACGTGGATGTCGCCTTGGTCTGCGCTGCCGGTGAGGGCGACCCGGCGTGCGGGGAACCCTGCCTCGGTGATGTGTGCGACGACGGCCGTCTCGAACGCCGTGCCCTTCTTCTTCGGCTTGTTGGTCATGGCCGGAACCGATCCCAGTCCTGCATGACCACCAGCACCACGACCAGGCCGAGGACGACGAGTGCGGTGAGGGTGACGCCGGCCACCGCGGCGAGAGCCTGAGTCATGTCGGTGCCTCCTGGTCGAGCGCGTCGAGGGCGTCCAGCGCCGCGAGTGCGTCGTCCATCCGACCGGCGGGGTCAGCCAGGTAGGAGCGCGTGGCGTCGATGAGGTCGGCCAGTGCGTCGGCGTGGTTGCGGAGCCACACGGTGAGGCGAGCGTCAGCTGACAGGCTGATGTGCCCGCGCATCGGCAGGTCCCACTGGTCGATCTCCAAGCCGAGACCACAGGACTCGTCGTCCATCTCGGTCTTGTCGACGCATCGGTGGGTGATGGTCCACGGGCCGGGGGTGGCTGCGGCGGACAGGGCACGCAGGTCGTCGCCGGTCACCAGATCACCCACCCGATGACCCAGCGCAGCGAGAAGGACGCTCGGCCCTTCTGCACGCGCGCTCGGCCGAACATGGTTGGCTGAGTCGGGCGGTAGATGTGCCAGACAAATCTCCCTCGTCGCCCCTTGGAGATCGAACGACGTTGACGCCGACGTGCAGCCAGCGCCCGTTCAGCAGCAGCCTCGAAGCGTTGCCGCTGGGCTTCGGTCAGTTCGACGTAGGGAACATCGCTATCCCTCACGACCCCTCCCCCAGCGCTTCACGGATGGCGACGGTCAGGAGGTGATCGTCGTGAATGACGACCACGATCCGAGGGAGCGCCTTGGCGAGCAGGTCGCGCAGCGTGACGTTGTCGGCCCGCAGGCCGGTGACGGTCGACCCGAGTGTGGCGTTGTCGCCACGGATCTCGGCGTTCTCGGCCCGCAGTCGCGCCACCTCTTCGCACGTGTGGCCGAAGTTGTTGCTGCATCCGCAGGTGCCCACGGTCACCGGGATGACGTTGACGGTGTGCCCGTCGTGGTCAGCCACGGTCGGCCTCCTGCACCTTGGCGGCACACGCCACACAGTCAGGATGCGAGCCGTCGTAGAGGTGCGGGGCGTCGGGGTAGGGCAGGTGGGAGCTGGGCATCTGCTCGGCGGTCCTGTCGCTTGCGAGGATCAGCCGTGCGAGGTGGACCCACTGGCACCACTGGCCCTCGGCGTTGCTGTTCCCGTTGCGGGGCGAGGCCGACATGAACCAGTCGTCCAGCCACTCGGACTCTTCGATGGCGAGGCGCTTGCCTGCGCCGATTTCGTAGCTCACGACTGGGCCTCCTGCACCTTGGCGGCGGCAGCCTTGAGGGCGTCCGCGGTGAACAGGTCCCGCAGTCGGGCCAGGAACTCTTCTGCGGGGTGCGGTCGTCCGGTGAGCCACATCGCCACGACATCGGCGGGGTCGGGCGGCGGGGTCCACCCGGCGTCGATGGCACGCTGCGCACGAGCAACGTCGTGGAATGGTCGGTTAAACACCTCGGGCCATAGCAGGCTTGCGAGTCGTTCGGCATCAGTCATCGGTCCCCCATGTGGTTGTTGGCCCACCGGCAATGCGCCGGCGGGGAAGGTCGGGTGCAAGGGTCGGTGTGGTCGCCGGGGATGCCCTTGCTGGCCATCGCCGCGGCGATGAGGGCGAGGCCGGTCCACCAGATCAGGCGGGTCACCGGATCGGCTCCACGACTCCGGTGCTGATGTGGGGCGGCGCTCCGGTGTGGTCCTCGAACAAGATCGCTAGCTCGTTCACCGTGGCGGCCAAGCGCCGTGTTCTCGGCACGCAGTGAGTGGACGAGACACGGTCCGTGGTCGGTGAACTCACACGACGTGCCGGGGGATGCCGGGCATCCGAGCGAGTGCAGCGTCAGTTGCTCACACTTACGGGCCAGCGCCGTGTTCTCGGCCCGCAGGCGGTCCACCTCGGGCAGCAGGTCCTCGACCCACGCCCGCATCTGCCAGAACTCGGCGCCGTTGATCTCGTCGCGGATGTCGTCGGTAACGATGCGGTCGGCCATCACAGCCCGGCCGCCTCGAGCAACCAGCCCCAGCGCTCTGCGAACTCGGAGCGCACACGGTCAGCGAACGGCTGCGGCTGCACCTCCACCGGCGGGGTCTCCAGCGCCTTGACCCGAACAGCGAGCCGGTCGACCTGCTGGGCGAGTTGGTCGAGGTCGTGTTCGAGGGCGTCGATGCGGTCCGACTTCTTCACTGCGCCTTCTCCTGGTCGAGGAATGCGTCGAGCTCGGCCGTGGGCACGTGCGGTGATGTGTGCAAGCGCCAGTGCGGCGCCTTCGATACGTTCGACTGGTGGGGTGAACGTCGGGCGTGCGGTCACCGTGCCCCTCCGATCAGCGCAGCGACCATCACAGCCACCAGCACGGTCTGCCAGCGGCCCAGCCTGACGCCGATCCGTACGCTGCGGCGGTGTGAGGCGACGGCGGAACGGCCGACGTGCAGGCCGCGCCATGCGCCGACGGCGTGGGGTGCGACGAGGGCGGCGAGGATGAGGACAGCGGCGGCGGTCATCGGACTGTCACCTCACGGGCGACAGGGTCGAACCCGTCAGGCCACCGGGTGAACTCGTTGGCGAAGGCGTACCCCAGGTCGGCGTACCCCAGGTTGGCGTACCCCAGGTTGGCGCCCCGCAGGTTGGCGCCCCCCAGGTCGGCGTACCGCAGGTCGGCGCCCCCCAGGTTGGCGCCACACAGGTTGGCGCCCCGCAGGTCGGCGTACCCCAGGTCGGCGCTCCACAGGTCGGCGTACCCCAGGCCGGCGCCCCGCAGGTTGGCGCCCCGCAGGTCGGCGCCACGACACCAGCCGTCACGGATCAGGGCAGGGCCGTCGAACACGTCGACCACCCGGCACCGACTGACCCGGATCTTGTCGTCGTCCTCACCGAGCACGTCGGCCTGGTCGAACTCGACCAGGAGGCAGGTGATCGCCGGAATGCTGCCGGATGCTGCGCCTCGCCACGTCTTCGCCAGGCACAGCCCGTCACCGATGAACTGGGGGCACGGGTCGCCTCGGGTGAACTCCTGGCCGTCTGGCAGCGGGGCGGTCGCCTCGTTGCCGGGCCAGGGCCACCGGTAGCCGTGGGATGAGCGCAGGTCGGGGTGCACGGCACGCCATGCGGTTCGGGTTGTCATCGGTCCCCCATGTGGTTGTTGGCCCACCGGCAATGGGCCGGCGGGTCGGGTCGGGTGCAAGGGTCGGTGTGGTCGCCGGGGATGCCGTGGGACGCCATCGCTGCGGCGACCAGCGCCAGCAGCGTCCAGAAGAGCAGGCGGGTCACCGGTCGACCGTGTACTTGATCTCGTCCGCCGGAATGAGCCGGGAGAGGAACTCCTCGAACGCTCTGACCCCGAGCCAATTCATTGACACGTCCCGCTCCAGCGCCGCTTCCGAAAGCCGGTCCCGCAGGTCGGCGGGAAGGCGCAGGGTGACCCCTACTCGCTCGTCGTTGGACCTCGGCCGCCCGGTCACGTCGGTTCCCCCAGTGCCTCACGGATGGCGACCGTGAGGAGGTAGTCCTCGTGTCGGTCGTTGGGGTCGATCCACGGGAGCGCTCGGCGGAGCAGGTCCCGCATCGCAGCGTTCTCGGCAACGAGCGCTGTGCGTTCTCGGGCAGCGGCGCAGATGCGGCAGGAGCATTGGTGCGGGTCGGCTTTCGCCAGCGGCTCACCGATGGTGACCGGGCCGACGTTGATGGTGTGGCCGTCGTCGGCCATCACAGCCCCACCGCCTCGAGCAGCCACGACCATTTGGCGTCGAACTCGGAGCGCACCCGGTCGCCCAGCGACTGGTCACGCTTGGCGAGCGCCGTCTTGAGGTCCCGCATGTGCCTGTGCGCCATCTCAAGCGCCGACCGGTAGGCGTCACGCTCCTTGGCGAGACGGTCGCACTCCAACTTGAGCGCTGCGATCTGCTCCGACTTCTTCACTGCGCCTTCTCCTGGTCGAGGAATGCGTCGAGCTCTGCGACGCATTCGGGGTGCGGTGGGGCGAGCCGTGTAACGGGCCGGCCGTCGTGGTCGACCGGCACGCCTGCGGGCTCGTCGGGGGTGGTGCGGATGACGCAGCACCAGGGGCACGGGCGGGTCATGCGCCTGCCTCCCGGTGAACGAACTTGATCTTGGGAAGGTTGGGGCGGCGAGTGAACCCGAGTGCCCGCATCTCATCCGCGGTGTAAGTCCGGCCGCCGCGCTTGCGGCCACGCTGGCGACCATCAAAACCGACCCACGTATCACCAGCCGGCACCGAACCGAGTTCGGTCCAGTTGGTGGCCCGGTAGATGGCGCCCGTGTGACCTTCGCCTGTGTCGGCATAGGTAAGCAGCGTGTGCCACCGCTTCCGGTCAATGGCCTTCATTGAGCGGCCCATGAGGAATGAGGCCGAGTTGGTCGGCATGTCGGGAGCCACCACCAGCCGGGACAGTGCGAGCACGCCTCGCCAGTCGTTAGCGACGGTCTCAGCGGCGGCGCGCGTGGGAGGAATCCAGAGCGCCACGCCATAGGGGTCACCCATTGGCATGTCTGCCCGATAGAGACCGTGGCGGTAAGTGCTGGTGTTGGGCGCTGACCGGGAGTAGTGCCACGCTTCAATGAGCCGCACGGCCGACCCGTGGTCAGGAATCGGTGCCACGACCCACTCGGCGGAACGAAGATGGGTCACGCTCCCGCCTCCAACGTCCACCCGAGATGCTTGGGGTCGTCCGACTCGACCCAGTGCGCCCGGCCCTTCGCCCCGTCCTCGATGCGTGCCCGGAACTGCTGCGCCTCTTCGGGCGTCAACTCCCCGAGGTGCGTCGAGCGGCCACCGGACACCTGGTAGGCGAGCGCTTCCCACCGTGGCTCGCGTACGTCCTCGTCCCAACCGGAGGCCACGGCTCGGCAGAACCGGTTCAGCGCCTGGTACCGCTTGTTGTCCGTCTCCTTGAGCGTGGCGGGGGTGTCACCGGAGGGGGTGGCGGTGGGTGGGACGGGACCCCCTCCGGTGACGTTCTCCCCCCCGACGGCGGCGGTTCCGTCGGGGGGTGCCGTCCCGACCTCGCCACCCGGCCAGGTGGCGGGCTCAACCGTCGTAGCGGGAGCCTCAGGGTCAGGTGCGGTAACGCCGGGAGAGGCGACATCGGCAGGGGGGACAGTGCCGGCATCACCTCCCCCGGACATCTTGCGGGGTCGCAACCCCGTGGCGGGCAACGGCGCCGCAGCGTTCTTCCGAGGCTTCGGCCTCTCCGGCACAGCGGCCACCTGCTCGGCAATCGACGGGCGTGGCCCCTCGGGCAGCTCCGCCACCGGGACCGGCGTCAGGCCACGGCGGGTGGGTGCCTCCAACTGGACACCGACACCGCCGTCAGGTGCCACCAGCTCGGACAGTCGAACGTCGGGCAGGTCGAGGACCGGCACGACAAAGTTGTTCGTCTTGACCGTCCCGTCCGGGGCGATACGGGTGACGGACCGCTGCTCGGCCAACAGGCGGCCACGTACCAGCGTGCCGGGGGCGAGCATCGACAGGATGGCGATGGTGCCGGCGAGCTCGGTGGCGGCGTAGTAGCCGTGTGACTCCAGGCGCCACAAGCCGAGGCCGGGCAGGTCGGGCAGCATCACCGAGAGGCGGGTCGTGTCCTTGCACGCCTTGCCCTGCGCTGCCTGTGCGGCACGTTCGGCGGGGTCGGCCGGGCACTGGCACGGCCCGTCGGAGATGGTCTCGCGCACCCCGTCGCAGCGGCGGTGGCAGACCTTGTTGCCCCACATCTCCCGCCATTGGGACCAGCCCATCTCGCCGGGGACGAGGATGACGTTGAGGGCTACGGCGTCGGTGACGACCCCGTACTCGCCGGCGTTGAACGGTTCCACCTGGCCGCCGTAGAGGTCGGCGGCGTCATGCACGGTTGCCTCGTCGGCGCTGGTGAGCTTGAAGGTCTCCAGCTTTGCGGGGCGGGTGTAGTTCTTCCCGGCCTTCGTGACCCCGGTGACCTTGTGGCCGAGACGGATGCGGCCCTTCTCCATCATGCGCTGCTGAAGGTCGAGGATCGGCATCAGGCCACCGCCTCCTTCGCCGGTTCGAGCGGCCGTCCGATCACCGTCTTCGATGTCTGGAACTGCCAGCGGGCCGCCTCCTGCACGAACAGGAACGACTCGAAGATGTCGGGGCCGCACTCGACCGGGTAGGCGTCGCAGTGGTCCGGGGTGATGTGGATCACGAGGCCGGTGTCGACCTCGGGGACCGGGACCGCCATCTCACGCTCGGCCGCACCGAGCAGGTAGTAGCGGCGGCGGTACTGCTCCATGCGGCGGGGCCGCCAGACCGCGGCCATCTCGGCGTGCCGGTAGGCGGCCAGTTGCAACGCCACTTCGGGGTAGGGGGTGGTGGGGTTGCCCCGGTTGTCGAAGCTCTTGCGGGACGACTTGTAGTCCACGATGCACCGCACCCCGCCGACGGTCAGGAAGGCGTCACAGGTCCCGGCGTAGCCGTAGGACGGGCTGTAGACGGTGACCTCGGCGGCCTGGTAGACGGGCTGGAACTCCTGCGCCCACCGGTCGAACTGGTCGAGGAACGGTTGCACCTCTGCGTCCACGTCGGGGCGTTGGCCGGTGAGTGCGTAGGCTTCGCAGGCGGCGTGGACTTCGGTGCCGAGCTCGGCAGCGGTGCGCTCGCCCTTCGCCCTTCTAAAGCGGGCGTCGCGCAGCCACTTGATGACCGCCTCTCGCCCTTCTTCTTCGATGCGTGCCTGAAGGCTGGCGGCGGAGTTGACGGCGGCCTTCGCCGCCTCCTCGGCCGTCCAGTACAAGAGACCTTCAGCCTTAAGGCAGCCAAGAATGGTGGTCACGGACCAGTGCCGTTCGTCGTCGTCGGCTGGCTTCTGGCCGTCGAGTGCGGGCTGGCCGAGTTCGGCTACCACGGGTCGACCTCGGTGACGCCTTTGGGCATCGGGCCATCGGATGCGCCGAAGGTGTCGGCCCGGAACGGCGCCACGGCGGTGAGGGCGGACGCCCACGGCTCGTTGAGCTCGTCGGGCTCGTGGCGGTCCAGGTGCTCGTGCTCGACGACGGCGAGGAGCGCACGGGTGGCGGCGACGAGCGCGTGGCGGGTGTGGGGGCCGCACGCCCACGGGCTGGCGGCCACGTCGTCAAGGTCGATGTGGGTGCGGAGTCGGGCGGTCACCGGTACGGCTCCGGGTCCGGCACGGGAGCGGTCGCGACCCTGACCTCGTCGTCGTGGCCCCACCACCGGAGTCGTGTGCGGGTGCCGTCGGAGGATGTGATGCCGGTCTGGGTTTCGGCGTGGACCGTGCCGACCACCTGCTCCCAGCGGCCGTCGTCGCCGTGGACGGCCTGAATCCAGTCACCCACGTGAACCCACCGGGCGGCTTCCTCCTGATAGGCGACACGCCCGCCGGGCAGCCGGTACTCGCGCAGTGGGTCGTCGGGGGCGGCGAGCATGTCGACCGGCGGCCGGCCGATCGAGTCGAGTGCGGCGGCGATGGTGTCGAGCCGCACGCCGATGCTGTCGATCAGCCGGTGGATCTCGCTGATGGTGGGGTCGAGCGGTGTGCGCTCGTCGGTGGTGGTCATGCATCCCCCTTCATGTGGCCCGGCGTGATGCCGGGGTGTCGTTCGGTGGTGGCGCCGTCGTGGCCGACCACCCGGCAGCGGATGGCGGCGAGCGGCACCGTGGGTGCGGGTGCGACCTGGCCTCGTTCGTCGCGGCACTGGGCGGCGTTGGACGGGTGGAGCAGTTGCGGCAGGTGGTCGATGGGGACGCACCGCCCGCCGTAGAGGACGTGGGTGGGGGCGGTCATGCGATTGCCGCCTCCCGTTGGCGCCGCGTCGGCACCGGGGGCGGGAGTGGCCCCAACTCGATCGGGGTCGGGCGCAGCCGCCCACGTTCGGGGTCGCCTGCGGTGTGGATGTCGAGCACCGAGTCGTACCACTCGATGTGGGTGTCGAGGTTCCAGAGGTAGCGCAGGTTCCGCTCCTCGCACCAGAGGCCCACCTCCATCACCATCCACGCGTGGAGGTCCGAGCACCGAGAGCCGTTCGGCCCGTGGTAGCCGAAGGCCGTGTCCATCCACACCTTGAGGGCGTGATCGGGGATGCCCTCCTCGCGCTCGTCGGGGTAGTAGGGGTCGATGAGCGGGCCGTCGGTCGCGTACTGCACCTCCCAGATCGCAGCGAGTCCCTGGCCGAGGCAGTTAGACATCTCGGCCGGATAGACCGTTCCGAACAGTGGGTGCGGCGCAGGCTCGTGGGTCCACTCCACGGCGTCGGTCGCCCCGAGAAGCGTCCGACCGAATCGAAACAACGGCTCAGGCGGCGTCGGGTCGAGGATGAGGATGGTCGTGGACAGGGTCACAGGTCGCCGTCCATGCGGTCGTCTGCGGCGATGGCGAGCACCGCGCCGAGGATCAGCACGGCGGCGAGGAGGACGATGGCGCTCATGCGGCTGCCGGCCCGTCGTCGGCGCACCACTGGCGCACCGTCTCGCCCGTCACGGTGATGCCGTGCGACCGGAGTGCGAACGCAATCTCGTTCCATGACCAGCCGGCGTTGCGTTGAGCGGTGAGCCACTGGTCAAGGTCGGGCATGACCTGTTCGGCTTCGGCTCGTTTCGTGGGAGGCATCAGTCGGTCCCGCTGGTGAAGTCACGGGCGAGGTTCCATTCGCCCTTCTCTGCGATGACTCGGGCGATGAACGCTTCGCCGGCGGTGCGACGTGCGGCCATGCGTTCCCGGTGGGCGGCGAGTTCTTCGGCGGTGGGCACGTCGTCACCCTTTCACAAGGTTGCCAAGTTTGGCAAGGGAAAGTTTCGGGGGTGAACGCGAAGAAGCCCCGGCCGTGGTGGCCGGGGCTTCGTTCGGTTCGGTTCGGTTGGCCTCAGGCGAACAACTTCTAGCCCCGGTAGTACCGCCCGCAGACGGGCCACTGGCCGAGGCCGGAGCGCTGGCGCAGAATCTCGGCCCGGTATGCCTGCTCGCCCGGCGAGTTCTGGTGCGGGTAGCCGGACCCGCCCACGCTGCGCCAGGTGGACAGCAGGAACTGCACGCCGCCGTAGTAGCCGTTGCCGGTGTTGATGTACCAGTTGCCCCCGCTCTCACAGTTGGCGACACCGGACCATCGCCACACGAGGTCCTGGTGCTGCTGCGCCACCCGAGCGGCATCCACTGCGGCCAGGTACGCGGCGATCCGGTTCAACACCACGGCGTTGAGCCACCACGCCAGCCTGCCGGCGGCCACCCGGTCGATGTTCGGGTCGCGGTGGCAGTTCCACCAGACCTGCACGTCAGCGGGACGGTAGGGGAAGGCGACGGGTGAGCACACCCGGTCGACGTGGGACACGACGGGGTCTGGTGCGGGTGGTGCGGTCTGTGCTGCTGCGGGGGTGCTGCACCCGACGAGGGTTATGGCAATGATGATGGTGGCGGTGATGCGTCGGAGATGAATGACATAACTTCCTTGGTGGGGGTCATGGCCTCGGCACGCCATGCGGAAATCGCATGACCCCGGCCGGTGGCGGGACGCGAAAGAGGCCCCACCACTGGGGCGGGGCCTCTCGTGTTGCGTTCTTGGGCGCTAGCGGGGCTTCACGCCTTCACGGCGCCGCTTGCGCTCGGCGTCCCGCAGCGTCTTCCGGTTCAAGTCCTCGAGCGACGGCGGGGCAGCGAACGCCCGATGCGGAGCCGGGCACCGCTCGGCGTTGTTGTGGACGTGAACCCACCCACCCCCGAACTTGGTGGTCGCGCACCCGGCAACCTCACGGCCGCACGTCCTGCACTTCGGCCCGTTGCTCACGGCGGGATCGTCCCGCCGAGCGCCTCGATGGCCCGCACCAACCGGGCCTCGCGGGTGCGGCAGTCGTCCACGGCACGCTTCGCCTGCGCCATGTCGGTGTGCAGCGAGTCGGTCTCGGCTTCGAGGGCGTCGATCCGGTCCCGCAGACGGCCGATGGTGACCTCCTGCTCCTTCGTGAGCTCCATGTACTGCACGGTGAAGTCGCGTTGGTAGGAGATGGCGAGCCGCCCGAGGTAGGTGACGAGGAGGACGACGGCTCCGAGGGTGCCGAGGGTGCGGGCGAGCGCCACCAGGGCGTCGACGTCAGAGACCTGCATGGCGTCGCCTCCACCGGTGCAAGCTCGGGACGGTCAGGACCCACACGGCGAACACCATCCACGCCGTGGCCATCCACACGGATCCGCCGATGATCTCGGACTTGCGGGGCACGCCGTCCTGGCCGATCACGAGGATGGTGAGACCGCGGGAGAGGGTGGCGGTGAGCCCTGCGACCATCGCGAGGAACCGGGTGGTCTCGTCGGGGTGGACGGCTGCGGCGAGCGAGGAGACCAGGGCGAGGAGGAACGCGCAGCGGGTGAGCCACGAAGTGTGGAGGCCGAAGAGGTTGATCGGCTCTGCCCACACGCCCAACCCGAACACCCCGGCGAACACGAGTGGCGTGCAGACGAGCCCGATGCGGTCGTCGAGGTCCCAGCGCACGAGACGGCGTCAGTCCTGCTGCGCGTCGAGCTCGACTTCGATGCGCTGCAAGCGGGCTCTCAGCTTGGCGGCCCGGCGCTTCTCCTTCTCCGACAGGGTCGCCAGGCCCGTGTCCGCGAGGCACTGCTTCACGATCACTCCGATGGTGAACAGGTCGGCGTCGTTCAGGGGCATGTCGGGTTCTCCTGTCATGGTGGCGGCCACACGGGCCTGCCACACGGTCACGTCTTGGGGGATGCCGGGGCCGGCGGGGTCGATCTTGCGGCCGGGTGCGAAGGTGCGGTGGTAGATGATCGAGGTAGCGGGCTGGCCGAGGTGGCGGGCCACGGCTGCCTGTCCGACGGCGATGGCCTCGAGCTGTGCGTCGGGCCACGGTTCGCCGGTCCCGTTGTTCTCGCACTCCCACCCGACGCTCAGGCTGTTGCCGGTGGTGCCGTCGGGGTAGCGCCCGGTCCCGGCGTGGTTGGCGCGACCGGAGGCGACCACCCAGCAGTCGCCGTTGCGTGCGACGAGGACGTTGCACAGCGGCCCGGCCAGGTCGCTGCGCCCGTAGGTGCAGATGTTGAGCGACGGGTGGTCAGACCCGGCGTGCGAGGCGGTGTGGTGGAACACCTGCCAGCGGGGGTCGAAGGTGGCAGACCCGCGGGTCTGCCAGCCGTCGACTTCGTGGACGACGAGTCCGGCTGCTCTGAGTGTGTCGGCCAGCCAGAGGGCGCGGCCCATCAGTGGGCGATGCCGTCGGGGCCGGGAACGTCCAGGTGGTCGCCGGGCCGGTAGGGGGTGGTGAAGCGTTGCGCGGCGATGGCGGCCACGATGCCGACGGCCGCGCCGATGGCGGCGAGCTGGTCTGCACCGAGGGTGGTGAACGCGGCGAGCAGCCCCACGATGGCGGCGGTGAAGGTGGCGGCGGTGACGGGCGGATTGTTGGCGGGGTTCACGGTGTGCTCCTTGTGGGTGCGGCGTAGGCGTTGTCGCGGACGATCTCGATGGCGGCGACGGCCTTAGCGCGGTTGCTGTACGCCTCGCTGTAGGCGAGCACCCGGCCGTTGGTGGCGACGATGCGCCAGCGCCACCGTTGGCGTCGGGGGATGCGTGACCGGATGAGCTCGAAGCGCATGGGTGGCTCCTATGGGGCGGACGATGGAGTCAGGAAGAACTGACCAGTGATCAACACTCGATGAAGCACCGTTGTCACTCCTGCAACGGGATACGGCGAAGTCCTCGCATCAGCCACATCAACGATGCCCGCAGTGCTGATAGTCACTCTCACGGGCACTAAACTCCCAGACGTTGCAACTAAGCCGTAGCACGAATAGCTGGCCTTGGCCGATGGCCGGTAACCGACGGGCAGCGTGAAGACAACGCTCGTGGATGCCACGCTCGGAGATGCGGTGTTCTCAATGAAACCCTCAATGTCCACGATTCCGGTCTCCCGAACACGGAACGCAAGGTTTTGATCAGAAAGGTAGTTGTCCCAGTCGGTTCCGAACGCCGGTTCCCCGGTGTCCCCGACGTAGTGCCAGTCCTCGTTGACCGGGTACACCAACCCCGGACGCCTGCGACGCAACGTCATGTCGCCGCACACATGGCAGCCAGCAGCGCAAAGGCTGAGGTTTCCACCGTCGTGAACACCGGCGACAGGATCGTGAACGCAGCGGTAGACGCCGCCGCGTACGCAGCCTGCGCCGGACCCAGACCCTGCGGGTCCTCCTCAGCCGCCAGCCACGCCAGCCACGCCGCGAACCTGACTTCGTAGATGTCGTGCGTCTGACGGGCCGACTTGCCCTGCGTACACGCAGCGAAGGCGGCGTCACGGGCCACGATCCACGCCGCCAGGCCCACCGAATCAGCCGACGTGACACCCCCGGTGACGGCCTGCCACGGCAACGGGGTCGCACGAGCCGAATCCCACGCCAAGGTATGCACCACGCCGGACACGTCCCACGCCGCAGCACGGGCCATCCTCCGGGCACCGTCCCACGCAGCCTGCCCGGCATCTGCGCCCTCGCTGTCGTACCCCCCGCCGCGGGCGCACCGCAAGGCGAGCTGCAGCGTGTCGTGATCCGT
>OFRI01000125.1_pt1 | contig 19987 bp, 11 predicted proteins | sample 1543031 | NCBI WGS metagenome assembly OFRI01 (sample SAMN07774226, study PRJEB24372) | wastewater metagenome
TTCCAGCGCCGTCGACTGCTCGCGCGTCGAGGCCGTAATCTCGTTCATGAGCTCGTCGATTTCGGCGACGCGCTTGACGATGGACGACAGGGCGTCGCCCGTTTCCGCGACCAGGGTGACGCCGGACTTCACCTGGACGGACGAGGTGGTGATCAGCGACTTGATCTCCTTGGCCGCCTCGGCGGACCGCTGGGCCAGGGCTCGAACCTCGGAGGCCACCACGGCGAATCCTCGCCCCGCGTCGCCCGCGCGCGCGGCCTCGACGCCCGCATTCAAGGCCAGAAGGTTGGTCTGGAAGGCGATCTCGTCGATGACGCCGATGATCTGGTTGATCTGCGACGACGACTGTTCGATCGCGGTCATGGCCTCGACGGCGCGGCTGACCACCTCGCGCGACTGCTCGGCGGATTGACGCGAGGTTTCGACGACCGCGGCGGCGCGACTGGCGCCTTCGGCCGCCCGCTTCACCGTGGCGGTGATCTCGTCCAGCGCGGCCGCCGTTTCCTCCAGCGTCGCCGCCTGATGCTCGGTGCGCCGCGACAGGTCGTCGGCCGCTTCGCTGATTTCGGCGGCGCCCAGCTGCATGGCGCCCGTATTGCCGGCGATCTCGGCCATGGCGTCGTCCAGACGCTGCATGGCGGTGTTAAAGTCGGTCTTCAGGCGCGCATAGCCGCCGGTGAAGTCGGACGCGATGCGGGTTCGCAGGTCGCCCTGCGCCAGAGCCGCCAGAGCCGCCGCCGTATCCTCCACCACCCGCGTCTGTTCGGCCTCGGCCTCTGCGCGCTTCTGGTCCGCCTCCAGGCGCTTGGTCTCGGCGGCTTCCAGATACAGCGAAATGACGAAATCCATGTCGAGCATGGCGGCCTTCACGACGCTGGCCAGCGTCGCGGACAGAGCCTTGCCGTCGTCGCGCTTCGAAAACAGCGACCGCGTCTTGGCGTGGGATGTGACGATCGCCTCGATCAGCCCTTCCAGGACCAGGGCATAGCCGCCGATATACCAACGCGGCTCCAGGCCGATCCGGGCGTGGGTCTGGCCGATGCGGCGCACGCCCTCGACATAGGCCGGATCGAAGGCGCCCGAGGCGATCAGGCCCCAATGTCGCGCCTGGGCGTCCTTGGCCCCCGCGATCTGGCTTTCCGCGCCGAAGAAGCGGGCCACGTCAGGCGTCGCGCGAACCTGGGCGTAAAAGGCTTCAAGGCTGGGCTGAAGCGCAGCCTCGATGACGGGTCTGGCGTCGGCAAGCCGAGACCTCGCGGCCTTGTCCAGCTTCAAGAAGCGAAGTCTTTGATCCAGATTCATTGCGTCCGACATGACGGCCCCCTTGCATGGCGGTCAGTTGGACGAGGTTCGATCTAAAGGCCGGTTGAAGTCCCTTCAGCCTGTAGACTGTTTCACAGCGGAAGCATTGTTTGCGCCGGTCTGACGTCAGGTCGCGGTATGACCGACGTCCTTCGCCATGGTCTGCAGCAGCGGGATCAGCTGGGCGGCGGTCTTCAGACCCTCGCTGGTCAAAAGGCCGGCCAGACGACCGTATTGCGACCGCCGATCGTCCAGAACGGCGCGGCCTGCCTCGGTGATTTCCAGCATGGTGACACGCCGGTCGTTCGGATGGGGCGAACGCTTGACCAGATCGGCACGAACCAGATGATCAACCAGCCGCGATAGCGAGGCCGGCGGCGCCTGAAGCGTCGATCCGAGAGCACATTGTTTGACGCCGCGACGGCCCTCGCCGGCGATCAGGCTCAAGGCGCGGACGGCGGCATTGCTTTGACCATCGGCGCGCAGGACGCGATCAAGCTGGCGATCAAGCTCAAGCAAGGCGGTGTCGAGCGCATACAGCGCCATGGCGGGATCATCGAACTCCCGCACGGTGAACTCGTTGATCGTCCCCCGAACACCCATAGGTCCGGTGTGACAGGATTGGCCGCAACCTGCAAGATAGACGAAGGTCAACCCTTAGGGCTACCGAACCTCTAACAGCGCATCCAGAAGGAAATCATTTCATACCGGCGCAATCCTAGATTGCCGCGCAAGCCTTTGGGAACAGAGTGGGTGAGGCAACAACCGGAAAGAGCCGATGGCGTCGGTCAAAAGACATCCCGCCCACCCTGTCACGGCGGCCCGATCGCTGGGGATAAGCACGGGAGGCGCGCTTGATGCTGAACTTCGAAGAGCGCTCGAAGTCGCCGCTATCCTGGTGACGACCGATCGACATGGGGTCATCACCGACTGCAACGAGAAGTTCGTCGCAGTCAGCGGTTACAGCCGAGAAGAGTTGATCGGCTCGACCCATCGGATCGTGAACTCCGGCCTGCATTCCAAGGCCTTCTTCCAGGATCTGTATCGCACGATCCGCAGCGGCAAGGTATGGACCGGCACGTTGCGGAACCGTCGCAAGGACGGCAGCCTCTATTGGGTCGATACGACTATCGTGCCGGCGCTCAGCGGTCCCGATGGTCCGGCGTCTTACACGGCCATTCGTTTCGAGGTGACCGAACATGTGTTGGCTCTGGAGGCCCTTTCGGAAGCGCGGCTCGTCGCCGAACGCGCCGCCGCGCTGCGCGACACCTTCCTCGCGACCATGAGCCATGAGGTTCGAACGCCGTTGAACGGCGTCCTGGGCCTGGCACAGTCCCTGTCAGGCGCCGACCTGCCCGACGATGCGCGTCAGAAGGTCGATCTGATCATCAAGTCCGGCGAGACGCTGAGGCGCATTCTGGACGATGTGCTGGACCTGTCCAAAATCCAGGCCGGCGAGATGAACCTGGTTAACGAACCCTTTGCGCCGTCCGACACCATCTCCGGCGCGGTCGATCTGATGCAGCCGCTTGCCAGCGAAAAGGGACTCGAGCTGATCTCCCGGTTCGACGGTCTTCCGCCCCATCTCTTGGGCGACGGGGCCCGCCTGCGTCAGATCGTGCTGAACCTGGTCTCCAACGCCATCAAGTTCACTGCAGTCGGCCAGGTGCTGGTCGATGGGCGCTACTCTAAGCCGTCCGGGCGTCTTCGCATCCGCGTCGCCGATACCGGCATGGGCTTTGATCGATCGACGGCCAAACTGCTGTTCTCGCCGTTCAGCCAGGCCGACGACTCCATCTCGCGGCGGTTCGGCGGCACGGGCCTTGGCCTCTCCATCAGTCGTCGTCTGGCGGAGCTGATGAGCGGCCGCCTTAGGGTGCGTTCAAAGCCCGGTCGGGGAACGCTCTTCGTTCTCGACTTGCCGATGGATCCCAGCGGCGAGATCACCCACGAAGGCGAGAGCCATGTGGAAGCGCTGGATCGACTCTACGGCGCGCGGATCCTCTTGGCGGAGGACAATCTCGTCAACCAGCAGGTCGTCCAGGCGCTCCTCAGCGGCTTCGGCTGTCAGATCGAGGTCGCCGAAAACGGCCAGGAAGCCGTCGATCTGTGGTCAGCGCACGCCTACGACCTGATCATGATGGACATGCAGATGCCGGTCATGGACGGCGTCGAGGCCATCCGCAGCATCCGCAGAGGCGAACAGCAACGGGAGGTCAACAGGCTTCCGATTGCCATGCTCACCGCCAACGCCTCGTCCAACCATCGCGATCTGGCCTCACGCGCCGGCGCCGACGTCGTCATCCCCAAGCCCCTGTCCGCCGATCACCTGATCTTCGAAGCCGCCCGCCTCCTCAACAACGCCGCCCGCTGTCATTGGATATAGCCCCTGACAGAACAGGCTTCCGGGCTCGCGTCCGGAAGCCTGCTTTGCATCAGAAGTAGAAGCGCACGGCCGCGGTGACGGTGCGGCCAGGCAGGGCCTGGGCCAGCACAACGCCGCTGGCGGGCAGGCTGTCGGCCGACACTTCCGTCAGGGCGGTTTCATCGAACAGGTTGTTGGCGGTCAGCGACAGCACGACGCGGTCGATGGGGCGCACCTGGACGAAGGCGTTGACCGTGGCGTAGCCCGGCATCTTCAGCTGGTTGACGTCCTGCGTATAGCTCTCGGTCGTGCCGACGACGCTGGCGCCGACCGTGAACAGGTCCGTCTCGTACTGCGGCATGACCTGGAAGATCAGGTCGGCCTGACGGCGCGGCGAGTTGCCGACCAGGGCCGCATCCTCGGCCTTGGTAATCTCGGCGCTGGTGACGGTGGCGCTGCCGGTCAGGCTGAACGGACCATGACGCACGCCGGCCTCGAACTCGGCGCCCTTGGCCTCGTAGCTGCGCTGGACCAGCACCAGGCGGGTGACGCCGCCGGCATCCGCGCGGATCTGCTGGTTGGTCTCGCTGACCTCGGCCCAGAAGCCCGTGACGTTGGCGAACAGGCCGTTGGCGCGATACTTCATGCCGATCTCGGCCTGGTTCACCGGATCATAGGCCGCGTCGGCCTGCAGCAAGTCGCCGTCGACATTGCTGATGGCCGGCGAACGCAGGATCTTGTCCGCCGCGGCGCGTGCGCCCTCGCTGTAACGAGCGAAGGTCGAGAAGCTGTCCGAGACGCGGTAGTTGGCGCTGAGCGAATACGAGACATAGTCGTAGTCGTAGTCGACCGGCGTCGCGCTGGCGGCAGGCGCGAAGGCGAAGGTGCGCTCGGCTTCCGAGATGACGCCGTCGTTGTCCACGTCGATGGTACGGACGTCGGTCAGGCCGTTGGCGACCGTGCGGCCGCTGACGTCGCCGCTGTCGAAGCGGATCGACCCGCCAAGCGCCAGCTTGCCCAGCCGGTAGTTCAGCGAGGCGTAGGGCGCCAGCACCTTGTAGGTCACATCGGTGCGCGAGTTGGACCCGGCGCCCGAGGGACCGAAGAAGTTGACGACGCCGTCCTGCGTGCGGGGCGTGCCGTTCGTATTGAAGATATCGACCAAGGCCGAGTTTCCGTCGCCCACGACGTCCTGAAGGAACGGGATGTACTGGCGATCGAACTTCAGATCCTGCTGGGCCGAATAGACGCCCACGGTGGTCGTCAGGTCGCCGCCGCCGATTTTCCAGACGCGGTTGGCGCGCAGGTCGTTGGTGAAGTTGTCCAGGCTATCGATGTCGGTATGGACCAGGGTCGAATAGGCCAGCAGGCCGTTGCCGTTCAGGGTCGTCGGGCTGGTGATCGCCTGACCGGCGCGCGGTCCCGTGGCATAGGCCAGGGTTCCGGGACGACGGCCGAACGCCAGCGGCGCCTGGGCCGCCGGCACCACGGCCAGCGGGTAATTGAACGACTGATCGCCCGATTGTTGCGCGTAGCGCATGTGCTCGGAAATCGTCCAGCCGTGCAGGTTGAAGCGGGTCTGGAAGCCCAGCGCGCGCACCTGGACCTGATTGCCGTCCTGCAGATTGACGCGCTTCAGGTTGTTGTCGCCGTCCAGCAGCGGGAAGACCGTGGTGTTGCGCGACGTCAGAGTGTCGCGCGTCATCGAGAAGTTCGGAACGTCGCTGTAGTTGGGATCGTCGTTCGTGCCCGAAACCAGCAGCGGCGTCGGCCCATAGGCGATGACGGTGTCGTCCAGGATCTTGCCGTACAGACGCACGAAGCCGCCGTCGAAGGTCTTGGTGATGTTGGCCTTGATCTGGCCGCCCTTGTTGCCCGTGAAGCCGGCGTCGCGCGGGCCTTCACCCTCGCGATAGAAGCCGCCGACGTGGAAGCGCACGGTGTCGCTCAGGTGACCGCCATAGCTGAAGTCGCCGCGGTAGGTGTCGTAATCCAGTCCCGAAGAGACCTGAACCGAACCGCCCTCGACCTCGCCCGTCTGCGAGATCAGGTTGATCACGCCGCCCGGCGCGTTCGAGGCGAAGGTCGAGGACGATCCGCCGCGGATCGACTCGATCTGGCCGACGTTGAAGTCGTAGCGCATGAAATAGTCGGACGTCAGCGCCAGGATGTCGCCGAACTCCAGGACCGGCAGACCGTCTTCCTGGAATTGCAGGTACTTCGCGCCGGTGCTGACCATGGGCAGGCCGCGGATCGTATAGTTGCCGTTGGTCTCGCCCGTGCTGGCCTCGGCGCGAATGCCGGGGATGGTGCGGAACAGGTCGTTGACGGAATAGGCGCCGATCTTGGCGATCTCGACATCGTTGATCGAGCTGGTCGAGGTCGCGCTGTCCAGCCTGTCGCGCGCCTTGGCCACGCCCGTCACGATCACGTCGTCATTGGCCCGTGTCCGGCTGGCCTCCCAGGCCGTCTGGCGCTGCGGCGCAGGCTGCGTCTGCGCATGAGCAGGCATGGCGAGGATAAGCGGCGCAAACGCAGCCGTGAGGTACAGGGATTTCAAGGAAGCCTCCAAGGCGTTGTCTTGCAGTGCAGAGACTGGACAACTGATTTTCGTTCGGAAATTCTTCCATGCAGTTTCTTGCATGGCTGTTATCAATAAAACACGGATGTGTTTGATGATTTATAATGCCAGACTACGGATTAATACTGACATAACGGCGCTTACAAAGATCGGATTGCTGCGCCGATTTCTTCTACACTCAACTGGCTTGATATCTTAAAACTCGTTCCAGTCGTCATCGGCCGCTTCGCTCGACAGGGCGAGCGCACCGACCGTGCGGATGACCTTGGGCGCCTGCCTCGGGGCGGACGCGGTGTCCCGGCGAGGCGCCGGCGCGGCCGAGGTCGTCGTATTCAGCCGGAATCTGGAAACCAGGGTCGCCAGCTCATCGGCTTCGGTCGCCAGGATGCGCGCCGCCGCCGTCGCCTCTTCCGCCATGGCGGCGTTCTGCTGGGTCATGCGGTCCATGCTACCGACGGCGCTGTTGACCTGCTTCAGGTTCTCAGACTGGACCTGCGCTCCTTGCGCGATGTCCACGATCAGGGTGTTGGCGTCGCCGATCTTGGACACGACCCGCGCCAGCATCTCGCTCGTTTCGCCGACTCGGTCGACGCCCAGCCGCACCTCGTCCGAAGAGCGGCTGATCAGCTGCTTGATGTCCTTGGCGGCGTCGACGGTGCGTTTGGCCAGTTCGCGCACCTCGCCCGCGACCACGGCGAACCCACGCCCCGCATCGCCCGCCCGCGCGGCCTCGACGCCGGCGTTCAGGGCCAGAAGATTGGTCTGTAGGGCGATGGCGTCGATCATGTTGATGATCTCGCCGATCTCCTGCGATCCGGCCTTGATGGCGTCCATGGCGACGATCGCTTCTTCAACGATCACGCGACCGTCCGCGGCGTCGCCATTGGCCAGGGTGATGGCGTTGCGGGCGTTGGCCGCGCTGCGCGCCGTGTCGCCGACCATGTCGGTGACGTGGTTGGTGGCGGTGGTGGTTTGCTGCAGGCTGGACGCCTGCTGTTCGGTTCGCAACGACAGGGTTTCGGACGCCGAGCAGATTTGGGTGGCGCCCAGGCGAACGCTCTGTGCCGAACCGGCGACGCTGGCCAGGCTTTCTTCCAGACCCTGGACCGCCACGTTGAAGGCCGTGCGCAGGCGCTCATATTCCGGGGCGAACGGCGTGCGAATGGTGTGGGTCAAATCACCGGCGGCCAAGGCTTCCAGAGCTGTGTCGAGCTCCTCGACGACGTGACGTTGCGCGGCGTCGGCGACGATCTTCTCGCGCTCGGCGGCGTCCTTGGCCAGATCGGCGGCCGCCTTGGCCCGTTCGGCCTCGGCCTTGGCCAGAGCCGTGTCGCGGAACACCAGGACCGCGCGCGCCATGTCGCCCAGTTCGTCGGCATGGCTGGCGTCCACGACGATGTCGTTGTCGCCCTTGGCCAACTGGCCCATGGCTTCGGTCAGGACCGTGATCGGACGCGCGATCATGCGGCTGAGCATGGCCGACAGGACCATGGCGATCGTGATCAGGGCGATGCCGCCGACGATCAGGGCGATGATCGCGGTGACGATCGCAGCCTGCTGGCGTTCCAGATTTTTCTCGGTGACGGCGGCTTCGGCCTCGCGCAGGTCGCGCAGAGGCAGGACGGCGTCGCTGACCAGAACCTTCTTGCCCGCGTCACGGACTTCTTGCTGCGCCTGCTCGCGCTTGCCGGCGCGAACCTCGGCGATTATGCGATCGCCCCAATCGGCTCTCCAGGCCAGGGTGGCCAGGCGCGACTTTTCGAGCAGCGCCTGTTTTTCCACGTCGCCCAGCTGACCCTTCAGTTCGACGACGACCTTGTCGAACTCGTCGCGCCCTTCGTAGTAGGATTTCAGATAGGTCTCGTCGCCGGTGACCAGAAAGCCTCGAAACTGGCTGTTCTGACGCAGGATCGCGGTTTCCAGCGACATCGCCTGCGCCTCGATCGTGCGGCTGAGATTGTTGCTCTCGATGGACGCGCGGATCATCATGATCGTGGCGAAGAACACCGCCATCATGACCGCCGCCGAGACGCAGATCAGGGTGAAGGAAAGCCGCAGCTTCTTCGGAATTCGCATCTTGGACATCATGAGCTCGCCCCCGTTACGCACTTATACTTACCTAGGGGCAGCTAATTACTCAGCTGACGCCACTGCGCACAGCCCGGTCTTGGTTCGAGCTACGCAAAACACCCTGTTTTTCAGGTGACTATCCACCCCTATGACGGAACGACTAAAAAGATAGTTAAGCTGGAGACGCTTGGCCGCTTACATCGACCGGACCTGAATTTCGCGAGATTCACGCGCTGTTAAGCGAGGTGATCATAGGTAAGTCACCCTGCCCGTCGCCGCTTCAAGCAACGCCGGGCTGCAACTTCCGGGCGAATACTTCTTCAGGCCGGGACAGATAAGTAACAGTTCGTTTTATTCGGAATGCGCGACGATGCGATTGGTGACTGGATGATCTGCCCCGTCGCCGACCGTTTCACCCAGGAACTCGCGGCCCAGGCCGACCGCTGCCGCGCCATGGGGTCGCCCTTCGTCGCCCGCGTTCTCGAAGCCGCAAGCCGGCAACTGTCGCACGCGCCGCTCACCGCCGCACGGCTGTATGACTGGCCGGGAGATCAGGCTGCGGCTGCCCTGGCTCTCCGTTTGAACGGCGCCCTGCACGCTCTGGCGCGCGCGGGCCGGTCCTACGCGTTGACCAGCCTCTATCGTCGAGAACACACCGACTTCGACGCGGCCGTGGCCGACGCCCTGGCCCGGAACGATCGATACATCGCCGACTGGATCCTCCATCCGCCGCAAACGAACGAGGTGGCGCGCGCCGCCGCGCTGATGAGCGCGCTGATGGCCGCCCCTCTGGATCGCGCCATGCCCTTCGAGCTGCTCGAGCTCGGGTCCAGCTGCGGCCTGAACCTGAATCTGGATCGCTACGCCTATGCTCTGGGGTCGGCGTCAGCCGGCGATCCCTTCTCGGACGTGCAGATCGAACCCCTGTGGCAGGGCGCCTCGCCGAGGGTCGGCCCGGTCTCAATCGCGGCGGCGCGCGGCGTCGATCTGAATCCGCTGAACGCCGCAGACCCGGCGCATCGCGAGCGGCTGCTGGCCTTCGCCTGGGCCGACCAGCCGGCGCGCACCCGACGCCTCGAGAACGCCCTGCTCATCGCCGCCGATCATCCGCCGCGCATCGATCAGGGCGACGCCGTGCCTTGGCTGGCCGACCGGCTGGCCGAACCTCAGCCGGCCGGGCGCTGCCGCGTCGTCATGCACACCATGGTGCTGCAATATCTCAGCGACGACGACCGTCGCCAGATCGCAGCGCTCCTCTCGACCGCCGGCCGCCGCGCCGACGCCGACCACCCGTTGCTCTGGATCAGCTTCGAATGGACCTGCGACCGCAGCCATGTCGAGCTGCGCCTGACAGCCTGGCCCACCGGCGAAACCCGCATCCTGGCGCACTGCCATCCCTACGGCGACGAGCTGGAGTGGCTGGCGTCATCTGCGGCGGTCTTGGCGGCCTAGGAGCGACCTTTGCCCACATGATTGGGAGCCATCGCAGATCAGGCAACGTACCGGCCAAGACTCCAACCGGGCGTTCAAAGCAATCCTGTTTGCCCGAACGGCTGAAGTGTCAGGTCGCGATTTCTGTGGCGCGCGGCCAGACGCTCATCGCCCGGATCCGAAGCTCCTGCGGCCCGAGATAGCGTTCGTGCGGAAGCGAGAAGACCCAGACCGTTGCGAATGATCCGACGGCGCATGCCCTCGCGTCCATTCCCCGCTAGCAGACCGCAAAAAACTAATCCGATACCCCGCTCTGTCCATCGGTGTCATTTCGGGCGATCATCGCCGTCGCTCGCCACTCCAAATGACAACGACAACTGGAACGCCCATGGAACCCGTCGATCGCCGCGCCGCCCTGACCGGCCTCTTGGGAGGCGTCGCCGCCGCCGCCCTGCCCGTGCGTTCAGCCTTCGCCCAGACGAACGAAGAGGCCGCGCCCTTGGGTCGGGAATGGGCCTCGATGAAATGGCGGCGGGGAATCGAGGGCCAGCGGATGGCCGATCTGGGGAACGGCACCTTCCTCAATCCCATCATGTCAGGCGACCACCCCGATCCGTCGATCCTGAAGGACGGCGACGACTACTACATGACCTTCTCGTCATTCGAGTCGGTGCCCGGCATTCACATCTGGCATTCGCGCGATCTGGTGAACTGGCAGCCGGTCGTCGCGGCCCTGACGACGAACATCGGCTCGGTCTGGGCGCCGGAGCTGATTAAGCACGAGGGCAGATTCTACTGCTACATCCCCGCCCGCCTCCCCGAGTATCGCTCCAACTACGTCATCTGGGCGGACAGGATCGAGGGGCCGTGGAGCGAGCCGATCGACCTGAAGATCCCGGCCAACATCGACCCTGGCCACGTGGTCGGCGAGGACGGCAAACGCTACCTGTTCCTGAACGGCGGCGACCGGGTCAAGCTGACCGACGACGGCCTGGCTACCGACGGCCCGGTCGAGCGCGGCGTGTATAACGCCTGGCGCTATCCCGAGGACTGGATCGTCGAAGGCTTCGCCCAGGAAGGGCCGAAACTGTTGAGGCGCGGCGAGTATTTCTACATGATCACCGCTATCGGCGGCACGGCGGGGCCGCCGACCGGTCACATGGTCATCGCCGCACGGTCCAAGTCGATCAACGGCCCGTGGGAGGACTACCCACACAACCCCATCGTCCGCACCGCCTCGGGCGCCGAGAAATGGTGGTCGCGCGGCCACGCCACCCTGGTCGAGGGACCGACCGACGGCGACTGGTGGATGGTCTATCACGGCTATGAAAACGCCTACTGGAGCCTGGGCCGCCAGACCCTGCTGGACCCCATCGAATGGACCGACGACGGCTGGTTCCGCGCCAAGGGCGGCGACCTCTCCCAGCCCATCGCCAAGCCCCGGGGCGGCGAGGCCGTGCCGCACGGCATGGCCCTGTCGGACGATTTCTCGACCGACAAATTCGGCATCCAGTGGAGCTTCTACGACCCGCAGCCGAACGAGAAGGATCGGTTGCGCCGCGAGAACGGCGTCCTGCACATGAAGGCCAAGGGCAAGGCGCCGGTCGACTGTTCGCCCCTGACCTTCGTCCAGGGCGAACAGGCCTATCAGATCGAGTGTGAGGTCGAGATCGATCCCGGCGCGGTGGCGGGCCTGATCCTGTTCTACGACCGGGCGCTGTATGCGGGCCTCGGTTTCGACGCGACCCGCTACGTCACCCACCAGTACGGGATCGAGCGGGGGCGTCCGGCCAATCCGCATGGACGACGCATGTTCATCCGTCTGACCAACGCCTACCAGAACGTCTATTTCGACACCTCGGGCGACGGCGTGACCTGGCAGCGGTTTGACCGGGGCATGGAGGTCTCGGGCTATAATCAAAATGTTCGCGGCGGCTTCATGATGTTGCGGCCCGGCATCTACGCGGCCGGCGACGGCGAGGCGCGGTTCAAGAACTTCACGTTCAAGGCGCTGTGATGCGCCTCGAATATTTGGGTATGGCGAAACACGGTTTTTCGTTTTATGACACCGGTGACATTGATGCTTAGGGCGCGTCGATCTCATCACGAGATTTTGGAGTTCCTCGGCGTTCGAGGGACAGGGGACTGTCGGCATCCGACCCGCAAAGAGGTCTGGAGCACGACGAAACGGAGGAAGCGGATGAGAACTCAACCCACGGGATATTTGCGCGCGGCGGCCTCGCCGGTCGCGCTCGTCATGGGGGCCATGCTGTTCGCCGCCCCGGTTCAGGCCCAGGTCCAGCCGCAGGAGACTCCCAGCGAAGACGCCACTGAAGTGGGCGAGATCGTCGTCACTGGCATCCGCGCCTCGCTGGCCAGCGCCCTGACCGAAAAGCGCCGCTCCAACACCATCGTCGACGTCATCAACGCCGAGGACATCGCCGACTTCCCGGACGCCAACCTGGCGGAGTCGCTGCAGCGGATCCCGGGCGTGTCGATCGACCGCGAGAACGGCGAAGGCAACTCGATCTCGGTGCGCGGCCTGGGCGGCGACTTCACCCGCGTGCGTCTGAACGGGTTGGAGACCCTGTCCACCTCGGGCGCCAGCAATGCCGACGGCGCCCTGCGTCGCGACCGGGGCTTCCAGTTCAACACCTTCGCCTCCGAGCTGTTCAACTCGCTGAAGGTTCAGAAGTCCGCCGACGCCCAGACGGACGAGGGCTCGCTGGGCGCCACGGTCGATCTGATCTCGGGACGTCCGTTCGACTTCAAGGAACGTCGCCTGGCGTTGACGCTTCAGGACGCCTATTACGAGAACGGCGGCACTCACAATCCGCGCCTCGCCTTGCTGGCGTCCGACCGCTGGACCAGCAAGATCGGGGAGTTCGGGCTTCTGGGCTCGGTCGCCTACAATGAGCGCACCCAGGCCATCGACAGCTATTCGCGTCAGGTCGGCTCGTTCGATTACACCTATCGCGGCGCGACCTTCAATAACGTGGGGACGAATGCCGCGGGCGATCATCAGGGTTTTGCTTTGCCCATCGGCACCAATCCGGCGACCGCCCTGCCCCGCGTCACCAATCCGGAAGCGCGCAATCTGCTGATCGGCTCCAACCCGGCTGCTTACAATCTGATCAACGGTGGCGCGACGCGCGGCTCGCTTGTGCGCATTCCGGCTCTGGCGACGCTGAACCACCGCGACGTGGAGCAGGATCGGTTGGGGGTGACCCTGTCGGGTCAGTGGCGTCCGACCGAGCGGACCACGATCAACTTCGACAATCTGTATTCGAAGATGACGCAGATCTCGACCAACTATCAGATCGGTCCGGTGGGCCTGAACCGCAACAACACCAACGGCAACCGCACCACCACGGCCTTCAGTTATCAGACCTATCCGACGACCAGCGCGACCAACAATTCCTACGCCAACCGTCGCGCCGCCTACGCCAACTGCGCGACCCAGGCCGCGACCGAGTTCCGCGACGCCATCGACTGCGGCCAGTCGCTGTATGGCTCCACCCCGATCTTCACCACGGCGCCCGGCGCGACCAACCAGAATCTGGCCGCCGGAACGGGCAGCTTCAATCCCAACAACCTGGACGTCTACGACTACTACAATCAGCCGGGATCGGTCGGTTACGTCGCGCACCCCCAGTATCTGGCCATGCGGGGCGCGTTCATCGGCCGGCCGTCGGTGCGGTTGATCGATGCGGGGCTGAGCGAGACGGGCGCCAACGCCAACTATCTGGTGCTGGGCAATGTCGACTTCCGCTCGGCGGTCGATCAGGGCGGCTACACCACCGAATTCCGTCAGAACTCGATCAATATCGAGCACGAGTTCAGCGACACCTTCCGCATGTCGCTGCTGGTCGGCGATTCCAAGTCGACCAACGAGAACACCGGCCTGCTGGTCGACTTCATCCGGCTCGATTCGGGCCAGGGCGTCGCGGGCAATGACTACTTCGTCTACGACGACCGCGAAGGCGGCGATATGCCGATCATGAAGTTTGGCTTCGACGTGGCCAATCCGAACAGCTGGGACTTCGTGAAGGGCTATTCAGCCATTCGCAACTACCGGACCATCACCGAGAACGGCTACCGCACCGCCAAGGCCGACTTCGTCTGGGACCTGAACGACGACTTCACGTTCAAGTTCGGCATCGGCAAGCGCAAATTCGACTTCTACTACACGCGCTACGAGCGGCTGATCAGCGACACGATGAATCCGTCGCTGCTGGAGGGCGTGCGCTCCGGACTGGCGGCCGCCACGACCGTCGGCCAGATGGGACAGCTGGTCAGTTGGGGCGACGGGCTGAACGTGCCCGAAGGCACGCCGACCAGCTTCTTTGCGCCCAATCTGGAAGCCTTCAAGAACCGCTTCGGCTTCGACTGCGACTGCATCAACGCCTGGGGCGACTGGCGTCTGTCGGACCTGCGCAACGGCGGGGTCAACACCTTCTGGGTCGATGAGGACAGCCTGTCCTACTATGGCCAGATGGACTTCCGTGTGCCGCTGTTCATGGGCGAGCTGCGCGGCAACGCCGGTCTGCGCCGCGCCGAGACCAAGATCGATTCCCGCGGACGCTCGCCCAGCGGCCGTCCGGTCGAGAACGACAACCAGTACAACGACACCCTGCCGTCGATGAACCTGGTGTGGGAGCTGAACGACAAGCTGATGCTGCGTTTCGCGGCGGCCAAGGTGATGGCCCGCCCGCAGATGACGGCCCTGCAGCCGGGCGTGACGGCCTTCACCGTTCCGGTCGGCATCGGCGCCGACCCGGCGCAGTTCGACGGCTCGAACGCGGCGATCACCCTGGGCAACACCAAGCTGAAGCCGTTCCGCGCGTCCAATCTGGACTTCAACGTCGAATGGTATTTCGCCCGCGACGCCATCCTGTCGGTTGCGGTCTTCCACAAGGAGATCGAAAGCTTCCCGCAGGTGGTGCTGCGCGAAGGCAAGCTGAGCGAGATCTTCAACGCCGAACAGATCGCCAATCTGCGCGCCGCCTATGACGGCCTGACCGACGTCGCCTCCGACAGCCGCCGGGCCTATATCGACCAGGACCTGCCCTTCCAGGTGCGTCAGTACAACGATGCGCCCGGCGGCAAGCTGGACGGGTTCGAGATCGCCTATCAGCAGAACTTCACCTTCCTGCCCGCGCCGTTCGACGGTTTCGGCATCCAGGCCAACTACACCCAGATCGAGTCCGAGCTGGAATATATCCTGGACCCGGCCCGCAACCTGACGGGCACGGCGCCCTTCCTGGGCGCCTCGCCCAAATCGTTCAACGCCACGATCTTCTATGAGGTCGAGAAGTGGAGCGCGCGTGTCTCGTCGGCCTATCGCGCCGCCTATCAGACCACCTATCCGCTGGCGTCGGGCGGTTGCGATCCGGGCGTGTGCGACTCGCCGCTGATCAACGACTTCATCGGCTCGGAAGAGACGCTGAACGTGGATGCGTCCTTCACCTACAAGCTGACGGACAATGTCACCTTCACCGCCGAGGCGCTGAACCTGACCAACCAGACCGACACCCGCTGGGCCTATCAGGCCGATCCGGTGGTCAACAACTATGGCTCGACCGGCCGCCAGTACTTCGTAGGCGCACGGTTCGTATTCTGATGACGACGATCGACAGCTGACTTCTCCCGGGACGCTGTCCCTTCAGGGGACGCCGCGAAACATCGGCGTCCCTTTCTTTTTGCCGAACCCGAAGGTCTCTTGATGAAAAAGATAGTCTTGATCCTCGGCGTCCTGACGATTGCAGCCGGCTTCACGTCGGCGCCGGCGTCAGCGCAGGAGCCGGTCGCCGCCTCGCCCGCCGTCGCCTGGAGCAGCGCCGCCCTGCGCCATCCGACCGACTGGTATGGATCGGCCGAAGCGCGTCGACTGGCCGCGATCGTCATCCAGCATCAATCGGCCGAAGGCGGCTGGCCCAAGAACACCGACCTGTTCGTCCCGCCCCGCCCCGATGCGGACCCGGCGCTGAACAACACGATCGACAATGGCGGCACGACCCAGCCGCTGGCCTTTCTGGCGCGAACGATCGCGGCCGGGGACGCCGAAAGCCGCGCCGCCTTCGACCGGGGCCTCGACTATCTGCTGGCGGCGCAACAGCCCAACGGCGGCTGGGCCCAGTTCTATCCGCTGCGCGGCGGCTATCACGACCAGATCACCTACAATGACGACGCCATGGTCCATGTGCTGGAGCTGTTACGCGATGTGGGCGACGGCGCGGCGCCCTATGGCTTCGTCGACGAAGCGCGGCGCGAGCGGGCGCGTCAGGCTGTGGCGCGCGGGGTCGAGACCCTGCTGAAGACCCAGGTGCGGCGCGACGGCGTCCTGACCGGCTGGTGCGCCCAGCACGACGCCCGGACCCTGGCCCCCGCCTGGGCGCGTCGTTTCGAGCCTCCGTCCCTATCGGGTCAGGAAAGCGTCGGCATCGTGCGTTTCCTGATGCGCTTGCCCGACCCCGGTCCCGAGGTCGTCGCCGCCGTGGACGGCGCCGTCGCCTGGCTGGAGAGCGCGGCGCTCCACGACACCACCGAGGTCTTCGTCACCGACGCCCAAGGCCGTCGCGACCGCATCCTCGCCCCAAAGCCCGGCGCGCGCATCTGGGCCCGGTTCTACGATCTGGAAGACGGCCGCCCCATCTACATCGGGCGCGATTCCGTCATCCGACGCGACCTGATGCAGATCGAGCACGAACGCCGCAACGGCTATCGCTACGTCGGCGAATGGCCCGAAGAGCTGCTGGACAAGGACTATCCGGCCTGGAAACGGGCGGTCGCCGCAGGCTGAGCGATCAGAGGGGGGTCGCGCCGATCCGCATGGCGAACGGCGACGTCTCGCCCGGCGCCAGTCGCGCCAGACCGTGGTCCTCGCCCGCCGGTGCGTTGTGGGCGTCGGGCCGGTGGGTGACGGGTTCGACGCAGAAGAAATCGACGCCGAGGGGGGCGTAGACCTGGGTCCAGTGCGCCGGCGCGTCGGCGCTCAGCATCACCCAGCGACCGCCGCCATCCAGCACGGCCTGGCCCGTCCAGCCGGCATAGGCGTGATCGACGAAGGGGGCGTCGGCGAGGGCGAGGCCGTTGGACCAGTCCGCAACCTCGGCGACCGGCGCAAGCCGTTCGGGGATTTCGCGGGCGTCAGTGATCCAGACGCCCTCGGCCGACAGGGTCAGGCGGCTGTCTGCATAGCGGTGGAAATAGGGATGCAGGCCCAGACCGGCAGGCATAATAGCATTGCCGGTGTTGGTCACGGACAGGCTAATCGACAGGCCTTCGTCGGTCAGTTCGACGACCTGACGCGCGCGCCACGGCCAGGGCCAGCCGTCCGTGTCGCCGGGCCAGTCCAGGCTCATCTCCACCCGGTTTTCCGTCTGGCTCTCGACGGTCCAGGGCAGCAGCCAGGCGTCGCCGTGCAGGGCGTGGGGCGCGAACCGTTCCAGCGTCGGCAACTGGACGGAACGCCCCTCGAAGACGAAGCGTCCGTCCGCGATCCGGTTGGCGTAGGGGACCAGAGGGAAACAGGCTGTCTCCAGAATATCGGTCGCGCCTTCGGGCGTGGAGCGAAACACCGGCCGGCCGCGCCAGTCCAGGCTCAGCACCGCCCCGCCCTGCTCCGGCGCCAGGGTCGCGCGCCAGTCGCCGGCCGTCAGGGCGATCATAGGCGGATCCGGTTCTGCGGCAGGCCCGGCGTCTCGACGCGGACGCGATAGAGGCCGCCCAGGGTCGGCTGCTCCGCGCGCTTGTCGGCGTTCCCCAACCAAGCCGTGGTCATATAGAGATCGCGCAGGTCGGGGCCGCCGAACGCAGCCTTGGTCACGGTCTGGACCGGCACGTCGATCTTGCCGATCCGCGTGCCGTCCGGGGCGAAACGGGCGACGCCCCAGCCGTTGAAAAGGCCGACGTGCAGCACGCCCTCCGCGTCCATGCTGGGGCCGTCGGCATAGCCGTCCTCGGTCACGGCGAAGACGCGCCGGTTCGAGATCACGCCGTTTTGGTGGTCGAAAGCCAAGATCGTCTTCTTCAGCGTGTCGTGGTGATAGAGGGTGCGGCCGTCGGGGCTGAGGCACGGGCCGTTGGTGACACCGTAACCGTCGTCGTGCCGCGTCAGCTCGCCCCGGAACCAGCGGTAGAGAGCGCCGGTCTCGACCTGTTCGCTGTCGTCCATCGAACCGAACCACAGGGAGCCGTCCGGCGCGACGAAGCCGTCATTCAGCCTGTTCTGGAGTCGGTCCTCCTCGACCGGCTGGAAGCGGGAGAAGTCGCCCTCCTCCGGGTCGAAACGATAAAGACCGCCCCTCACGCCGCAGACCAGCGAACCGTCCTCGGCGGGCAAGGCGAAGCCGGTCTGATCGGGCGTGTCCCACGAGCGTTTCTCGCCGGTCGCGGGGGTGTAGCGATGCAGCTTTCGACCCTTGATGTCGACGAACCACACAGCGCCGCGCGCAGCGTCCCAGACCGGGCCTTCGCCCAGCTCCGCCTGCACGTCCCAGATCAGTTCCGGCTCACTCATCAATCAGCTCGCCGAGTAGCTGGTTTTGATCTGGGTATAGAATTCCACAGCCGCAAAGCCCTGTTCGCGCGAGCCGTAGGAGGACTTCTTGGAACCGCCGAACGGGACGTGATAGTCGACGCCAGCGGTGGCCAGATTGACCATGGTCATGCCGGCCCTGGCGTTCTTCTGGAAGTCGCGGGCGTGCTTCAGCGACTGGGTGACGATGCCCGCCGACAGGCCGAACTCAACGCCGTTGGCGACGGCGAGCGCCTCTTCGTAGCTGGCGACGCGGATGGTCGAGGCGACGGGGCCGAAGACCTCTTCGTTGTTGATGCGCGCGTCGGCGGCGGTGTCGGCGATCAGGGTCGGCTGGACGTACCAGCCGGGGGCGTCGAGGTTCAGACGCTCGCCGCCGGTGACGATGCGGCCGCCGGCCTCGCGGGCGATGTCGATGTATTTGTAGGAGACCTCGCGCTGGGCCTCGGTCACGGCCGGGCCCATCTGGGTGTTGGCATCCAGGGCGTGGCCGACGCGCAGGGCGGCGACCTTCTCGGCCAGGGCGGCGACGAAGCGATCATGGATGCCGTCCTGAACGATCAGGCGGCTGGAGGCGGTGCAGCGCTGGCCGGTGGCGAAGAAGCTGCCGTCCAGGGCGATGTTCACGGCCCGGTCCAGGTCGGCGTCGTCCAGCACGATCAGCGGGTTCTTGCCGCCCATCTCCAACTGGACCCGCGCCTGGCGCTTGACCGCGCCCTCGGCGACGCCGGCGCCCACGGCTTGCGAGCCGGTGAAGCTGATGCCGTCGATGCCGGGATGGGCGACGATGGCGCGGCCCACGTCGCCGTCGCCGATGACCATATTGACCACGCCCTTGGGCAGGCCGGCCTCATGCAGGACGGCGATCAGGGCCTCGGCCGTGGCCGGGGTCGGGCCGGCGGGCTTGATGACGACGGTGTTGCCGAAGGCGATGGCCGGGGCGATCTTCCAGGCCGGGATGGCGATGGGGAAGTTCCAGGGCGTGATAAGGCCGAACACCCCCACCGCCTGACGATAGGTCTGGATCTCGACGCCCGGACGTGTCGAGGCCAGGTTCTGGCCGTGGACGCGAAGCGCCTCGCCGGCGAAATATTTCAGGATGCGGGCGGCGCGCATGGTCTCGCCGATGCCCTCGGGCAGGGTCTTGCCCTCTTCGCGCGACAGCAGGCGGCCGATCTGAGGCGCGCGCTCCATCAGCAGCACAGCGACCAGCACCAGGCATCCGGCGGTCACCGCAAAAGCGAGGAACCGCCCGATCACCGGCACGCGCCGCGCCAGCACCATCACCGCCACGACAGCGACGACCAGCAGATAGAGCGAGCCCTGGGGCCCAAGATCAGGAAGCGTGTTCACCACCCGAATATAATAACGGGCGCGGCTTTATGAAGGCTGACTAGGCCATCGCCGCGAGCAATTGGTCGACCGTGGTCGTGGCGAACGCCGTGAAATTGTCGGCCACGCCATACGGGATCAGCAGATCGCGCCCTTTCGCCAGCACGCCACAGCTATACACCACATTGGGCACATAGCCGTCGCGCTCGAGCGGGCTTGGCGTAAGGATCGGCGCGGGCGTGCGCGCCAGCAGGCGCGACGGATCGACCTTGTCGAGCAGGCAAGCGCCGACACAGTAATTGCGCACCATCCCGACGCCGTGGGTGAACACCAGCCAGCCCTCGTCGATTTCGATCGGCGAGCCGCA
>OFRI01000126.1_pt1 | contig 19931 bp, 20 predicted proteins | sample 1543031 | NCBI WGS metagenome assembly OFRI01 (sample SAMN07774226, study PRJEB24372) | wastewater metagenome
GGAGATGCCGAAGTGCTGCATCAGCCGCTGGGAATGGCGCGTGTCCTCGGCGGCGATCAGCGCCACCTCGCGCAGGATCTTCAACGCCCGGGCGCTGATGTCATCCAGGTTGCCGATGGGCGTCGCCACCACATAAAGCGAGCCAGCAGCGGAATTCAAAGGACCTGGAGCAGTCAAAGCGCACACCTCGTGTTCGGTAAAAGCGCGCATTGTAGCGCGTCACGCGACGGGCGATACGCCTGAGCCAAACCCGGTTTTGCCCGCAGTTGTGTGCTGTCGCAACATTTCCTCCAGCTAAATTGCCCGTTTCACGCCACTAACATCGCGCCCCGGCCAGTGCTTGGGTACAATTCGACGCTAATTTGATCGAGTATCAGGAACACTTACATGATCGCTTGCCTGCGGCTGTTCACTGCCCTCTGCCTCGCTGCCTTGCTGGCGGCTTGCGCCAGCTCCCCTTCCTCCAGCCTTGGCGAACTTCCACGGACCCCGGATGCCACCATCGAGCAACTGCTCGAACAGGCTGCCCAGGCCAAATCGCCGGACAAGGCTGCGCTGCTGCGCCTGAGTGCGGCAGACATGGCGTACCGCCAGGGCAATGCCGGACAGTCCGCGCAAATCCTGCAGCAAGTGCCGATGGAACAACTCCAGCCGGGCCAGCAGGCATTTGCCAGCACCCTGTCTGCCGAACTGGCCATGACCCGCAATCAGCCGAAAGCCGCGCTGACTGCCTTGAGCCATCCAAGCCTGCAACGTCTGAGCGAAATGTCCGTACCGCTGCAAGTTCGCGCCGGCACCGTTCACGCTCGCGCCCTTGAAGCCGACGGCCAGACCCTGGCGGCCGCCCGTGAGCGCATCTTCATCGCGCCGATGCTGGAAGGCGAAGCTGCCAGCAAGAACCATGAAGCGATCTGGACCCTGATTGCGTCGCTGCCGGCCGATCAGCTGCAAGCGAACACCACCGATGACCTCGGCGGCTGGATGAGCCTGGCCCTGGCAGTGAAAACCGCCGGCACCCTGGAGCAACAGCAAGCCGCCATCGACAACTGGCGCAACCAGCATCCAAAGCATCCAGCCGCAATCAACCTGCCGCTGCCCCTGACCAAACTCAAGGAACTGGCCAGCCAGCCCCTGAGCAAGATCGCCCTGCTGTTGCCCCAGGACGGCCCTCTTGCCGCCGTAGCCCAGGCCTTGCGCGACGGCTTTATGGCCAGCTACTACCAGGCCCAGCAAAACGGCCAGAGCGCACCGACCGTCGAGCTGTATGACAGCAACAAGATCACCTCCCTGGATGACTTCTACCGCCAGGCTCAGGCCGCCGGCGTGCAATTGGTGGTCGGCCCACTGGAGAAACCACTGGTCAAACAACTGAATGATCGCAGCCAACTGCCCATCACCACCCTGGCACTGAACTACAGCGAAGGCAGCAAGCCCGGCCCCGCCCAACTGTTCCAATTCGGCCTGGCAGCCGAGGACGAAGCCCGCTCAGTGGCCCGCCGCGCCTGGGACGACGGCATGCGCCGCGCCGTTGCGCTGGTGCCCCGCGGCGAATGGGGCGACCGCGTACTCGCCGCTTTCCGCCAAAGCTGGGAAGCCGACGGCGGCACCCTGATCGCCGCCGAGCACGTCGATCAACCCGTACAACTGGCCCAGCAAATTGCCGATCTGTTCCAGCTGCGCCAAAGCGAGGCCCGCGCCAAACGTCTGCGTAACACCCTGGGCACTGACGTTGCCGCGCTGCCGGCACGCCGCCAAGATGTGGATTTCATCTTCCTGGCTGCCACACCGCAGCAAGCCCAGCAGATCAAACCGACCTTGGCCTTCCAGTACGCAGGCGATGTACCGGTGTACTCCACCTCACACCTATTCTCTGGCAACAATGGCCAGCCCCAGCCTGCCGATCTCAATGGCATCCGCTTCTGCGAAACCCCCTGGCTGCTGGACAGCAGCGATGCCCTGCACCAGCAGGTGGTTGCCCAATGGCCGCAAGCTGCCGGCAGCCTTGGCCGCCTGTACGCCATGGGCATGGACGCCTACACCCTGGCGCCGCGCCTCAGCCAGTTGAAAGCACTGCCAGACACCCGCGTCGACGGCCTTACCGGCCAACTGAGCATCAACCCAAGCCAGCGCGTGCAGCGCCAACTGCCCTGGGCCGAGTTCCGCGACGGACAAGTACAGCGCCTGCCCTGATGACCGACCGCCGCCATGCCAGCGGCCGGGCCGCCGAACAGCACGCGCGCAGCCACCTGGAACAGCACGGTCTACGACTGCTGTTCCAGAACTGGAGCTGCCGCTGCGGCGAGCTTGATCTGGTCATGCTGGACGGCGATACAGTAGTATTTGTTGAGGTTCGTTATCGACAACACGCCACTTGGGGTGGCGCCCTGGAAAGCGTGGACAGCCGCAAGCGCGCCAAGATCACCGCCGCGGCCCACTACTTCCTCCAGCAGCACTCACGCTGGGCCAGCTCACCTTGCCGCTTTGATGTAGTTGCCATGAGCGCCATTGACTCGTCGGGCCACGGCCTGAACTGGATTCAGAACGCTTTCGACACCTGATCAGCCACCACTGAAGGTTTTCCCCGATGGACATGCAATCCCGTATTCGCCAGCTCTTCCAGGCCAGCATCGACACCAAACAGCACGCAATGGACGTGCTAGTGCCCTTCATCGAGCAAGCCAGCCAAGTAATGGTTCAGGCCCTACTGAGCGAAGGCAAGATTCTCTCCTGCGGCAACGGTGGCTCGGCAGGCGACGCACAGCACTTCTCATCCGAATTGCTTAACCGCTTCGAGCGCGAGCGCCCGAGCCTGCCCGCCCTGGCCCTGACCACCGACAGCTCGACCATCACCTCGATCGCCAACGATTACAGCTACAACGAAGTGTTCTCCAAGCAGATCCGCGCCCTTGGCCAGCCAGGCGACGTGTTATTGGCCATCTCCACCAGCGGCAACTCCGCCAACGTCATCCAGGCCATCCAGGCCGCCCATGACCGCGAGATGATCGTAGTCGCCCTTACCGGCCGTGATGGCGGCGGCATGGCCTCGCTGCTGCTGCCCGAAGACGTGGAAATCCGCGTGCCATCGCAGGTCACCGCACGCGTTCAGGAAGTGCACCTGCTGTGCATCCACTGCCTGTGCGACCAGATCGACAACCAACTGTTCGGGAGTGAAGAATGACCCGCCACACCACCGCACTGCTGAGCCTCGCGCTCTGCCTTTTGGTCAGCGGCTGCAGCTCGGTACTGACCGCCACCCGCGAAAATCCCATCGAAGATGATCGTGGCACACGCACCATCGGCAGCACCCTGGACGACTCACTGATCGAAACCAAGGTAGCGGTCAACGTGGCCAAGGCTGATACCGGCCTGGACCGTGACTCCCACGTGGTTGTGGTTAGCTATAACGGCATCGTCTTGCTTGCCGGACAAACCCCCAACCCTGCGCTCAAGGCCAAGGCAGGGGCGGCCGCGCAAGCCACTCAGCGCGTCAAGAAGGTCCATAACGAGCTGCAGATCCTGGCACCTTCGTCACTGCTGGCGCGCAACAACGACACCTGGCTGACCACCAAGATCAAGACCCAGATGCTTGCCGACGCCGCCGTGCCGGGCTCACGCATCAAGGTTGTCACTGAGAACGGCATCGTCTACATGCTCGGTCTGGTCACTCGCCGCGAAGCCAATGTCACCACCAGCCTGGTGCAGGGCGTGGATGGCGTGCAGAAGATCGTTAAGCTGTTCGAATACATCGACTGATAGGGCACCGCACCACAGACACAAAAAAGGCGATCCGAAGATCGCCTTTTTTGTGTCTACTTGACCACCTTCAAGCTGGGTCGACCACTGGGCCGTGGCGGCTCACTGGTCGGCGGACCTTGATCATCGTCGCCAGCATCGGCAGCGGCATCCGCGTCGTCATCCACGCTGGACGGCTCCAGATCAAACACCATGCCCTGGCCATTTTCCCGCGCGTACACGGCAAGCACCGCGGCAGCGGGGATAAACAAGCTTTGCGGCACACCACCAAAGCGCCCCTCGAAGCTCACCGCGTCGTTATCCATGTGCAGGTGACGTACCGCACTGGGTGACACGTTCAGCACCACCTGACCATCTTTGGCATAGCCTGGCGGCACACGGGCACCCGGATAATCCGCATCGACCAGCAAATGCGGGGTGCAATCGTTTTCCACAATCCACTCATACAACGCACGAATCAGATAAGGACGACTGGAGTTCATCACTCGCTCCTCTGTATCTCAGCGCATATCGCGCTCGGCTTCAGACAAGCTAGCCTGAAATGCCGGGCGGGCAAACTGACGATCCATATAATCCAGCAACGGCTTGGCCGGCTTGGGCAACTCGATACCCAACACTGGCAAACGCCAGAGAATAGGCAGCAGACAGCAATCCACCAGGCTCAGCTCATCACTGAGGAAGTAAGCCTTGTCGACAAACAGCGGCGACACACCCGTCAGGCTCTCACGCAATTCCTTGCGCGCTTGCACACGTGCCGGCTCCTTGCTGCGCGGGTCCTGAATCAGATCCACGTGACGGCACCAGTCGCGCTGAATGCGGTGCATCAACAGGCGACTATTAGCCCGCGCCACCGGATACACCGGCAACAGCGGCGGATGCGGATAGCGTTCGTCGAGGTATTCCATCACCACCATCGATTCGTACAAAGCCAGATCGCGATCAACCAGTGTCGGCAGGCTGCCATACGGATTCACCTCCGTCAGCTTGGGCGGATAACGGCCCGGCTCAACATCAATGATCTCGGCGCTGACACCCTTCTCGGCGAGCACGATACGTACGCGGTGGGAATAGTGATCGGCGGGGTCAGAGTAACAGGCCAACCTATTGGCTACGGCCATGACGTCTCTCCTCGCGGGGAATAATTAACAGAAGCAGAAAAACAAGCGCGCCCATTTGGGCGCGCTTGTTCACAACGAGACAGCAGTTTATCAGTGAACGTCCTTCCAGTATTCGCGCTTGAGCAGATAAGCGAATACAAAGAAGAAGGCCAGGTACAACAGCACGTAAGTACCGATGCGCTGACTTTCCAGTTTCACCGGGTTGGCCGAGTAGGCCAGGAAGCTCACCAGATTCTTGATCTTCTCGTCGAACTGCTCAGTAGTCAGTTTGCCGGTCTTTGGCACAACGGTCAGCTGGTGGCAATCTTCGTGAGTGATCGGCGTGCCGGTCAGCGGATCGAATTGCTTCTTGCCACCTTCAACGACCTGCACCTGCTTGCAACCAATCACCTGGCGGCCCTGCAGATCAGCCAACACGTTTGGCATACCCACAGCAGGGAAAGCCTTGTTGTTGACACCCCAAGGACGGGTCGGATCTTCGTAGAAGGTCCGCAGGTAGGTGTACAGCCAGTCAGTGCCGCGCACACGAGCCACCAGAGTCAGGTCAGGCGGCGCAGCGCCGAACCAGACCTTGGCATCCTGCGGCTGCATGCCGATCTTCATGTGCTCGCCAATCTTGGCGCCAGTGAACACCAGGTTATCCATCATCAACTTGGTCGGAATACCCAGGTCAGTCGCCACGCGCTCATAGCGCTGGAACTTGGCACTGTGGCAGCCCATGCAGTAGTTGGCGAAGGTCTTGGCGCCGTCTTGCAACGCCGCCTTGTCCTTCAGATCAACGACAACAGGGTCATTCGGATACTCAAGTGCCGCCTGAGCCATGGCGAATGCCGGCAGTACTGCGAAAATCAGTGCGAAAATTTGCTTTTTCATCAGCCAGTCACCCTTTCCGGAACCGGTTTGGTCTTCTCCATCCGGGTGTAAAACGGCATCAGGAGGAAGAAAGCGAAATACAGAATGGTGCAGGTACGCGACATGAAGGTACCCAAGTCCGACGGAGCCTGAGCACCGTAGTAGCCAAGAATCACGAACGACACCGCAAATATCACCAGCCAGATCTTGCTCAACCAACCTTTATGCTTGATCGACTTGACCGGACTACGATCCAACCAAGGCAGTACAAACAGAATGGCAATGGCAGCACCCATGGCGGCAACACCCATAAGCTTGTCCGGCACCGCACGCAGGATCGCGTAGAACGGTGTGAAGTACCAAACCGGAGCGATGTGCGCTGGGGTCTTGAAGGCGTTAGCCACTTCGAAGTTCGGCTTCTCGAGGAAATATCCACCCATTTCCGGGAAGAAGAAAATCACCGCACAGAACACGAACAGGAAGACCACTACGCCAACAATATCTTTAACGGTGTAGTAAGGGTGGAACGGAATACCGTCCAGAGGAATGCCGTTGGCATCCTTCTTCTTCTTGATATCCACGCCTTCCGGGTTGTTAGAACCCACTTCATGGAGAGCCAGGATGTGCAGCACCACCAGCCCCAGCAGCACGATTGGCAAGGCAATCACGTGCAAGGCAAAGAAGCGGTTCAGGGTAATCCCCGAAATCAGGTAGTCACCACGAATCCACTGAGTCAGGTCATCGCCGATCACCGGGATGGCACCGAACAGCGAGATGATCACCTGAGCGCCCCAGTACGACATCTGGCCCCAAGGCAGCAGATAGCCCATGAAGGCTTCAGCCATCAGGCACAGGTAGATCAGCATACCGAACAGCCAGACCAGCTCACGCGGCTTCTGGTAAGAGCCGTAGAGCAGGCCGCGGAACATGTGCAGATACACCACCACGAAGAACGCCGAAGCGCCGGTGGAGTGCATGTAGCGAATGATCCAGCCGTAATCCACATCACGCATGATGTATTCGACCGAGGCAAATGCCTCTTCGGCCGACGGCGTGTAGCTCATGGTCAGCCAGACACCGGTAAGGATCTGGTTAACCAGCACCAGCAGAGCCAGCGAGCCGAAGAAATAGAAGAAGTTGAAGTTCTTCGGGGCGTAGTACTTGGACAGATGCTCTTCCCACATTTTCGTGGCAGGAAAGCGGGCATCCACCCATTCCATGAATTTGCTCATCAGGCTTTCTCCTGGTCCACGCCGAGCACGATTACATCAGCCGACTCGTAAGAGTGCGGTGGCACCGGCAGGTTCAAGGGAGCAGGCTGCGACTTGTATACGCGACCCGCGAGGTCATAACGGGAGCCGTGGCAAGGGCAGAAATAGCCACCCAACCACTGCGCACCCAGATCGGCTGGCGCCACTTCCGGACGGAAGGATGGCGAGCAACCCAAGTGCGTGCACAGGCCAACCAGAACCAGAATCTCAGGCTTGATCGAGCGCGCTTCCGGATTGACATACTCCGGCTGCACCGAGGCCTGCGAACTTGGGTCCGCCAGTTCTGCATTAAGTTTCGGCAGGGCCTGTAGCATTTCCTCTGTCCGATTCAGGATAAATACCGGCTGACCACGCCACTCAGCAACAATCTGCTGACCTGGCTCGATCTTGCTGATATTCACCTTCACCGGTGCACCTGCGGCCTTAGCCTTGGCACTCGGGAACCATGACCCCACGAACGGGACCGCAGCACCCACCGCTCCTGCAGCGCCTACCACCGAAGTGGCCGCTACCAGGAAGCGACGCCGGCCTGCATTCACGCCGTCATTGCTCATTCAGTCGTCTCCCATCAGCTTTGTGGCCTGTTGTTCAGGCCTCTACTAAGTAAATTTCGAGCCACGCAAAAAATTTGCCAGATGGTAAAGAAAAGCCCCATACATGACAAGGCAATAGCAGGATACAAAGTTGTCGAACGCCTTGCGCGCCGCGGCATACGGGCCTGCGGCAAGTTGCCGCAGCGCAAGTAAGCAGCCATAAAAAACGCCCAGTTCCGCAAGGAAACTGGGCGTCTTTTGGAGCGTAGCAGCGAATTAACGCTTCGAGTACTGCGGACGCTTACGCGCTTTACGCAGACCGACTTTCTTACGCTCAACTTCACGGGCGTCGCGAGTTACGAAGCCGGCCTTGCGCAGTGCAGGGCGCAGAGACTCATCGTAATCCATCAGCGCGCGGGTGATGCCGTGGCGGATTGCGCCAGCTTGACCGCTCACACCACCGCCAAGCACGGTGACGTAGATATCGAACTTCTCGACAGTCTCAGTCAGCTCAAGCGGCTGACGAACAACCATGCGAGCAGTTTCGCGACCGAAGAAGGTATCCAGGGTGCGGTTGTTGATGGAGATCTTGCCAGTGCCCGGACGCAGGAAAACGCGTGCGGTTGCAGTCTTGCGACGGCCTGTGCCGTAATTTTGAGTCGCCGACATAATGAACTATTCCGTTAAATCTTCAGTTCTTGGGGCTGCTGAGCAGTGTGCGGGTGAACAGCGCCTGCATACACTTTCAGCTTACGGTACATGTCGCGACCCAGCGGGTTCTTCGGCAGCATGCCCTTAACCGCGGTCTCGATCACACGCTCAGGCGCCTTGGCGATCAGCTTTTCGAAGTTGATCGACTTGATGCCACCCGGAAAACCGGAGTGAGAGTAGTACATCTTGTCAGTGGTCTTAGCGCCAGTAACACGAATCTGCTCAGCATTGATCACAACGATGTAGTCGCCGGTATCAACGTGCGGAGTGTACTCAGGCTTGTGCTTGCCGCGCAGACGGCTGGCAATTTCGGTGGCCAGACGACCCAGGGTCTGACCAGCAGCGTCGACGACGAACCAGTCGCGCTTTACTGTTTCCGGTTTAGCAGTAAAAGTTTTCATTCTTTATAGCCTCAGGGGCCGCCCTGATAAATAAGACGGCGGATCTTACTGAATAGTGCGTACTTTGACAAGTCAAAGGCAGCCGAAAACAGGCGCTATCGGGGGCTCGGGTCAGCGCGACCGTCATACGGCAAGATTCTTCGGCAAGCGGCGCATCACTTCCACTGCAGAAAGAGGTGCGCAATTATGCAGATTATCGAAAGAATTTCAACACGATTTTGCCGACAGGCACGGCCAGCACGACAAAGACCCCGAGCAGTTGCCCGTTTCGCCCGGCGCAGTCTGCGTCGAGCGAATCAGCTGCAGTCACATCTCGGCCACTACAGCGAGCGGGCAATGATTTCCTTCATGATCTCGTTAGTACCGGCATAGATGCGCTGCACTCGCGCATCGGCCCAGGCACGGGCCACTGGGTACTCCCACATGTAACCGTAGCCACCATGCAGTTGCACGCACTCATCCAGCACCTTGCACTGCAGGTCTGTGCCCCAGTACTTGAGCATCGCTGCAGTCGGCACATCGAGTTTGCCCTGCAAATGCAGCTCCAGGCATTTATCCAGAAATACCCGACCGATTTGCACCTCCGTAGCGATTTCCGCCAGCTTGAAGCGGGTGTTCTGGAAGTCCGCCACCGCCTTGCCGAATGCCTTGCGCTCACGGGTGTATTCCAGGGTCCACGCCAATGCCGCTTCAGCCGAAGCCAGAGCACCGATACCTACGGTCAAGCGCTCCTGAGGCAACTCCTGCATCAGATAGGCGAAGCCCATACCGGCCTGCCCCAACAAGTTCTCTTTAGGCACGCGCACATCCTGGAAAAACAACTCGGACGTGTCCTGCGCCTTCATGCCGACCTTCTCCAGACGCTTGCCCTTGGCAAAGCCTGGCGTGCCCGCCTCCACTAGAAACAGACTGGTGCCCTTGGCGCCAGCTTTCGGATCGGTCTTGGCCACTACAATCACCAGATCAGCCAGATAGCCGTTGGTGATAAAGGTCTTGGAGCCGTTGATCACATACTCGTCGCCATCCAGCACGGCAGTGGTTTTCACCCCTTGCAGATCGGAGCCTGCGCCCGGCTCGGTCATGGCGATGGCGGTAACCATCTCGCCCGACACCAGTTTGGGCAGGTATTTGTGCTTCAGCGCTTCGGAGCCGTAATGCAGGATGTACGGCGCGACGATGTCGGAATGCAGGGAGAAACCAATACCAGTCAAACCAAGGCGGCCAATTTCTTCAATCACCACCGTGCTGTAGAGAAAATCCGCAGCCATACCGCCGTACTCTTCAGGAATATGCGAGCACAGCATCCCCGCCTCACCAGCTTTACTCCAAAGCTGGCGATCGACATGGCCGTCCTTTTCCCATTGTGCGTGGAACGGCACGGCTTCCTGCTCAAGAAACTTGCGCACACTGTCGCGGAAGAGTTCGTGATCGGAGCTGAATATTGTTCTTGGAATCATGACGGCACCTGAAAAAACGCAACGGAAGACAAAATTTGCCAAGGCATGACTGTAGGACAGTCCGACCAACAACCACACTGGACACATCCGCCAAAAAATAAGACGATCCAGCCGTATATTGACCGTTTACCCCTAAATAATTAAAACAAGAACACTCCATGACCCCGCTAACCGCCACGCCCCTGAAGCGCGTCAGCATCCTGGCCACCGAAGGCGTCTTCGCCTCCACCCTGCTGCAGGCCAAGGATTTCTTCCACATGGCCAGCCTGCGCTATGGCAAACAACTCGGCCTGGGCCTGACCCCCTCGTTCGAAATTCATCTGGTCAGCCCAGACGGCCTGCCGGTGCGCAGCTTCAGCGACGTGATCATCCCGGTTGATGGCCGCCTGGACTGCGCCGACGTGATCATCCTGCCCGCCTTCTGGGATGACTTCGACGCACTCTGCACGCGTCACCCACACGTGTTGAGCTGGCTGCGCGAACGTCATGCGGCTGGCGCAGCGATATGCGGAGAAGCCACGGGCGTGTTCTGGATGGCCCAGTCCGGCCTGCTGGATGGCAAGGAGGCCACGACCTACTGGCGCTTCTTCAATGAGTTTGCCGAGCGCTTCCCCAAGGTGCTGCTGAACCAGGAAAAGCACCTGTCGGATGCCGACAATCTGTATTGCGCCGGCGGCGTCACCTCGGCCTGCGACCTCTACATTTACCTGATCGAGCGCTTCTGCGGGGCCAGCGTGGCCCAGGGCGTGTCCCGCGATATCCTCTATGAAGTGCAGCGCAGTTATGCCCCTGGGCGCATTGGCTTCGGCGGGCAGAAACTGCATCAAGACGTAACCATCCTGCAGATTCAGCACTGGCTGGAAGAACACTTCGCCGACAAGTTTCGCTTTGAAGATGTGGCTCGCGCCCACGGCATGAGCATTCGCAACTTCATGCGCCGGTTCCAGACCGCCACGGGCGACAAGCCCCTGCACTACCTGCAGCGCCTGCGCATCGAAACCGCCAAGGGCCTGCTCTCGGCCACGCGCAAAAGCATCAAGACCATCAGCTACGAAGTTGGCTATGACGATGCCAGCTTCTTTGCCCGCCTGTTTCGCCAACACACCGAGCTGTCGCCCAATCAATATCGCCGGCAGTTCCAACACAAAGGTGACTAGCCGTTCGCCATTCGTAGGATGGGTTCACCGGCCCAGTAGACGCCCTATGATCGGCCGAGCCCCGCGGGGCGCCACCCCTACAACAAGAACAGGTCCAAGCCATGCGCCATGCCCTTTTTGCCCTGCTCAGCCTCTGCAGCCTCGGCGCTGTTGCGGATGACAACTGGAAACCCTTCCCCCACGACCAAAGCGCCTACGACTACTCTGGCGACAAGCTACGCCAGGCCTGGCCACAGCTGACCCGTGGTTTTGGCACAAACTACCCGTACCCAGATGCCGAATGGGTCGTGACCATGGCCACACAAAACCCCAAAGCCCTGGAAATGACCGTTGCCGCCGGCACCGGCTTCACCGGCAAGCCCGAGGAAGCCGAGATCTATGCAGCCAAACTGCAGGATGTGTGGCGCAGCATGTTCCGCGGCGACTTTGCCAAAGCCAAAGCCGACGGCCTCAAGCTCGGTGTTGGCGGCCAGGTGCCGGCGATGTTTGCCCAGGTCATCTATGCCCTGTTTATGGCGCCGGACCAGGCCAGCAAACACCAACTGCTGGAAGAAGTGATCAGCTACACCGACCAAGCCGGCGATCTGGTCAACGCCGACCCAATGGCCATGTTCGGTCGCGTCTACGCCAAGGCGCGCCTCGGTGAGGAGCTGCCGATTGCCGTGGTACTCAAGCGCGGCTACACCAGCCAAATCCCCAAAGAGCTCGACGCCCTGCTGGCCAAACAACCGCGCCAGCCGTTCGCCCTGGCACTGTACGGTGGCTACGAAGCCGGGGTGATCCGCAAGGTCGGCTCGCTGGTGGGTGGAATGACCTACGGCGTCAGCTCGGACAAGATGGAGCAGTACTTCGACCGCTCGTTCAAGCAAGCCAACAACCTGCCGATCGGCCATTACGAGTACGCCAACGCCCTCACCTACGTGTACGGTGACGACGAGCACGACAAGGCCCTGAAACACCTGAAACTGGCGACCCAGATCAAACCGATCAACGCCATGGAAGCCCTGGAAGTGGCCCACGCCAAGAAGCTGCTGGCCAGCTTCGAACAGAGCACCGCCCAGCGTTAAATCCGCACCAAAACAAAAAAAGGGTTGCCACTGGCAACCCCTTTTTTATTTCTACCGCCGTTACGGCTTGTGCGGTCGCGAGAGGAACTCGTGGGACTGCATTTCCAGCAAGCGACTGAGGGTGCGCTGGAATTCAAACTCCAGGCGACCACCGGTGTAGAGGTCCTTCAATTCAACCTCAGCCGAGATGATCAGCTTGACGTTGCGGTCGTAAAACTCGTCCACCAGGTTGATAAAGCGCCGCGCCATGTCGTCCTTGCTCACGCCCATTTGCTCGACGTTGGAAATCAGCACCGCGTGGAAGATCTTACCCAGCTCGATGTAGTCGTTCTGACTGCGCGGACCATCGCACAGCTCTCGAAACTCGAACCAGGCCACGTCGTCACCGACCTTGCGCGCCTGAATGGCCCGATTCTCAATCATCAGGTCTTCATCAAGCTCGACCTGGCAATGCTCCGGCAACAGGCTACTGAAACTTTTGTTCAGGCTATCTTCCGCCGCCGCATCCAGCGGCCAGTGATACAGCTCGGCCTGCTCCAGTGCGCGCAGGCGGTAATCGACGCCGCTGTCGACGTTGACCACTTCAGTGTGCAGCTTGACCAGGGCAATCGCCGGCAGGAAGCGCGCACGCTGCAGGCCATCTTTATACAGGCCATCGGGAACGATGTTGGAGGTCGCCACCAGGGTCACGCCGTTCTTGAACAGCTCTTCCAGCAAGCCGGCCAGAATCATCGCATCGGTAATATCAGAGACGAAGAACTCGTCAAAGCAGATCACCCGAGTTTCCGCGGCAAAACGCTTGGCCACCAACGGCAGCGGATTTTTCTCGCCTTTAAGGGTGCGCAACTCTTCGTGCACACGCTTCATAAAGCGGTGGAAGTGGGTGCGGGTCTTCTCTTTGAACGGCAGCGCATCAAAGAAGGTATCGACCAGGTAGGTCTTGCCGCGGCCCACGCCACCCCAGAAATACAGGCCTTTGACCGGGTCCTGGGTCTTCTTACTGAAGAGCGAACCCAGCAGGCCAGGCTTGTGCTTGTGCGCCGCCACCAGATCGTCATACAGGCGTTGCAGATGGCGCACCGCAGTTTCCTGGGCGGCGTCATGGAAGAAGTCGGGCCGTTTCAGGTCCTCTTGGTATCGCGCTAGGGGAGTCATAGTCGGCAACTGGGCTGGGCAAGAAAAACGGGGCGCCACTGTAACGGCGCACCCACGGATTGGCAATTGACCACAGGTAGGGTGGCCCGCGGATTACTCCGCCGGCGCCAGGGCTTCGCGCAGACGCTGGATGGCAGCCTGGCAGGCCGCCGCATCTGCAAATGCTGGGCTCTCGGCGATGCACTCGGCGTCCAGCCACAGGGCAAAGCCCTCGCCCTGTTCGCGCAGGTCCAACGCATCGCCACTTTGCAGACGCTTGCTGACCTGACCGGCGGACTTGCCGTCGGCAAAGCACTTGGACAGCAGCAACTGCTCGCCGGCGGCGTCCAGCAAGCGGAAACGGAAGCTACCATCATCCTCACGGAAGCTGACAAAGCGTGCACTTTTCGCCGCCTTCTTCTTGCCCGCATCGCCAGCCTGCACCTGGGTGCGGAACGAACGCAGGCCCACCGCTTCGCGCAACTCACCGAGGAACGGCGTAGCCACCTTGCGCGCCTTGGCGGCACCGGCCAAAAGAATATCCTCCAGCTCCACCGGCTTCTCGATCAAGGCGTGATAACGCTCGCGCGCCTCACCCAGCTCGCTGTCCAGCAGCTGGAACAGGCGCTGCTTGGCATCGCCCCAGCCCAGACCGGCAACCAGCTCGGCACGAAACTCGGCCTGCTGGGCGGCGCTGGCAAAGGCTTGATAGAGGGTGAACAGGTGCGAGTTATCCGGGTCCTTGGCCTCGCCGGGCAACTTGGAGTCGGTGACGATGCGGGCAATGGCGTCTTTCAGTTGCTTGGCGCTGCCGAACAACGGAATGGTGTTGTCGTAGCTCTTGCTCATCTTGCGTCCGTCGAGGCCCGGCAAGGTGGCTACGCCCTCTTCGATCACCGCTTCCGGCAGGGTGAACAACTCCTTGCCCTGACCGAACAGGTGATTGAAGCGCTGGCCGATGTCGCGGGCCATTTCCACGTGCTGGATCTGGTCGCGACCGACCGGCACCTTGTGCGCGTTGAACATCAGAATGTCCGCCGCCATCAGCACCGGGTAGCTGAACAGGCCCATGGTCACGCCGGCATCCGGGTCTTCGCCCTGCTCGACATTCTTGTCCACCGAGGCCTTGTAGGCATGGGCACGGTTGAGCAGGCCCTTGCCAGCAACGCAGGTCAGCAGCCAGGTCAGCTCGGGAATTTCCGGAATATCGGACTGGCGATAGAAGGTCGCGCGCTCGACATCCAGGCCACACGCCAGCCAGGTAGCGGCGATCTCCAGACGCGAGCGCTGGATGCGCAGCGGGTCATCGCACTTGATCAGCGCGTGGTAGTCAGCCAGAAAATAAAACGAGTCGGCATCGGCGGCGCGGCTGGCGACGATCGCCGGGCGGATGGCGCCGGCGTAGTTGCCCAGGTGCGGAGTGCCAGTGGTGGTGATGCCGGTCAGAATACGAGTGGTCATGGTCTGTCGCTTATCGGTTGGGCCTGCGGCGGCTTGTGATCACGCCAGACGAGGTAACACCACGTCTTTTAGATCGGTCAGCTTGCCGTGAAAAAAGTGCCCGCATTCTGCCACTTTCAGCAGCTCATGGGGGCGCGGCAATGCCTGTGACCAGGCGAACACCACGGCAGGATCGATCACTTCATCCTGTTCCGGCTGGATCACCGTCAACACGGCGTGCTCAGGCAGCCGTTCCGGTGCCTGCAGGCGCTGCACGGCCGGGGCGACCATAAACAGCCGCTCGACCACCTGACCTTGCGCCTCCAGACGCCCAGCCAGGGCAGCGGCGACAAAGCCGCCGTAAGAAAAACCGAGCATGCTCAGCGGCAGTTGCGGCTGCTGAGCACGTAGCCAAAGGGCGATTGCCTCGGCATCGTCGACCTCGCCACCAGCCATGTCGTGACTGCCGGCACTTTGGCCGACACCACGGTAATTGAAGCGCAGCGTGCTGTAACCGGCGTCGCGCGCCGTGCGCTGCAAGGTGGAAACCACCTTGTTGAGCATGGTGCCACCCTGCACGGGGTTGGGGTGACACAGCAGCGCCAGGCCACGGGCATTCGGCAGATCAAGGTACAAGGCTTCGAGGGGGCCACAGGGGCCCTCAAGCAAAAGCGGTATTTCACGGGTGGACAACGGGTAACTCCGTGACCCCAGGGAGGGTCGACTCGTCTAGCTGACAGCCTGCGCCATGCACACTAGGTGCATTAAGCATGCACACTAGCTGCATAACCTATGCACACACCGGCATTGCATTGCGCTATACAGCGCAGGTTCGAGCCGTTAACGTAAAGCAAAGCCGCTTATAGAGGAAGGATTCGTGGAACAGTCGCTCACCGCCTGGTTACTGCCAGCCCTTGCATTGCTGACCGGCATTGCCATCGGTTTTTTGATCGCCCGCCTGCTGCCCAACGCCGCCCCCGGCCGTACGCAGCGTCAGCTGGATGATCTTCAAGGTCGCTTCAACAGCTACCAAAGTGAAGTGGTCACCCACTTCAACACCACCGCCAGCCTGGTCAAACGCCTGACCCAGAGTTACCAGGACGTGCAGGAGCACCTATCCGAGGGCGCCGACCGCCTGGCATTGGACGAAATCACCCGACAGCGCCTGCTTGCTGCCCTGCACAGTGACGACAACCACAACGGTCCGCGCGAGCGCCTGACCCCACCAGCCAACAATGAGATGCCCAAGGACTACGCGCCAAAACCCGCGGACGCCACCGGCACGCTGGATGAAAGCTTTGGCCTGAAGAGCAAGAAGCCCTGAAGCGCTGAACCGCAGCCATAAAAAAACCGCCTTCCGGCGGTTTTTTTATCGGCGACGATCAGATCGCGCCGCGACTGCGCAGCAGCTCCAGCACGGCCTTGACGCCCTCTTCCACCGAGGTGGACTGGGTATCAACCACCAGATCGGCATTCAGCGGAATGTCGTAGGCGAAAGACTCGCCAGGGATGTTGTCGCCACCTGCGGCGTACAGCCCCTGCGGATCACGCTCACGGCACGCGAGCGGCGAAGCCTGCACATAAACGGTGAGCAAGCGCTCAGCACCAATGATGGCCTTGGCCTGTTCGCGACCTTCGGCATCCGGCGCAACAAAGGCTGCCAGCGTCAGCATGCCAGCTTCGTTGAACTGCTTGGCCACCTGCGCCGCACGGCGCCAGTTCTCACTGCGACCGGCACGGTCCTGGGGCAAGCCCTTGTTCAGGTCACGGCGCAGGTTCTGCCCATCCAACACGTAGACCGCACGGCCCATATCGAACAGCTTGCGCTCCACGGCGTAGGCCAGGGTGCTCTTGCCGGCGCCCGACAGGCCGCTGAACAACACGCTGGCCGGTTGCTGGCCGAAGCGCGCAGCACGCTCCTCGGTGGACACATGGGCCAACTGGCCGTGGTGACCACTGCCCGCCTGACCGCCCACTGGCGCGGCGATGATCATGCCGGCGCCGACGGTACCGTTGGTCAAACGATCGATAACGATAAAGGCACCGGTGGTGCGGTTGCTGGCGTAACCGTCGAGGGCAATCGGTGCATCCAGAGCGACCTTGACCTTACCGATCTCGTTCAACTGCAGGCTGCTGGCCGGGCCTTCTTCCAAGGTGTTCACGTCGACACGGTTGTGGATGCTGGCAATCGAGCCCGGCACATAACTGGTGGCGCGTTTGATGTCGTACTTCTTGCCCGGCAGCATCGGCTCTTCAGCCATCCATACCAGCATGGCGTCGAAGCTGTCGGTCACCTGCGGCTGGTTGTCGGCATGCACCAACAGGTCGCCACGGGACACGTCGATTTCGTCTTCCAGGGTCAGGGTCACGGCCTGGCCTGGGCCCGCCTGTTCCAACTCACCATCAAAGGTCACGATCGACTTGATCTTGCTGCCCTTGCCCGACGGCAAGACGATGACTTCGTCACCCTTGCGCACGATGCCGCTGGCCAGGGTGCCGGCGAAACCGCGGAAGTTCAGGTTCGGACGGTTAACGTACTGCACCGGGAAACGCAGGTCGGTGAAGTTGCGATCACCGGCCACTTCCACGGTTTCGAGAATTTCCATCAGCGACTGACCGCTGTACCACGGCGAACGCTCAGATTTGTTGACCACGTTGTCGCCCTTCAGCGCCGACATCGGCACGAAGTGCAGCGAACTTGGCTTGAGCGCGATGCCCTCGGCAAACTCCAGGTAATCGGCCTTGATCTGCTCGAACACCGCCTCATCGAAGCCTTTGAGGTCCATCTTGTTGATGGCGACGACGATGTGCTTGATGCCCAGCAGGGAGGCGATAAAGCTGTGACGCTTGGTCTGGGTTTGCACACCGTAACGGGCGTCGATCAGGATGATCGCCAGGTCGCAGGTGGAGGCGCCCGTGGCCATGTTGCGGGTGTACTGCTCATGGCCGGGGGTGTCGGCGATGATGAACTTACGCTTAGCGGTGCTGAAATAGCGGTACGCCACGTCGATGGTGATGCCCTGCTCGCGCTCGGCCTGCAGACCATCCACCAGCAGCGCCAGGTCGATGTCTTCACCGGTGGTGCCGACCTTCTTCGAGTCTTTGGTGATGGCTTCCAGATGGTCTTCGTAGATCATCTTCGAGTCGTGCAGCAGGCGCCCAATCAGGGTGCTCTTGCCGTCGTCAACGTTGCCGCAGGTGAGGAAGCGCAGCAGCTCTTTGCGCTCATGTTGTGCCAGGTAGGCCTGGATGTCTTCGCTGATCAAATCGTCTTGGTGCGACATATAAAAACCCTACTTAGAAATAGCCCTGGCGTTTTTTGTCTTCCATCGAACCGGCACCGTCATGGTCGATCACGCGACCCTGACGCTCGGAGGTTCGAGCCAAGAGCATTTCCTGAATGATATCGGTGAGGCTGGTGGCCTCGGACTCCACCGCGCCGGTCAGCGGGTAGCAGCCGAGGGTACGGAAACGCACCTTCTTCTTGACGATACGGGCCTTGTCCTCATCGCTGAGGTGCTCAAGGATGCGCTCGTCGTCGATCATGATCAGGGTGCCGTTCTTCTCGATCACGTCGCGTTCGGCGGCGAAGTACAGCGGCACGATCGGGATGCCTTCCAGATAGATATATTGCCAGATGTCCAACTCGGTCCAGTTCGACAGCGGGAACACGCGGATCGACTCGCCCTTGTTGACCTTGCCGTTGTACACATTCCACAGCTCAGGGCGCTGGTTCTTTGGGTCCCAGCGGTGCTTGCTGTCGCGGAACGAGTACACACGCTCCTTGGCGCGGGATTTCTCTTCGTCGCGGCGCGCGCCACCGAAGGCAGCATCAAAGCCGTACTTGTCCAGGGCCTGCTTCAAGCCCTCGGTTTTCATGATGTCGGTGTGCTTGGCGCTGCCGTGGGTGAACGGGTTAATGTTCTGCGCCACGCCATCGGGGTTGATGTGAGTAATCAACTCCAGGCCATATTCCTTGACCATTTTCTCGCGGAACGAATACATCTCCTGGAACTTCCAGCGAGTATCCACATGCATCACCGGGAACGGCAGCTTGCCGGGGAAGAACGCCTTGCGGGCCAGGTGCAGCATTACGGCGGAATCTTTACCGATGGAATAGAGCATCACCGGATTATCAAACTCGGCGGCGACCTCGCGGATGATGTGGATGCTTTCCGCCTCCAGCTGTTTCAGATGCGTCATTTTGTCGAGCATGGCTACTCACATTGGCAATAGGACGGCCGGCGGGCCGTGGACGAGGCGCGAACTTTAGCACAGCACCTGCTTCTAATCAGGCGCCTAGTTAGATCTAAAGGTTCTAGCCATATTCCCCTTAAACGGGGTTTGGGCAGTCGATAAACAGGTGTTCGAGGGCAAAGCGCCGGGCCAGATAATCACCCAGGGCCTGTACCCCATAACGCTCGGTGGCGTGGTGGCCGGCGGCGATGAAGCTGATGTCGTTTTCCCGGGCGCTGTGGAACGTCTGGTCGGAGGCTTCACCGCTGAGGAACAGATCGACGCCGGCCGCGATGGCGTTGTCGATGTAGCCCTGACCGCCACCGGTGCACCAGCCGACCCGGCGGATCATCGCGCTGCCCTCGACCAACAGCGGCTCGCGCCCCATGACTTCCTGCACTTTGCGGGCGAAGTCACGCGGGGTCATCGGCTCGCTCAGCGAACCGACCAGACCGACAATCTTAAGATTGTCCGGATCCAGCGGCCCTTCGACGGTGATGTCCAGTTGACGTGCCAGCTGCACGTTGTTGCCGACTTCCGGGTGCAGGTCCAACGGCAAATGGTAGGACAGCAGGCTGATGTCGTGCTTGAGCAGCGTCTTCAGCCGACGCTGCTTCATGCCGGTGATGCACGGGTTCTCGCCCTTCCAGAAATAACCGTGATGCACCAGCACCAGATCGGCCTGGGCTTCGACGGCCGCGTCCAGCAACGCCTGGCTGGCGGTGACGCCGCTGACGATGCGCATCACCTGCGGCCGACCTTCGACCTGTAACCCGTTGGGGCAATAATCGGCAATCTTTG
>OFRI01000127.1_pt1 | contig 19905 bp, 16 predicted proteins | sample 1543031 | NCBI WGS metagenome assembly OFRI01 (sample SAMN07774226, study PRJEB24372) | wastewater metagenome
TATTTTTAACGAAAAAAGCCAATCTGATAGATTGGCTTTTTTGAGAAGATTGGATTTAACGTGAGGCTTTTCGCGCACGATGTTCAGGCTTCGGTGGTGCGATTTCTCGTGTGCCTTGCCAAACTTCAATGAAGTCTTGCTCATTAATATTATAAAGTTCCAAAAGTGCTAAAATGGCGCCACCAAACAGCATGCGTCCCTCAGCATTGGTCTCAAAATCAAATATTTTCCCAGACAGCGCATGTAAAATATCTTCAATTTCAAACACACGATCACGGCCATTACTGTCGGTTGGATACATGCGTGTGTTGAGAATAATTTTGGCTAAACTTTTTTCATTATCGGTTAAGGCCAAATGCTGAATCAGCATGTCATCATTTTGGGTACTGAAAATCACAGCATCGTTAAAAATAGTATGCAAAAACTTTTTACTTAGACGTGGCAGAGTTCTTTCCACAAATGGGCGAAATGATGCGGGGAAAATAACATTATGAGAAATGCCTTTAAACATAGGAGCAATTTCTTCAACTTTATAACCCGCAATACCACAGCCGATAGAGGTTAGAAAGTAAGTCATTTTAGGGTGATTTTTAGTATAGATTTTAAAGTCATCAATATAGTGTTGAATTTGCGAGAGCGGCATTTGTTGTAAGTGTTCGTTCATGGTGGGAATGGCATAACTTTGCCCTGACCATCCACGTCCGACGCCTTTGATTGCGCCAAAGTGCTCAAGTGCAGTTCGGGCAGCGCCATCCGCATGTTGACCTGCCATGTTACTACCAAACACAAATACGGTATGTTCATCTAGGTTTTTGACGATGCTTTCGTCATGATATTGGTAAGTCATAGGCTCTGATTTTTCGCTCTTCTTCACTTCATGTTGCCCTTGAAATACGGGGGGGTCAAGTGAAAAATCTTTGTAATATTTTCAGTAAATTACATTAAAAATCTAAAAGCAAGAATTGCTCGGGATTGAATCTGTTAAAATAGTCGGTTGAAGAAGCAAATCTTGGGATATGTCTGTGAGTGAGAAACAACCTTTTGATTTAGTCACCAATTACCAACCCGCAGGTGATCAGCCGCAAGCCATCGAAAAGCTTGTTGCTGGAATAGAAAAGGGCTATCACGACCAGTTGTTACTTGGGGTTACGGGTTCAGGTAAAACCTATACCATGGCCAACGTGATTGCGCGGACGCAACGTCCGACCATTGTCATGGCACATAATAAAACCTTAGCCGCACAGCTTTATGGTGAGTTCAAATCTTTCTTTCCGAACAATGCCGTCGAATATTTTGTCAGTTATTATGACTATTACCAACCTGAAGCCTATGTGCCATCTTCAGACACATTCATTGAAAAAGATTCTGCGATCAATGACCACATTGACCAAATGCGTTTATCTGCAACACGTTCTCTCTTAGAACGTCGCGATGCAATTATTGTTGCTTCAGTTTCTGCTATTTATGGTTTGGGTGACCCTAATGCCTATATGAGCATGTTGTTACATATTGTACAGGGCGATCGTATCGCACGTGATGATATCATTCGTCGTTTGGTGGAAATGCAATATAGCCGTAATGAGCTTGAGTTTTTACGCGGTACCTATCGTATTCGTGGGGAAATTATTGATATTTTCCCTGCCGAATCGGATCAGCATGCGATTCGAATCGAGTTATTTGATGATGAAGTCGATTCGATTCGTTGGTTCGATCCACTGACAGGCAAATTGGTACGTAAAGTTCCGCGTGTAACCATTTATCCAAAAAGTCACTATGTAACACCGAAAGATAATTTAGAGCGCGCCATCGGCACGATTCGTGAAGAGTTAAAAGAGCGTTTAGGATTCTTCCGTGCCCATGACAAATTGCTTGAAGCTCAGCGAATTGAGCAACGTACCCGTTATGATCTAGAAATGATGCAGCAGTTGGGCTATACCAACGGTATTGAAAACTATTCACGTCATTTGTCAGGTCGCCCTGCGGGCGAAGCGCCGCCAACCCTATTTGATTATGTTCCTGACGATGCCTTGCTGATTATTGATGAGTCACACGTGACTGTGCCGCAAATTGGCGCGATGTATAAAGGTGACCGTTCGCGTAAAGAAAACTTGGTGAATTATGGTTTCCGTCTCCCTAGTGCTCTAGATAACCGTCCAATGCAGTTTGAAGAGTGGGAGCGGATTACCCCAGCTACAATTTATGTCAGTGCCACACCAGCCAAATACGAGCTTGAAAAAGCCGAGCAAATAGCTGAGCAGGTGGTTCGTCCTACAGGGTTGATTGACCCCGAAATTGAAGTACGTCCGGTATTGACTCAAGTTGATGATGTCTTATCTGAGATCAATATCCGCAAAGATCTAGACGAGCGTGTCTTGGTTACCACCTTAACCAAACGTATGGCAGAAGATTTAAGCTCGTATTTAAAAGAGTATGGCGTCAAAGTTGCCTATCTGCACTCAGATATTGATACCGTTGAACGGGTAAAAATTATTCATGACTTACGTTCAGGTGTCTACGATGTTCTCGTCGGGATCAACTTATTACGTGAAGGCTTGGACATGCCTGAAGTATCTTTAGTGGCTATCTTGGATGCTGACAAAGAAGGTTTCTTGCGTTCTGAACGCTCTTTGATTCAAACCATTGGGCGTGCAGCGCGTAATGTAAAAGGCAAAGCGATTTTATATGGTGATCGGATTACCGATTCGATGCAAAAAGCCATCGATGAAACAGCCCGTCGTCGTGAAAAACAAATGGCCTTTAATGAGCTGCATGGCATTATTCCGCGTAGCACCATCAGACAAAATAAAAAGGATATTGATACAGGCGAAGTGCTGACAGATGATCAAGTTGAAAATGGTATAGCAGATCAACACCAAACGCTCAGTGCAGATGAGCAGCACTTGCTATCCGATCCGAAACTTCTTGCCAAGCACTTAAGCAAGCTGGAAAAAGAAATGTTAAAAGCTTCTAAAGAGCTACAGTTTGAGCAAGCTGCACGTCTGCGAGATGAAATTTTGCGCTTAAAAGCACAACTTCTAACCTAAGTTGCATTTACATAACGCTACAGTAATTTGGGCAGAAAGCATTATTTTTTAAAGAGATGTTTATTTTTAGATCATAAATTCTGAAATATTAAAGGTACAGTTTATGTCTGCAAATCTTCCAAAGGCGGGTTTTACGCTTGCCAAAATTGCTGTAGGTGGTGCTGTTTTAGTCGGGTTAGGCATGGCAACCATGGCTTACGCCCAGAGCAAACCCTTAGCCGTGGTGGATAAGGTTGAATTAGACCGTTATTTGGGTGTTTGGTACGAAATTGCACGTAAGCCCATGTACTTCCAAAATAAATGCGGAAGTAATGTCTCGGCTACTTATACCCTGAATGAAAATGGCAATGTGACAGTAGATAACCGCTGTTATGCCCAAGATGGTAAGCTGATGCAGTCCATAGGTGAAGCATTTGTACAAAACCCACCTTTTAATAGTAAGTTGAAAGTGAGTTTTTTACCTGAGGCGGTGCGTTGGTTACCTGTGGCACGCGGGGATTATTGGATTTTAAAAATTGATGATGACTATGAAACGGTTTTAGTGGGTGAGCCACGCCGTAAATATATGTGGGTGCTTTCCCGCTCGCCTCAACCAGACCAAAAAGTCATTAATGAATACTTAGAATATGCAAAGTCAGTGGGTTATGATTTGAATGATCTGATTCATACCAAGCAATTGCAAAAGTAAAATCTATTAAGCCTTGAAAGCCATGCTGAAGCATGGCTTTTTTAGTTTCATATACGTATTTTAAAACTTGAATAATAAAGCTTTATACAGTCGAACGCTTTATAATCGGCGTCTATTAAAATCGTGTAAATCAATGTGGAGTGAAGGATGTATAAAGGTGTTGCACTATCGGTTTTAGCATCCGTCACTTTTGGGGTTTTGTATTTTTATACCTTTTTTTTAAAGCCCTTAGATAGTGAGCAAACTTTTGCTTGGCGTATGCTTTCGACCTTACCCTTTTTAACCGCATTCATGTGGTGGAGTGGCGATTTAAAACTCATTTCGGAGTTGTTTAAGCGTATCTTTAAACAACCTTGGATGATTGCTTGGTTATTGTTTAGTTCGGTTTTATGTACCACGCAGTTGTGGCTATTTTTATGGGGGCCCATGAATGGTCGTGGTCTACAAGTATCACTCGGCTATTTTTTACTGCCTTTGGTCATGGTGTTGGTTGGTTGCATCCTTTACAAGGAAAAACTATCCCGCTGGCAAATGGCCGCGGTAGCCTTTGCTGTGCTTGGGGTAGGACATGAAATTTGGCGTATTGGTAGCATGGCATGGGAAACGGTCTATATTGCTTTGGCTTATCCTTTGTATTTCTTCCTGCGCCGTGTTTGTAAAACGGATCATTTGGGTGGCTTCTGGTGGGATCTGTTTTTAATTTTACCTGTCGCGTTTTATTTGGGCTTTGTGCATAGCGATAGTTTGGCTTTGATACAACAGTTTCCACATCTGATTTTGGCGGTCATTGGGTTGGGATTCTTAAGTGCGATGGGATTAGGAAGTTATATACTCGCGAGTCGTTATTTACCTTTTGTGATCTTTGGTTTGCTGAGTTATTTGGAGCCTGTTTTACTGGCGGGAGCATCAGTTGCCATGGGAGAGCGTATAGAGGCGGGTGAGTGGTTTACCTATATTCCAATTTGGTTCGCAGTCTTATTACTTATTATTGAAGGTGTGTTGCATTTATATAAACAGCAACAAAATAAAAAACAGCTTGAACGAAATATTGAGCATTTTGAAAAACAGCAACATTCAGACTAATTTGATGATGTTCGGAGCTGTCATTGTGCTGCAATTGGGGCGATAAGCAAGTTTCTGATTTGTTTAGTGCCCTTCAAGAATAGTTGACTGTTTGATAAAACATCATTTGTGTAACTGTTTATTTTTTATCTAAAAAAATATTTTTTTAATTTTTATACTGCAAAATCATCAGACTAAATGCAATCATTTCTTAAATTAATAATGAATATACGACAAAAAACATCATGCATTTACAGCTTTCGATTCAAACTTGGCGTTAAATCCTTTACAATTGTTGGGTTTTAAAATTTATGCTTAGATTAAATTAATTAGAGGACGTATCTGTGAGCAAAGAGACTATCATCGCCCTACACGCAGAACACCAAGGTCGCTGGAAAAACCGTGAAGAAATCGCGGAACAAATGATCGCTTTGATCGGTCAGCTTTACCGTGAAAAAAATATTGTGGTTTCAGTGTTTGGACGTTCTTTAGTTAACCGTTCAGTTATCCAAATTTTAAAAGCGCACCGTTTCACTCGTATGATGGACGTTGAGCTTTCAGTTGTACACACGTTCCCAATTCTTGAAGCGTTGGCTAAAATTGAAAATATCGGTACTGCTGAAATTGATCTAGGCAAATTAGCTGTTGCGTTTAAAGAGCAAGGTGGCGATGTTGACGCATTTGTTGCAGCAGCTGTTAAATCTGTAGAAGGTCGTGCGACTTCAGTAGAAGGTCGTGACGTTGTCCTTTACGGTTTTGGTCGTATCGGTCGTATTCTTGCACGTTTAATGATTGGTCAGTCTGGTCTTGGTCGTGGTTTGAACCTAAAAGCGATTGTGGTTCGTAAGTCATCTGATGGTGATTTGGAAAAACGTGCGTCTTTATTACGCCGTGACTCAATCCATGGTCCATTCTCTGGTACGATTTCTGTTGATGAAGAAAACGAAGCAATCATTGCAAACGGTCAATTCATCAAAGTGATTTATGCGTCGAACCCAACTGAAGTTGATTATACCGATTATGGTATTAGCAATGCATTAGTGATCGACAACACGGGTAAATGGCGTGATGCTGAAGGTCTTGCTCAACACCTGAAGTGCCCAGGCGCTGCACGTGTGATCTTGACTGCACCAGGTAAAGGCGACATGAAGAACGTGGTGTTTGGTGTGAACCAAGCTGACATTCTTGATGAAGATACGATTATCTCTGCTGCAAGCTGTACAACCAACGCAATTACACCAACACTTAAAGTTTTGCATGACAAATACACAGTGTTGAATGGTCACGTTGAAACAGTTCACTCGTTCACAAACGTCCAAAACTTAATCGACAACTACCATAAAGCAGACCGTCGTGGTCGTGCTGCAACGTTAAACATGGTAATTACTGAAACTGGTGCGGCTAAAGCAGTAGCTAAAGCACTTCCAGCACTTCAAGGTAAACTGACAGGTAACTCTGTACGTGTTCCAACACCAAACGTTTCACTTGCGATTTTGAACTTAACTTTAGATAAAGAAGTTGATCGTGATGAAGTGAACGAATACATTCGTAAAATTTCAATCAGCTCTAGCCTTCAAGGTCAGATCGGTTATACCAACTCGACTGAAGTTGTATCATCTGACTTTATCGGTTCGCGTACAGCAGGTGTATTTGATGCGCAAGCAACAATCACTTCGGGCAACCGTTTAACTGCATATGTTTGGTACGATAACGAAGTAGGTTATAGCTGCCAAGTTTTACGTATTGCAGAGCAAATGGGCGGCGTAAGCTATCCAAAAATTCCAGCTGAAACAAATGCATAATTTGTAATAGCGACTAAAAAGAGCCTCAATTGAGGCTCTTTTTTTTGCGCTGTTGTTGTGGGATGAGGCTGATCAGATGCATTGGGGTGACATAAGTATTGGCTTGGGTGGTAAGAGTTGCCAATGTTTAATCCCTAGTCATTTACTTAGAATAATTAGAATACTGTGTAGAATAGGGTGATAAAAATTATAGAGTCTGGTTGGTATACCGTCCTCAATGACTTTCTAGGCTGACAAAAGGATGATATTTGTCAGATAAAAGAAAATAAAACAAAAGGAATTTGAATTTGCAAGTGAAGCATGTGCTAAGTGGATTGGCATTCATTGTGTTGGCATCTGTATGCGGTGTGCTTATCGCTATTTGGATGTTTAACCACTTTAATATTTATATTCCCTTAGAAAATCAAAAAGTCAGTATTGATCTGCAAGAGCCTTTACAAGCCGAGGTTAAAATTCATGATGCCTTAGATGTTGATGTGACAGGGCGTGTCAATGCTGAAATTCCGATTCGTGAAAACCTGAATATTCCCCTGACCCAAACGCTGACTCCACGGGTGTATTTTGATAATCAGGTTCCGATTAAAACCACCATTCCAGTGCGTGAAACCTTGAAAATTAATCAGAACATGCCTGTAGATACCAAGGTACAGGTGAAAGTCATGGGGCGAGATGTGACTTTGCCTTTAAAAGGCAATATTCCTATTCAGCTGGACGTGCCGATTCATATCGATGTGCCGCTTGAACAGCAGGTACACCTCAAGTTTGATGCACCTGTGAAAACTGTACTGAAAGAAAACCTACATATTCCAGTCAATACAGTGGTTAAGACCAATATTCCAATACAGGGACATTTAAACGTTCCAATTAAAACGGCATTGAAAGCTTCGGTGGATGTGCAAAATACATTGCCAATTGAAATTAAGCAGGGTGAGTTGAAAATTCCACTTAATAGCTTGCAATTACTGCGTGAAAAACCTCTACCTCAAGAACACGTGAAGCCATAGGAGGGAGTATGTGGATATTCCAGTCTGCGAAGCGGCTTGTATTGAGTTTAGTGTGTGTTGTAATTTTAGTGGGTGCGCTGTTTTGGTTGTACCTGAATATTCAAGCCAGTATGCAAGTGTCTGCGAGTAAAGCCCAAATTCAACTATCAGACTCCTTACCGACAAAAATCCAAGTGGGTAATTATTTAGAAACCCAATCCGTTGGGACTTTAGATACGCAACTGAAAATCGATCAGAAAATCAACCTGCCTTTGACAGGGAAATATTTGGCAAATTTAGAGTTTGAAGTAGAAGTACCCGTTTCAGTATCTGTTGATTATCAAACCGAGGTACTCATTGATGAGAACATGCCGTTGGAGACAACTACAGATCTAATTTATCAAAATAAACTATTGCCTAAGTTCCCACTCGCTTTAGATATTCCGATTAAGCTGGCTGTACCATTTCATTTAAAGCAAGACTATCAGATCCCAATCAAAATTATGTTTAATGGCTTGGTCTATTTTGAGTTTGATGAGCAAGTGCGTCTGCATGTGTTACATCAGTTTGCACCACAGTTAAATTTGAATGACCCAATGACTATGCGAAAAATAGCAAGCTTCAATGCGACCATGTATAACACGGAACGGAGTACGACTGCGAATTTGGAGATGAATATGACACTACCTGTGAAGAACATTCATCCATAAAAAACACCACCAATCACTGGTGGTGTTTGAATGTGAAGATTAAATGATTGGCTTAAAGTGCGGCTTTGATTGCATCTTGAATACTGGTGGTCTTATGTCCAATCAATTGTTCTAAGTCTTTGCTGTCGCTGTACATCGTACCTTTGGCGGTTTGCACATCGGCATCCACAATCACATCAATCAAGTGTGCTGGGAGGCTGGCTTGAATTAAGCCTTGACGCAGGTCATCGGCGGACAAATTTTGATAGATGACTGGCTTATGTGCTGCCTGACTGATGAATTGAGCCAAATTAGCTTTAGTAAAACTTTCTGAACCTGCTAGCTCATAGGTTTTATTCTCATGGCCCGTTGAGGTTAAGACTTTCGCTGCAGCTTCAGCATAATCTATACGCGATGCTGAGCTAATTCGACCGTCTTTCGCTGCGCCAAAAAGCGTCCCAATTTCAATAGTATGAGCAACACCTGCAAGGTAGTTTTCGCTATACCAGTTATTTCTTAAGAAGGTATAAGTGATTCCACTGTCTTGAATTAGTTTTTCGGTTTCACGGTGTTCTTGGGCTAAGCCGAGTGGGGACGTATCTGCACGAAGTAAGCTGGTATAAGCAAGATAAGGTACGCCTGCCACTTTCGCAGCATCAATCACTGCTTGGTGTTGAGGTGTACGGCGACCAATTTCATTGGCTGAAATGAGTAATAACTTATCTATTCCTAATAGAGCAGGAACTAATGTTTCAGGGCGGTCATAATCAAACTCACGCGGCTCAATACCTTGGACTTTGAAATGTTCAGCTTTATCAATTTTACGAACCAGCGCAACAATATTCTGGGCAGCGGTCAGCTGCAAAAGTTGCTCTATAACGAGGTTACCAAGTTGTCCTGTTGCACCTGTGATTGCAATTTTCATAATTCACCTATGTTGGTTGTTTTCTATACTTGATGGTTGTATCTTAATCTGTTAACTTACTAAATGTAAGTACATACCAAAAAGTAAGTAATAAACCAAATGGAGAGAAATGATGCACACCTATGCGACAAGCAAATTGTTAGGTCAAGTTTTATCCACGGAGTGTCCGTCTCGTGAAATTTTGGAGCATCTTACGAGTAAATGGTCGGTACTGGTGTTGCGCTGTTTAAGTGATGGCGTACATCGTTTTAGTGAGCTCAAGCAGCGTATAGAAGGCGTGAGTGAGAAAATGCTTTCTCAGACGCTCAAAACGCTTGAGCATGATGGCTTTATTCTACGGACGGTCTATCCCGTGGTGCCGCCCAAAGTAGAGTACCAATTGACGATCTTGGGTTCTCAAGCCGCTGAGAAAACCATGTATTTGATTGGTTGGATTGAAAAAAGTTTGCCTGAAATTCTAGAAAGCAAGGAGCGAGTAGCAGCTTTAAAATAAAAGATGACAAGTAATGTGGATTGGTTGTGATAGTCCTTAATTGCGCTTTAAGAGTGAATTCCTAAGGCGTGCGGAAGTGGATTAGAGCTGATTCAATTTCAGGCTGTGAAAAAGTCTTGTTATCAAACAATCTACTCTTTTAGTGCGCTATTTTCTTGTAAAAATCCTTCTTGAAAATAAAAGTTGAGTAGGATTGAATAAAATGAGTCGAAGAGTGACCGAACGACTAAATGGTCCGCACATTTAAATTAAAAAATGAAGAAAATCAGGTGAAAAGTGTCGAAAAGTTAGATTTTGGTATTTTTGTGACTAAATTTCATGTTTCGCTGAATAATTCTATTCGAGAAATTTTGTAAAATATGGCAGAATATGCGGTTTTAAAGTATTTAGAGGATTGGCAGCATGCGCTTTGTTGATGAAGCAGTCATTACCGTAGAGGCTGGCGACGGTGGCAATGGCGTAGCCAGTTTTCGCCGTGAAAAATTCGTACCTTTTGGTGGTCCAGACGGTGGTGATGGTGGTCGTGGTGGTAGCGTATTTATCGAAGCTGATGATAATACCAGTACCCTTGTAGACTTCCGTTATACGCGCCGCTTCCGTGCGGAGCGAGCTAAAAATGGTCGTGGCGCGAACTGCGCAGGCCGTGGTGGTGAAGACACAGTATTAAAGGTTCCTGTAGGTACAACCATTGTTGATACTGACTCAGGTGACATTATTGGCGACTTGGTTGAAAGTGGTCAGCGTGTGCTTGTCGCAGCGGGTGGTGATGGTGGTTTGGGTAATACTCACTTTAAATCATCGACGAACCGTTCGCCACGTAAGTGTACCCATGGTTTTAAAGGCGAATTCCGTGAAATTCGCTTAGAGCTAAAAGTACTGGCCGATGTTGGCTTACTGGGTATGCCAAACGCAGGTAAATCGACGTTTATTCGTGCCGTATCAGCAGCAAAACCTAAGGTTGCAGACTATCCGTTTACTACGATGGTTCCAAACCTTGGTGTGGTCGATGCAGACAGTCACCGTTCATTTGTAATGGCGGATATTCCTGGCTTGATCGAAGGGGCTTCTGAAGGTGCGGGTCTTGGTATTCGTTTCTTAAAGCACTTGGCGCGTACGCGTATTTTGCTTCACATTGTGGATGTTCAGCCGATTGATGGTTCTGATCCTGCATACAATGCAAAAGCGATCTTGGGTGAATTAGAGAAATTCTCTCCGACACTTTCAAAGTTACCTATCGTTCTAGTATTAAACAAAGTTGACCAACTTGCAGACGATACGCGTGATGAATGGTGTCAGCATATCTTAGATGAAATGCAGTGGGATGGTCCTGTATTTAAAACTTCAGGTTTGATGTCTGAAGGGACAAAACCAGTTGTGTATTACCTGATGGATCAAATTGAGCAACAACGTGAACGTGAGCTTGAAGATCCTGACTATGCAGCAGAAGTGAAAGCATTCCGTGAGCAGCTTGAAGCTGAAACACGCGAACAAACTATTGCCGCTAAAGAAGCATATCGTGAAATGCGTCGCCAACAACGTCTTGCAGGCCTGTTGGCTGATGATGATGAAGACGATGATGAAGATGACGGCGAAATGGAAGTGTTTTACGTACGTTAAGCTCGTAATGAGTAACTGAGGACAAGATGATAGAAGTGGTAGATGGGCAACGTAAGCTCGAAGCTTGTAAACGAATCGTTGTTAAAATCGGATCATCTTTACTCACAGCAAATGGGCAAGGTTTAGATATCGCAGCAATTTCGCATTGGGCGAAACAAATTGCAGATCTACACAATGCAGGACATGAGATTATTCTGGTGTCTTCAGGTGCTGTGGCTGAAGGTATGGTTCGTATGAAGCTAGACAGCCGACCCACCGATCTACCCAGTCTTCAGGCGTGTGCTGCCATTGGTCAGATGGGCCTTATTCATACGTGGTCGAGTGTGCTTGAAAAACATCACATTCAGACTGCGCAAGTGTTATTAACCCATGATGACTTGGCAGACCGTCGTCGTTATTTGAACTCATGTGACGCTTTACAGAACTTGATTGAATGGCATGTCATTCCTGTAATCAACGAGAATGACACGGTTTCGACCGATGAAATTCGCTTTGGTGACAATGACACGCTGGCCGCGATGGTTGCAGGTCAAGTCCATGCAGATTTGTTAATTATTTTGACAGACCAGCAGGGGATGTTCGACTCAGACCCACGTTCAAATCCAGATGCAAAACTGTTCCATACTGTGCGTGCTCTAGATGAGAGTTTATTTGATATGGCTGGCGGTGGCGGTAAGTTTGGTCGTGGTGGTATGTTGACCAAAGTTCGTGCTGCACGCTTGGCTGCAAAGTCTGGCTGTCCAACGCTGATTGCCAGTGGTGAAAGCGACAATGTGCTTGCACGTTTGATGGATGGTGAAATGCTTGGGACATTGTTTATTACTGACAATGACCGCATTACTGCTCATCAACAGTGGTTAGCAGCTCACTTACAAACTGCGGGTCGTTTGGTGTTGGATGATGGTGCTGTCAAAGCCATTAAAGACAATCATCGTAGTTTACTTCCGGTTGGCGTGAAAGCTGTGGAAGGGCATTTTGAACGCGGTGACGTGGTTGAATGTGTTGATATCCAAGGTGGCCGTGTTGCGGTCGGACGTGTCAACTTTAGTTCGCGCTCTGCGGAGCTGGTAAAGGGCTTGGCGTCAGATAAAGTTCACCAAGTCCTAGGTGAAGCACGTTCACTTGAGATGATCCATCGCAACCACATGGCAATTTACTAATTTTAACGCATTAAAAAGATCCCGCTTTCGAGCGGGATTTTTTTTGTTTTGGAACGAAAGTTATTTGATATAGCCTTTTTGAATGAGGGGCTTAAATAAGTAAAAGTGAATCGTGAGTGCCCCTTGCATGATTTTATCTTTATAGAGATTCCAAAGCTTTAATCCAAAGAAGTTTAAGGCAAAAGCCAGTAGAAAAGCCCCGAGCATATCTAAAGGGAAGTGCACACCAAGATAGACACGTGACCATGCAACCAGCCAAGCCATGATCAAGAGAAAAATTCCCAGTTTACGCTGTGCAGAGAATAGATAAGAAAATGCGATACTGCTAAAAATCAGCATATGGTCACTCGGGAAAGAGCCATTGGGTGCATGGTAAATGAGAGTGCGTCCGACCTCCATGACGAAAGGCCGTGGGTGATAATACACATGAGAAATACATTGGCTGATCAAAATGGCGATACTGGTAAAAATAAACGCCTTCAATATCTGTTTTTTAGTGTCATAGTTACCACGTAGCCAAAACCAAGCAAACAGTAAAATCATGCAATAGAGCAGGTCATTGGCGATGAAAATGGCAAAATGAATACTGGTATTACTGGCTTCAGGAGAAGCATTAATCCATGAAAAAAGCGATAAATTAAGTTCTGAAAGAGTCATGAAAGTGGATTGTGTTTATCAAGTACGGAAGAGAGTCATAATTTTGTCATATTGTTAAAATAAAAAAGACCACAAAAATGTAGTCTTTTTTAACAGTTCAATGTGCTTGAACGAATTAGCTTTCAGTTTTAGAAATCAAATGACGTTTGAAGGTAGAAGGTACGTGGTTGCCCTACATATTTTCCGCCTGTTGAGTCAGTAGAACGTGTGAAATATTGTTTATCAAACACGTTTTTAACGCCACCCGCGATTTTTAAACCGTGGAATTGCTCACCAAAGTCATAGGCTGTACGCACGGCAAAAGTGGAATAACCAGGAATATCACCTAATTTTCCATCAGCCGATTCGTCAGTTTGATAGGTATCACCCGAACCTGGAGAATGCTGCTTAGATTGGGCAAACATATCTGCATTGACGCTCCATTGATTCACTTTATAGCCTAAACCAACATTTGCGGTGTGGCGTGAGTAGAACGGAAGATCTTTGTCTTCAAAGTCGCCTGCTTCAGCCACAGCTTTGGTGAAGGTGTAGTTGCTATAGAGTTTTAAGCCCTCAAGCGCATCGGTCAAATAAGCAAAGTCATAAGCCAGACCAAGTTCTACGCCTTTGTGGCTGGTTGCGCCTAAGTCTGTCCAAATGCCATTGTTCTGGGCATCGCGTTCTAAAATTAACTCTTTTTTGAAGTCTAAATAAAACGCGGTTAATTCTGCATTTAGGCCATTGCCTAAATATTTCGTCCCAATTTCATAGTTATTGGACTTTTCAGGATGCAAGCCATCAGTTGTGCTTTGTGCAACCCCACCTTCTAAACGTGCCAATTGGTTGTATTGCTGTGGGCCGAATGAAACGCCAGCATTGGCAAAAATGTTCCAATTGTCTGTCGCTTTATACATGACCGATAGGCTGGGTAAAAACTCATCTGAATCAATTTTTGGAGAAACGGTATTAACTGCTACGCCTTGGTTATAGGCAGTAAAATTGTTATGCGTTTCAATTGATTCAAAACGTAGTCCCGGTGTGATGACCCAGTTACCTAAATCGAAGCGGTTATCTGCATAAATTGCATGTGCTTTAGTGCCACCTTCACTCGTGGTACGTGCTTTAATTTCGGTCACAGGTGCATTCAATGCATATGTCGATGAGCGACCTGAGAACTCAGAACTATCTTCATTTAAATAACGATAGCCGATAGTGAATTCGCTATTTGAGTTACCTAATTGGTATGCACGAGACCAGCGCGGTTCAATGGCAAAAACTTTGTAGTCGCGTGGAGAGGTATCCATACGCGAAGTGGTCGCACTAACATCTGTCTCTAAGTCACTCGTGCGAAATGAGTCAATATAATAGGTCAGCAATTCAAAGTTATTTTTTTCATCTTGATGTGTATAACGGAATGACACATCTGAGCGACGACCAGAGAAATAATTACGTGACTTATTTGACTGATAAGGGTTTTGTGCATATTTTTCGGCAGTTAAGCCTTCAGGCATTTCACCATAACCTTCATAGTGATGTAGGTTTAAGGCAATCGCATCCGCATCTGTAATTTGATAGGCCGTTTTTAACATGACATCATCAATGTCAGTTTTATTATTGGCTTCACGGTAGCCATCACCTTTTGTGCCCGAATAAAGCAGAGCAAGGCCTAAACCATTATCTAAGGTTCCGCCTACAAATAGGTTCGGGCTGTATTTAACTTGATCTGTACCCGAAGCATATTCGGTCGTTAGGCTGACATTACCTGCAAACTCTTGAGGAATCGCGCGAGTTGCAAAATTAATGATACCGCCAACGTTCTGCGGTCCAAAACGTACAGAGCCTGCACCACGAACCACATCTACAGATTCAATATTGCCTAATGATACTGGTGCTAGAGAAAGCTGAGGCTGTCCATAAGGCGCAAATGATAGCGGAACACCATCAAGCAGTACAGTAGAACGAGGCGATAAACGAGAGGCTAAACCACGGACACCAATATTGAGTGAAACATCACTGCCACCAGTACCATTATTTTCTTGAACTTGAACACCAGGCACTTGCTTCAGGGCATCTTTAATTGAAGTCGCAGCAACTTCATCTAAGCGATTGCGATTAATAATCGTACGGGCGCCTGCATGCTTTTGCACTTTCTCTGCATTGGCATCTTCTAACCAGTTGCCTTGTGCTTCAAGTTTGATGGTCGGAAGCACATTGTTGCTCGTTGCTTCAGTGAGTTCTTCTGCTTGTGCATAGGTCAAGCAGCTCATAGAAAGCCCAATCGCAATGCTGAGTTGTTTGGCTTTGAATAATCTGCGATCCTGCAGATGAAGACGTGATGAAATCATTCTTTTGTGCGCAATCCATAATAAAGAGCGCGGCTATCATATGCTGAACTTTGTTGAAATCAAATAATAACCATTATCACTTATTGCAATTAAAACACTAAAATTAATAGGCGAATTAAAGTTTTCTTGATGGACACACAATAAAAAAGCCACGTTAAACGTGGCTTTTTAGATGAATTTGAATGAAATCTGTTATTTAAGTTGAACAGTACCATTCGCATTCACAGTGATTTTAGATTCACCGCCAGCTACATCTTGCATTGGCGCATCAGCTGCTGCAAATTTTGCACTTTCTGCACGCATCATGACTGGGCGAGGGTAGTAGTTGCTGGTATTAATGTTTAAGTTAACCAAGTTATAACCTGACTTACTCCATGCTTGCGCTAACGATTGCGCACGCTGTTGAAAGTTTTTCGATGCTTCAACAATCAGCTCATTTTCCACTTTCTTACGTTGTGTGTCGGACACACTAAAGCCGATTGACTGGGTTTGGAAGTTCTGCTGTAGCTCACCAATCAACTGGCTCGCTGCTTTAAAATCGGTACTTTCTAAATTAATTTCAGCACGACCACGCCATTCTTTTAACTTTTGGTTGTCATCGTTGTAAATTGGGTAGGTGGTTTGAGAACCTGTTTCGACTTTTACGCTTGGATATTTACGAGCTAAAGCTGTGGCTTGATTCATCAGCTGCGTAATTTGTGTAGCGAGTTCGGCAGGTTGTTTGTTACTACGTTCAATGTAAAGCGTTGCATTCATTAAATCGTTGGATACTTGGCGTGTTGCCTCGGCCTGAACATTGACAATATTGTAGTTCAATTGGTTCTCAGACTGAGCAAAAACTGCTGAGCTAAATAAAGCACTAAGAGCGATTGCTGGGATGAAGAATTGACGCATTTTTATTCCTTTTTTATTTAGGAGGAGTTTTGCAACATTTGTAAAAAGCTTAAAGCCAATTTGTGGTGAATTTGCGAAAATATTGTGGTTCGATTGTAAAAAAAGGTACAAAATATTTTTCAAAAAAACCTGGATAAAGTTATTTATTTCAAAAACTTATTTTTCAACCAAGGTGAGTATTTTGAATTTTTGTGGCGAAGTTGAAAAATAAATAAATTCATCGGCTTTTCTTTACGTTGTCACACTATAAGAGGATAATTTAAGCTATGGTTTGGCATGATATATTTTTTTAGTAAATTTCTGGCAGATAATGTCCAAAAGCTGTTTATTTTATTGAAAATTTCTGTATCATCCGCCTCCTAGTTATGAAGTATCCAAACGCTATCTGACTAGATTTATAAAGCGCCGAGTCAAAGGACCAAAAGTCACCCGACTTATTTCTTTCAACCCATATCAGAGATGGTAATTCGATATGAGCGTTTCTTCTGTAAACCCTGCCACTAATACTACTAACGAATACTATTTGACTCGCCAAAGTCAGATGGAATCCAATGTTCGTAGCTATCCACGGAAATTACCGTTAGCGATAGCCAAAGCATTAGGCTGCTGGGTTACTGATGTTGAAGGTACAGAGTACCTCGATTGTTTAGCTGGGGCAGGAACATTGGCTTTGGGCCATAATCATCCTGCGGTAATTCAAAGTATTCAAGATACACTTGCAAGTGGTCTTCCTTTACATACTTTGGATTTAACGACACCTTTAAAAGATGCATTTACTGAAGCATTACTTGAACAATTACCAGGCGGTAAGGAAGAGTATTGTTTACAGTTCTGTGGTCCATCTGGTGCAGATGGCACGGAAGCAGCAATTAAATTAGCGAAGACGTATACCGGTCGTAGCACAGTGATTAGTTTCTCTGGTGGTTACCATGGTATGACGCACGGCGCTCTTGCAATGACAGGTAACCTGTCTGCGAAAAATGCTGTAAATGGTTTAATGCCAGGCGTTCAATTTATGCCGTATCCGCATGAATACCGTTGCCCACTTGGTTTAGGTGGTGAAGCGGGTGTGGATGCTTTGACATATTTCTTTGAAAACTTCATTGAAGATGTTGAAAGTGGTGTAACCAAGCCAGCTGCTGTCATTCTTGAAGCAATTCAAGGTGAAGGCGGTGTGGTCACAGCGCCGACCAAATGGTTGAAAAAAATCCGCGAAGTGACTGAAAAACACAACATTGTGTTGATTCTTGACGAAGTTCAAGCAGGCTTTGCACGTTCAGGCAAAATGTTCGCATTTGAACATGCGGGTATTGAACCTGACGTAGTGGTGATGTCTAAAGCCGTTGGTGGTAGCTTACCGCTTGCTGTATTGGGTATTAAACGTAAGTTTGATGCTTGGCAGCCAGCAGGTCACACGGGTACTTTCCGTGGTAACCAATTGGCAATGGGTACTGGTCTTGCAACGATCAAAACCATCAAAGAACAAAACCTTGCGCAAAATGCACAAGAACGTGGTGATTTCTTACAAGCTGAATTTAAAAAGCTTGCTCAAGAGTTCCCATGTATCGGTAACGTGCGTGGCCGTGGTTTGATGATTGGTGTTGAAATTGTTGATGAGCGTAAACCAGCTGACCATATGGGGTCTTTACCTGCAGATGGTCAATTGGCAGCAGCGATTCAAGCGGCATGCTTTAACAACAAATTGTTGTTAGAAAAAGGTGGCCGTAACGGTACAGTCATTCGTTTACTTTGCCCACTTATCATCACTCATGATGAATGTGTTGAAGCGGTTTCTCGCTTCAAGAAAGCAATTGCTGAAGCACTTGTTGCAACTCGAGGCGCGTAATCATGGTTGATTTTGCAGAACACCGTAAGGCGTTACTCTGCAATGATGCTGCATCTATTGCTGACTACTCGTCAGCAATGGATCAAGCGACTAAAGCAGTTGCAGCATGGTTGCAAAACGACAAAATGTACACAGGCGGTAGCATTAAAGAGCTACGCAGTGCGATTGCATTTAATCCTTCTAAAGAAGGTTTGGGTGTACAAAAGTCACTTGAACGTATGGTTGAGCTTTTCTTAAACAAAAGCTTAAAAGTCCATCACCCGCACTCGCTCGCGCATTTGCACTGCCCAACTATGGTGACTAGTCAAATTGCTGAAGTGCTGATTAATGCAACGAATCAATCGATGGATTCGTGGGACCAAAGTCCTGCAGGTTCATTGATGGAAGTTCAGTTGATTGATTGGCTTCGTCAAAAAGTGGGTTATGGTGCAGGTCAAGCTGGTGTGTTCACTTCTGGTGGTACACAGTCAAACTTGATGGGTGTACTGCTTGCACGTGATGCATGTATTGCGAAAAACTGGAAAGACGAAAACGGTAATCCGTGGTCTGTACAGCGTGATGGCGTGCCAGGCGATGCGATGCGCAACGTCAAAGTTATTTGTTCTGAAAATGCACACTTCTCTGTGCAAAAGAACATGGCGATGATGGGCATGGGCTTCCAATCAGTCGTGACCGTTCCTGTGAACGAGAACGCGCAGATGGATGTGGATGCACTTGAAAAAACCATGGCTCACCTTCAAGCTGAAGGTAAGATTGTGGCGTGTGTGGTTGCAACTGCGGGTACGACCGATGCAGGTGCAATTGATCCACTGAAGCAAATTCGTGAAATCACCAACAAATATGGCGCGTGGATGCACATCGATGCGGCGTGGGGTGGTGCTTTAATCCTATCGAACAATCATCGCGATATGTTGGATGGTATTGAGCTTTCTGACTCAATTACGCTGGATTTCCATAAGCATTACTTCCAAACCATCTCTTGTGGTGCGTTCTTGTTAAAAGACGAAGCGAACTATCGTTTCATGCACTATGAAGCTGAGTATTTAAACTCTGCTTATGACGAAGAGCATGGCGTGCCTAACCTCGTGTCTAAGTCACTTCAAACAACACGTCGTTTCGATGCGTTGAAGCTTTGGATGACTGTTGAAGCGCTTGGTGAAGAACTGTATGGTTCTATGATTGACCACGGCGTTACTTTAACTCGTGACGTTGCTGATTATATCAATGCAACTGCTGGTTTAGAGATGTTGGTTGATCCACAATTTGCATCTGTATTGTTCCGTGTGGTTCCAGAAGGCTATCCAGTAGAATTGCTTGATACCTTAAACCAAAACGTTGCAGATGAATTGTTTGCACGTGGTGAAGCGAATATTGGCGTAACTAAAGTAGGTCAAAATCAATCTTTGAAAATGACGACTTTAAGTCCAGTTGCGACTTTAGATAACGTGAAGAACCTGCTTGGTCTTGTCCTTGCAGAAGCGGATCGTATCAAAGGTTCAATCGCAGATGGAACCTATACACCTGCAATTGCTTAATCGATTGTTTGTGTTAAAAAAGGAGCTGATATCAGCTCCTTTTTTATGTGTGATAAAACTATATGTATACCTACGTAGGCAAAAGATAAAAGCAAGCTAAATGTCATGAAAGAAGAACAATATATTTTCGAATATTACTTAACTATTGTTAAACCTACCGTGGAGGAGTTCCTTCAACATAAATCT
>OFRI01000131.1_pt1 | contig 19671 bp, 18 predicted proteins | sample 1543031 | NCBI WGS metagenome assembly OFRI01 (sample SAMN07774226, study PRJEB24372) | wastewater metagenome
GTTCGCGCGCCATGGTTTGCAGCACGGCGAATTCGACGTGCTGGCGACGCTGCGCCGATCCGGCGAACGCGAGGGCCTGACGCCGACCGCTCTGTTCGAAGCGGCCATGATGTCGTCCGGCGGCATGACCGCGCGGATCGACCGGCTGGAAAAGGCGGGCTGGGTCGAGCGGCGCCCGCATCCCAGCGACCGACGGGCGACCTTGGTCCGTCTGACGGACAGGGGTTTCGACCTGATCGAGACAATCATGCCCAGCCACCAGGAGACGGCCAAAGAGGCCTTGAGCGGCCTGTCGCGAGACGATCAGAAAACGCTGAACGCCCTGCTGACCCGCTTGATCGCCGGCCTGACCGGCTAGGTCAGATCCGGCCGCGCAGCACGGCCCAAAGCAGGCGCAGCCGCTTCAGCGGCTCCGGCCGGTTCGGATCGGTCAGGGCGGCGTGGGCCACGGCCGGGAAGCCGGCAGGCGGCAAGCGTTTCAGCGCCGCATTGGCGGCGGATTTCAGGGACGCCGCCTCCTGGCGCCGGCCGGTCTGCGTCAGCCCCCAGACGCGGGCCCCATCGGCCACGGCGGCGTCATGCCCCTGCCCTGCCAGCACACGCGTCGCGACCTGCATCGGGCCGACGTAGAAGGCGTCGAGATCGTGCGGCTGTTCGCGCACGCGGCCGATGTGGGCGTCGATCAAGGCGTCGAACGGCGCACGGTCCAGACCGTGACGCGCGACAAGATCAGTCAGGGCCTCCAGCACCGGATGGCCCTTGCGCGGCACGCCGGCGAAGACACCGTCCATCTGTTCCGCCCACCAGGTATAGCGCATCTCGGCCAGGAGTGGCTGGGTCACGCGCGTGGGGATGGTCATCAGCTCGGCTTCGAAGGCGTAGAGCGTGATCAGGTCGGCGCGGGCGCGGTCATCCGCGACCAGGCGACTGGACAGCCAGCGGTCGAGGTCGGCGGTGCGGACCTGTTGGTCGAGCGTATCCGCAGTCTCGGTCAAGCGGCGCGCGACACCGCGAAATCGGCCAGGTCTTCCAGCGCGGCGCGCCAGTCGCTGGACGGCAGGATCGACAGGGCCGCCTTGGCCTGATCGGCATAGTCGCCGGCCAAGTCCAGGGTCGCGCCGATGGCGCCCGAGCCGATGATCAGTTCGCGGGCGCGGGTGAAGTCTTCGGGCGTCCGCTCGCCCTTGGTCACGGTGCGTTCCCAGAAGGCTTCCTCGCGGCCGCGCGTGCGAGCGACCGCCAGAAGCAGCGGCAGGGTCGCCTTGCCCTCGTTGAAATCGTCGCCGGCGTTCTTGCCCAGGGCCTCGGCCGTCGCGCCGTAGTCCAGGGCGTCGTCGGCCAGCTGGAAGGCGATGCCCAGCGCCATGCCGTAGTCGCGCAGGGCTTTGATCGCAGCCGGATCGGCGCCGGCGCCCACCGCGCCCGCCTCGGCGGCGGCGGCGAACAGTTCGGCGGTCTTGGCCGAGATGATCTGCAGATAGGTGGCCTGGTCCAGGTTCAGGTCGTGGGCGCGCGTCAGCTGCAGCACCTCGCCCTCGGAGATCACCCGCGACGCCTCGGCCAGAATGCCCAGCGCGCGCATCGAATCCGTCTCGACCATCAGTTCGAAGGCGCGGGCGAACAGGAAGTCGCCAACGAGGACGCTGGTCGGGGCGCCCCAGATCAGATGGGCCGCGACCTTGCCCCGACGCAGTTCGGACGCATCGACGATGTCGTCGTGCAGGAGAGTGGCGGTGTGAATGAACTCGACCGCAGCGGCCAGCTTGCGCGGTGCCACGATGTCGTCCGTCGCGCCCACGGCGCGCGCGGCGGCGACGGTCATCAGGGGACGCAGACGCTTTCCGCCCGCCGACACCAGATGTTCGGCCAGTTTCGGAATGATCGGCACGTCCGACTGCATCCGATCCAGGATCAGGGCGTCCACGGCCGCCATATCGACCTCAGCCAGCCGGACAAGGGCGTTGACGTCCCCCTTCGGGCGGTGAGCGGCGGCGATGGCGACGTCCAAACGAATACTCTTTCACTGGCGCGGCGGGCCGCGGGAATGGCTTTTTGCGGCCGGGCCGGCTTGCCCCCGCGAGTTGCGGCGCACAATGATGTTCGACCCCTTGAGGGTCAAGGAGATTGAGGCTTGGAGCCGGTCGAAACCCTGCCGACGACGATCGTCGAGAACGGCCTGTTGAACGGCCGGGTGCGCTTGCGTCAACCCGCGCGCGGCTATCGCGCCGGGATGGATGCGGCTTTGCTGGCGGCGGCGGTCCCGGCCGAGGCGGGCCAGAGCGTGATCGAGGCGGGCTGCGGAGCGGGTGCGGTCCTGATGCAGATCGCGGCGCGACGGCCCGGCGTGACCCTGACAGGCGTGGAGCGCGATCCGGTGATGGCGGCGCTGGCGACCGAGAATGCGACGCTGAACGGCGCAGCTGGATCAGCTATGATTCGTCAGGGCGACGTGGCGGCCGGGTTTCGGGCCCTCGGCGTGGAGCCAGCCGACTGGGCCATATCCAATCCACCCTTCTTCGATGACGCCACGGCGTTGCGCGCCCCGGCCGAGAGCAAGCGGGGCGCCTGGATGGCCGACGACGGGCTGAAGGCGTGGACCGATTTCCTGTTGAAGGCGGTGAAGGAAGGCGGACGCATCGTGGTCGTTCACCGCGCCGACCGACTGGCCGATCTGCTGGCTTTACTGGGCGAAAAGGCGGGGTCGTTCGCCGTGCGGCCCATCCATCCCTTTGCGGACGAGCCGGCCAAGCGGGTGCTGGTGCACGCCATCAAGACCGGGCGCGCGCCGCTGCGGCTGCTGCCGCCGCTGATCCTGCACGACCGCGAGGGCGGCAAGCACACCTCCCAGGCCGAGGCCATCCTGCGCGGCGAGGCGTCGCTGGGATGGTGATCGGGTGGTCAATCGCGACCGGAACGCCTAAATGCCGCCTCCTGACGAAATCGAGCCCGCCCCGTGTCACCCGACGACCTTCCGCATGATCTTCAAGACGGCCTGATCGCCGTCGGCGAGGCCGCGCGCGACCTGCGCGAGCCGTGGTGGATCTTCGGCGGGGCGGCCATGGCGCTCTATGGCCTGACCGACATCCATGTGCCCGACATCGACGTGCTGTGCGCGCCGCGCGATGCGCGCAACCTGCTGGGCGCGCTGGGCGGCGTGGTGATACCCGATCCGGGCGAAGGTCTGTTCCGCTCCGCCGTCTTCGGGCGCGCGCCGGATCAGCCGGTCCTGGTCGAGGTCATGGCCGATCTGGAGACACGCGACGGCGGCGACTGGACGCCAGTCGCCTTCGGCTCGCGTCGCCGCGTCTTCGTCGAGGACACGCCCCTGTTCGTCCCGGACATCCGGGACCACATCGCCCTGTATCGCCTGTTCGGCCGCCCCAAGGATCTGGCGCGCGTCGAACAGCTTGAACGACTGATCGCCTGAATGCCTTTCCCCTTCCAGATTTCCGCCACCGAGGGCCGCGCCCGCACCGGGGTGCTGAAGACATCGCGCGGCGACATCCGCACCCCCGCCTTCATGCCGGTCGGCACCGCCGCCACGGTCAAGGCGATGACGGTGGATCAGGTCAAGGCGACTGGCGCCGACATCCTGCTGGGCAACACCTATCACCTGATGCTGCGCCCCGGCCCCGAGCGGATGGAGCGTCTGGGCGGGCTTCACAAGTTCATGGGCTGGGACAAGCCGATCCTGACCGACAGCGGCGGGTTCCAGGTCATGTCCCTGGCCGGCATATCCAAGGTGAAGGAGGAGGCCGTGACCTTCTCCAGCCACATCGACGGCTCCAAACACGTTCTGACGCCCGAGCGGTCGATCGAAATCCAGGCCGACCGAATCGGCGCCGACATCTCGATGCAGTTGGACCAGTGCGTCGCCTATCCGGCCGAGAAGGATGCAGCCAGAAAGGCGATGGAGCTGTCGATCCGCTGGGGTGCGCGGTCCAAGGCCCGTTTCGGCGAGCGTGAAAACCAGGCTCTGTTCGGCATCCAGCAAGGGTCGACCTTCGAGGACTTGCGCCGTCAGTCATCGGAGCAGTTGCAAGAAATCGGTTTCGACGGCTACGCCATCGGCGGTCTGGCGGTCGGCGAAGGCCACCAGGCCATGTGCGAGGTGCTGGACTATGCGCCCGAAATGCTGCCGGCCGACCGTCCGCGCTATCTAATGGGCGTGGGCAAGCCGGTCGACCTGGTCGAGGCGGTCTGGCGCGGCGTCGACATGTTCGATTGCGTCCTGCCCACTCGCGCCGGCCGTCACGGTCAGGCCTGGACCTGGGACGGGCCGCTGAACCTGAAGAACGCCCGCTTCGCCGAGGATCAGGACCCGCTGGACCCAACCATCGACGGCCCGTCATCGTCGTATTCGAAGGCCTATCTGCACCACCTGATCCGCGCCGACGAAATCCTGGGCAAGGTGCTGCTGAGCTGGCACAACATCGCCTTTTACCAAGCGCTGACGGCGGCCATGCGCGCGGCGATTTCCGAGGGCCGGTTCGAGCAGTTCAGGCGCGACTTCCACGCCCGCCACACGTCAAACGGCTGACGCCTAAGGGTGCGGTCTGAACCAGCTGGGCGCAGCCGGCGGCGCGCAGTTCCGCTGCATGCCCATGCCCTTCAGGAAGGCGCGGCGCATCCGGCCGGACTGAATGGCCGACTGAACGTGCTTTGAATGCTGTTCGGCACCGCTCAGCCGGCGGATCCAGTTGCGACCGGGAATAAAGTCGGTCGTCGTGTCGCGAATGGCGTTCAACGCCGCCTTGGCCGCCGCATCCGCCGCCCGCTCACTGAGATAAGAGCCGTCCTGACGCGGCGGTTCGTCCGTATCGGGTCCCAGCGCCTCGTCCAACCGTGCGACTTCTGCGCCGATGGTCGTGCACTGATTCAGATTGCGCAGGTCGTAGGGATTGGCTTCGGCCTGAAGCAGCACCGTCGGGATCATCTGACGACGCAGGTTGAAGTCTTCCAGCGGAGCCGTCGCCGCCGCCGCGAAGCCCGCCCCGACCTGTTCGGCGCCGCCCATCGCCGACCGACCGGCATTGCAACCGGAAAGCGCAACAAAACTGACTGCGAGAAGAAGGCGTTTCATGGGTTGGCTTAGACCACGCCTCGGCTGGTGATTAAAGCGTAGCGGCGGAAGCGGTCGGTAACGAAGAATTCTCTGATTTTAGGTCACTTTGACCGGTCGTTGGAGTTCGGTCGTGCCTTACATCGCCAAGAGCCTGGAAGCCCTGGACGCCCCTGCTGGTCCGTTCCAACGTCTTACGGAACTGGCCTGCACGGTTTTCGATGCGCCCGCCGCCGTCGTCACCCTGGTCAGCGGCGACAACGCCGTCCTGTGGTGCAGCGATCGTGAACTGGTTCGAAGCCTGCCGCGCGAACGCACCCTCGGCGACCGTCTGCTGCGCCAGGGCAAGGGCGCCGTCCTGGTGGTCGAAGACGGCCTGGCGGACCCCGCAGCGCGCAATCATTTCCTGGTGGCGCCCCCCTACAATCTGCGTTTCTACGCCGGCGTGACGATCTGCGGCCCGGACGGTCAGCCGCTGGGGGCGTTCGGCGTCATGGATCGCCAACCCCGCCCTCATCCCACCGACGCCCAGATCGCGACGCTGCGCACGCTGGGCGCCATGGCCGAGGACATCATGGCGTCGCTGGAAGTCGGTCGCGTCAGCGATGAGCGCCACGGCACGCTGGAGCTGATCGAAAACATGGCCGGGGTCGGTCATTGGCGGTTGGAACTGGCCAGCGGCAAGGTCCACTGGTCCGACGAGGTGTTCCGCATCCACGGTCTGGATCGCAAGACCTTCGATCCGCAGGTCGATTCGGCCATCGACCGCTATCATCCTGACGACAGGCCCGGATTGTTGGCGGCGATCGCGCATTCGGCCGAAACTGGCGACGGCTACAAAATGCGTCTTCGGTTGATCCGCGCCGATGGCGAGGAGCGTGCGGTTCTGACCCAGGCGCGCGCCGAACGTGACGACGCCGGGGTCGTGAAGGTCCTTTACGGCGTGTTTCAGGACATCACAGACCAACAGGCCCAGATCGCCCGCGCTCAGCGTGACGAGGCGCGCTATCGGCTGTTGGCCGAAAACGTCGGCGATGTGATCACCCGCGTTCGCCCGGACGGCACCAGCAAATACATCTCGCCGGCGATCGAAAGCCTGCTCGGCTGGACCACCGAAGAGATGAACGGCCGGCCCATGGACTATGTCCATCCCGACGATCGGGAAATGGTGACCCGGGCCGTGCTGGGCACCATCCACACCAAGGAGCCCTGCCGCCTGGAGCACCGCGCCCTTCATCGCGACGGTTCGATCGTCTGGGTCGAATGCACCTTCCGCGCCTTGGCCGCCGAGGCGGGCAAGCCGTCGGAGGTGGTGGTGGTCATCCGTGACATGACGGATCGCAAGATCCTGGCCGACGAACTGGTCACCGCGCGCGACCGGGCGGAGGCGGCGGCGGCCGCCAAGAGCGAGTTCCTGGCGAACATGAGCCACGAACTGCGCACGCCTCTGACCAGCGTCATCGGCTTTTCCAACCTGCTGAAAGCCAGCGAGGCCTTGCCCGAAGCCGAGAAGGGCTATGTCGCGCGCATCGCCACCGCCAGCGAGGCCCTGCTGTCGGTGATCAACGACGTGCTAGACTATTCCAAGCTTGAAGCCGGCATGATCGAGCTGGAGCCGCAGCGTTTCAACCCGGCCGCCCTGGCGCACGAGACGGTCCAGATGATGGAGGCCCAGTGTCTGGCCAAGGGTCTGGCGCTGCACGTCGACCTGGCGCCGGACATGCCGGACTGCCTGATGGGCGACCAGGCCCGTCTTCGACAGATCCTGCTCAACCTGCTGGGCAATGCCGTGAAGTTCACCAGCCAGGGCTCGGTCAGTCTGTCGGTCGGCGGAGCTTTGGAGGCAAACGGCGCATGGCGTCTGACGGCCGAGGTGACCGATACCGGCATCGGCATGAGCCCCCAGACCCAGGCCCATCTGTTCGAACGTTTCTCGCAGGCGGATCGGTCGACGACCCGGCTCTACGGCGGCACCGGCCTTGGGCTCGCGATCTCGCGGCGACTGGCGCGGGCGATGGACGGCGACATCGTCGTCACGAGCCAGCCCGGCCTGGGATCGACGTTCAAGGTGACCGTCCCGCTGCACATCGCCGAGGGCGGATCGGAGGCCGAGGGACCGCGCCTCAGCGTCATGCCTGAGGGCCGCGTGCTGATCGCCGACGACGCCCCGGCCAACCGCGAACTGATCAGTGTCATCCTTGTCGGCATGGGACTGGAGGTCGCCACCGCCAGCGACGGCGCCGAGGCGGTGCATGCGGTGCAGTCCGAAGTCTACGACCTCGTCCTTATGGATATGCAAATGCCGGTCATGGACGGCCTGACGGCCACGCGTGAGATTCGCCGTATCGAGCACGGCGGCGGACGCCGACTGCCGATCATCGCCCTGTCCGCCAATGTTCAGCCGGATCAGATCCAGCTGTGCCGCGACGCCGGCATGGACGACCATCTGGCCAAGCCGCTGCAACTGCCTGCCCTGGTCGCCACCCTGTCAAAGTATCTCGACAAATCGAACGCTTCGATCGCGGCAGACGCGACTGCGCCTGGTCGTTTCGCGACCCACTGAAGGCAAGGCCCGGACAGCAAAAAGCCCGCCGAAGCGGGCTTTAAATGGTACGTCCTCTCGGGCTCGAACCGAGGACCCTCTGATTAAAAGTCAGATGCTCTAACCAACTGAGCTAAGGACGCACCGCGCGACGTCCGGGCTGGCCCGAACCGTCGAAGGGCGCCTTCTGTTGTAATCCGGCCTTCCGGTCAAGACCCGGTCTGCTACTCATTGGGCATGAAACCATTAAATGGCGTCCGCATCATCGAATTCGACGGCTTGGGGCCGGTCACCTTCGCCGGAATGATGTTGGCGGACCTGGGGGCGGAGGTGGTGCGGCTGACGCGCGACGCCTCGGCCGGACCGGCGATCTTCGACGAGGTCGGAGGCGAGGTCCTGCACCGGGGAAGAGCGGCCGTTCCGGTCGATCTGAAATCGCCGGCTGATCGCGAGCGCATCCTACAGCTGATCGATGGGGCCGACGCGGTGATCGAAGGTTTTCGACCCGGCGTCATGGAGCGGCTGGGCTATGGTCCCGACATTGTCCAAGCGCGAAAGCCCGCGCTGGTGTTCGGACGTGTGACCGGATGGGGCCAGGCGGGGCCGCTGGCGAATGCGGTCGGGCATGATCTGAACTACATCGGCCTGTCGGCGTGTTGCACGCCATGGGCGAGGCGGATCGTCCGCCCTCCCCGCCGTTGAATCTGGTCGGCGATTACGGCGGCGGGGCCATGCTGTTGGTGGTCGGGGTGCTGGCCGCGCTGGTGGAGGCCAGGACGACGGGCCAGGGACGCGTGGTGGACGCAGCCATGACGGACGGCGCGGCTCTGCTGGGCGGTCTGTTCCAAGCCTTGCGGGGTCGGGGGCTGTGGAGCGACCAGCGCGGAGCCAACCTGCTGGACGGGGGCGCGCCCTTCTATCGCTGCTACGCCTGTCGCGACGGCGGGTTCGTGGCGGTGGCGGCGCTTGAGCCGCGCTTCTACGCTGCGCTGCTGGCCGGCCTAGAGATCGATCCGGCTGATGCGGTTCAATACGACATCGCCGCCTGGCCGGCCCTGCAAGCGCGGTTTGCGGCCTTGTTTGCGAGCAGAGACCGCGACGACTGGAGCGCCCATTTCGCCGGGACGGAAGCCTGTGTCACGCCCGTGCTGGGCCTGGCCGAGGCGCCGGCTCATCCGCACAATCAGGCGCGAGGAACATTCCACAGCGGCCTGCCGCAACCCGCGCCCCGTTTCGACGGCGTAGTTGCTGCGCCCTCCCCCAAATCCGAACTGACCTTAGATCAAATGGTCACAAAATGGTCCGATCACGCAGGATGACCGACGCAGATTTCGGCGTTAAGGGAACAGCTTAGCGCGACAGGCGTTTGGTCGGCGGAGACCGGGGACTTTCATGACACGCTCGATTTTTGTCTTGGCCGCCGCCGCTAGCGTGCTCGCGCTGTCGGCCTGCGACGACCGTCCTTCGCGCTCTGACGACGACTATCGCGAGATGTCGGTCGAGCCGGCGCCTCCGCCGGTCAAGGAAGAAGCCCCCCCGCCTGCGCCAGAGGTGCAGGACCCGACGCCCACGCCTCCGCCGTCGACTACGCTTCCGCCTGAGGAACGCACGTCCGAACAGTCGGTCCAGCCCGAGAGCGAGACGCTGTTCTACTGACGAACAGGTTTGCCGGGGGGCGTCCTTTTGACGAAAGATCGAGTTTGACGTTCAGGCCTACCCTGCTGGTCGCCCTCGCGGCGTTTTCGGCCTGCGCCCATGCAGCGGCGGCGGAACCCCGCGCGCAGATCCGGGGCGACATGGACGGCGATCTGCGGCGGGCGCTGGAGCGGGCCGTGGGCGAGGTTGACGGCGCGCCGGCCAGCCGCTTCGAGGCCCGTCGTCGCGCCGAGAGCGCCGTGACCTCGGCGACCGCCCTGCTGCGGTCCGAAGGCTACTATCAACCGGTCGTCGAAGACATCGTCGAGGGCGAGGAGACGCCGATCGCGGTGGTCTCGGTCGAACCGGGGCGCCGTTTCCTGCTGACCGATCCGACGATCCAGTGGGCCGACCCCGCGCCGGAGGCCGAGGCGGCGGACAAGGCCAAGACTGCGATCGCGCTGAAGGCGGGCGATCCAGGTAGAGCGGCAGACGTCATATCCGGCGAAGGTCGGGCCGTGGCGGCGTTGGTGCGTGACGGCTATGCCGACGCCAAGGCCAATCCGCGCCGTGTCGTGGTGGATCACGCGGCCTTCACCGTCGCGCCGGAATATCGCATCGCCTCCGGCGCGCTGGTGCGTCTGGACGGCGTGCGTCTGACAAGCCAGGGCCGCACTAATCCCGCCTGGGTGGCGGGCCTAGCGCCGTGGAACGAGGGCGATCGCTACGATCCCGAAATGGTCGCGGAGCTGGAACGCCGGCTGCTGGACACCGGCGTCTATGACGGCGTCAGCGTCGCGTTGTCGCCGCTGGACCAGATCACCGCCGATGGTCATCGCCCCGTGGTGGTCAGCCTGCAAGACCGCCCCCGTCGCGTGCTGGAGGCCGGCGCCACCTGGTCGACGGCGGAGGGCGCGGGCGTGGACGTGATCCAGACCCGCTACAACCGCTTCGGCCGCGCGGACACGCTGAGGCTGGAAGCGCGGCTGGCAGACATCGACAGCCGGATCGGCGCCGACCTGTCACTGCCCCACTGGCGTCGGCCCGGCCGGACGCTGAAGCTGGGCGCGGCGGTCGTCAACGAGGACACCGACGCCTATCTGCGCACCGCCGTGGTTCTGTACGCCGACCTGCAACAGCGGATCGGCAAGACCTCCTATTTCAACTACGGAATCGGGCTGGACGCCGGGCGCTACAGCGAGACTCGCTACGACTTCACCACCCTGCCGCCGCAGCGCGTGACCTTTGACCGTGATCTGGCGATCATCACGGCGCGGACCAGCGCCTATATCGACCGCTCCAATGATCCGCTGAACCCGACCAAGGGCTGGCGGGTCAATCTGGCGGTTCAGCCGACGGCGGTGACCGGCGAGAGCAACATCCTGTTCCTGCGCACCGAAACGCAAGGCACCGCCTACTTCCCCGTCGCGGGTGATCGCACCATCCTGGCCGGGCGCATGAAGATCGGCTCCATCGTCGGCGGCAGCGAGCTGAACGTGCCGGCCGACCGTCTGTTCTATTCCGGCGGCGGGGGTTCGGTGCGGGGCTATTCGTACCAGAACGTCAATCCGCAGCTGCCGGACGGCACGCCGCGCGGCGGTCTGTCGCTGTTCGAAACCTCCTTCGAGGTACGCCAGTCGATCGGTCAGAGCTTCCAGGCCGTCGCCTTCGTCGATGCCGGGTCCGTAGGCTTCCAGGAGACGCCGAACCTGACCAACATGCGCTACGGCGCGGGCGTGGGCGTGCGCTACATGCTGCCGTTCGGGCCCATACGGGCGGATGTCGCCATGCCGCTGAACAAACGTGAGGGCGACTCGGCCTTCCAGATCTACATCAGCATCGGGCAGGCGTTTTGACCGATACACCGCCCGCAGCCACGCCTGAAGAAGCGACGACGCCGGCCAAGGCCGCGCGGCCCGCCAAGCCGCGTCGCGGGCTGATCAGACGCATCGCTCTGGGCGTGGGTGTGGTGGTGGCCGGACTGCTGGTGCTGATCGCCGCCGCCCTGGTCGGAGGGCGTTACTACATCGCCTCGGACGGCGGTCGCGACATGGTTTTGCAACGGCTTCAGGATCTGAAGATCAGCCGCTACGGCCGGCTGAAGGTCTATGGGCTGAAGGGCGATCTACTCAGCGACTTCACCATCGACCGCATCACATTGGCCGACAGTCAGGGCATCTGGCTGGAGGCGAAGAACCTCAGCATGGACTGGTCGTATCTGGCCCTGCTGGGCCGCAGCTTCCATGCGAACGACATCAAGGCCGAGACCATTCGCGTCCTGCGTCGGCCCGTGGTCGAGCCGCCCACTGGCGAACCGCCCAGCCCTCAGCCGATCTCTGTCCGCATCGACAAGTTCGCGGCCAACATCGAACTGATGGAAGGTTTCTCCAAGGAATACGGCCGTTGGAGCCTGTCGGGGAACGCCAGCCTGCCACGCGCCGGCGCCAAGAGCGCGACGGTCAACGCCGACAGCCTGAACCGGCCGGGCGACTTCCTGCGTCTGGCGGCGACCTTCGGCGGCAAGCTGGAAGACACGCGCCTGAACCTGCGCGCCAATGAGGCTCAGGGCGGACCGCTGGCGGGGGCCTTGGGCTATTCGCCGGATCAGCCGTTCTCGGCGGTCGCGGTTCTGAACGCGGATGTCGTCAATGCGCGGGTTCAGACGGGACAGTTCGTCCCCCTGATCGTCCAGGGCCATTTCGGCGACAAGGGCTCTCGCGTCGCGGGCTTCGCCGACTTCAGCAACTCGGACCTGCTGGCGCCCTTCGTCACCAAAATCGGCCGCACCGCGCGGTTCGGCTTCGCCATGGTTCCTACGCCGGACAAGGCCAGCCAGGGCGTGGCGTGGAAGCTGATTTCCGACAACGTCCAGTCCGAGGCGCGCGGCCTGATCCGCAACTCCGATCGCAGTTCGCCCGATGGAATCAGCCTCAACATTCAGACGGCCTCGCTGAGCCGGCTGGTCGGGTCCGATGTGGCGGGACCAGCGGCCTATTCCGGCCTGTTCAAGGGCGACGCCCAGACCTGGACGCTGGATGGCCAGGTCACCCTGCTGAACGCCAATGTGGCCAGCTATCGCGCCACGCGCATCGCCGGACCGTTGAACGTCGCGGTCAAGAACGGCCGGATTGATCTCGACGGCGACATTCGCGCGAACGGCGGATCGGGCGAAGGCATCATCGGCGGCCTCTTGGGTCCTGCCCCGCGGGTGCAGATGAAGGCGGCGCGGATGAAGGATGGTGCCATCCTGCTGACCAAGGTCGATCTGCAGGGCCAGGGCCTGACGCTGAACGGCTCGGGCTCGCGCAATCTGCTGGGCGGGATGAACTTCCGCGGCGAGGCGCAACTGACCGACGCCAGGCGCGTGCTGCCCGATGCGCGCGGCGCCTTCGGCGGTCCGATCCGGGCTTCGTCGGCGCGGGCCGGCGCGCCATGGGTGCTGAACTTCGACGGACGGGGCCGCAATCTGACGGTGGGTCTGGACGAACTGGATCGCCTGCTCGGCAAGACCCCGCGCCTGCAACTGGCCGGCAAGCTGAACGGCGGACGCATCGAGGTCGAGCGCGGTGAACTGACCGGCGCGGCCGGTCGCGCGGGGGCCAAGGGCATTATCGAAACCGCCGGTAAGCTGAGGCTGGCGCTGGACTGGAACGCGCGCGGCCCGTTCGCGGCCGGGCCGGTCGAGATCGGCGGCGACATGAACGGACGCGGCGCCCTGACCGGCACCCTGGCCCAACCGCGCGTCGATCTAACCGCCGGCTTCCAACAGGTCACGGCCGGCGCGCTGACGCTGAACAACGCCGACCTGACGCTGAGCTTCCGCAAGGGCGCGGATGCCTCGGACGGTCGAATCTCGGTGGTCAGCGGCTCGAACTATGGACCGGCGCGCGCTTCGGGCAACTTCTTCCTGGGCGGTAAGCGCATTCGGCTCAGCGATCTGGACGTGGACGCCGGCGGCGTGACGGCCAGGGGCGCCATCGCCCTGTCCGACAGCATTCCCTCCAGCGCGGACCTGACCTTCTCGGCGCGGGCCGGGGCCTTCCTGGCTTCAGGCGAAGCCAACGGACGGGTGCGGCTGACCGACGGCGGCGGATCGGACAGCGCCATTCTGGACGTCAGCGGTCGCAACGTCCGGCTGGCGGGTCAGAGCTGGATCATTCGCAATCTCGATCTGGACGGGCGCGGCACGCTGAACAACCTGCCCTTCACCCTCGCGCTGGACGTGGCCGGCCCCAACCCGGCCCAGTTTAACGGCACGGGCGTCTATTCCCGGCAGAACACCACCCACGGTCTGACGCTTCGCGGCGGCGGCCGGGTGCGCGAGGTGGCCTTCACGACCCGCAGTCCCGCCTCGATCACCCTGAACGGCGCCACGCGTACGGCGCATCTGGATCTGGGCGTGGGCGGCGGCGTGCTGCTGGCCGACCTGCGTCAGGATGCGCGCGGCGCCGCGATCCAGGCCGACCTGACGCGGGTCGATCTGGGCTCGATCTCTCCCGAACTGCGCGGCAACGTGACGGGTCAGGTCGCCCTGCGCGGCGCCGGCAGCGACCTGTCGGGTACGGCCAATATCGCCCTTCAAAACGTGCGCAGCATTGATGCGCCGCGCGGCCTGGCCGTCGATGGGCGCGTGGACGCGACCCTGGCGGGCGACCGGCTGAGCATCAAGGCGACGGCGGTCGACGAGGGCGCGGTTCAGGCTTCGGCTGACGTCGTCCTGCCGGTCGAGGCCTCGGCCGCGCCGCTGCGCCTGGCCATCGCCCGGACGCGCGAAATGTCGGGCCGGGTGTCGATCAACGGGCAGATCCAGCCGATCTGGGACCTGTTCCTGGGCGGCGACCGCAGCCTGGCGGGTCAGGTGGCGGGTCAGGCGACGATCGGCGGGACGCTGAACGCACCGCGTTTGAACGGCCGGTTCGATCTGAGCCAGGGCTCCTATCGCGAAAATGCGGTCGGTCTGGTGCTCAGCGATCTGACGCTACGGACGCGCTTTGATGACACAGCCGCCCAGATCGAGACCTTCACGGCCAATGACGGCAAGGGCGGCACGGTGTCCGGCCAGGGCCGCATCGGTCTGCGCCAGGGCTCCGGATCGAACGCGCAACTGATGCTGAACCGGTTCCGGGTCATCGACAACGATATCGCCGAGGCACGCGCCTCGGGCCCGATCACCATCGTTCGCGGCGCCGACGGCAATATTCAGCTGGGCGGCCGGATCGACATCGACGAGGCCAAGATCGAACCGGAACTGCCCGGCGCGACCGGCATCGTCTCGATGGATGTGGTCGAGATCAATCGTCCCGGCGGCGATCCGGAGGAGACGGAGCAGAAGGCGCGCGGCCCGCAGATCGGCATGGACATCGTCCTGCGTTCCAGCGGCGGCAAGGTGCGGGTCAACGGTCGCGGCCTGAACGTGATCCTGGACGTGAACGCCCGGGTGCGCGGCACGATCGCCCAGCCGCAACTGACCGGCACGGCCAATGTAGTGCGCGGCGATTATGAGTTCGCGGGCAAGCGGTTCGTGTTCGACGACACCGGGCGCGTCACCCTGTCGACCGATCCCAAGCAGATCCGTCTGAACCTGGCGGCGACGCGCGAGGACGCGGCACTGACCGCCTCGATCAACGTCACCGGCACGGCCGCCGAACCGAAGATCGCCCTGACCTCCACCCCGTCCCTGCCCCAGGACGAAATCCTGTCGCAGGTGCTGTTCGGACGGTCGGCGTCGCAGCTGTCGGCCTTCGAGGCGGCGCAGCTGGCGGCCGGGGTCGCGGCCCTGGCGGGCGGCGGCGGGTTCGACGTGATCGGCAACCTGCGCGAACTGGCGGGCCTGGACCGGCTGTCGTTCGGCGGCGACGCTTCTGCGGTCACCGTTGCGGGCGGTCGCTACATCACCGACGACGTCTATCTGGAGGTCATCGGCGGCGGTCAGAACGGCGCGGCGGTCAAGGTCGAATGGCAGCCTCGACGCAACGTCGCCATCGCCTCGCAGTTCGGCGGCCAAGGCCAGACCAGCCTGTCGATCCGCTGGCGCCATGAAAGCCGTGAGGCGGGCGATCGTCGTCCGAACCGGGGCGGCCGCAACCGCTAGACCGCCCCGTCGGATCTGTCGCTAGAGAACCTCCAGCACCCGCTCCACGGGGCGGCCGATGACGGCGCCCTTGTCGGTCTCGACGATCGGACGTTCGATCAGGATCGGTTGAGTGATCGCTGTGGCCAATAGGGTTTCGTCGTCTGCGCCGGCGTCCAGCAGCGCCTTGGCGTCGGCTTCCTTCTTACGCAGCAGGCCGGACAAACCAACGCCGGTTTTGGACGCCAACCGTTTAAGCGTCTCGCGATCCCACCCGGTCTTCAGATATTCGACCACCGTCGGCTCAACGCCCTGTTCGCGCAGCAGGGCGAGGGCGTTGCGCGACGTGCTGCATTTCGGATTGTGGTAGAGGACGACCGACATCACGCCTCCTGCTTCAGGCGATGCAGCAGCATGGCGCCCTGCAGCGACGCCACATAGATCACGCCCGACACGATCATGGCCGGCCAGGTCGTCAGGTTGATCCACAGCGGCAGGTCCGGCGACGGCAGGGTCCCCAGCAGCCGCATCCCAAGATTGGCCACCACGCTGTAGGCGATCAGCGCCAGCATGATGATCGGGATGGCGCGCGTCATCATGCGCCACTGAACCACCGCCACGACGCCGTAGAACAGGACGGAGAAGATCGCGCCCGAGGCGATGGCGAAGGGCCACATGACCTTCATCATCTCCTGCTGCATGGCCAACTGATCGGCCGACAGACCCATCTTGGCGTACTCCGCGCTCATCGCCGTCTCGAACCAGCCCGAGGTGAACATCCACCAGGTCGGGATCAGGCCGACGATCAGGGCGATGACCAGGCCGATCACCATCGACCGCGCCGAACGCTGGGCCTCGGCCATGCCGCGCGGCAGCTTCAGCGGGTTCATGGCGCGGAGCCAGAGGTCGATCGTCTTGCGTGTCATCTTGCGTCCCTGTTCGCGCGGGAACCTAGCGGTGATCGGCGATGACTTACAGACCCCGACCTTCACCTTTGGGGTCGAGGCGTCTAGGGTCCGGCCGATGCGGATTCTGACCTCGGACCAGGCCGTCCTCGACCACGTCGCCGCGCGACGCGAGACGATCATCGGCCGCACCATCGACTGGGCGAACATCAACTCCGGCAGCCGCAACGCCGCCGGGCTGAATGCTGTGCTGGATGTTCTGGAAGCGGCGGCAAGCGCCCTGCCCGCCCGTGTCGAACGCCTCCCGACGCAGGGTTCAACCACCGTCGCCGACGACGGATCGGTACGGACCGAGGCCCATGCCGACGCGCTGAAGATCACCGCCCGGCCGGATGCGCCGATCCAGGTCGTTCTGACCGGCCATTATGACACCGTCTTCCCCGCCGACAGCCGGTTCCAGACCGTGACCACGCGCACCGACGGCGCCCTGAACGGGCCGGGCGTCGCCGACATGAAGGGCGGGATCAGCGTGCTTCTGGCCGCGCTGGAGGCGTTCGAAACCCATCCCGACAAACACGGCGTCGGCTGGACCGTGCTGCTGAGCCCTGACGAAGAGATCGGCTCGCCCGCGTCCGCCCCGCTGCTGGCCGAACTGGGCGCGCGCGGCCATGTCGGCCTGACCTACGAGCCGGCGCTGGCGGACGGCACGCTGGCGGGGGCGCGCAAGGGCAGCGGCAACTATCATCTGATCATGACGGGTCGCGCCGCCCACGCCGGCCGCGCCTTCGACGAAGGCCGTAATGCGGTGGCCGGCGCCGCCATCATCGCGGCCGCCCTTCACGGCCTGAACGGTCAGCACGAGGGCGTCACCGTCAACGTCGCCAAGATTTCGGGTGGAGGCGCGCTGAACGTCGTCGCCGACAACGCCGTGGTACGGTTCAACGTCCGGGTGCCGGACAAGGCGGCGGCCGACTGGATCGACGCATCCGTGCGAGCCATCGCCGCGACACCGCCGTTCGAGGGCCTGACGCTGGATCTGCACGGCGGCTTCACCCGTGCGCCCAAACCGATGGATGCCGCCCAGACCGCCCTGTTCGAAGCGGTGAAGGAAGCGGGCGCCCTGCTGGGCCAGCCCATCGCCTGGAAACCGTCGGGCGGGGTGTGCGAGGGCAACAATCTGCACGCCGCCGGCCTGCCCAATATCGACACCCTGGGCGTTCGCGGGGGCGACATCCATTCGGATCAGGAGTTCGCCTGGCCCGACAGCTTCGTCGAGCGCGCCCAGCTCAGCGCCCTGATCCTGTGCAAGATCGCGTCGGGTGAAATCGACGCCGCCAAACTGAAATCCCTGCGGATGGAAACCCTGTAGAATGCTTGTCGTCCGTCCCGCCGGCCCCGCCGATCTCGATCATCTGCTGGAACTGGCCATCCTGTCCGGCCCCGGCTTCACCAGCCTGCCTGAAGATCCCGACGCCTTGGCCGATCGGCTGGAGCTGAGCCAGGCGAGCTTCGAAGGTCGCGTGCCCTGGCAAGAGGCCTGGTACACCCTGATGCTGGAAGACGGCGACACCGGCGACATCGACGGCGTCGGCTCGGTCAAGGCGACGGTGGGGCTGAAGCGGCCCTTCTTCTCGTTCCGCGTCGTCAACAACACCGTCCAGTCGCCCTCACTAGGGGTGAAGCTGGATCATCAGACCCTGGTTCTGGTCAATGAATGCACGGGCTGGACCGAGGTCGGGTCCTTGTTCCTCAAGGCGGATCGGCGAAAGGGCGGCGCGGGCCGTCTGCTCAGCCAGTCGCGATATATGCTGATCGGCGCCCAGCCCGAGCTGTTCGCCGACAATGTACTGGCCGAGTTGCGTGGCGTCTTCACGCCCGACGGCGCCTGCCCGTTCTGGGATCATGTGGCGCACAAGTTCTTCCCGATGGAGTTCGACCACGCCGACCGGATGACCGGCTCGACGGATAAGCAGTTCATCCTGGACCTGGCGCCGCGCCACCCGATCTATACCGAGTTGCTGCCCGAACCGGCCCGCGCGGTGATCGGCAAGGTCCATCCGCAAGGCGTGCCGGCCATGGCCCTGCTGGAAAGCGAGGGCTTTAGGCCCAATGGTCTGGTCGATATCTTCGACGCCGGTCCGACCGTCGCCTGCGGCCGCGACAATATCCGAACCGTGCGCGACGCCCGGCGCCTGACGGTTCAGATCGTCGAGGGGGTTGAGGCCGAGTTGCCGGCCCTGATCTCGACCGACAGCGTCGCCGCCTTCCGCGCCGTCCGCGCCCGCGTCCTGATCGACGGCAACGTGGTCCGCATGACACCCGACGTCGCCGCTGCCCTGAAGATCAAGGACGGCGCTGTCGTCCGCGTGAAATCCTGAACCGAGTAGCCGCCATGACCCGTTTCACCTCCACCAACCCCGCCACCGGCGAAACCGTCTGGGAAGGCGAAGCCGCCTCCACCGCCCAAGTCGGCGCCGCCGTCGAGGCCGCCCGCGCCGCCTTCCCCGACTGGGCCGACCGCCCGCGTCAGGACCGCATCGACGCGGTGAAACGCTATCAGGCCGTCCTGAAAGAGCGCGCCCCCGAAATGGCCGAGGCCATCAGCCGCGAAACCGGCAAGGCCCTGTGGGAGACCAAGACCGAACTGGCCTCGATGGCGGGCAAGGTCGACATCTCGATCCGCGCCTATGGCGAGCGCACCGGCGAGCGCAGCAGCGAAACCGCCTTCGGCCGCGCCACCCTGCGCCACCGCCCGCACGGCGTCTCGGCGGTGCTTGGCCCGTTCAACTTCCCCGGCCACCTGCCCAATGGCCACATCGTCCCGGCCCTACTGGCGGGCGACACCGTGGTGTTCAAGCCGTCCGAGGAAACGCCCCTGACCGGCCAGCTGATGGCCGAATGCCTGGACGCCGCCGACCTGCCCAAGGGCGTGTTCAACATGGTGCAGGGCGGGCGCGACACCGGCGCGGCCCTGCTGGACCAGCCCATGCACGACGAACTGCCCCAATCGTCGCTGAATGCGCTGAAGGCTCTGCGCGCCACCGATCGCGTCCGCCTGCTGGGCATCGCCGGCGACGGCGAGGTGATGGATGCCTATGTCTCGACCGGGGCGTTCGACGTTCTGGTCACGCCGTATCACGTCAATTCGCCCTGGCAGGTCCGGTCGCGGCTGCGCGATGCGCGCGAGAAATCATCGGCGGCGCGGTTCACGCGCGGCAGCGTGTTGCGGCCCATGGCGTCTGCGGCCTGAGACAGCGCCTGCTTGCCATCGGCGCTGGGCGCCAGTTGTACGCTGACACCCTGGCCGGCATCGAACACCTGGGGATACTTGGCCAGTTCCAGCGCGCTGGCGTTGAGGGAGAGCAGGGCGCTGGCGAGCAGCAGGGACAACCGTGTCATGGCGACATCCTTGTGTGGGTTGGAAAGGCCCGCAGTGTAGCGAGCGCTCGCGGCGGCG
>OFRI01000132.1_pt1 | contig 19618 bp, 15 predicted proteins | sample 1543031 | NCBI WGS metagenome assembly OFRI01 (sample SAMN07774226, study PRJEB24372) | wastewater metagenome
GACCAGTTTCTTCTGGGATGCGCGGGCCAAGTCGCTGGAAGAGCAAATGACCGGGCCGCTGTACGCCGCCAATGAAATGGGCAACACCCCGGCGCAGCTGCTCAGCTCAATCGACGGCAATAGCACCTACCGCCGCCTGTTCGCCGAGGCCTTCGACCAGCGCGCGGAACAGCCGATCAACCTGGCGCAGATCTACACCGCGATTGCCGCCTTCGAGACCTCACTGGTCTCGCTGAACAGTCGCTACGACCACTATGCCCACGGCTATGCTGAGGCCCTGAATGCCAATGAACTGGAAGGCATGAACGTGTTTCGCTCGTTCGTCGCTCGCTGCGCCGAATGCCACACGCCGCCGCTGTTCACCAACCAGCAGATCGCCGTGATCGGCGTGCCGGAAGCACCCGGCCAGCCCTTCGATACCGGCGCCGAAAGCGTGTTTCACAACCCCACCTGGCGCGGCGGTTTCAAAGTGCCGTCGCTGCGCAACATCGCCCAGACCGCGCCCTATATGCACAACGGCGCGTTCAGCAACCTGCGCGACGCCAGCGAGTTCTACACCAAGGGCCGCGGCCACGCCCTGCCCGAGGAAGAGCAAGCGCGCATGGTCCTGCACTGGCACATCTGGGAACCCAAGCTGGCCGAGCTGGAACTGGATCGCCTGGTGGACTTCATGCAGACCCTCACCGATGAAAGTTTCACCCCCGCCATACCCACCCAGGTGCCATCCGGCTTAACCCCCGGCGGGCGCCTGCCGGCCGCCCTGCAGGGCGCCACCAACACCGCCGTACGTCTTGTGTCACAAGGAGAATAATAATGGGCAAGAAGATCATCAGCGCCATCGCCGCCGTCGGCCTGCTCGCCGCCGGCGTCTACCTCGGCAGTCAACTTGGCAGCGACAACAGCGCCACCATCGTCGGAGGTGCCGATCGCTACGCACAAAAATCCGGGGCAACCAGCGCCGCCGTCGGCAGCCTGGCCAAATCGGTCGGTGCCAGCGGCAAGGGCCAGGTGCATGCGGTGCGCGACGGCGAATCGATCCAGGCTGCGGTGCAAAAAGCCCAGCCAGGCGACGTGATCCAGGTCTATCCCGGCACCTACAAGGAGACCGTGTACATCGACAAGGACGACATCCTGCTCAGCGGCGTGATCGTCGACGGCCAGTGGCCGACCATGGAGGGCGGGCAAAAGCTCAACGATGCGGTGCTCTATTCGGGCAACAACATCACCGTCGAGAACCTGCACATCACCCATTACAAGGGCAATGCGATCATGGGTCAGGCCGGCAACAACTTCCTGATCCGCAACAACCGGGTGATCGACACCGGCGTCTACGGCATCTTCCCGCAACTGGGCAAGAACGGCTTGGTCAGCAATAACGTACTCAGCGGCATCGAAGACGCGGCCATCTACATCGGCATGTGCGACAACGTGCACGTCAATAACAACGAGGTGTTCGCCAACGTCGCCGGCATCGAGATCGAAAACTCGCGGCACTCCATCGTCGAGAACAACAAGGTCTACAACAACACCGGCGGCATCCTCGCGTTCATTACCCCAGGGCTGCCGATCAAAACCACCTTCGACGTGATCATTCGCAACAACTTCATCACCGACAACAACCACCCCAACTTCGGCGCACCGGGCTCGATCGTCTCCGGCGTACCGGCGGGCACCGGCATCATCGTCATGGCCGCCGACGAGGTGACCATCGAGAACAACATCATCAGCGGCAACAAGAACGTCGGCATCGTCATCACCGACCATGACAGCTTCGCCAACATCACCAAAGACCCTGACTCCGACCCGCACTCGGACAAGGTCTCGATCCTCAACAACCTGATGTTCAACAACGGCGCCGAACCCATCGACGAAATCAAGGCGCTGAAAATCGCCAGTCTGACCAGCGGTACCGTCGACATCATCAGCGTCGGCACCAGCCGCGACAGCTGCCTGCTCAACCCTGGCCAGTACCCAACCCTGGGCACTAAAAGCTTCGGCACGTGCGGCTTCTCCACCACCGCCGACACCGTCACTTACCTGCTGCCCGAGCCGGTGGCACCCCGTGAGTTCAAGCTCGAAGAGAAAGGCAAGATGGTCTACTACGGCGTCTGCGCCGGCTGCCACGCCTACAACATGCGCATGATCGGCCCACCGGTGGAAACCATCCAGGCGCTGTACATGGACAACCCGCAAGGCATCGTCGACTACATCAGCAACCCGACCAAGAAGCGCGACGACTACCCAGCCATGCCCAAGCAGGACTACCTGAGCCCGGAAATCCGCCGCGCCGCCGCCGAGTTCATGCTTAACACCGACAGCAAGGGCGTGTTCCACGACCCGGCCCTGAACCAGAAGCCATAACCGCACCAAGGCTCAGCGCCAACTGTAGGAGCGGCTTCAGCCGCGATGCTTTCTAGACAAACGGCATCGCGGACTAATCCGCACCTACAAAAGCCAAATCACACCGTCAGCGCAACCTGATTAGCACCCACAAAAAAGGAGCACCGCGGTGCTCCTTTTTTATTGCCGAACGATTAGCCCGTTCGACCTCAGTGCTTGGTCAGCTTGTCCAGATAGCCCATGGCGAACGCCGAGACCACGAAGGTCATGTGGATGATCACGTACCACTTGAGGTGCTCCGGATCGGTGTTTTTGGCATCCATAAACACCTTAAGCAGGTGGATCGAGGAAATCGCCACGATCGATGCCGCCACCTTCATCTTCAGCGAGCTGGAGTCCATCTTGCCCAGCCAGCTGAGCTTCTCCTTGCCTTCGTCGATATCCAGTTGGGAGACGAAGTTCTCGTAGCCGGAGATCATCACCATCACCAGCAAGCCACCGACCAAGGCCATGTCGATCAGCGACAGCAGCACCAGAATCAGGTCCGCTTCGGCCATGGAAAACACGCTTGGCAGGATATGGAACACTTCCTGGAAGAACTTCAGGCACAGCGCCAGCAAGGCCAGCGACAGACCGAAATAGATTGGCGCCAACAACCAGCGCGATGCGTACATCGCATTTTCAATAAAGCGTTCCATGGTGCCTCGCAGAAAAATCAAAACCGGCGGCGAGTATACCCAGCCCAGGCTCCCCCATATAGAGGCCCCACGTCCATCAAGGTGATGGGTTTCTGCGCACAGGCATTTTGTGGATAACCTTTTTGCTCCGCCGCCCCGCACACCTTGCCGGGACGCACTCAGCACCGCAGCCGAGACTCTCCAGACAGCTAGATTCAGGCCTCAGGATGCAGCTGGCGATGCCCCAGGGGATGACCACGCGCCTGGTTTAGGCTGCGCAGTTGCGCCTGCATGTGCAAGCGCCAGATCGGCGGCTGGGTGCAAGGCTGATAGCCTTGGGACAACAGATTTTCGGCAATCCCGTCGAGGATCTGTTCGGCCACGCAGGGCCCGCAGAATGGGCCTTGCGCCTTGATCATCGAGGGTTGGCCGGCGGCCATACCGGCGGCGCAGAGCAAGGTCCACAGGCCTTGCTCACCTGCCAGCGGGCGCACCTCACATTCGATGCGGGTGATCATTCCCAGGCAGTGACGAGTCAGACAGAGGCTGCGCGACATGGCGGCGGCTCCGGCAAGGACGAGCTTCCAGCCTACACCCGCAATACGCCCACCGAAAGCCCAAGGTTACCCCCACAAGCTGTGGATAACTCTGTGGATGAGCATTGGAAAAGCGCCTCCAGCCACGACCGGCCGGGCTGCCTGCAACAACGTTCAGTGACTGACCAACCACCGAACGGTTGATCAGCCCTGAACGGACCCGCGACGGGTGAGCAAGTGCCCCCGATGAGACTTATACCCCCGCGCAATAGCTGCACAGGCTGTTCGCGGTCGAGACCACTCCCACAACCATCAGGTCCTAGCCAAACCCTGAGGGAGCGGCCTTGGCCGCGAATTCAGGCGACACCACCTTCGGCTGCCGGCTTTTTCACCGCCTTCTTGCGCGCGGGCTTGGCTGCCGCTGCCGGCGGTTCTTCCGGCTCGTCGTCATCCTGGCCCATTTCCGCGATGGCGCGCAGCCGCTCAACCACCCGCGCATTGACGCTGCCTTCAGGGAACACGCCCTTGGCATCCGGCGCACCGGCATCGGCGCCCACCAACAGGCTTAGGGCTTCGTCCACCTGACGCACGGCATACACGTGGAACTGGCCGGCGCGCACCGCCTGCAGCACGCGCTCGTCGAGCATCAGGGTGGATACGTTGGAGTGCGGAATGATCGCGCCCTGCTCGCCGGTCAGACCGCGTGCCTCACAAAGGCGGAAGAAGCCTTCGATCTTCTCGTTGACCCCGCCGACCGCCTGCACCTCACCGAACTGGTTGATCGAGCCAGTGATGGCGAAACACTGCTTCAACGGCGTGCGTGACAGAGCGGAGATCAACGTGCAGACCTCACCCAGGGAAGCGCTGTCGCCGTCCACATACCCGTAGGACTGCTCCAGGGCGATACTCGCGGAGATATCCAGCGGGTACTCCTGGGCATAACGGCTGCCCAAGTAGCCGGTGAGAATCATCACGCCCTTGGAGTGGATCGGTTGGCCGAGATTGACCTCGCGCTCGATGTCGACGATGCCCGAACCACCCGGATACACCGTGGCGGAAATCCGCGCCGGCACGCCAAACGCCGAATCGCCGACTTCCAGCACGGTCAGGCCGTTGCACTTGCCGACCTCGGCACCGCGGGTATCGATGAGAATGATGCCGGCCAGCATGTCATCCAGAATCCGCGCCGAGACCCGCCCGGTACGCACGGCCTTGGCCTTGAGCGCGCGTTCGATATGGCCAACATCGGTGCAGGCCTCGCCCGCCTGCTGACGGATAAAGTCCGCCTCGCTAACCAACTGGAAGAGATCGCCAATCCGTGCGGACAAACGTCCCTGGTGCTCGGCCAGACGCGCGCTGTAGGTCGCTACCCGCGCTACGGCGGCCGCCGTCAGCGGAGCCATGCCCTCTTCCGAGGTGCGGGTTTTCATCAATTGGGCGAACTGCTCCAGGCTGTCTTCGACCAGGGGAATGTCCTCGTCGAAATCCACCAGCACGCGGAACATTTCCTGAAAGTCCGGATCGAGGTCCTGCAGGGTGTAGTACAGCTGGCGCGAGCCGATGATGATCACCTTCACCTGCAGCGGGATCATCTGTGGCGTCAGGGTTACGGTGGCAATGCGGCCCAGCTCGCCGAGCGGCGACTCCATCTTCAACTGGCGCGAATGCAGGGCACGCTTGAGCGCATCCCAGACAAACGGCTCGCCCAGCAACTTCTCCGCCTCCAGCACCAGAAAGCCGCCGTTGGCGCGGTGTACCGCCCCCGGCCGCAGCTGTCGGTAACTGGTGTAGAGCGCGCCTTGATCGGTGTTGTATTCGATGCGGCCGAACAGGTTGTCGTAGGTCGGGTGCGATTCGAACACCACCGGCGCGCCACCGCGATGGTGATGACCCACCACCAGACTGGGGCTGTACTGCTCTTCCAGCAACTTGCGGGTTTGCGCGTCGGCCTTGTCCACATCCACCAGTTGCTCGACCACGGTTTTCAGCAGGTTGACCTGCACCGCCTGCAGGTAGGCGCAGACCCCGGCATTTTCCGCGTAGCGCTCGGACAACGGCGCAAGCAAGGGCTGCAGCGCCAGGCTGATGGTTTCTTCATTGAGCTGACGCAGTTGGTTGCTCGACTCGCGCTTCCATTGCGCCAGGCTCGACAGCTCTTCGTTGAGGCGCTCTTCCAGGGCCGAGATATCGACGTGGAAGCGCTCGCGCTCGGCCTCCGGCAACTGGGCGAACTCGGCCTCGTCCAGCGCCTTGCCGTCCTTCATCGGGGTGAAGGCGATGTTGCTGCTGTCGCGGTACAGGGCCACCTCTTTTTCCAGCGAGGCGCGCTCAATCACGTCCAGAGCGCGGTCGTAGCGCTGATTGAAGATGCGGTCGATGGCACTCTTCTTCTGCTGGTACGAGGGGTGCTCGAACACCGCCGGAAAGGTCGCCAGCAGGTTGTCGATCAGGTGATTGATATCGGCCAGAAAGGCACTCGCCGTGCCCGCCGGCAACTCCAGCGCCCGCGGCTCGCGCGGTTCGTCGAAGTGATTGACGTAGACCCAGTCAGACGGTGTGGCCAAACGCTTGGCTTCGGCCTTGAGGTAACGCTGCACAAACGAGAAACGCCCGGTGCCGGGCTCGCCCATCACATAGACGTTGTAACCCGGCCGCGGCATGGCCACGCCAAACTGCAGGGCATCCACCGCCCGCTCCTGGCCGAGCACGCCGCGAAAGGGCTCCAGCTCGTCAGTACTGTTGAAGTTGAATTGGGCGGCATCAAACGGACGGGTCAACGCTTCGGGCGCCACCCGCAGGGCAGTCGCTATCGAGTCGGCCATGGCTAATCCTTAGGCAAGCGGCGCGCCAGCAGGCAGAGCGGCGCACACGGGAAGATGTGTCCATTCTGGCGCCGGCCACGGAGCACTGGCAAGGCATTCGCCGGTCGGCCTGGCTTACTCCGCCAGATCGGCACAGCCCAGGCAGAAGGCCGCGGTGGGCAGCGCCTGCAAGCGCGCCGGGGCGATAGCCGCACCACAACGCTGGCACAGGCCATAGCTGCCGCCGCTCAGCCGCAGCTTGGCCTGGGCCGCCTGCGCCTGGCCCTGCTCGGCCTCGACCAGCAGCGCCTGCAACACCTCGTCGTTCTGCCGCTCGCCAGCCTGCTCGGCCGAATCCGCCGAATGGCTGCCGGTCAGATCACGGCGGATGGCCGTTGCCCGTGCCGCATATTCGGCTTCCAGGCTATCGAGAACAGCTTGCGGGTCGAAAGTCTTCATAAGGCACACTCCAACGTAAGGGTTGCTCAAGTGTGGCCGGCTGACGACAACCTGCACTGACGTGCATCAAGGCCGCTTGCCGACTTGCGCACAGCCCGAGCAGTACGCCTTGACACTGGCCGGTCATTCCGAAAAGCTGCAAGGCACAGACGGGTACACAAGTGCCCCACGAGGCTGGCAATAGTCGACCTCCGGACACCCTGGCTTCCACCCCCGCCTGGACGGCGCAGGCCTTGTGCCTGAGCTACCTACCAAGGATTGCATAGAGAGTAAAACCATGAAAAAACTCCTGCTCGGTACCCTGCTTGTTGCTGTTTCCTCTGCCGCCCTCGCCGAAGCACCCGGCGGCCCGAACTGCGGCTGGGGCAACATGCTGTTCAAAGGCCAACGCGGCACGGCCTCGCACTTCGTCGCTTCCACCACCAACGGCACCTCGGGTAACGCCACCTTCGGCATGACCTCGGGCACCAACGGTTGCTCCACCAATGGCACCCTGACTTACGGCGGCAAGCCGATGCTGATCGTCAGCAACATGATGGACGAGCTGTCGGAAGACATGGCCAAAGGCCGGGGCGAAGCCCTGACCACCTACGCCGTGGTTCTGGGTGTAGCACCGCAAGACCGCGCGCATTTCAACGAAGCCGCTCATGCGCACTTCAATGAAATTTTCAGCAGCGCCTCGGTCAGCGCCGCTGACGTGCACGCCGCCACCCTGGCGATGATGCAGAAAGACGCTCGCCTGGCTAAATACGCCCACGAAGCCTAAGCCCCCGTTCCGGGCAGCGGTTCGCACCGCCACCCGGACGCTGTGCTCCATGGCCGTAGCCCGCGTCTTTTGGCGCGGGTTTGTTTTGCAGAGTCATGCCCCCCATGTTCAAACGCCTGTTTTCCCTCCTGGCGCTGTGCGCCTGCGCGCCCCTGGCTGCGCAACCACAGTTTGCTGACACCCGCCTGCACAGCCTGGCCAACGACCCTTACTGGATTGCCCTCGGCCATTACGAGACCGGCAAACTGGGCGGCTGGCGCAGCTATGTCGACGACGGCACATTCTTCCTCGCCGACGACGGTGCCACCCAACCGGAAGCCGAACTGCGCGCCACCCTGCAGGCCCTGTATGCGCCCGCCAGCCTTGGCGAGCAACACGCCCAATGCGTATTCCCCGCACGCAGCCGTTGGCTGCGTGAACAATTGCAGCTGAGCAACCTGCCGCAGCCCACCTGTAACGAGCTGCGCGCCTGGTACAGCGACATCGCGCCCCATAGCGCGGTGCTGATCTTCCCCGCAGCCTACCTCAACAGCCCGTCGTCGATGTTCGGCCACACCCTGCTGCGCATCGACCAGGCCAACGTCGACAGCGACGGCAGCGCCATGCTCAGCTACGCGCTGAACTTCGGTGCCTTTATCGAGGGCGCCGACAACAGCATGCTGTACGCCTGGAAAGGCCTGATGGGCGGCTACCCCGGCCTGTTCGCCCTGGTGCCCTACCGGGAAAAAATGGCCGAATACACCCGCCTGGAAAACCGCGACCTGTGGGAATACCGGCTGAACCTGACGGCCGAAGAAACCGGGCGCATGGTCGAGCACGTCTGGGAGCTGAAGCAGATCCGCTTCGACTACTTCTTCTTCGACGAAAACTGCTCCTACCGCCTGCTGGAGCTGCTGCAAGTAGCCCGCCCCGGCCTGCAACTGACCGAGCAATTCCCCCTCACCGCGATCCCCACCGACACCGTGCGTGCGGTCAAGGACGCCGGCATGGTCAAGCAGATCGACTATCGCCCGTCGCGTGAGCGCGAATTGCGCAAAAGCGCCGAACCACTGAACAAACACGAGCAGGACTGGGCACTGCGCATTGCCGCCGACACCACCGCCCTGCAACAGCCCGACTTCCAGGCCTTGCCCGCACCACGCCAGGCGCTGATCAGCGACACCGCCTTCCGCCTGCTGCGCTATCAGGCCAACGGCCAGGAACGCGACCCGGCCACCGCCCAGCGCAGCTTCGACCTGCTGCAGGCTATCCACCGCAACCCACCGCCGCCCCTGGTGGTCGAACGCCCCGGCTTGCCGGAAGACGGCCACGACTCACGCACCTGGCAACTGGGCGCTGGAAGCCGTGGTGATCGTGCCTTCGCTGAATATGGCCTGCGCATGGCCTATCACGACCTGGAAGACAACCTCTACGGCTTCCCGCTCGGCGCGCAAATCGAAATCCTGCAAATGAAATTGCGCCAGTACGAGGGCAACGACTGGCAGCTACAGCAACTGGATCTGGCCAGCATCCGCTCCCTGACACCGCGCAGCCAGTTGCTGCAACCCTTGTCATGGCAAGTCCGCGGCGGCTTCGAGCGGGTGCCGGGCAACAGCACTGAGCACGACGGCAAAGCCACCCTGGTCAGCCATATCAGTGGTGGTGCCGGCGCCAGCTGGCAGTTGGGCGAAGACTGGCTCGGTGATGACCTGCTGGGCTTCAGCCTGCTCACCGGCCGCCTGGAGCACAACAACGACTTCGCCCCGTTCGCCGAGCCCGCCATTGGCTTCGACAGCGGCCTGCTGTGGCGCAACCCGCTGGGCAACCTGCGCCTGGAAGCCCAGGGCGACTACTTCGCCAACGGCGAAGTGCGCCGCACACTCAGCCTCAACCAACAGTGGGAGCTCAGCCAGAACCTCGGCCTACGCCTGAGCGCCCAACGCCAGTTCAGCCAACAGACCAGCCCGCTCAACGAAGTGCAGCTGGAGCTGAAGTGGTATCACTACTGAGTGATTACTCGAACAAGGCATCCAGCGCCTGCTCCAGGCGCGTCACCGCGATGACTTGCAAACCGGGCGGCGCTTCTTTCGGCGCGTTGCCCTTGGGCACGATGGCGCGTTTGAAGCCGTGCTTGGCCGCTTCCTTCAGGCGCTCCTGACCGCTGGGCACGGGGCGAATCTCCCCGGACAACCCCACCTCGCCAAACACCAGCAGGTCATGGGGTAAGGGCTTGTTGCGCAGGCTGGACATCACTGCAGCCAGCAGCGCCAAGTCCGATGCTGTCTCCAACACCTTGACTCCACCGACCACATTGAGGAATACGTCCTGATCGTAGGTCGGAATACCGCCATGCCGATGCAGAACCGCCAGCAGCATGGCCAGGCGGTTCTGGTCCAGGCCCAACGTGACGCGGCGCGGGTTGGCCATATGGCTGGTATCGACCAACGCCTGCACCTCCACCAGCATCGGCCGGGTGCCTTCCCAGGTGGCCATAACCACACTGCCCGGCACTTCCTCTTGGGCGCGAGTGAGGAAGATCGCCGAGGGATTGGACACTTCCTTCAGGCCCTTGTCGGTCATGCCGAACACGCCCAGCTCGTTGATCGCGCCGAAGCGGTTCTTTACCGCGCGCAGCAGGCGCAAACGGCCATCTGACTCGCCCTCGAAATACAGCACGGTGTCGACCATATGTTCGAGCACCCGCGGACCGGCCAGAGCGCCTTCCTTGGTCACGTGGCCAACCAGGAAAATCGCCGTACCGCTCTGCTTGGCATAACGCACCAGCAAGGCCGCGCTCTCGCGCACCTGGGCCACGCCGCCAGGGGCCGACTGCAACTGTTCGGTAAAAATGGTCTGGATCGAATCGATCACCATGACCTTGGGCTTTTCCCGCTTGGCGGTTTCGATGATCACCTCGATGCAGGTCTCGGTCATCACCTTGAGCCGGTCTTGTGGCAGATCGAGCCGTCGTGCGCGCATCGCCACCTGCTGTTGCGACTCTTCGCCCGTCACATACAGCGCCGGCATGCGCACAGCGATATTGCACAGGGTCTGCAACAGGATGGTCGACTTGCCGATGCCCGGATCACCGCCAATCAGCACCACCGAACCGTCCACCAGGCCGCCGCCGAGCACCCGATCCAGTTCGGCGGACGAGGTGGAAAAACGCGGAACTTCCTCGACACTGACCTCGGCCAGAGTCTTCAACTGCGCCTGCTCGCCCGCCCAGCCGGCACGCCCGCTCGGGGCGGCGCTGTGGGCCTCAATCAGGGTTTCGGTCAGGGTGTTCCAGGTGCCGCACTCACCGCACTGCCCGGCCCACTTGGGAAAGGTTGCGCCACATTCGGTGCAGCCATACATGCGCTTGGCCTTGGCCATGGGGATCTCCGCGAACCGCAAAAGCACCGATCATAGCGTCTGCTATGGGCGCCGGCATCAGTTGCCGGGCTGCGGACGAGCCTCGGCCCGTTCGCGCAGCTTCTGTTCGGCCAGTTTGTAGACCACGTAGTACTTGTAGATATTGCCGACGTAATCCACGGTTTCGCGGCCAACGATACGCGCCGCCGCCTGCTCGACATTGCCGAACCAGACGTTCGGGTCCAGCCCGGATTTTTCTGCCAAGCGGCGAAACTTCATCAGGTTTCCCGGGCCGGCGTTGTAAGCGGCAAAGCTCAACAGGGTGCGATTGACCGGCGTCAGCTCCGGATCATCCAGGTACTTGTCAGCCAACAGGCGCATGTATTTGCTGCCGGCCTCGATGTTCTTGTCCACGCTGGTGTCGATGCCCTTGATCCCCACCGCCGGATCAGCCGCCGTGCTCGGCAACAGCTGCATCACTCCAACGGCCCCTGCCCGGCTGCGCGCGGCCTGGTTCAGCTGGGACTCCTGAAAACCCTGAGCCATCAGCATCAGGTGGTCGAAGTCGTAGGTTCCCGCATGCTTCTGGAACACCCCGACCAGCGCATTGAACTTGGCCATCTCGGCTTGGGAGGTGGCGTTGAGCACGCGCTTACTGTTTTTGAAACGGCGCAGGGTGATGTTGCCAAATTCGCTGCCGATCTTGTGTTCTTTGACGAACGCACTCAGCACCTGCTTGAACTGTGGACTGCTCTTGCGCAGCGCCCAGCTCAGCTCGCCGCCCTGATGCAGGTAAACCCCGGCCTGGATCTGCATCTCGGTATACAGCGGCTGCCACAGCAGGGCGATGTGCTGGTCGGCTACGGTAATCCCGAACAACCCGGCATTGACCATTTGCAGCAGGTCCTCGGTTTCCAGGTTCTCATTGGCCGGCATGATCTTCACCGGCGCCAGGCCTTGCGCCTTGAAACGCTCGTTGAGCGTAACCAGATGCTCGAAATAGCTGCTGGAGGGGCGCACATAGACCTCCTTACCGGCCAACTCCTCGATGTGCTGGATTTTCGCGCTACCGGGCGCAGTGACTATCACTTCACGGATGTCGCGCGCGACCGGGTCGGTGAAGTCGATCGTGCGCTGACGACCTTCGGTGATAGTCAGGCCACCCGCGGCGATGTCGCCGTCACCGGCCAGCAGCTTGGGCAGCAACTCGTTGCGCGCCGTGGGCAGAAACATCACCTGCCAGCGCTGGGTCTTGTCGGCAAAGGGCTGGGTCTTGTTCAGCCAGCCCTCGAAGGCCTTGCCAAAGGCGTAGGCCACGCCATCCTGGCGACCGCGGTCGATCAGGTAGAAGGTCTTGCTGTAGGGCACCAGGATGCGCACCATGCGCCGCTCACGCATGCCGTCGAAATCGCCGACCCAGGCCTGCGGCACAGGCAAAACCATGGCATCGACCTCAGACTCTTCCTGCGCACTCAACTGCGCCGGCGGCAACTCGAACTGACTGTGCTCGTTCGCCCAAACCGGAGAGCCACAGCCCAGCATCAGCACCAACCAACAACAAAAAAACCGCCCCATGCCTCACCCTCAACGCCACAAACAAGAATGGCAAGCGCGCTACTGAACCCGAAATAACGCCACGCCGACACCAGACAACAACTGCATCTGAGCTAAAAATGATAGGCCAAAGCTTGACCACGACCCGCTCAATCTCCCGCATGACTGAGCGTGAAGCCGCTCGGTAAGCTGCGACAAGACATCCCGCCCGGCCCACGCTGCACGCATAAAAAAGGCGCGGTAATCACCGCGCCTTGAGCCTGCCTGAATGCAGATCAGCAGGTGCATTTACCGCAGCAACCTTCCGGCTCGGCAGCTTTGTTCAACTGGCGGGAGAGCTCGTCCTTCAACGCCACGCGCTCAGCCTTGAGGGTCGACAGCGCGCTGTCATCCAGCAGATCAACACCGTCTTCGACGCGGCAGATGCGCTTGTCCAGCGCCTCATACTCGTCAGCCAGGCGGGCAAAGTGGTGATCCTGCTGGCGCAAGGTATGCAGCTGTTCACGCAGTTCCGGAAAGTCAGCGATCAGCGAATGGTGTTCTACATGCATGGGTCAGCTCCTGTGATAACTGTCTTCAGGCTAGCTCCGAGGCATGTACGCCCCCTTGACCAGGATCAATGCCAACGGGTTTAGCCATCGACCCATCACCCGCTACAAAACCCAGAATAAATCCCCCAAAGGCCCTACCGCCCGGATGACGGCGCGGCGACCGGCGTTTTACACTGCCGCCACCCACCTAAATAAGGAAGCTATCCATGAGTGTGCTCAGTGAGTTCAAGGCCTTCGCGGTCAAAGGCAACGTGGTCGACATGGCCGTCGGTATCATTATTGGCGCCGCATTCGGCAAAATCGTCAGCTCCTTTGTCGGCGATGTCATCATGCCGCCGATTGGCCTGCTGATCGGCGGGGTCGACTTCACTGACCTGGCCATCACCCTCAAGGCTGCCGAAGGCACTGCCCCGGCCGTGATGCTCAGCTACGGCAAGTTCATCCAGACCGTGCTGGACTTTCTGATCGTCGCCTTCGCCATTTTTATGGGCGTCAAAGCCATCAATAAGCTGAAAAGCGCCGAGGTGCCGCCTGCCCCACCCGGCCCGACTGCCGACCAGCAACTGCTCAGCGAGATCCGCGACCTGCTCAAAGCCCAGCAAGACAAGCCGCAGTAACGCCCTCCTCTGGTGTCGCCCTGTACCGCGGGGCGCCGCCAACAATTCGTAACAAGCCCACCGCTGATCGCGTCAGTGCCGATTGCCGATTTCCTGCCTAGACTGAGACTCAGACCTAACGGCTGCAGTCATCGCCCCGTGGCAAACGCCACCAAGCCCTCTAGACCGCATGCCTCCGCCCCACTGCACGCAAGGGTTAGTGATGAGCAGCGAACATGATGACGAGCTGTTTTTCTTCAAGGATGAAGTGCTCACCGCCGAGTACTCGCACGACACGCCCACCTGGCGAATACTGATCGTCGACGATGACAAAGACGTCCATCAGTCCACCGGCTTTGCCTTGGCCAACACTGAAGTGCTCGGCCGCCCCCTGGAATTTTTCCACGCTTACTCGGCCGCCGACGCCATCCGCATTCTCGGCGAGCAAACGCAGATCGCTGTCATTCTCCTCGATGTGGTGATGGAGTCTGACGATGCTGGCTTGCAGCTGGTTCGCGTCATTCGTCAGGACCTGGGCAACAGCGAAGCGCGCATCATCCTGCGCACCGGCCAGCCGGGCTATGCCCCGGAGATGGAGGCCATTCGCGACTACGACATCAATGACTACAAGACCAAGTCGGAACTGTCACGCAACCGCCTGTTCACCGCCCTGACGGCGGCGATTCGCTCCTACGAGCAAATCCATACCATCAACGCCAGTCGTCGCGGCTTGGGCATGGTGATCCGCGCCAGCAGCCAGCTGCTCGCACGCCAGGGTGTCAACGAATTCGCTGCTGGGATCATTACCCAGATCTGCGGCCTGTTCAGCTTGCCGCCCGAGGGGGTGGTTTGCGCCTACGATCAGAAAGACTCAACCGCTCAAGCGCTGATCGTCGCCGCCGCCGGCAGTCTCACCAACTGCATCAACCAGCACCTCGACGCGCTGCCCAATACCGCCATTGCTGACGCCCTGAACGACACCCTGCGAGAGCGGCGAAACCACTATGGCAATCACTCGACCACGCTGTTTTTCCCCGGCCAGCACAACCACGACATGGCCGCTTATCTGCAAACCGAAAAGCCCCTGAACGACCTCGACCGGCAACTGCTCGAAGTGTTTTGCAGCAACATCATCGTCACCCTCGATAACGTTCAACTGCTGACCCAGCTTAAAGATCACGCCTATAACGACCACCTGCTGCACATCCCCAACCGGCTGGCCTTTGTCCACGCCCTCGACTGTGCCCTCAGCGGTCCGCCCCGAAACGACACCACCCTGGCGTTGATCGACATCGACGGTTTCTCCGAGCTCAATGACGCCCTCGGCCACCAGCACGGCGACAATCTGCTCAAGGCAGCGGCCAGCCGTCTGCAAGAGCAACTGCCCGCAGGCTCGCTGTTAGCGCGGGTGGCGGGTGACGTATTCGGCATCCTCGCCAACACCGCCGTACTCACCCCTGAATTCCTCAACAACCTGCTGCGCCAGCCCCTCTGCCTGGGGGAGCTGCAACAGAATCTCACCTCCACGATCGGCCTGATCAGTCTGGACCAGATCGACGGCAACGGCAGCGACGCCCTCAAGGCGGCCAATATCGCCCTCAAGCATGGCAAGCAGCATCGCCGCGGCGGCATCAGCCACTTCAGCCTGGACATGGAATTCGAAACCCGCGCCCGCGTACACCTGCTGCAAGATCTGCGCAGCGCCTTTGAGCGCGAACGGTTGTTTGTCGTCTATCAACCACAAGTCCGCCTGAGCGACCGCCAGCTAATCGGCGTTGAGGCCTTGCTGCGCTGGCGCAATGACGACGGCAGTTTTGTCTCCCCAGCCCAGTTTATCCCGCTGGCAGAGAGCTCCGGGCTGATCATCAGCTTGGGCGAATGGGTGCTGCGCAGTGCCTGCCACGACCTGCACAAAATCAACCAAATCAGTTCTCAGCCCCTGCGCATGGCCGTGAATGTCTCGGTCATGCAGTTCCGCCAGCCCAACTTCCTTGAAGTGCTCGACCGCGCCCTGGGCGAAAGCGCGATTGACCCGCGCCTGCTGGAGTTGGAAATCACCGAATCGGTGGCCATGCTCGATGCCGGCTTCATGACGGACTTGCTGAATCAGATCAAAGCTCGCGGTATCAGCATTGCGGTGGACGACTTCGGCACGGGTTTTTCGTCGCTCAGCTACCTTGAGCAGCTCAACGTCGACCGACTGAAAATCGACCTCAGCTTCGTCCGCCAGATGGAGCAGAGCGCCGGCAGCCGACGGATCGTCGAAACCATTATTCAGCTCGGCCAGAGCCTGCAACTGGAGCTGATCGCCGAAGGTATCGAACTGGAAAGCCAAGCCCACGCGCTGACAGCCCTGGGTTGCCATGAAGGCCAGGGATACCTGTTCGCCAAGCCGCTGACGCTGCCGGACTTGCTTGAGCAAGTGGCGACCTACTGATGGCGGAGAGAGCCATGCCCAAGCCTTGCTCACCTGTGTTGCCAGCGCGCCACCCATACGCCACGGGCAAACGTCTGCTGCTGCTCGCCAGCCTGCTGCTCAGCGCATGTGAGCCGAGCGCCGAGCAGCCGATTGAGCCCATCCGCCTGGGTGTGATCGTCGACACCTCCGGGCCCACCTCCAGCCTCGGCATTGCCGGGCGCAACGGCATGCAGCTGGCGGTGGAGCAGACCAACGCTGCCGGCGGCATCCACGGCCGCCCCATCGAACTGCTGCAGCGTGATGATGGCTTCAACCCACAACAGGCTGCTCAGGCCGCCACCGAGCTGATTGATGCCAAGGTCGATGCGGTTTTCGGCCCCATGACCAGCCTGATCGCCGAGCAACTGGCGCCGCAGTTCACCGCCGCTGGGGTCCTGTTGATGGGCGGCACGCCTCTCAGTCCGTTACTGGCCGGTCGCGATGACCAGTTCTTTCGAATTCTCAGCCACACCAGCCCGGACGCCCTCGGTATTGCCCAGCACCTGCAACACCAACTGGGCATCGGCCAGGTGACCGTACTGATCGAAGAGAGCAACCACACCTTTACCCGCCCCTGGCTGGCCGATTTCCAGCGTTATTTCGCCGCGGAGGGAGGCAGCGTCAGCCAGATCATTGCCTTCACCCGCAACGCGCAAACCGACTTCGCCACCCTCGCTCAACAGGCGCTGGCCAACAAACCGCGCGCAGTGATCCTGATCAGCAACGCCCTGGATACCGCCATGCTGGCCACTCAGTTACGCCAGAAAAATTCACACCTGGTGCTGGCCACGCCGGCCTGGGCCGCCGCCGATGCTCTGCTGGAAATGGGTGGCCGCGCCGTCGAGGGCATGATCACTGGCCAGGCCTATGACCTCAGCGACCAGTCGCCCGCCTTTCTCGCCTTTAAACAGGCGTATCAACAGCGCTTTGGCCAGTCGATCGACACCGCCGCAGTCACCGCCTACAACGCCACCCAGGTGCTGTTGCACGCCCTGCGCGAGCGCCAACCGCAGGAGTCGCTCAAGCAGACCCTGCTGCGCATTCGCCACTTTTCCAGCCTGCAACAGCCGATTGATCTGGATGAGTTCGGCGACAGCGCAAGCCGCTTTTACCTGATGGTGGTTCGCCAGGGACGTTTTATTAATGCCGAATAAACCTCACACCTCACGCCCGTTGCTGCTGACCCTGGCTAGCCGCTTCATTCTGGTGGCCTTCATCCCGGTGCTGATGATCGCCCTGTTGTTTCGCTTCTATTACGAACCGTTGATGCGCGCCGACATCGAGACGCGCCAACTGCGAGCGGCCGAAGCCACCGCGCAACAAATTGCCCACCACTTCAGCATTGCCGAGCGCGAACTCGCCGCTCTCGGCGATTTGTTTGCCAGTGCACCGCACCTTGGCCAGGAACAGACGGAGGTGTTGCTGGATGCCTATGCCGACAGTTCGAACTTCTACGAAGCCCTGTACCTGACCGACGAACAGGGGCAGATTCGTGCCATCGGTCTGGCCAGCAATCGCCGCCTGCTGCGCCAGAACCTGCAGGGCCTGGATATGTCGGCTCGCGATTTCGTGCGCAGCGCCCATCGGCTCAGGCAAGGGTTCTGGTCCAATAGTTTTCTCTCCACCGTCAGCTCACGGCTGACCGTGGCTCTGGCGCAACCGGTAGGGCTGCGCACCCTGATTGGCGAAGTGGCCATCGAGCCACTACCGACCCTGGTGCGCCAACTGAGCCAAAACAGTCAGCTGCAAATTCGCCTGCTCGACCGGCAAAATCAGCTGGTCGCCAGCTCTGAATCGGTGCAAGCGGGGCAACAGGTCAACCTCGGCAATCTGTCGGTGCTGCAACGCAGCAATGGCCAATCCAGCCGTTTCGAGCTCGATGGCCAGGCCCTAATTGGCGTTGCCCACAAGGTCGAGGGACCCGACTGGCAAGTGCTGGTGGCACAGCCCGAGGCCAATGCCTACGGGCAAATCAACACCACCTGGCAACGCATCATGCTGTCCCTGGGGCTGGCGCTGCTGGTCGCCCTGGCGATAGCCGGTGCCACCAGTTGGACCCTGGCGCAGAAAATCTCGCAGTTCAGCGAACATGTCAGTGCCATCGCCCAGGGCAGCTATGACCTGGAACTGGAAGACAGCGACATCCGCGAACTGAATACCCTGCGCCACAGTTTGGAGCAGATGGTCGGCGCGATTGTGGAACGCGAACACAGCATGGCCCGCACGGCCTTGAGCCTGCGCGAAAGCGAAGACCGTCTGCTGGCCACTCTGGAAAACACTCCCAACGTCGCCGTGCAGTGGTTTGATCCCGAGGGCCGGGTGCTGCTATGGAACCACGCCAGCGAAACCCTCTACGGCATCGCCCGTCAGGACGCCCTGGGCAAAACCCTCGACCAACTGTTCCTCAATCCGCAGCAAGCCCGCCTGTTTCTCGCCACCCTGCGCGAGGCCGCCAAGGGCGTGGCCCTCGGTCCTTACCTGTCGGATGTACGCAATGCCGCCGGCCAGCAGCTGTATGTGCAGGGCACCACGTTCAGCATTCCGGCGCCCGGCGGCGGCAAGCACTTTGTGTGCATGAACGTGGACATCACCGAGCAGAAGAAAGCCGAACTGGCTTACCGCGACCTCAATGAAACCCTCGAACAACGCGTCGTGCTGCGTACCGATGCCCTGACCCAGAGCAACCTGGAGCTGAATCAGACCCTGGACACTCTGCAGCAGGCACAAAATGAACTGGTGCGCAGCGAGAAACTGGCAGCCCTGGGCTCGCTGGTGGTGGATGGGAAGTGCTGTTGATAAGCCAAATTTAAAAAAGACTTTAATCGATTTTAATAAAGCAGGAATTGGCGGAGTTGAAATCACTCCTATCTACGGAGTAAAAGGAGAAGAAAGCAATTACATAGACTACCTTTCTCCAAAGTGGATGGAAATGCTGGATTACACTATTCAGACTGCTGACAGCCTGAAAATGCAGGTCGATATGGTTTTAGGTACTGGATGGCCTTATGGCGGATCACATGTTACTCTGCCATATGCTGCAACTAAACTTATTGTTGAAAAATATCCGCTTAAAAAAAATGAAACTTTCGATCGAAACATAACGCTTAACAGCAGTAAAGAAAAAACTCCTGCTGAACTTTTATATGTTGTAGCTTACGGAAGCGACGGCTCTTATATAAATTTAACAGACAATCTCGAAAAAAACAAAGCAGCTTCAAAAGATAAAGGAATTGAGGGATCTGCAATTAAGCTTCCAAATAAAATGGAACCAAACCGATTAAACTGGAAAGCCAAACAAACCAATTATACCATTTATGCCATATTTAGCGGTAAAACAGGACAGCAGGTAAAAAGAGCCGCTCCCAAGGCTCCCCCAGCATCTCCTGAGGCTGGCTGGATCCAGATATTCTCAAAGGGGCCCTCCCGGAGAAGCTTTCCGTTTCCTACACAGTTAAGAGCCACACCCCCCGCCAGACAAAGATGCTTCATTCCGGTCAATTGATGCGCATGCCGCGCCATCTTCAACATGATTTCCTCGGTGACG
>OFRI01000133.1_pt1 | contig 19593 bp, 23 predicted proteins | sample 1543031 | NCBI WGS metagenome assembly OFRI01 (sample SAMN07774226, study PRJEB24372) | wastewater metagenome
GCCATGGCTGGCGGGCACGGTGATCGAGCACATGTGTGCCTTGCTGGATGTCTCGGCGCTGGCCGAGCTGATTGCCAGCGGTGCGGCCAAGCGCATGGTCAATGGCCAGGTACATTAGTAGATTGGGGCGCCTCGCCGTGCGAGGCTCTATAGTAATGACAGCGGGGAGCACCCGCGTACGCCGCTGAAAGCGGTTCTTGATGAGGCTGGGAACATGAAGAAAAGCTCCGCACAAGGTTCTGAAGATCCCATTCTGCAGTGGGTGACCTTCCGCCTGGACAACGAAACCTACGGCATCAACGTGATGCAGGTGCAGGAGGTGCTGCGCTACACAGAGATCGCACCGGTGCCCGGCGCGCCCAGTTATGTACTGGGGATCATCAACCTGCGCGGCAATGTGGTGACCGTGATTGATACCCGCCAGCGCTTTGGCCTGGACTCGGCGCCAGTGACCGACAACACCCGGATCGTGATCATCGAGGCCGACAAGCAAGTGGTCGGCATCCTGGTCGACAGCGTGGCGGAAGTGGTTTACCTGCGTCAGTCGGAAGTGGAAACCGCGCCTAACGTTGGCAACGACGAGTCGGCCAAGTTCATCCAGGGCGTGTGCAACAAGAACGGCGAACTGCTGATTCTGGTCGAGTTGGACAAGATGATGTCCGAAGAAGAATGGTCCGAACTCGAGAGTATCTGATTGATGCTCGAGGTGGCGGTCATCGTGTTGGCGGTGTTTTCGGTTCTGCTGGCGGCTGCATGCGGTTGGCTGATCCTGAGTCAGCGCCATTTGGCGGCGCTGCAGGCCGAGCGCGATGCCGTCCGCGATCAGCGCCTCAAGGAGCTGAGCAAACGCCTGGATACCTACCTGACCGGTAGTGTGCGCATGGGTGAAGAGCTGTACGAGTTGCGGCGTGTGGTCGCGCCGTTGCCGGACAAAGTGACGCAAATCGAACAGCGCGATCCCAGTAGTTTGTCTTTTACCCAGGCCGCGCGCCTGGCGGGCATGGGGGCCAGCGTCGATGACCTGACCCAGTCTTGCGGCTTGAGCAAGGCGGAAGCCGAGCTGGTGAGCAAGCTGCACCAAGCCCAACATCCTACCTCTTGATTCTTGTCTTCTAGTCCGCAGGTTTGCCGGCAAGCCCTTGCCAATGTGTTCGCTTACAGCGGCGGTTGGCCAAGGGGTGACCAGTCTTGATCCTTGGCTTCAAAACCCTCTGGGCACTTACCTTTCAGGTACCAGGCAAAGGCAATGATCTCGGCGATGCTGCGGTAGAGCGGCTCAGGGATCGCATCCCCCAGTTCCAGCTTGGCCAATAGGCGTACCAGCTCGGCATTCTCGTAAATCGGCACCTTGTATTCGCGAGCAATGGCGAGGATGGCTTCGGCTAGTTCGTCGTCACCCTTGGCGGTGAGGTTGGGGGTATTCTGGCCGTCATAGCTGAGGGCGATGGCTTGGCGTTTCATGCGGTTTCGTCGACCCAGCGTTGTTCCAGAGTGGTGCGTTGACCTTGCGGCGGCACGCCCTGGCGGCAGGCCAGTTCACCCACCTCCAAGCCCGCGGCGCTCAAGCGTTCACGCAGGTGGCCGAGCTCGCGATCAATCAGTTCGGCGGTCGTTGGGCGTTCCGCCCAAAGCTGGCTGGAAAGGCTGCCGCGTAGTAATTGTGCCTGCACTTGTAGCGGCCCCAGAGGGGCGAGATCGAAAGCCAGTTCGACGCGCCAGAGGGTCTCACCGCTTTCCTTGGGATTTTTCTTCGGGCTTTCGTCGCGTTGCAGTTTGACCTGTAGGGGTACCAACTCCTGCTGGTTGCGCATGGGAATTTCCAGCTGCCAGGTGGTCAGCAGGTTGCCCTCCGGGCCGACCTGGGTTTGCGCCAGGCTCGACAGCTGGTGGGTTTGCAGTCGCGAGACGGCGGCGGCGGCCAGGCGCAGCAGGGTTTCCAGATCAGCATCGGCGTCCAGGTTTTGCAGTAGGCGGGCCGGCAATGGAAAGTTCAGCGCCTGCAGTTTCGAGCTGGCCTGACTGGCGCCACCGAGCATGTTGCGCAACATGAGTGGCAGGGCTTGAGCCAAGCCGGCTTCGTTCTGGGCGCCGGTGAGGGCTGCTGCGGTGGCGTTGGGTAGGGCGGGCATGAGTTGTGCCACCAGGCGCAGCAGGTTGGCCTTGAGGTCCTGTGGCAGGGCTCGGGTCTGACCGCTGAGTAATTTGGCCTCGAAAAACAAACCGCTGTCTTCCAGGGCCTTGGCCAGTGCTTTGGGGTCGCCAAGCTGGCGAACATCCGGCATGGCGCCAAGCAATTTGTCGATACTGCCTTGCAGGCCGGTCGGTAAGGATTGGCCCGCTGCGCTACTGCCCAGCCCTTGCAGGGCCTTGAGCAAGCCTTCTATAGAGCCTTGACGGCTTTGCTGAGTCTGCAGTTGTTGGCCAAGGGCGAGTTGATCCAAGCGGCCGCTCAGGGGTAGAAAACTCAGGGCCTGCTGACCTTTGACTTGAGCGCTAAGCAAGCTGCCGACGGGCAGGGCCAGTGGCGTTTCTAAGCTCAGCTGGCGGCCTGCCAGAGGCGTATTGAGCAAGCTGGCCACCACCTTGTAGAGCGTCTGCTGGTTTTTGCCTTGAGCCATGACTTCGCTGCTCAGCACCTTAGCCTGCAGTAGGCTACCGAGCGGTAACTGCTCCAGGTCGAGGTTGTTTAGGGGCGTAGGTGCTGCCTGAAGGGTCACCGCCAAGCGGGTTTGCGACAGGGCGGTAACGGCCATGGCGGTCCCCTGTGCCAGGGCGCGGTTGCTATTGGCCAGCAGCGTGGTTTGCCGGCCGTTTTCCAGGGTCAGTTTGAGCACCAATTGAAAGCTCTGTGCCTGCTCCTTGAGGGCAATCACCTCGGCTTCGGCGCTTTCGCCGGCACTGAGCAGGCCGGCCAGCGGTTGCAGCAGCTTGATCGCCAGCTCCGTGGACGCCACGCTCGGCCGTGCCACCGAGGTGGTCGGCGCGATGGGGCGGGAACTGCTGATTTCAGCCGTCATTGGGTTACAACCTGTCGAAAATGCCTGCTTCGGGGGTAAGGGTGGGGCATGTATAATGCCGCCCCGTCCGGGCCGGCTGTGCCATGGCCCGCGTCAGTATAGCGGCCACCCCCGGCGTCGACTTGAATGTGCCTATAGGTAGCCATGCCGTGACCAGTCCATTTCTGCAAGCCGTGGCGCTCGCCTGCGAGCGGGATTGGCGCATGTTGTTCGAAAGCCTCGTGGTGCAGGTGCTCCCGGGCGAGATGCTCCAAGTGGCCGGCCCCAACGGCAGCGGCAAGACCTCGTTGCTGCGCTTATTGGCGGGCCTGATGCAGCCCACCGCCGGCGCCATTCTGCTGCAGGGTAAACCCCTGGCCGAGCAGCGTGGCCTATTGGCGCGAAATTTATTGTGGATTGGCCACGCTGCCGGGATCAAGGGCCTGCTTAGCGCCGAGGAAAACCTCGCCTGGCTCTGCGCCCTGCAACGTCCGGCGACGCGTGAGGCTATCTGGCAGGCGTTGGCCGCCGTTGGCCTGCGCGGCTTTGAAGATGTGCCCTGTCATACCCTGTCGGCCGGTCAGCAGCGTCGCGTCGCGCTGGCGCGCTTACACCTCGATGCGCCGCCGCTGTGGATTCTCGATGAGCCCTTCACCGCCCTAGACAAACAGGCGGTGGCCGAACTGGAGGCCCATCTGGCGGCCCATTGTGAGCAGGGCGGTATGGTCATCCTCACCACCCATCACCATCTCACGCACAAGCCCGCCGGCTACCGCGAACTGTTGCTGGGGGCGGCATGAGTAACGTCTTTACCCTGTTGCTGGCCCGAGAAGCGCGCCTGCTGTTTCGCCGCCCGGCGGAGCTGGCCAACCCGCTGGTGTTCTTCGCCATCGTCATCGCCCTGTTTCCCCTGGCCGTAGGCCCGGAAACCGAATTGTTGAAAACCCTATCGCCCGGCTTGCTCTGGGTGGCGGCCTTGTTGGCGGTGTTGCTGTCGCTGGACGGCCTGTTTCGTAGTGACTTCGAAGACGGCTCCCTTGAGCAGTGGGTCGTTTCGCCGCACCCCCTGGCGCTTCTGGTGCTGGCCAAGGTGCTGGCACACTGGCTGTTTTCCGGCCTGGCGCTGGTCTTGCTCTCGCCGTTGCTGGCGCTGATGCTCGGCTTGCCGGCGCGCTGTGTGCCGACGCTGCTGCTGTCCCTGTTGTTGGGCACGCCAGTGCTGAGCTTGCTCGGTGCGGTGGGCGCGGCCCTGACCGTGGGCCTCAAACGCGGCGGCTTGCTGCTCGCGTTGCTGATTTTGCCGCTGTATATCCCGGTGCTGATTCTTGGCAGCGGCGTATTGCAGGCGGCGCTGCAGGGCCTGCCGACGGCTGGCTACCTGCTGTGGATGGCCAGCCTGACGGCGCTGGCAATAACCCTGACGCCCTTTGCCATTGCTGCTGGTTTGACCATCAGCGTGGCGGAATAACGGATTTGATCGACCTATGAACTGGACCTGGTTTCACAAGCTCGGCTCACCGAAATGGTTTTACCAGATCAGCAGCCGCTGGTTGCCTTGGTTGGCCGTGGCCGCCGTATTGCTGATCGGCACCGGCTTGGTCTGGGGGCTGGCCTTCGCCCCGGCGGACTACCAGCAGGGCAACAGCTTTCGCATCATCTATATCCATGTGCCGGCCGCCATGCTCGCTCAGTCCTGCTACATCATGCTGGCGGTGGCCGGCGTGGTGGGGCTGGTGTGGAAGATGAAACTGGCCGATGTGGCCCTGCAGTGCGCCGCGCCCATTGGCGCCTGGATGACCTTTATCGCCTTGCTCACCGGTGCCATCTGGGGCAAGCCGACTTGGGGCACCTGGTGGGTTTGGGATGCGCGTCTGACCTCGATGCTGATCCTGCTGTTCTTGTACTTCGGCATTATTGCGCTGGGCCAGTCGATCAGTAATCGTGACAGCTCGGCCAAGGCCTGTGCCGTGCTGGCGATTGTTGGGGTGATCAATATCCCGATCATCAAGTACTCGGTGGAGTGGTGGAACTCCCTGCACCAGGTGGCCACGTTCAAACTCACCGAACGTCCGGCCATGCCGGCCGAGATGTGGATGCCGCTGCTGGTGATGGTGCTCGGTTTTTACTGCTTTTTTGCCTGTGTGCTGATGGTGCGCATGCGCCTCGAAGTGCTCAAGCGCGAGTCGCGCAGCAGCTGGGTGCAGGCCGAAGTGAAACGTGCTGTGGAGCAGCAGTCATGAGTTTTGCGTCCTTCGCTGAGTTTGTCGCCATGGGCAACCATGGCCTGTATGTCTGGTCGGCCTATGGCATCAGCCTGCTGGTGCTGGCGGTCAATGTGGCGGCGCCGCTCTTGGCGCGGCGTCGTTATCTGCAAGACGAGGCGCGTCGTTTGCGTCGTGAGGAGTTGAAGTGAATCCGCTGCGCAAGAAACGTTTGTTGATCATCCTGGCCATTCTCGCCGGTGTCGCCATCGCCGTGGCCCTCGCCCTGAGTGCCCTGCAGCAGAACATCAACCTGTTCTATACGCCGACGCAGATCGCCAATGGCGAGGCGCCGCAGGACACGCGCATCCGCGCCGGTGGCATGGTGGCCAAGGATTCGCTGAAGCGTACGGGTGATTCGCTGGACGTCGAGTTTGTGGTCACCGACTTCGCCAAGAACGTCACTATCCGCTATCGCGGCATCCTTCCTGACTTGTTCCGCGAAGGGCAGGGCATTGTCGCCCTGGGCAAACTCAATGCCGACGGCGTGCTGATTGCCGACGAAGTGCTGGCTAAGCACGACGAGAACTACATGCCGCCGGAAGTGACCAAAGCGCTGAAAGAGAGCGGCCAGTTGCAGAGCGGCGGCCAGCCGCAGCCTGGCAAGAGCGGAAGTTGAACATGAACCTTAATCTGATCATTCCCGAGCTGGGCCATCTGGCCATGATTCTCGCCCTGTGCCTGGCACTGGTGCAGGCCACGTTGCCGCTGATTGGCGCCTGGCGTGGTGACCGCCAGTGGATGAGCCTGGCGGTGCCGGCGGCCTGGGGGCAGTTCGCCTTTTTGCTGTTTGCCTTCCTGTGCCTGACTTGGTCATTTATGGTCGACGATTTCTCCGTCGCCTATGTGGCCAGCAACTCCAACAGTGCCTTGCCCTGGTACTACAAGTTCAGCGCCGTCTGGGGCGCTCACGAAGGCTCGCTGTTGCTCTGGGCCCTGATTCTCGGGGGCTGGACCTTTGCCGTGTCGGTCTTCTCCCGGCAGTTGCCGGAAGTGATGCTGGCCCGCGTGCTGGCGATCATGGGCATGATCAGCGTCGGCTTCTTGCTGTTTTTGATCGTGACCTCCAACCCCTTCGAGCGCCTGCTGCCGGACATGCCGCAAGACGGCCGCGACCTTAATCCGTTGCTGCAGGACATTGGCCTGATCGTCCACCCGCCGATGCTCTATATGGGCTATGTCGGTTTCTCTGTGGCCTTCGCCTTCGCCATTGCTGCGTTGCTTGGCGGCAAGCTGGATGCCGCCTGGGCGCGCTGGTCGCGGCCGTGGACCATCATCGCCTGGGCCTTTCTCGGCCTTGGCATTGCCCTTGGCTCGTGGTGGGCTTACTACGAACTCGGCTGGGGCGGCTGGTGGTTCTGGGACCCGGTGGAGAACGCCTCCTTTATGCCCTGGCTGGTGGGCACGGCGCTGATTCATTCCCTGGCGGTGACCGAGAAGCGCGGCGTGTTCAAGAGTTGGACCGTGCTGCTGGCCATTGCCGCGTTTTCCCTGAGCTTGCTCGGCACCTTCCTGGTCCGTTCTGGCGTGCTGACCTCGGTGCATGCCTTTGCTACCGATCCCGAGCGCGGCGTATTTATTCTCGCCTTCCTGCTGGTGGTGGTCGGCGGCTCGCTGACCCTGTTCGCCGTGCGCGCACCGGTGGTTAAGAGCCGGGTCGGTTTTGCCCTGTGGTCACGGGAAACCCTGCTGCTGGCCAATAACCTGGTACTGGTTGTGGCCGCGGCGATGATTCTGCTCGGCACCCTGTATCCGCTGGTGCTGGATGCCCTCAGCGGCGCCAAGATGTCGGTGGGGCCACCCTATTTCAACGCGCTGTTCGTGCCGCTGATGGGCCTGCTGATGCTGGTGATGGCGGTGGGCGTGCTGGTGCGCTGGAAAGACACGCCGGTCAAATGGCTGCTCGGCATGCTGGCTCCGGTGCTGCTGGGCAGTGCCGTGCTGGGTGTGGCCGCGACCTTGATCCTTGGCGACTTCAACTGGTCGGTGCTGGCGGTCTGCTGCCTGGCCGCCTGGGTGCTGTTGGCCGGGGTCCGTGACCTGCTGGACAAAACTCGGCACAAGGGCCTGCTCAAAGGCATGGTTGGGTTGTCCGGTAGCTACTGGGGCATGCAGTTGGCGCATTTGGGCATTGCCGTTTGCGCCATCGGCGTGGTGCTGGTCAGCCAGGGCAGCGCTGAGCGTGACCTCAAGCTGGCGCCGGGCGAGTCCCTGGAGCTGGGCGGCTACCGCTTCGTGTTTGAGGGAGCCAAGCATTTTGAAGGCCCTAACTTCACCTCCGACAAAGGCACCATTCGCGTGCTGGACGGCGCCGAGGAAGTGGCGGTGCTGCACCCGGAAAAACGCCTGTATACCGTGCAGGGCATGCCGATGACCGAGGCCGGTATCGATGCCGGCATCACCCGTGACCTGTATGTTGCCCTTGGCGAGCCCCTGGAAAATGGCGCCTGGGCCGTGCGTGTGCACATCAAGCCCTACGTGCGCTGGATTTGGTTTGGCGGCCTGATGATGGGCTTGGGCGGTCTGCTGGCGGCCTTTGACAAGCGTTATCGGGTCAAGGTCAAAACGCGGGTGCGTGATGCTCTGGGTATGAATGGGGTAGCAGCATGAGACGTCTCGTACTGCTGGTGCCGCTGGCGTTGTTTCTCGGTATTGCGCTGTTTCTCTACCGCGGTCTGTTTCTCGACCCATCCGAGCTACCGTCGGCCCTGATCGGCAAGCCGTTCCCGGCGTTCTCCTTGCCGTCGGTCATTGAGCCCGGCAAGACCATCACTCAGGCTGACCTGTTGGGCAAGCCCTCGCTGGTCAACGTCTGGGCCACTTGGTGCCCGTCGTGTCGGGCCGAGCATCCGGTGCTGAACAAACTGGCGGCCAGTGGCGTGACCATTCATGGCGTCAACTACAAGGACCAGCGCGAGCCTGCACAGAAGTGGCTGCGCGATCTGCACAATCCTTATCAGTTGAATATCGAAGATGCCGCAGGAACCCTGGGCTTGAATCTGGGTGTCTATGGCGCGCCGGAAACCTTCTTCGTGGATGCCAAAGGCATCATCCGCCACAAGTATGTGGGTGTTGTTGACGAGCAGGTCTGGAGCAGCACCCTGGCGCCGATCTACCAGCAACTGGTTGATGAGAGCGAGGTGAAGCCATGAAACGCTTACTACTAGCCTGCATGTTGGGCGCAAGCCTGATCGGCATGGCCAACGCTGCCATCGACACCTATGAGTTCAAGGACGAGGGTGAGCGCGCGCGTTTTCGTACCCTGACCGAAGAGTTGCGTTGCCCGAAGTGCCAGAACCAAAATATCGCCGACTCCAATGCGCCGATTGCCACCGACTTGCGTCGGGAGATCTTTCGCATGCTTGAAGAGGGGCAGAGCAATGCCCAGATCGTCGATTTTCTGGTGCTGCGCTACGGCGATTTTGTGCTCTATAAACCGCCGGTGAATGCGCGCACCTATCTGCTCTGGTACGGCCCCTTCGTGCTCTTGGGCCTGGGTGCCCTGGGCCTTGGAGTGCTGGTACTGCGCCGGCGCAAGGGCGCCAACAATTCCGTGCAGGCCGCCTTGTCTGTCAATGAACGTGAGCGCCTCAGTGCGCTGCTCCAGCAAAATTCTCAGGACTCAAAATGATCGAATTGTGGCTCGCCGCCGGCCTGTTGTTGCTGGTCGCCCTGGCTTTCCTGCTGATCCCCGTGCTGCGTGGACGCAAGGCCCAGGCCGAGGAAGACCGTACCGCTCTTAACGTGGCCCTGTATCAGGAGCGCCTGGCCGAACTGCAAGGCCAGCACGCCAGTGGCTCACTGACCGCCGAGCAACTGCAAGCTGGCCAGGATGAAGCAGCCCGCGAGCTGCTGGACGATACCGAGGGCGCCGCTGTCGAGCGCGTGTCCTCCCTGGGCAAGGCGCTGCCGTTGATTGCCGCGTTGCTGGTGCCGGTGCTCGGCCTGGGGCTGTATATGCACTGGGGCGCCAGTGACAAGGTGGCCTTGGTCGAGCAGTTCGCCCAGGCACCGAAGTCAGTTGAGGAAATGACCGCGCGCCTGGAACAAGCGGTCAAGGTTCAGCCGGATTCGGCCGAGGCCTGGTACTTCCTCGGCCGCACTTACATGGCCCAGAGCCGTCCTGCTGATGCTGCCAAGGCGTTCGAGAAGGCCGTGGGCATAGCCCGTGAGCCTGAACTGCTCGGTCAGTGGGCGCAGGCGCTGTATTTCGTCGGTAATAAACAGTGGTCGGCGCAGTTGCAGAGCCTCACCGATGAAGCCTTGCAGCGCGATTCGCAGGAAGTGACCAGCCTGGGTCTGCTCGGCATTGCCGCCTTTGAGGGGCAGCGCTTTAAGGAAGCGGTCAGTTACTGGCGCCGCCTGATTGCGGTGTTGCCGGCCGACGATCCGTCGCGCGACGCCCTGCAGGGCGGTATCGACCGTGCGCTGGAGCAGCTGGCAGCCAAGGGCGAAACCATGCCGGATGAGCCTGTAGCCGTGGCAGCCGCCACCGGCGCGCAGCTCAAGGTGCGAGTCGAGCTGGCCGCCAAGTTGAAAGACCAGGTGCAGCCAGGCGACAGCGTATTCATCTTTGCCAAGGCCAGTGCCGGCCCGCCCATGCCGTTGGCGGTCAAGCGTCTGACCGTGGCCGATTTGCCGGTGGAGGTCACCCTGGCCGACAGCGACGCGATGATGCCGCAGCTGAAGCTCTCCAACTTCCCTCAGGTGCAGTTGATGGCGCGCATCTCGCGTGCCGGCAATGCTACGGCCGGCGAGTGGGTAGCCCATGGTCAGGCAGTATCGAGCAGCAGTACCGAGCTGCAACAGCTGACCATCGACAGTCCTGATAAATGATCGCCGCCGTACGCCTGCCGCTGCTGGTGGGCCTGTTGCTAAGCATATCGGCGTGCAGCCTGCAGCCGCCGCAACCGGTGGCAAGCGGGCAGGCGCCGGTCAAGGCCCATGCCCACTTCGCGCCACCACCGGATGGGCCCAGCCACTGGGACCCGCAACTGCAGGTGTACGTGTTGCAGGGCAGCCCGCAGCTGTATTACCGCCAACGGACCTATTACCGCTGGCAGCAGGGCTGGAGCTGGGCCACCCAGGCGGCAGGGCCCTGGCGGGCATGCGGCAGCGACGAGGTTCCGGCGGGGTTGAGTCGGCATTATCAGTAATGAATAACGGCGACCTCGGTCGCCGTTATTCATTCTTGGGGCGGCGTTTCCCGTGTGAACAGCGGGTTGCCGCAGCGGCTGCAAAAGGCGGCCTGCGGTTCATGGTTGGCTTTGCGGCAGACGGGGCAAGCGTGCTGAAGGCTTTCTTCACGCATGGCGCTGGCCAGTTCGGCAGTAAATATCCCGGTCGGTACGGCGATGATCGAGTAACCGGTGATCATAACCAGCGTCGCAACCGCCTGGCCCAGTGGGGTTTTGGGGGTGATGTCGCCAAAGCCGACGGTGGTCAGCGTCACCACTGCCCAGTAGATCCCGGTGGGAATGCTGGTGAAGCCGTGGCTGGGGCCTTCGATCACATACATCAGGGTGCCGAAGACAATCACCATGGTGCAGATGCAGGCAAAGAACACGATGATTTTCTGCCGGCTGCCGCGCAGGGCGGTGAGCAGGAAGTTGGCCTGGCGCAGGTAAGGGCTGAGTTTAAGTACGCGAAACACTCGCAGCATGCGCATCACGCGGATGATCAGCAGGTACTGAGCGTCCGGGTAGAGCAGGGCGAGGATGCCGGGCAGGATCGCCAGCAGGTCGATCAGGCCAAAGAAGCTGAAGGCATAGCGCAGCGGGCGGGGCGAGCAGTACAGGCGCAGGCCGTACTCGATGGCAAACACTAGGGTAAAGGCCCACTCAATGCCGGCCAGTAACCCGGCATGCTGGCGGTGAATACCGTCGATGCTGTCGAGCATCACCACTGCAAGACTGGCCAGAATCACCAGTAGCAGGGCCGTGTCGAAGCGCCGGCCGGCGCGGGTGTCGGTCTGAAAGATGATGATGTACAGGCGTTCTCGCCAGCTCTGCACGCTGCTCATAGGCTTGCTCCTTGTGCGGGTCTGGGTAAAGCCACGACCGGTTAACGTTTTGGTGAAAAACTGCACGCTCGGCATGGCCGCAGGCCACCTCAAGCGGCATGCTGGCGGTCCATCGGTCTGTCGCAAGTATCTGTCTTTGCTCGGGTTATATGACCTGCCAAGGCCAGCGTATACACTCTGCGGCGCCGCTGGATTGTCCCCAGTCCTCGAATGGAATGCCATCAACATGCAGTATGCCAGCCGCAGTGTGCCGGGCCTGGTCCGCGCTCACAATGAAGACAGCGTGCTCAGCTGTCCGGAGTTGGGCCTGTGGGTGATCGCCGACGGCATGGGCGGCCATCAACGTGGCGAAGTGGCCAGTGCGATTGTGATCGACAGCATGCTCGCGGTGATCCGCCAGGGCGATAGCCTGGAGCAGGCTGTGCTGGCGGCCAATCAGGCGATCATCGCGGCCGCCAGCCTGGATCCTGCCAGCCAGGGCATGGGCAGTACGGTGGTGGCGGTGCGTGTTGTCGGCGCCGATTACGAGCTGGCCTGGGTGGGTGACAGCCGTGCCTATCTGCTCAGCCCGGAGGTGATCCGCCCCTTGAGCAAGGATCACAGCTGGGTACAGATGATGCAGGACGCCGGGCAGTTAAGCGCCGCCGAGGCCAAAAATCACCCACGCAAGAATGTCATCACCCAGTGCTTGGGCCAGGTGGGCCTGGAGTTGGAGGTGGGCCTGCGGCGGGGCCGGCTGCAGGGCGCGGAACGCCTGCTGCTGTGCAGCGACGGCCTGCATGGCGAAGTCAGCGATTCACGCTTGCTGCAACTTGGTCGTGGCGCCGGGCTGGAAGAGGTGGTCGATGAGTTGATTGCCGCCGCCAACGGTGCAGGCGGCAAGGACAATATTTCCTGTGTGCTGCTGGCGCTGGAACCGGCCGTGGCGCTGGCGGGCGAGTCGCGGATTGGCCGCTTCCTGGCTGGACTGCGCAAAGGCAAAGTGACCCATTTATAAAAGTTTGTACCTATCGGATTGGCTATGAGCGACCCATTGATCGAGATTCCCGGTTACACCATCCACGGCCAGCTGGGCAAAGGCGGTATGGCCGAGGTGTACCTGGCCACTCAGAATTCGCTGCAACGCAAGGTGGCGATCAAGGTGCTGTCGAGCGCTGCCGAGCACGACTTTATCCAGCGCTTTATCAATGAAGGGCACATCGTTGCTTCGCTGAATCATCCGGCCATCATCACCATTTACGACATCGACAAGCTCGAAGACGGTCGTTACTACCTGGCCATGGAATTTATCGCCGGTGGCGACCTCAGCCAGTATCAGGGCCAGGTGCTGGCTCCGGCGCGGGCCTTAGACATCATCCGGCAGGTGGCTGAAGGTCTGAGCGTGGTCCATGAGCGCGGCCTGGTGCATCGCGATATCAAGCCGGCGAATATTCTCTTTCGCGGCGATGGTTCGGTTGTGATCACCGACTTTGGCGTGGCCAAGGACCTGGCCATCGACAATGACCTGACCCATTTCGGCGTGGCCGTCGGCAGCCCAGCCTACAGCAGCCCGGAGCAGGCCCAGTGCGAAGCTCTGGACCAGCGCAGCGATATCTACAGCCTGGGCATCGTCCTGCTGGAAATGCTCACCGGCGCCAACCAGTTTCGTGGCGCCAGCTACACCCAGACCGTGATGAACCATGTGCAGATGGCGGTGCCGTCGTTGCCGGCGGCTTTGCAGGGTTATCAGCCATTGCTCGAACGTATGTTGGCGAAAACCCCTGACGCACGCTTTGCCAGTTGCCGTGAGCTGCTGCAGGCCCTGGCGGCGCTGCAGGATGACGATCTGGGCGCCACTCAGTTCAGTCCGGCGCTCAAGCTGGCGAAAGCGCCTGCACCCAAGCTGCGGACGCGATCGCTGTTGATGTTGCTGCTCGGCGTGCTACTTCTTGCCGGCCTGGGGTACGGTGGTTACACCTTGAACCTGCGCATGCAGGTGGCGGACTTGCTGGCCTCAGCCGAGCAGCGCCTGCTTGAGGACAAGCTGCAAGAACCGCAGGCCGACAATGCCGAATATTTCTTCCAGCAGGTGCTGTTGCTGGATGCCACCAATGCCGAGGCCCAACTGGGCTTGCAGCGTGTTCTGGCGGCGCGGGTTGCGCGCTTCAACGGGCTGGCCGAACAACGTTTTGCCAGTGCTCAAGTCAGTCTGCCGGCCGAAGACAGCGCCCTCTGGTACTTCCGTCAGGCCCTGAGCCTGGCACCCGAAGACCCGACGGCCCTGGTCGGAATTCAGCGGGTAGCCGACTGGCATCTGCAGGCGGTGCACGATGCCTATCGCCAGCGTCAGTTCAGCAAAGCTCTGGAGCATATCGAGCTGGGTTTGCAGGCCGTGCCTGAGCATGCCGAATTGCTTAAGTTGCGCGCCGCCCATGCCGCTTATGTCAAGCGCGCGACCCAGCGGGCAAAGCCCCGTGCCGTGGCCAGCAAACCCGCTGCGCGCACTCAGAACAGCGATCAGGGCGCGGCTCAAAAGTCGGCCGGGGAGGAGGGCAATCCGCTGTCACGGTTGTGGAACCATATTCTTAATAACGGTCTTGAAGAGTAGCGCTTGTCTCCAGGCTGCTTGTGTTGAGTGAGCGCAAACACCATGTTGAAACTGCAGTTCAAAGATTGTCGCCAGGCGCCGGTTTGGTTGGCCGATGAGCGCATCACCCTCGGTCAGGACCACCGTAATACTCTGGTCCTGCCGGATGCTGGGGTCAGTTTGTTCCATGCTGAGATCCGCCGCGAAGAGGGCCATTACTACCTCAGCGATTGCGCCAGCGAAGCTGGCACCTTGGTTAATGGCGAACGCATCAGCAGTCGCTATCAGATCCGCGCCGATGACCTGCTGCAGGTGGCTGGCGTGGAGCTGCAGTTTATTGATCCGATGAAAGTGCAGGCCAAAGTCGATACCGCCAAGAAGTGGTTCTTGCAGGTGCTGCAGGGCGAGAACGAAGGCAACAAGTATCCGCTGGCGGGCTCGATGACCTTCGGTCGTTCGGTCAAGTGCGAGCTGTGCTTCAACGACCCCGAACTGTCGCGCCGGCATTGCGAGTTCTTCCTCAAGGACGGCGTGCTGGAGGTCAAGGACCTGGGTTCGGCCAATGGCCTGCAGGTCAATCGGCAGAAGGTCACGACTGCCACTTTGCAGGCCGGCGACCAGATGCAGATGGGCAGCGTGATCCTGCTGGTGATCGGGCCGAAGGTTGAAGAGGTCGAGCAGGCTGCAGTGGAAGATGCCACGGTGTTTATGCCGATGGCGGCGTTACCCAAGACGAGCAAGCTTGCCGCTACCAGCGGGCCTGCGCCGCGCGTCAGCGCCGCGCGTCAGGCGCCTGCCCCTGCGCAGCGCCAGGGTAAGTGGCTGTATGGCGTGCTGGCGCTGGCCGTGGTTGCTGCAGGGGTGTGGGCGCTGACGCTGCTGTAACGGGGCCCCGATTCAGAGGCCAGCGGCGTCGATATCGAGCAACAGCAGACGCTGGCCATTGGCGATGAACTGGCCGGCGGTCAGGCAGTACTGGTTGGTCGTGGCGTCACGGTAGGTGGCTGAAAGGGTCAGGCGCTTTTGTTCCTGCCCTTCGGCCAGTAGTTGATAGAAATACGGTCGCCACGACCAGTTGTGGCCCAGGTAACTGGTGTCTTCGTGCCAGCGATTACCCTGCCAGTTGAGGTTGGCGGTCAGTTGGGTGCCCTGGCGATCGCATTGATACAGGCGGCGCAGCCACGGGAAGGCGCTCAAGGTTGGCAGCAGGTGCGGTTGTGAGCCGGCCTCGGCCCAGGGTTTGAGAATTGCCATCAGGGTTGCTAGCTGGTCGCGCAGACGCATCAGGCGCGTGCGCTCGGCCAGCTTGTGTTGCACGTATTGATCGCGCAACTGGGCAAACTGCGGCACGAAGGCGTCGCTGGCAAAAAACTCCACCTCGCCACGGGCAAACAGAAACCCCTGCACATAGCGGGCGCCGCACTCCAGGGCGAACTCCAGTTCGGCGGCGGTTTCCACCCCTTCGGCAATGATCCAGCAGCCCGTGCGTTCGGCCATCTGCGCCAGGGCTTTGACCACGTCCCCGCTGGGGCCACCCTTGGCGGCGTCTTTGAACAGGCGCATGTCGAGCTTGAGGATGTCTGGCTGCAGGGCCAGCACCCGGTCGAGCTGGGAGTGGCCGGCGCCGAAGTCGTCGATCGCCACCCGTGCCCCGGCCTCCCGGTAGCGCGCCACCACATCGGTCAGGCGCTGGGTATTACCGTTCAGCTCAGTGATTTCAAACACGATGCGTTCGGCAGGCACACCATGCTGCTGCAGTTGCTTGAGGCTGGGTAAGGGCTGTTGCGGGCGCAGGCGATTGACCCAGCGTGGGGAAATATTCAGGCTCAAAAACCAATCGTCAGGTGCCTCGCTCAGTCGCTGCAGGGCGTCGCCGCGGATCTCCCGATCCAGTTGGCGCAAGGTGGCTGCCGGGGTTTTAGGATCGGCAAACAACGGGCCGACCGACAGCAACTGGCCGTCGTTCTGGCGCAGACGCCCGAGGGCTTCGACGCCGGCGATACGGCCGGTGGCGGTGTCGATAAAGGGTTGGAAACAGGCGAGCGGTTGCCCGACGATCACGGGGACTTCCTTAGGTGGCGGGTAACTGGGCTGCCGGAACGGGCAGTGGGTTGAGCTAACCGAGGCCGTGCGATTAACGCTGTGCGGCTTCGGTTGCTGACCGACTAAGCAAGAATGTGGCCAGCTTCAGGGTTGCTCGGCCTTGGGCTGCGCCGCGGGTTGTCGCCAGAGTGCTAACAGGAGAGGGGCCAAGGCACTGCCCAGGCTGATCCAGCGCGGCCATTGGCTGCGTTTGCTGATCAGTAAGCCCGTGACGGCCAATGCCGCAATGCCTGCAATTGGTGCGCTGCTATGGCCAAGGGCTGATTTACAACGGCGACCAAAGTCCCGTGCTTCCTGCAATGGTTGCAGAGCCAGCAAGGCTTCCTGGCGCAGTTCCTGACGGTGCAGTTCCAGGCGCATCTGGATCAGGGCCTTGCGCAATTCATGGCGCGAAGCATTGGCTGGCAATTCAGGCAGGCTCATGGCAACAGGCGCTCGCGGTCGCGCGCCAGTTCGGCAAGGGTGGCGCTGAATGGAGGTAAGGGGTTGCACAGCAGGCGGCGCAAGCGCCAGACGCAGACCAGCAACGCCAGGCAGTAGACCAGGCACAAGGTGAGGATGGCATGCAAGCGGTAGGCTTCGCCGGCAACAATCAGCAGCAAGGCCGATAGGCCCAGCAGCAACAGTAGCCCGGCGATCAGCGCTGCGCCGGCCAGTACCAGTGCCTGCAGGCTGCGCTCTTTCTGCTCCTGTAGTTCGATGCCAAACAGTTCCACATGGCCATGCAGCAGCCCCAGGGCCGCAGCCCCCAGGCGCTGCAGGGACGGGGCTGGTGGTGTTGCAGGGGTACTGGCGTCGCTCATGTTCAGCGGCGCCCGAGCAGCAGACCCAGCAACAGGCCGAGACCTGCAACGATGCCCAGGGCTTGCCAGGGGTTTTGCTGAACATAGGTTTCGCCGGCCTGGCGTACGGCATCACCGCGCTGGCGTACCGCCTCGCCGCTCTCGGCGAGAGTGCTGCGCGCGCGTTGCAGGTTGAGCTGAATTTGCTGACGCAGTTCGTCAGCTTGTTCGCCGGCCAAGCTGGCGGCGTGTTGCAAGAGCTTTTCAGCGTCTTCGATCAACGCCTTGAATTCAGCTTGCAACGGGTCTTGCTGGGTGGTGTCGGTGGATTTGGACATGGCAGATCTCCTTATCAGTAGGGCTGAGACTGTTTGAGTCCCGTGCGGGGCAGAAGGTTCCTGCCCATGGCTGGTACAGGCTTTGCATTGTGCTGGTGCGCAATAAGGGTGATGCGCCCTGTTAGTGGGCGTTGCTGGCTGCGGGATTAGCCACTTTAAATAACCTTAACCTTTTGATTAACAAGGTAAAAGCACTCTTTATCGAGGGTTGGCCTAACAGGCTTTGCCCCCATTTAAAGCGCGGTTGTCGGTCGTGTCAGGGCTTTTAGGCATCAGGATGGTGCATGCTCGGGTCGACCTGAACTGCTTTGGTGCTTTTTCCCACTCTGCTAGGGCTGTCATCCCATGGATAACCTGCAAAACGCCGTGAACAGTCTGGTTCATGGCTCCAATACGCTGTTCATTCTGCTCGGTGCGGTGATGGTGCTGGCCATGCACGCCGGCTTTGCCTTCCTTGAAGTTGGCACCGTGCGGCAGAAGAACCAAGTCAATGCGCTGTCGAAGATCATCTCTGACTTCGCTGTGTCGACCCTGGCCTATTTCTTCGTTGGCTACTGGATTGCCTACGGGGTGACCTTTATGGCCCCCGCCGCGGAGTTGACCACGGATCACGGTTACGCATTGGTTAAATTTTTCTTCCTGCTGACCTTCGCGGCAGCGATCCCGGCAATCATTTCCGGTGGTATTGCCGAGCGCGCCAAGTTTGGTCCGCAATTGTGCGCCACTCTGCTGATCGTTGCGTTCATCTACCCATTCTTCGAGGGCATCATCTGGAACGGCAACTTTGGCCTGCAGGCCTGGTTGGCCGAGCGCTTTGGTGCCAGCTTCCACGACTTTGCCGGCTCGGTGGTTGTGCATGCGGTGGGCGGCTGGTTGGCGCTGGCTGCGGTGCTGCTGCTGGGGCAGCGCAACGGTCGTTATCGCGAGGGTCGTCTGATGGCCTTTGCGCCGTCGAATATTCCCTTTCTCGCTCTGGGCTCATGGGTGTTGATTGTCGGTTGGTTCGGTTTCAACGTGATGAGCGCCCAGACGCTGGAGGCTGTGAGTGGCTTGGTGGCGGTCAACTCGTTGATGGCCATGGTCGGCGGCACCATGGCGGCGTTGCTGGTCGGGCGCAATGACCCGGGCTTTCTGCACAACGGCCCGCTGGCCGGGCTGGTGGCAGTGTGCGCAGGCTCTGATCTGATGCACCCGATCGGTGCGTTGATTACCGGGGCAATTGCTGGTGGCCTGTTTGTCTGGGCGTTCACCGCGACTCAGGTGAAATGGAAGATTGATGACGTGCTCGGCGTTTGGCCGCTGCATGGCCTGTGCGGCGTATGGGGCGGCATTGCCTGCGGTATTTTTGGCCAGGAGGCACTGGGCGGCCTGGGTGGCGTCAGCCTGATCAGTCAGTTGATTGGTACAGGTCTGGGCATCGCTATCGCGTTGCTGGGCGGCTTCTTGGTGTACGGCGCGCTGAAGGCCACTATCGGCATTCGCCTGAGCCAGGAAGAGGAGTACTACGGTGCCGACCTGTCGATCCATAAGATCGGCGCCACCAGCCACGACTAACAGACCGTTGAAAAACTACCTGCGTTGGCAATACTGCGTTAAGAACGGCCTCACAGCCGAAGGCTGAACGTGCTTTAGCACGGCCCCAAAGGGGTGAGCGAAGCGAATCAAATGCTCATTTACAACTCGTAAACTCCGCTTTTGACTCGCTACGCTCGCCCTGCGGGCCAGCCTGTGGCTGTTACTGCGCTTCGCTACGTTGCGGCCGTTCTTGCCTTGTCTTGCCTGCCTCGCCTACATTTTTCAACGGCCTGCTAACCCTGATGCTGAAAACAACACAGGCGCCCATGGGCGCCTGTGTTGTTTCTACCGTCTGCGTTCTTAGTGCGAGCGCGGTACCGCGACGAGCAATTCGGTCGGTGGTTGCTCGCAATGGATCTTGCGCCCCAGCAAGGCTTCGATCGGTGGCAGGGCGTAGGCATCGTCCTCACCGGCAAAGCTGATCGAGGTGCCTGTGGCGCCTGCCCGACCGGTACGGCCGATGCGGTGCACGTAGTCGTCCGGGGTCTCTGGCAGGGTAAAGTTGATCACGTGGCTGATGCCGTCGACGTGGATGCCGCGGCCGGCCACATCGGTGGCCACCATCACGCGAATCTTGCCTTCACGGAAACCTTCCAGGGCCTTGATGCGTTTGTGCTGCGGCACGTCGCCGGACATTTGTACGGCGCTGATGCCGTCGCGGGTCAGGCGCTCTTCGATGCGCCGCACTTCATCCTTACGGTTGGCGAAGACCATCACCCGCGTCCAGTCGTTTTGCTTGATCAGGTTGTACAGCAGCTTGTACTTGTCGCTGCCGGCAACGGCATAAACATGCTGTTCGACGGTGTCGCTGGCCACGCTTTCCGGCTCGATCTCGACGATCGCTGGGTCGGTGGTCCACTGCTTGGCCAGGTTCATCACGTCTTCGGTGAAGGTGGCTGAGAACAGCAGGGTCTGGCGCTCGACCTTCGGTGGCGTCTGGCGAATGATCT
>OFRI01000140.1_pt1 | contig 19058 bp, 17 predicted proteins | sample 1543031 | NCBI WGS metagenome assembly OFRI01 (sample SAMN07774226, study PRJEB24372) | wastewater metagenome
GGCTGATGCACCACCGCGCGGGCAATGCCGACGCGCTGTTGCTGGCCGGTGGAGAGGTCGCCAGGGTATTGCTCGGCTTTGTCCGACAGGCTGACGCGCTCTAGGGCCGACATCACCCGCTTGGCGATATCAGCTTTGGACAGACCAAGAATCTGCAACGGCAGGGCGACGTTGTTGAACACGGTGCGATCAAACAGCAACTGGTGGTTCTGGAACACCACGCCGATCTGCCGGCGCAGGAACGGAATCTGCGCATTGGTGATGGTCGACAGGTCCTGCCCGGCCAGCAGCAGCTTGCCACTGGTAGGCCGCTCCATCGCCAGCAGCAGGCGCAGCAGAGTACTTTTGCCGGCGCCGGAGTGGCCGGTCACGAACAAAAACTCGCCGCGGCGCACGCGAAAACTCAGCTCGTGCAGGCCGACGTGGCCGTTGGGGTAACGCTTGCCGACCTGCTCAAACCGAATCATGCACGCTCCTGACCATCGAACAGGGCGCGCACAAACGGCTCCGCCTCGAAGGTGCGCAAATCATCAATGCCTTCGCCCACGCCGATATAACGGATCGGCAAGGCAAACTGCTTGGCCAGGGCGAAGATCACCCCGCCCTTGGCGGTGCCGTCCAGCTTGGTCAGCGCCAGGCCGGTGAGATTGACCGTCTGATTGAACTGCTTGGCCTGGTTGATGGCGTTCTGCCCGGTGCCGGCGTCCAGCACCAGCAGCACTTCGTGGGGCGCCGTGTCGTCCAGCTTGCCGATCACCCGACGGACCTTCTTCAACTCTTCCATCAGGTTGTCTTTGGTGTGCAGACGCCCGGCGGTATCGGCGATCAGCACATCCATGCCGCGCGCAGTGGCAGCCTGCACCGCATCGAAGATCACCGAGGCCGAGTCGGCACCGGTGTGCTGAGCGATGACCGCAATCTGGTTGCGCTCGCCCCACACCTGCAACTGCTCGACGGCGGCGGCGCGGAAGGTGTCGCCGGCGGCCAGCATGACTTTCTTGCCTTCCAACTGCAGCTTCTTGGCCAGCTTGCCGATGGTGGTGGTCTTGCCGGCGCCGTTGACGCCGACCACCAGAATCACAAACGGCTTGTTGGCCGCGCTAATCTGCAGCGGCTTTTCCACCGGACGCAGCAGCGCCGCCAGTTCTTCCTGCAGCGCCTTGTACAGAGCACCGCTGTCGGCCAACTCTTTACGCGCCACGCGTTTGGTCAGGCTTTGCACGATGGCGGTGGTGGCTTCAACGCCAACGTCGGCGGTCAGCAGACGGGTTTCAATCTCGTCCAGCAGGTCGTCGTCGATGGCCTTCTTGCCGAGAAACAGACTGGCCATGCCCTCACCGAGGCTGGCGCTGGTCTTCGACAGGCCCTGCTTGAGGCGGGCAAAGAAGCTGGCTTTTTGCTCTTCCGCACTGACAACGGCGGCGGCTTCTGCCACCGGCACGACAACCGGAGCCGCGGCTGCCGCGATCTCGGTAGCCGCAGGTGCAGGCGCCGCGCCGGGCAACAGACGGGCGAAGAAACCAGGCTTGGCCGAAGACTCTGCGGGCGCATCAGCGGTGGGGCTGGTAACAGCCGGCAAATCGCTGATTGGCGCTTCGACTGGCGCAGGGCTGAGAGCAACAGCCTCGACTACAGCCGCTTCCACAGTAGCGGGCACAGCAACCGGCTCAGCAGCCGCAACAGGCACTGCAACCGCCAGCGCCACAGGCAGTTCAGGTAGCACCGCCGGGGTCTCGACCACCGGCTCAGCCACGGCAGGCGTAACGACAGCGACGTCGACTACCGCCACTTCAGGGATGACCGGCAGCGGAGCCGACTCAGCTGGCGCCACGCTGATCGGCGCTGGCGTGGCTGCTACGGGCGTTTCCGCTACGGCGGGAGCGGCCTTAAAGCGGGCAAAGAAACCGGGCTTGGCCGCCGGCTCAACCACCGCCGGTGTCACCGGTGCTGGCGCGTCACTGACCAGCGGGGCAACGGTAGGCGCAACAGGCACAGCCGTGGTTTCAACCACCGCTTCAACGGTAACGGCGGTCGCTGGCAGTGGCTGCGGCGCAGCCTGGCCTGCAGCTTCGGGCACAGGCGCGACCGGCAAGGGCGCGGCGCTAGGGGTAGCCGGCGTTTGAGCGGCAGGAGTTTCGCCCTGGGGCTTTTTACGCATCCAGCCGAACAGGCTTTTCTTCTCGCCGGAGTCGCCCGGAGTCTTCTTGTCGTCGTCGGAACCAAACATGAGGCACGGGTATCTCAAGGAAGCGCAGCACGGCTACTCGACAGCTCAATTCAACCACACCAGCACCGGAAAAACGGGCGCTACGCGGACAAAACCAGCTTGTCGCAGTACTGGCCGTGGTCGCCAGTAAAACGGATGCGTATCCTAGCACCTCCTCGCCCGCCGACGCTAAGGCCACGCGGGCCGTCTGACAGGTCAAATAATTCGATGAAGTCACTTACTCGCAGCGCCGCCAGCCTGCTGTTATTGGCCCTGTGCCTGCCGTCACTGGCCGGCGCCAGCAGTGCCCCAGCCACCCATGAATTTCGCCTGGACAACGGCCTCAAGCTGATCGTGCGCGAAGATCACCGCGCGCCAGTGGTGGTCTCCCAGCTTTGGTACAAGGTTGGCTCCAGCTATGAGACGCCGGGCAAGACCGGCCTGTCCCACGCCCTCGAACACATGATGTTCAAGGGCAGCGCCAAGCTCGGCCCCGGCGAATCCTCACGGGTGCTGCGCGAACTGGGCGCGGAAGAAAACGCCTTCACCAGCGACGACTACACCGCCTATTACCAAGTGCTGGCCAGCGACCGCCTGAGCGTCGCCTTCGAGCTGGAGGCCGACCGCCTGGCCAGCCTGCGCCTGCCGCCGGAAGAATTTAAGCGCGAGATCGAGGTGATCAAGGAAGAACGCCGCCTGCGCACCGAGGACAACCCCTCGGCCAAGGCCTATGAGCGCTTCCAGGCCCTGGCCTTCCCCGCCAGTGGCTACCACACCCCGACCATTGGCTGGATGGCTGACCTCGAACGCATGACGGTCGAGGAGCTGCGCGCCTGGTACGAAACCTGGTACGTGCCCAACAACGCCACCCTGGTGGTGGTCGGTGACGTGGTGCCCAGCGAGGTCCACGCCCTGGCGCAGCGCTACTTCGGCAGCATCGCCCAACGGCCGGTGCCCCAGGCGCAAATCCCCCTGGAGCTGAGCACCCCCGGTCAGCGCCTGCTGACCCTGCATCTGCCGACCCAACTGCCGAGCCTGATGATGGGCTTCAACGTGCCCGGCCTGGCCACCAGCAAAACCCCGCGCGAGGTGCATGCCTTGCGCCTGATCGGCGCCCTGCTCGATGGCGGCTACAGCGCACGCCTACCGAGCCGACTGGAACGCGGCGAAGAGCTGGTCTCCGGCGCCGGCTCCAGCTACGACGCTTACACCCGCGGCGACAGCCTGTTTGTCCTCAGCGCCACACCCAACGTGCAAAAAGGTAAAACCTTGGCCGAGGTCGAAGCCGGCCTCTGGCGCCAGCTGGACGACCTGAAAAACACCCCGCCGAGCGCCGAGGAACTGGCTCGCGTGCGTGCTCAAGTCATCGCCGGCCTGGTCTATGAGCGCGACTCGATCACCAGCCAGGCCACCACTATTGGCCAGCTGGAAACCGTCGGCCTGTCCTGGCAACTGATGGATGGCGAACTGGCCGAGCTGAGCGCCGTCACCCCCAGCGACATCCAGCAGGCCGCACAGACCTACTTCACCCGCGACCGCTTGAGCGTTGCCCATATTCTTCCCGAGGACACCCGCCATGACTGAGCGTAACGGTATGCGCTATGGGGTGCTGGGCCTGATCGTCCTGACCCTGCTGATCTTTCTCGGCCTGATGGTGGCCATGCAGAGCCCCTCCGCCACCGCGCCAGCGGCGCCAAGCGAAACGACCACCCCCGCGCTGGAATCCCTGGCCGCCCTCGACGGCCAGGCACCGGCCCGCCGCGCCCTGGATATCCAGACCTGGACAACCGCCGAAGGCGCCAAGGTGCTGTTTGTGGCCGCACCACAACTGCCGATGTTTGATCTGCGCCTGACCTTCGCCGCCGGCAGCAGCCAAGACGGCAACGTGCCCGGCCTGGCCATGCTGACCAACGCCATGCTCAATGAAGGCGTTGCCGGCAAAGACGTCGGCGCTATCGCCGAAGGATTCGAAGGCCTCGGCGCCCAGTTCGGCAACGGCGCCTACCGCGACATGGCCATCGCCAGCCTGCGCAGCCTCAGTCAGCGCGACCTGCGCGAACCGGCCCTGGCACTGTTTACTCAAGTGCTCGGCGCACCGACCTTTCCGGCCGACTCCCTGGCACGCATCCAGAACCAACTGCTGGCAGGCTTCGAATACCAGAAGCAGAACCCCGGCAAACTGGCCGGCATCGCCCTGTTCGACGCCCTCTACGGCAGCCACCCCTACGCCCACTCGAGCGACGGCAACGCCCAGTCGATCCCAGCCATTACGCTTGAACAGCTGCGCGCCTTCCACGCTAAGGCCTACACCGCCAGCAATGCGGTGATCGCCGTGGTCGGCGACCTTAGCCGCAGCGAGGCCGAAGCCATAAGTGCCCAGGTCTCGGCCGCCCTGCCCAAAGGCCCGGCCCTGGCCAAAACCCCGCAGCCAGACGTGCCGAAAGCCGGCCGCCAGCATATCGAGCACCCCTCCAAGCAGACCCACCTGCTGCTGGCCCAGCTCGGCATCGACCGCCGCGAACCCGACTATGCCGCGCTGTATATCGGCAATCAGATCCTCGGTGGCGGCGGCTTCGGCACCCGCCTGATGGAAGAGGTGCGCGAGAAGCGCGGCCTGACTTACGGCATCTACTCCGGCTTCAGCGCCATGCAGGCGCGCGGACCGTTCATGATCAACCTGCAGACCCGCGCGGAACTCAGCGAAGGCGCCCTCACGCTGGTGCAGGACATCCTGCGCAACTACCTGGCCAGCGGCCCGACGCAAAAGGAACTGGACGACGCCAAGCGCGAACTGGCCGGCAGCTTCCCGCTGTCCACCGCCAGCAACGCCGACATCGTCGGCCAGCTCGGCGCCATGGGCTTCTACGACCTGCCGCTGACCTACCTGGAAGACTTCATGGCGCAGATCCAGGCGCTCAGCGCCGAACAGGTTAAAACCGCCATGGCCAAGCACCTCAGCCCCGAGGCCATGCTGATCGTCAGCGCCGGCCCAACGGTGGCGCAGCAACCCCTGCCGCCGCCCACTGAGCGTCCCACCGCACAACCTACTGGCGTCCCGGAGCACTGATGCGAACTCGCACCCCCTCGCACAAAGCCGTCCCTGCCCACAGCGGCCAAGGCCAGCTGCGGATCATTGGCGGCCAATGGCGCTCACGCCAGTTCGACTTCCCCATGGCCCACGGCCTGCGCCCCACGCCCAACCGCGTGCGTGAAACGCTGTTCAACTGGCTGGCGCCCTACGTCGAAGGCGCCAAGGTGCTGGATGTGTTCGCCGGCAGCGGCGCGCTGTTTCTCGAAGCCCTGTCGCGCGGCGCCGGCAGCGCCCTGGCCCTGGACCTCAATAGCGCGGCCATCAACAGCCTGCGCGGCCACCTGCTGACCCTGCGCTGCGACAACGGCCAACTGCTGCAGACCGACGCCCTGCGCCACCTGGAGCAACAGCCCGCGACACCGTTCGACTTGGTGTTCCTCGACCCGCCGTTCAGCCAAGGCCTGCTGCTGCCGGCCTGTACCCTGCTGGAAGAAAAGGGCTGGCTGGCCGCCGACGCCTGGGTCTACACCGAAAGCGAAAACCCGCCCTCCAGCCTCGGCCTGCCCGGCAACTGGCGCCTGCACCGCGAGCAAAAGGCCGGCCAGGTGTATTACGCGCTGTGGGAACGCAGCGCCGCCTAAGCCCTCGCCCCTCGGTTAACCGCGGGGCAGGTATCGACTCACCCGGATTGCATCCGGGCTACGGCCAACACCCATGAACCCAAGATTCAAGCCCGCCTGGTGGTTGCCCGGCGCCCACCTGCAAACCCTCTGGGCGTCGTTTCTGCGCGCGCCTGTCACGCTGGAGCGCACGCGCGAACGCTTGTGGCTGGCCGATGGCGACTTTATCGACCTGGACTGGCACGGCCCCCACGACGCCGAGGCGCCGCTGGTGTTGCTGCTGCACGGGCTGACCGGTTCCTCCAGCTCCCATTACATCCTCGGCCAGCAACAGGCCCTGGCCGCGCAAGGCTGGGCCAGCGTGGCGCTGAACTGGCGCGGCTGTTCCGGCGAGCCGAACCTGTTGCCACGCGGTTACCACTCCGGGGTCAGCGACGACCTCGGCCTGGTCATCGCCCACCTGCAAGCTGCCCGGCCGCTAGCACCGCTGTATGCGGCGGGGTATTCACTGGGCGGCAATGTGCTGCTCAAATACCTCGGCGAACGCGGCGAGCAATCCGGCCTGCAGGCGGCAGTGGCGGTGTCGGTGCCGTTTCGCCTGGACCACTGCGCCGATCGCATCGGCCTGGGCTTTTCCCGCGTGTATCAGGCGCACTTTATGCGCGAGCTAACGGCCTACGTGCAGGCCAAGAAACGTCGCTTCGCCGACGCCGGCGCGAGTCAGAACCTGAGCATTCTGGAGCAACTGGGGCCGCTGGACGGCATGCGCACTTTCTGGGATTTCGACGGCCAGATCACCGCGCCGCTGCATGGTTACGCCGACGCCGACGACTACTACCGCCGCGCCTCCAGCCGCTACTTCCTCGGCGCGATCCGCGTCCCCACCCTGCTGATCCAGGCCGCTGACGATCCCTTCGTGTTCCGCCACAGCGTGCCAGAGCCCGGCGAACTGGCGCCGGCCACCGAACTGGAGCTGCACGCCAAGGGCGGCCACGTCGGCTTTATCGACGGCAGTTTGCGCACACCGGGGTTTTATCTGGAGCGGCGGATTCCGCAGTGGTTAACAGCGCAAATTACTGACAATAGCCGCACAACCAAAAAAGCACCTTGAAAGACACCTTTAGGAGCACTATGTTAGATGCTTTACTGACAATGAAGAACCCGCGTCATGGACGACGTGGTTTCGTGCCCTTTTAGACCCCGAGTGATAAGCGATGGCCTTTTTAATTCATGCCGATGTAGCAGCATCAATCACTGAGCTGAAAAAAGACCCTATGGGAACCATCAACGCAGGACTAGGTAACGCGGTAGCGATTTTGAACCGCAACGAACCAGCCTTCTACGCGGTCCCCCCACATCTTTATGAAGCTTTGCTCGAACTTGCTGATGATGACGCTCTAGCCGCGCTGGTTAGAAAACGCATTAAAAGCAATGAGCCTGCTGTGGCTGCACGCATCGACCAAGATGGAAACCTGACATTTGAAGACGCCATACAAGCTTGAGTTTTTACGGTCGGCACAAAAGGAATGGACAAAACTCAGCCCGCAGATTCAGCAGCGTTTCGCCAGGAAGCTAGCTGAGCGATTAGCCAACCCAAGGATTGCCTCGATGGCACTGCGCGGACTGGATAACTGCTACAAGATCAAGCTTCTAGCTGATGGATATAGGCTTGTTTATCAGGTCATTGATGCTCGCTTAGTGGTGTCGGTTGTCGCCACAGGCAAGCGCGACAAGCTCGCCGTCTACCACGACGTCGCTCAGCGTATTCAATCAAGCGCAGATTGACGCCAACCTAGAGCACCTGCGCCAGCGGCACATAGAGTTTGTCGTGCAAAACCTGCAGGGCAGGGCGCGCAGCAGGGGAAAGGAAACCACTCTCCAGCGCCAGCACTTGATAGATACCTCGGCGTAACTGCGCCTCACTGATATCCAGATGCTCCCCGCGCGTGGTGCTGAGGAAACGCACCCAGGAGGTCAGGATGATCCAGCTGTTGAGGGTCAAGGCCTCGATCTGCGCACTGTCCATTAACAGAATGTCGGCGTCGACAAAGCCTTGATAGATGCCTTGGGCCGCCACCAGGCAGCGCTGGGCAAACAACCTGTAGCGCTGCGCCAGTTCGGGGTCCGCTTCCAGCAGGTGTTCCAGATCGCGGTGCAGAAAGCGGTAATGCCACATCGCCGCCAGCAACGCCTCCAAGTAAAAAGTCTTGTCGCTCACGGTCAACGCCCGGCCAGCCGGTGGGCGCAAAAACAGATCGACGCGACTTTCATACTCAACAAACAGCTCGGCGATGATCGCCTGCTTGTTGCGGAAGTAGTAATACAAATTGCCGGGCGAGATCCCCAGGTGGGCGGCGATGTGATTGGTGGTCACGCTGCGCTCGCCCTGGGCATTGAACAGCTCCAGGCTGCCTTGAATGATGCGCTCGCGGGTTTTGATCCGGGGTGCCATACAGCCTTCAACTCGGTAAACGCCGACATCGCCGGACGTGTCTAAAAGGGTAACAGGATCGGCCAATTGCCCGTTGTTGCGCAATCGCGGCGCGTCATTTACGACGTCGAAAGGCGTGCCACTAACTTTTCGTTTGCTACCCAGCATGCCCTTAGCACGCCATGCTATTTGACAGAATAGAGCAATTACTCTAAAAATCCAGCCACAGCGCGTCACTCCTTCCGCCTCGCCAAGGAATATCCCATGGTTGCCGATAACGCCCACTTGCAGCAGCACCTGCAACAATCGCAGCAGCAGATTGATCAGCTGCAACAGCTGTTTACCCGCCAGCGCGATGCTTTTAGTGCCAACCCAATGCCGTCTGCCGAGCAGCGCATCCAGTGGCTCAAGTCCCTCAGCCAGATGCTCGCCAGCAACCAAGATGCCTTGATCAAAGCCATCAACCAGGACTTCAGCAATCGTTCGGCCGATGAAACCCTGCTGGCGGAAATCATGCCCAGCCTGCATGGCATTCATTACGCCTGCAGCCATATCAAAAAGTGGATGAAGCCGTCACGGCGCAGCGTCGGCATGGCGTTTCAGCCCGCCAGCGCCAAGGTGATTTACCAGCCGCTGGGCGTGGTCGGCGTGATCGTGCCGTGGAACTACCCGCTGTTCCTGGCCATGGGCCCGCTGGTCGGCGCCCTGTCCGCTGGCAACCGGGTGATGATCAAGATGAGCGAGTCGACCCCGGCCACCTCGCAACTGGTCAAAGACCTGCTGGGCAAGATTTTCCCCGAAGACCTGGTGTGCGTCGCCTTGGGCGAAGCCGAGGTCGGCGTGGCCTTCTCCAAGCTGGCCTTCGACCACCTGCTGTTCACCGGCGCCACCAGCATCGGCAAGCATGTGATGCGCGCTGCCGCGGAAAACCTCACCCCGGTGACCCTGGAACTGGGCGGTAAATCGCCGGTGATCGTCTCCGCCGAGGTGCCGCTGAGTGACGCCGCCGAGCGTATCGCCTTTGGCAAGACCCTGAATGCCGGGCAAACCTGTGTCGCCCCGGATTACGTGCTGGTGCCGCGCAACCGCGTTGAAGGCTTTGTCGCGGCGTACCGCGAGGCCGTCACCCGCTTCTATCCAAAACTGCAGGACAACCCCGACTACACCGCGATCATCAACGAGCGTCAGTTGCAGCGCCTCAAAGGCCTGCTCAGTGATGCCGAGAGCAAAGGCGCCAAGGTCATCAACCTCTACCCAGAAGCCCAGGGTCGCCGTTTGCCGCAGGCCGTGCTGCTGGATGTGAACGACGACATGACCATCATGCAGGACGAGATTTTCGGCCCGCTGCTGCCGATCGTGCCCTACGACACCCTGGAACAGGCCTTTGCCTACATCAACCAGCGTCCGCGCCCGTTGGCCCTTTACTACTTTGGCTACAACAAGGCCGAGCAACAGCGCGTGCTGGAGCAAACCCACTCCGGCGGCGTATGCCTGAACGACACCATGCTGCACGTGGCTCAGGACGACATGCCATTCGGTGGCGTCGGCCCCTCCGGCATGGGCCATTACCACGGCCACGAAGGCTTCAAGACCTTCAGTCACGCCAAGGGCACCTTTATCAAACAGCGCTTCAACGCGGCCCGGATGATCTACCCGCCCTACGGCAAGGCCATTCAGAAGCTGGTCTACAAACTGTTTATCCGTTAATCGGCTTTGGTGAGAATCCTTATGACTGACACCACCCTGCCCGGCGCCGGCCTGTCGCGCCGCGGCCTGCTCAAGGTCGGCCTGTTAGGCTCGGCGTTTCTGGCTACCGCGGGCGTCACCGCCAGCCTCAGCGGCTGCTCTGCCAGCGTGCCAGCCAGCGGCCTGGCCACCTTGCGCAGCAGTGACCTGCCATTTCTGCGCGCGCTGATCCCGGTGGTGCTGGCCGGGGCGGTGAAAGCCGAGGCCATGCCGGCGGCCGTGGAGAAAACCATCGCCGGCATCGACTTCAGCCTCACGCGCTTCAGCCCAGAAATGCTCAAGCTCACCGTGCAGCTGTTCGACGTGCTGGCAATGGGCATCACCCGCGGCCCGCTGACCGGCGTCTGGGGCAGCTGGGAAAATGCCAGCGCCGCCGAGGTCAGCGCCTTCCTGCAGCGTTGGCAGAACAGCGCCATTGGCCTGCTGAAAATGGGTCACTCATCATTGCTGCAACTGGTGATGCTGGCGTGGTATGGCCAGTCCGATTCTTGGGCCCACTGCGGCTACCCCGGCCCACCCACTGTTTAAGCGCTACCGATACAGAAGCGCCGATTCACGGCGCCACCTTGCGAATTTGCCTGAGAGCTTGTCGAGATGCCCGTACCCGATCTGTTTGCCGCCGGCCTTGCCAGTGGCTGGAAAACCTACAACGGCTCACGCCTGGAACAGGACCTGACCCTGGAAGCCGACGTGGCCATCATCGGCAGCGGTGCCGGTGGCGGCACCACCGCGGAAATCCTCAGCCAGGCCGGTTTCAAGGTGCTGCTGATCGAGGAAGGCCCGCTGAAAACCAGCAGCGACTTCAAGATGCAGGAGCCCGAGGCCTACGGCTCGCTGTATCAGGAAGGCATGGGGCGGATGAGCAAGGACGGCGCCATCACCATCATGCAGGGCCGCGCAGTAGGCGGCACCACGCTGGTGAACTGGACCTCGAGCTTTCGCACCCCCGACGGCACCCTGCAGCACTGGGCCGACGAATACGGGGTCAAGGGCCACGGCGTCGACGAGATGGCGCCCTGGTTCGCGCGTATGGAAGAGCGCCTGGGCGTCGCGCCTTGGGCCCTGCCCCCAAACGCCAACAACGACGTGATCCGCCGCGGCTGCGACAAGCTCGGCCTGCACTGGAAAGTCATTCCGCGCAACGTCCGTGGCTGCTGGAACCTCGGCTACTGCGGCATGGGTTGCCCGACCAATGCCAAGCAGTCGATGCTGGTCACCACCATTCCCGGCGCCCTGAATAACGGTGGCGAGCTGCTCTATCTGGCCCGCGCCCAGCGCCTGCTGTTGAATGGCGACCAGGTCAGCGGCATCGAATGCGTGGGCATGGACGAGCTCTGTGTGCAGCCCAACGGCCGCAAGATACTAGTCAAAGCCAAGCATTACGTCCTGGCCGGCGGCGGCATCAACAGCCCGGCCCTGCTGATGCGCTCGGACGCCCCGGACCCGCACCAGCGTACCGGCCAGCGCACCTTCCTGCACACGGTGAACTTCTCCGCTGCACTGTTCGATGAGGTCATCAACCCCTTCTACGGCGCGCCGCAGTCGATCTACTCGGATCACTTCCAATGGGATGACGGCATCACCGGGCGCATGTCCTACAAGCTCGAAGTGCCGCCCCTGCAACCGGCGATTACCGCCACCCTGCTGGGCCGCTTCGGCGTCGATAACGCCCTGCGCATGGAGCAACTGCCGCACACCAACGTGATGCTGGCGCTGATGCGCGACGGTTTTCACCCCGATAGCGCGGTGGGCAAGGTGGAGCTGCGCGGCGACGGCAGCCCGGTGCTCGACTACCAGATGACCGACTACACCTGGGACGGCATCCGCCGCGCCTATCACACCATGGCCGAGATCCAGTTCGCTGCGGGCGCCAAGGCCGTGCTGCCGCTGCACGCCGATGCCGACTATGTACCGACCCTGGCCAAGGCCCGCGAGCTGATCGACAACCTGAGTCTGGAGATCTACCGCACGCGCCTCGGCTGCGCCCATGTGATGGGCGGCTGCGGCATGAGCGAAGACCCGAAACTCGGGGTCACCGACAGCCTCGGTCGCCACCATCAGTTGCGCAACCTGTCGATCCACGACGGCTCGCTGTTCCCCACCAGCATCGGCGCCAACCCACAACTGTCGATCTACGGCCTGACCGCGCAGCTGGCCAGCCAGTTGGCCGAGCGTCTGAAAAACGCCTGAGGGCCGAGGGTGGGTTAGCCCATGGCGGCATAACCCACCCGCTGACGGCAAACACGACGCATGTGGCAGCCGAAGCAAATTCCGCACAGTCCACCCAACGGCTTGGCCTTGGGGAACTGCTGCGCTACCATCCGAATCCCCAATCGGCCTGCCTCAGGACGTCGTGATGAATCGAGTGTTGTACCCAGGTACCTTTGACCCCATCACCAAGGGTCACGGCGATCTCGTCGAACGCGCCTCGCGCCTGTTCGACACCGTGATCATTGCCGTGGCTGCCAGCCCGAAAAAGAACCCCCTGTTCCCCCTCGAACAGCGTGTTGAATTGGCCCGCGAAGTGACAAAGCACTTGCCCAACGTCGAGGTGGTCGGTTTCTCCACCCTGCTCGCCCACTTCGCCCACGAGCAGCAGACCAACGTGTTCCTGCGTGGCCTGCGTGCGGTCTCGGACTTCGAGTACGAGTTCCAGTTGGCCAACATGAACCGTCAACTGGCGCCGGATGTGGAAAGCTTGTTCCTCACCCCGTCGGAAAAATATTCCTATATCTCCTCGACCCTGGTGCGCGAAATTGCCGCCCTGGGTGGCGACATCACCAAGTTCGTCCACCCGGTGGTCGCCGAGGCGCTGACCGAACGCTTCAAGCGTTAGTCGTCAGCCCAGCCAGGCGCCCGCGTGCACTCGGGGCGCCAATCCGGCACAATTTACACATCGTTTTCTGCATGCCTGGCCAACTGCCACGGCAGGAGTTACTCCATGTCCCTGATCATCACCGACGACTGCATCAACTGCGACGTCTGCGAACCCGAGTGCCCGAACGGCGCGATTTCGCAGGGCGAAGAGATTTATGTGATCGACCCCAACCTGTGTACCGAATGCGTCGGCCACTACAACGAGCCGCAATGCCAACAGGTCTGCCCCGTAGACTGCATCCCGCTCGACGAAAACAACGTCGAGAGCAAGGATGAGCTGATGGCGAAATACAAGATTCTCACCGGCAAGGCCTGATTGATCGCCCGAATGCTACTGCGCTCGGCCATACGGCGTTAAAACGCAGCGAAGCGCAGTAACAGCCAAAGGCTGGCCCGGAGGGCGAGCGAAGCGAGTAAAGCAGGCTCGGACTGCTCATTTACAGACGTAAACTCCGCGTCCTCGCCTTCTTTTGCGATCCACATGGAGGTGGTAAATGCAGCTAGCCCGCAGGGAGCGGGCGCTGCCTTGTCTGACCTTCGCTCGCTACGCATTCAGACGATCAATAAAATGCTCAGAAAGCTTTCCACCGCAGCACTACTCATACTTTGCAGCCTCACCCTGCAGGCGAATCAACACCCCAGTCAGGCGGCGATTGCCAGCGCCCACCCGGCAGCTACCGTGGCGGGGCTGGAAACCCTGGCGGCTGGCGGCAATGCCTTTGACGCCGCCGTGGCCGTCAGCGCCGCCCTGGCGGTGGTCGAACCTTACGGCAGTGGTCTGGGCGGTGGCGGCTTCTTCCTCCTGCGCAAGGCCAGCACCACGCCGAGCTATCACTTTCTCGACGCCCGCGAACGCGCGCCCCTGGCGGCCACTGCCGACCTGTACCTGCGTAACGGCCAAGCCGATCCTAACCTGTCGCTGAATGGCGCATTGGCCGCAGCCATTCCCGGTTTACCGGCGGCGCTGGTGGAATTGGCCAAACGCTATGGCCGCCTGCCGCTGCGCGACTCGCTGACCCCGGCCATCCGCCTGGCCCGCGACGGTGTGTCGATTGATCGCGTCTACCAGCAACGCGCAGGCTGGCGGTTGGCGGCGTTGCGCGATGACCCGGAAACTGCCCGCCTGTTTCTCGCCGATGGCGAGATTCCCGAAGAGTTCAGCCTGTTGCGCCAGCCCGAACTGGCCAGCCTGCTGGAACGTATCGCCCGAGACGGCCGCGACGGATTCTATGCCGGCGCCACGGCAACCACCCTGGTCAAGGGCGTACAGGCCGCCGGCGGTATCTGGACCTTGCGCGACCTGGCTGACTACCGGGTGATCGAGCGCCCGGCGCTGCGCTTTAAACTCAAGGACAACCGCGAGCTGATCAGCGCCCCACCGCCCTCCGCCGGCGGCGTGGCCCTGGCCCAGAGCCTGGGCATGCTCCAGCAGTTGCCCTGGCAGTCAGCCGACAAGCTGCAGCGCAGCCATTACGTGGTTGAAGTCCTGCGCCGCGCCTATCGCGACCGCGGCCTGCTGGGCGACCCGGACTTTGTGACCCCACCTGTCGCTCAACTGCTCGCACCCAGTTATCTGCAGCAACTGGCAAGCAGCATCGACCCGCAACGTGCCACCCCCAGCGCCAGCCTGGCGCCGGCACCCGCGTGGAGGGAGGGTGACCACACCACCCATTTCAGCGTGCTGGATAGCGCCGGCAACGCAGTGGCCGCCACCCTGTCGATCAACCTGCCGTTCGGCGCCGCTTTCAGCGTGCCGAGCACCGGCGTGGTACTGAACAATGAGATGGACGATTTTGCCGCCGCCCTCCACGGCAGCAACACCTACGGCCTGAGCGGCAGCGCCGCCAACCAGATCGCGGGAGGTAAACGGCCGTTGTCGAGCATGAGCCCGAGCTTTATCGACAGCCCCGAGGCCTTCGCTACCTTCGGCACGCCGGGCGGCAGCCGCATCCCCAGCATGGTGCTGCTGGCCATGCTCAGCTACCTCGACGGCCAACCGCCCAGTGCCTGGGTTGCCACGCCGCGCTACCACCACCAATACCTGCCGGACGTCATCGAGCACGAACCCACCACCTTCACCCCCGCCGAGCAGACACAACTGCAACAGCGTGGTCATCACCTGAAAGCCGTCGAGCGACCCTACGGCAACCAGCAGGTTCTGCTGTGGAACAAGCAAAGCGGCAAGGTGGAAGGCGCCAGCGACCCGCGTGGGATCGGCCAGACGCAGCAATTTTCGCCTTAGCCAGACAGCAAAAAGCCGGTCAAGTGACCGGCTTTTTTAGTTACCGCAACCTCAGTCCTGCTTGTAGCCGCTGGTGTCGCAGCCCAGGCAGCGGACAAAGGCTTCTTTGCCTGGCTCCAGCACCAGCGCCTCACCGGCTTCGGCCACATTGCCGCCCAAGGCGGTAAACGGCAGGCTGACCACAAAGGCCACGGCGCCGATGGCGGTGGCGCCGATCAGCAGTGGGCGGGCGATAACCAGATCACCGATCATGGCGTAGGCCTTGGGGGTTTGAATGTCGTAGGCCGGATCGCCACTGGTGGTCTGCACTTCCTCCGCCTGCGCCGGCAGGGTCAGCAAACCAGTAGTCAGCGCCAATGCGGCAGCGGTTGTGCGGAACAGTTTCATGGGGCGATCCTTCAGCTATTCGTGTCGGTAAGGCTAACTATAACAGCGCTCAGATAATTGTCAGCGTGAACGCCGTCAATCGCTGTCAATTGCATACGTCGGTATTTTCGGGGTGAAGGGCCGATAGTAAGTCAGTATCTGCGCCAGATCAGCCTGCTCATCACCCGTGGGCCAGAACGGCGGGCCGATCACCACGCGTTTATGACCATAGTCCAATGCTGCCAACACCACCGGTACACCGGCACCCAGGGCGATATGGTAGAAACCCATCTTCCAGCGCTCAACCTTCTTGCGCGTGCCCTCCGGGGACAGCACCAGAATAAACTGCGGGTTATCGCGAAAGCTCTGCACCGCCTGTTCGACGCTGTTCAGGCGCAAATGTCGGCGCACCGGAATGCCGCCCCAGCGCTGTAACAGCGCAGCAAACGGCCAGCGAAAAATGCTGTGCTTGCCAAACCAGCGGGCATTCAGACGCAGGACAAACTTCACCGCGAGAAAAATCACAAAGTCCCAGTTCGAGGTGTGGTGCGCGCCAATCACCACGAACTTGTCGAGCGCCGGCAAGCGGCCCTCAATGCGCCAGCCCATCAGGCCCAGCACCGCACGCCCCACCCACTCGGCAAACGGGTTGGCGGCCAGGTAGTTTCCAGACATCGATGATCCTGTGTTGTTCTTGTTGTGTTTAGCCGCCGCCAGCAACCTCAGGCCCCAGAAGCGCCACCTGCTGGCCCTGGCTCGGCGGGCGCCAGAAAGGCCTTGCGATAGGCCTGCTGGGCCTTGCGCAAGGTCGGATAGTGGCGTACCGGCGACACGCCTTGCGAGCTTTCGCTGCGCCGACCGGCAGCCACCAGCTCAACCCCGCGGGAGGCCAGCTCAGCCTGCAAATCCAGCAGGGCATCGATGCCGGTAATATCCAGCTGGGTCAGCGGGATCATATCGAGCACAAACCAGCGCAAATCATCGCCCTGCTGGTTGGCGGCGGCCAGTGCCTCGCGCTTGAAATAGCCGGCGTTGAAAAACACCAGCGGCCCGTTGAAGCGAAACAGCACCAAACCCGCAGTGACCGCCGCCTCGGGATGCCGGTCAAGGGCATGAAAACCCGGCATGCCCTCGATACTGCCCAACACCTCGGCCCGCGGGCGCGCCGTCAGCTGCACAAAGCGCAGCACGGCAAGCAGCACGACAAACAGGATGGCCTCCAGCGCACCGACCCAGATCACGCCGAAAGTGGCGATCATCGACAACAGGAACTCGCGCTTGTCGATGGCCCAGAAACGCCGCAGCGAGCCCAGATCGAGTAGCGACAGGGCCGCCATGATCAGCACCGCGCCCAGGGCCGCCACCGGTACGAACTGCAGGGGGCCGGTCAGAAACACCAGCACCAGCGCCACCGCCGCCGCCGCGAACAGGCCCGTCAGGCGCGTGCGCCCACCCGAAGCATCGCTCATCGCCGTGCGCGAATCGGCACCGGAGATGGCAAAGCCCTGGGACAGAGCCGAAGCGATATTGGCCGCACCGAGGGCGGCAAACTCACGATCGACATCGATGTCGTAACGATTCTTGGCGGCAAAACTGCGCGCCGTGAGCATGGCGCTGGAGAAACTGATCAAGGCGATCCCCGCGGCCGCCATCAGCAAGGGTTTGAAATGCTCAGTGAGCAATTGCAGCGAGCCCGCCGGCAAACCGAGGGTCGGCAAACCGGCCGGCACCACGCCCAAGGTGGCCACGCCGTGGGCTTCCAGATCGAATCCGGCAACGGCCACGGCGGTCACCAGCATGGCCAGCAAAGCCGCCGGCAGGTGCTTGATCAGCCGTGGCGCCAGCAGCAACACGGCAAACGCCAGCAGAGCGACGGCGAACGTCAGCCAGTGGATCTGACCGAACTTGCTGATCAGTTCGATGGCCACCAGCACCACGCCTTGCTGCTCGATGCTGAAACCAAACAGTTTGCCGGACTGCCCCAGGGCGATGCTGACGGCCACGCCATTGAGAAAGCCGACCAGAATCGGCCGCGAGAGAAAGTCCGCCAGAGCGCCCAGCTTGAGAAAGCAGGCGAGAATGCAGAACAGCCCGGCAAACAGCGCCAGCAAGGCCGACAGGGCGATATAAACCTGCGGGTCACCGCCGGCCATGGGCGTCACGGTGAGGGCGATCAACGCACAGGTGGCCGCATCCGGACCGAGAATCAGCTGCCGCGAGGTGCCAAACAAAAAATAGGCCAGCAGCGGCAGGATGCTCGAATACAACCCCACCGCCGGATGAAAGCCCGCCAACTGGGCATAGGCAACCCCGACCGGCAAGGCCACCGCGGCCACCGCCAGGCCCGCAGCGAGATCCTTGGGCAGATCGGCGCGCTGATAGTGCAGTAGGTCGTGCAGGCCCGGCGCAATACGCCCGATCAATTTGAAGAGTGCAGTGTGCATACGAGTCCCTGACGTTCGTGGCCGGCTAGCGCTGGCACTTCGGGCAATAAACGCTGGCGCGCTGACCGAGCTTGATCTCCCGCAGGGTGCTGCCACAGGCCTTGCAGAACTCACCACCGCGGCCGTAAACAAACAGCTCCTGCTGGAAGTAACCGGGCATGCCATCGCCACCGACAAAATCGCGCAAGGTGGTGCCGCCGCGCTCAATGGCATAGGCGAGGATGCGTTTGATCTCGTCAGCCAGCGAGAGATAGCGCGCCCGCGAGATCGAACCCGCCGCGCGGCGCGGATCGATACCAGCAGCGAACAGCGATTCGCTGGCGTAGATGTTGCCGACCCCGACCACCACGGCGTTATCCATGATGAAGGGTTTGACCGCCATACTTTTGCCACGGGACAGCTGATACAAGCGCTCGCCATCAAACAGATCGGTCAGCGGCTCCGGCCCCAACTTGCGCAGCAATTCGTGATTGAGCGGGTCGTCACTCCACAGCAGTGCGCCGAAGCGCCGCGGGTCGGTGTAGCGCAGCGCCAGGCCCGATTCGAGCACGATATCCACGTGCTCATGCTTGGCCACCGGGGTCTCTGCCGGTACCAGACGCAAGCTGCCGGACATGCCCAAGTGACTGATCAACGTGCCCGCCTCGGCGTTGATCAGCAGGTACTTGGCGCGCCGCTCGACGCTCTCGATGCGTTGCCCAGACAGACGCACATCCAGATCCTCAGGGATCGGCCAGCGCAAGCGCCGTTCGCGCACGATCACCCGGCTAACACGCTGCCCCTGCAGATAAGGGGCAATGCCGCGGCGGGTGGTTTCTACTTCAGGTAATTCAGGCATACAAGCATCCCAGCCGATGGGCACACGCAGGCGAGCAACGTAGCAGGACGCGCCCACCCCAGCGGGTGCCGCACAATTGCGCGGAACTTAACTGATATCCAGGTCGCGAATGGTTTCTTTGAGGATCTGGAAGTCGTACTCGGAAAAGCCGACGTATTCGAGAATGCTGTTCTCAATCCCGGCCCACTCGAAATCGTGCTCCTGCTGCCCCAGGGTGCGGTAACAGGCGCAGATGTTTTCCGCCATTTTCAGGATCG
>OFRI01000141.1_pt1 | contig 19050 bp, 18 predicted proteins | sample 1543031 | NCBI WGS metagenome assembly OFRI01 (sample SAMN07774226, study PRJEB24372) | wastewater metagenome
ATTCAACCTTGCCCTTGCCGAGCAGATTGCCCTGCAAATCGAAGAGCAGCGCGCGCACGCTCTGGGTGCCATTGTCGATGGCCAGCAGGTAACGCTTGTTCGGGTGGTTGTCCATGGAGCTCTCTTCGAGGGGCATCACTGCGCGATTTCCGGCAGGCCGTGATGGCGTTGCCATAACGCCTGATAGCGTTGCTGTTCCTGTTGCCAGTGTTCGTCGTCCCAGCCCAGCCGTGGCTGGCAGAGTCGGCGAATGGCCGGGAAATACTCCGCGCCGCCATGGGGCAGCAACAGGCCCAGACGGGTCCGGCGCAGCAGCAGGTCATCCAGGTGCAGGATCATTTCCGCGTCGCAGGCGAAGGCCAGTTCGGCCCACAAAGTGTCGGTGGCGCCGACCGTTTCATGGCCCGGCTTGGCCATGATGTCCGCCCCTTTGCCGCCACCGCCGAACGTCTGGCGGCCTAGGGCAAGTCGCCGCTTTACGCCGCCATCGGCGGCAAGCTGGCGGCGATCATCGCCGTGGCCGACCCGATCAAGGCGACGACGCCCGACGCGCTGGCCTCAGAGGGCGCCGAGCGCGCCCTCGGCACCAACTACCACCTGCCGGCGCGCCTGGCCGCCGGCCGGCTGGACGAGGCGGTGCAGATGTTCGACCGTGCCATCGCCCGCTCGCAGCGGCCCGCCAATCGGTTGTTCTTCCAGGGCAACCGGCTGTCGGTGCCGGTGCGGCGCAGCCCCGATGTGCTGCTGCGCGAGGCGCAGAACATCCGCTCGATTGCCACCGCTCCCTGGCTGTTTGCCCCTGGTGCCGCCGTGGTGCTGGCGGTGGGCGGCTACAACGCGCGCGCCATCGCCATCCAGGAGCAGCGCAACAAGGTCATCAAGGATGCCATCGTAGTGCTGGACAAGAAAATCGCCGAGATCACCACGCTGAAGCAGGAGATCGAAGCGCTGAAGGCCAATCCGGTCACCATCACCGACGATGCGGCGCTGGCCGCCGACATGGCCCAGCAGCTGGATGCGCTGAATCAGGACCGCAAGGCCATCGAGCAGGGCATGCAGCGCGAAGCGCTGGCTCAGCTCAAGGACCTGCCGCTGGACAGCCTGCCGTTCGGCCTGTGCCTGTTCGAGCCGGACTGGCACCAGGGCGTGATCGGCATCGTCGCCTCGCGCCTGAAGGAACGTTACCACCGCCCGGCGATTGCCTTTGCCGATGCCGGCGACGGCCTGCTCAAGGGCTCGGCGCGGTCGGTGCCGGGCCTGCATATCCGCGATGCGCTGGACGCCGTGGCAGCCAAACATCCGGGTTTGATCAGCAAGTTCGGCGGTCACGCCATGGCCGCCGGCCTGTCGCTGCCGCAGGAAAATTACGGCGCTTTTGCTGCAGCCTTTGATGCCGAGGTGCGCCGTCAGTTGCACGCCGATGACCTGACCGGCCGTTTGCTCTCAGACGGTCAGCTCAGTGTCACCGAGTTCAACCTGGAGCTGGCCAAGGCCCTGCGCCATGCCGGGCCCTGGGGGCAACATTTCCCCGAGCCGCTGTTTCATGGCGTATTCCAGATCGTTCAGCAGCGTCTGGTCGGCGAGAAGCATCTCAAGCTGGTGCTGAAGACCGAGTGCGGTGGCCAGACCCTGGACGGTATTGCCTTCAACATCGACCGCGAGCTGTGGCCCAACCCGACCGTGCGCTGGGTGGAAGTGGCTTACAAGCTGGATGTGAACGAGTTTCGTGGCAACGAGACGGTGCAGTTGATGATTGCCCACCTGGCACCGCGCTAAGTCGTCCTAGCGCAGCATCAGCATCGCGGCTTTCTGCATAAACATGGCGCTGTCGGCTTTCGACATCAGTTCGTCCAGCTCCTCGCCATCCTGCGGGTAGAGGGCGATGCCCAGGCTGGCGCTGACTTTTAGGTGGGCGTCACCCCAGCGCAGCGGCAGGGCGATGGCGCGGCAGATCTGACTGGTTAGGCGCTGAATATCGGTATCGCTTTGCACCCCGTCGAGCAGGATCACAAATTCGTCGCCGCCCATCCGTGCGGCCATATCGGCCTCGCGGATGTGGGCGCTGATGGCTTGAGCTGCGTGGATCAGGATGGCATCGCCGGCCTGGTGGCCATACGCATCATTGATCTGCTTGAACTGATTGAGGTCGATGTAGCACAGCGCCAGGCATTCGCCGCTGCGCTTGGCGCTCAGCAGTTTCTGCTTGGCGTAGGGGATAAAGCTGTTGCGGTTGGGTAGCCCGGTCAGGCTGTCGTTGAAGGCCAGGTTGCGCACTTCTTCTTCGGCCACTTGGCGGCGTTGAATCTCGCGCCGTAGGCGGCGCTGGCTGGCCAGCAGAATCAGGGTGATCAGCAAGGCCAGGCCGGCGCCAATGCTGATCAGGGCGATGATCTTTTGCAGCCGCTCGACCTTTGATGGCGGATTGGGGTCGTAGATAAAACCGGCCAGTGCGCGGGTGTCCTTGACCATGCCCAGTTCGTGAAAGGCTTCAGCCATGCGTTGCCAGCGACCAGGGTTCATATGGCCGATTTCGATGAGGTCAGGAAGGATCAGGGCGCGCATGGCCTTGGCCTCAAACTGCAGATGGGCGCGCGGCTTTTTTACCTGATATTGCTTAAGCAGCAGGTCAATGATGTGTTCGGGGTTGTCCATCGCGTAGCGCCAGCCGCGCAGAGTGGCACGGCGGAAGGCTTCGACGCGTTCGGGATGCTTGCGCTGCTCCGCCTCGCTGGTGAACAAAATATCGCTGTAGAAGTCGATGCCGTAGGTGTTGGGCGAAATGATTCGGTAGTCGATTCCGCGTTGCTGCAGATAGAAGGGTTCGTTGGTCAGGTAAGAGTTGAACGCGGCCACCTTGCCAGAGACCAGATCCTCGATGTCGTAGCTGCTCGGTTGCAGCTTGATCAGTGCTGGGTCGATGCCCTCGCGGCGGAACATGGCCTGGAAGTCGGCATCAGTTTGCGAGTTCATCAGCATCACGTTTTTGCCGATCAGGTCATGGGCGGTTTCGATGCCAGCATCGGTGCGGGCCAGCAGTACCGAGGGTGAGTGCTGGAAGATCACCGCCAGGGCTACCAGCGGCTTGCCCTTGAGTCGCTCGTACAGAAGCTCGCTGTTGGACTCGGCGTACTGGGCGCGCCCGGCCAACACTTCATCTACCGGAGTCTTGCCCGGCGCACCTTCGTGCAGGCGCACATCGAGGCCTTCCTCGCGGTAATAACCCTGGGCAATGGCGGCGTAGTAGCCGGCAAACTGGAACTGGTGCTTCCAGCGCAGCTGGAAGTCGATGACCTCAAGCGGGCGTTGCACCGCAACCGTCAGACCGGGCAACAGCAGGGCAAGCAGGCACAGCCCGCGAATGAGGGCTGTTCCTGCGGAGTGTCGCGTGGCCTGGCGCGTGCAGAAACCGGTCATGGGCATCATCCGTGAAGGTCAGGCGTCGCCAGTGTGGCGGCTACCGTACATAAACCTTGTCTCGATCATGCCTGCCGTCCTGCTTGGGCGCAATTGCCCGCGGGGCGCCTGCCGACGGAGTGACTCGTTACTACTGCTGGCGCCAAATGGGGGGGTTACCAGCCCAACTGCTTGTTGAAGCCGAGAGCATCGTAGTAGTCGCCCTGGTAGGCGATCTTGCCGTCCTTGATGCGCACGAAGCTGACCCCGGAGAAGGTCACTGATTTGTTGGTGGCCGGGGTTTCAGGACCCCAGGCGCCGGTGTTGGTGCCGCTGAAAACCCATTCGAAAGCGATGCCATCTTTACTGACGATTGGCGTGCCGGTCATTTTCCAACTCAGGTCTGGCACGGCGGTGACGAACACTTTGATCACGTTGTCGCGGGCGGCTTCGCGGCCTTTTTGCGGGGTGCCGACGGTGATGTCGAGGTATTCGGCATCGGCGGCCAGGAAGGTGCCGGCCTTCTCGACGTCATGGGCGTTCCAGGCGGCCATATAGCCGTCGACGATGGCCTTGGCGTCATCAGCGGCCTGGGCCAAACCGGCGGCGGCAAACAGCACGAAGAAACTGACGCTACGGAGTGCATTGTTCATTGTTGTTGCTCCTGACGTGGTGTGTTGGTCGTGGGAGACGGACCGTTGGCTGCCTATGCCAGAACGCATCGCGGCCAAGGCCGCTCCCACAGGTTGGGTTAGTGCTTGAACATCACATGGCGCACGGCGGTGTAGTCTTCCAGGCCATACATGGACATGTCCTTGCCGTAGCCAGACAGCTTCACGCCGCCATGGGGCATTTCGCTGACCAGCATGAAGTGGGTGTTGACCCAGGTGCAGCCGTATTGCAGGCGCGCGGCCAGGCGATGGGCGCGACCCACGTCGGCGGTCCACACCGAGGAGGCCAGGCCGTAGTCGGAGTCGTTGGCGTAGCTCAGGGCTTGGGCTTCGTCATCGAACTGGGTGACCGAAACCACTGGGCCGAACACTTCGCGCTGGACGATCTCGTCGCCTTGCAGGGCGCCTGCCAGAACAGTCGGCTCGAAGAAGAAGCCTGGCCCGGCCACGGCATTGCCACCTGTGATCACGCTGATATGCGGCAGCGCCTTGGCCCGGTCGACCATGCCCACGACTTTCTGGCGGTGCTGTTCGGTGATCAGTGGGCCGAGCTCGGTGCTGGGGTCATCCTGAAGGCCATATTTGATGCTGCTCACCGCCTCGCCGAGCTTGGCCACGAACTTGGCGTAGATGCCTTTTTGCGCATAGATGCGGCAGGCGGCAGTGCAGTCTTGCCCGGCGTTGTAGAAGCCGAAGGTGCGGATGCCTTCCACGGCGGCGTCGAGGTCGGCGTCGTCGAAGATGATCACCGGCGCTTTGCCGCCCAGTTCCATGTGCATGCGCTTCACGGTGTCGGCGGTGCTGCTGATGATGTTGCTGCCGGTTGGGATCGAGCCGGTCAGCGACACCATGCGTACTTTCTTGTGGGTCACCAACGGCTGGCCGACGCTCGGGCCGCGGCCGAAGACCACGTTGATCACACCGGCCGGGAAGATTTCGGCGGCCAGTTCGGCCAGCTTCAATGCGGTCAGCGGGGTTTGTTCGGACGGCTTGAGTACCACGCAGTTGCCGGCGGCCAGCGCCGGGGCGAGCTTCCAGGCAGCCATCATCAGTGGGTAGTTCCACGGTGCGATGGACGCCACCACACCCAGCGGATCACGGCGGATCATCGAGGTGTGGCCGGCCAGGTATTCGCCACCGGCCGAGCCACTCATGCAACGGCTGGCACCCGCGAAGAAGCGGAACACGTCGGCTACTGCCGGCAGCTCGTCATTCAGGGCGGCGCTGTAGGGCTTGCCGCAGTTGTTCGACTCCAGGCGCGCCAGGCTTTCGGCATTGGCGTCGATGGCGTCGGCCAGGCGCAGCAGCAGCTGGGCGCGGTCTTTCGGTACGGTCTGCGACCAGCTGTCGAAGGCCGCGTCGGCGGCTTGCACGGCGGCGTCGACTTGGGCCGGGCTGGCTTCATGGATGTCCACCAGGGTGGTGCCGAGGGACGGGTTGAGCACGGCCTGGGCGGCGCCTTCGCCAGCGATCAGCTGGCCATTGATCAGCAGTTTGGTTTGCATCGCTTTTCCCTTGTGTACAGGTTGAATGGGGTAGATGGAACGTAGGAGCGGCTTGCTTCAAGCGCATCGCGGCTGAAGCCGCTCCTATCACAGGACATTTATTTCCCGCCGCTGCCGGCCACGCCTTCGCCGCCTTTGGTCAGGTAGTAGGCGCCAAGGATCGGCAGCATGGTCACCAGCATCACCAGCATGGCCACCACGTTGGTCACGGGTACGTCGCGGGGTCGGCCGAGCTGGTTGAGCAGCCAGATCGGTAGGGTGCGTTCGTGACCGGCGGTGAAGGTGGTGACGATGATCTCGTCGAACGACAGGGCAAACGCCAGCATGCCGCCGGCCAGCAGAGCCGAGCCGAGGTTGGGCAGGATGATGTAGCGGAAGGTCTGCCAGCCGTCTGCGCCGAGGTCCATGCTGGCTTCGATCAGGCTGTGGCTGGTGCGGCGAAAGCGGGCGATGACGTTGTTGTAGACGATCACCACGCAGAAAGTCGCGTGACCAATGATGATGGTCAGCATGCCCGGCTCAATCCCTAAACTCTTGAACGCCGACAGCAGCGCCAAGCCGGTGATGATGCCGGGCAGGGCGATGGGCAGGATCAGCAGCAAGGAGATGCCTTCCTTGCCGAAGAAGTCGCGGCGGTACAACGCGGCGGCGGCCAGGGTGCCGAGGACCATGGCGATCAGGGTGGCAACACAGGCGATCTGCAGCGACAGCTTGATCGACTCCAGCACGTCTTCACGGGCAAAGGCGACGCTGAACCAGTCCAGGGTGAAACCCTGCGGCGGGAAGCTGAAGGCAGCGTCTTCGGTGTTGAAGGCGTACAGGCAGATGATGACGATGGGGAAGTGCAAAAACACCAGACCGCCCCAGGCCGCGAGTTTCAGGCCCCAGGATGCTTGATCCCCTTGTTTGGCTGAATTAGAGCGCATCGAAGGCCCCCAGACGTTTGACGATGGCGAGGTAAATAGTGATCAACACAATGGGTACCAGGGTGAAGGCCGCCGCCATCGGCATGTTGCCGATCGCGCCTTGCTGGGCGTAGACCATGCTGCCGATGAAGTAGCCGGGCGGACCGATCAGCTGCGGCACGATAAAGTCGCCTAGGGTCAGGCTGAAGGTGAAGATCGAACCGGCGGCAATCCCCGGTACACACAGCGGCAGAATCACCTGCATAAAGGTCTGCCGTGGCTTGGCGCCAAGGTCGGCGGAGGCTTGCAACAACGAAGGCGGCAGGCGTTCGATCGAGGCCTGGATCGGCAGGATCATGAATGGCAGCCAGATATAGACGAACACCATCCAGCGGCCCAGGTGCGAGGTCGACAGGGTGCTGCCACCGACGCCGGGCATGCCGAGGATGAACTGCAGCAGCGGGGTCAGCCCCAGCTGCTCGACAAACCACTGGGCGACGCCGCCTTTGGCCAGCAGCAGGGTCCAGGCGTAGGCCTTGACGATATAGCTGGCCCACATCGGCATCATCACGGCGATATAGAAGAACGCCTTGGTTTTACCGCTGGTGTAGCGCGCCATGTAATAGGCAATCGGGAAGGCCAACAGCGCGCTGCCGAGGGTCACGGCGATGGCCATGTACAGGGTGCGCAGGATGATGTCGTAGTTGGCCGGCTGAAACAGGGCGGCAAAGTTGCCCAGGGTCAGGTCCGGCGTCACCGCCATGGTGAAGTCGTCGAAGGTGTAGAAGCCCTGCCACATCAGGCTGAGCAGGGAGCCCAGGTAGATGGCGCCGAACCACAGCAAGGGTGGCAGCAACAGCAAGGCCAGGTACAGGTTGGGGCGCCGGTACAGCAGGCTGGAGAAACGTCGCAGGGCACCGTTGGGTGCCATCGACGCATAGGCAGGCTGGTTCATCTCAAACCCCCTCGCGCAACTGCACCATGGCATCGCGCGGCCAACGTGCGGTTAGACGCTGGCCAGGCTGATACGCCGGGGTGCTGTCCAGCCATTGGCTGTTGGCCTGGCTGATGCTGAGGGTCTGGCCGTTATCCAGTTGCAACTCGAAGCGGGTGGTGCTGCCTTGGTACTGCACGTCATACAGCAGACCGCTGGTCTCTACTTCATGGCTGGCGATGGCGCTGTCGGCCGCGACCAAGTGGATGTGTTCCGGGCGAATCGAGAAGGGCTGGCTGCTGTTGCTCAGCTTGGCCGCCAACTCGCCGCGCAGGACGTTGGAGGTGCCGACAAATTCGGCGACAAACGCGGTGGCCGGGCGCATGTACAGGTTGCGCGGGGTGTCGACCTGCTCGATGCGACCTTTGTTGAACACCGCCACACGATCGGACATCGACAGGGCTTCGGTCTGGTCGTGGGTGACGAAGATGAAGGTGATGCCGAGCTGACGCTGGAGTTTTTTCAGCTCGCTCTGCATCTGTTCGCGCAGCTTTAAATCCAGCGCGCCGAGAGGTTCATCAAGCAGCAGCACCCGTGGCCGATTGACCAAGGCGCGGGCCAGGGCCACACGCTGGCGCTGACCACCGGACATAGCAGCGGGTTTGCGATCGCCGTAGTCAGCCAGGGCGACCATGGCCAGGGCTTCATCGGCCCGCGCCATGCGCTCGGACTTGCCCACACCCTTCACCTTGAGGCCGTAAGCGACGTTGTTGCGCACGTCCATATGGGGGAACAGGGCGTAGTCCTGAAACACCGTATTGACGTCACGCTGATAGGGCGCGAGGCCTACAGCCTCTTCGCCATGAATGCGGATCGAGCCTGCGCTCGGTTGCTCAAAGCCAGCGATCAGGCGCAGACAGGTGGTCTTGCCGGAACCGGACGGGCCGAGCATGGAGAAAAATTCGCCATCCTGGATATCGATGGACACCCGGTCGACGGCTTTGACCTCGCCAAATACGCGGGATACATCGGTAAATTGCACTGCAAGGGTCATCTTCAAACTCCAGGATATAAGTCATCCACCCGCGACTCGCCCAAGTTGGGTGGGCCGACACAAAACGGGTGAGTTGCAGGTGGATGTGCAACGGTTAAATCTGTCGCCGGGGCGTGCCGGCTTGGTGCGTAGCATTGGTAGGAGCGGCTTCAGCCGCGAAATTGGCATTTCGCGATTGATCGCGGCTAAGGCCGCTCCTACGAGACGCGATGTCTACGAAACTTGCGGTTTTAGCGGCCGCCCATGATCGCGATGTAGTCCTGGGTCCAGCGGCTGTAGGGCACGTACTTGCCACCCTCGGCCTGTGGGGTTTTCCAGAAGGCGATCTTGTCGAAGTTGTCGAAGCCGTTGGTGCTGCAGCCTTCGTCGCCCAGCAGGGCGCCGCCTTTGCAGGCTGCCGGTACGGCTGGGACGGAGCCGAACCAGGCCGCTACGTCACCCTGGACCTTGGGCTGCAGCGACCAATCCATCCACTGATAGGCGCAGGTGGGGTGTTTGGCGTCGGAGTGCAGCATGGTGGTGTCGGCCCAGCCGGTGGCGCCTTCGGCCGGTACGGTGGAGGCGATCGGTTGTTTCTCGCCCTGCAGGGTGTTGACCTGGTATTTCCACGAGCCGGATGCGACCACGCCTTCGTTCTTGAAGTCGCTCATCTGCACCGTGGCGTCATGCCAGTAGCGGTGGGTCAGGGTGTGCTGCTTGCGCAGCAGGTCGAGGGTGGCGGCGTACTGGGTTTCCGTCAGCTGGTAGGGGTCCTGGATGCCCAGGGCCGGCTGGGTAGCCTTCAGGTACAGGGCGGCATCGGCGATGTAGATCGGGCCGTCATAGGCCTGCACACGGCCCTTGTTGGACTTACCGTCCGCCAGGGTTTGCTCCTCAAATACCACCGACCAACTGGTCGGTGCCGTCTTGAACAGGTTGGTGTTGTACATCAGCACGTTCGGGCCCCACTGGTAGGGCGTGCCGAAGTGCTGGTTGTTGACCACGTGCCAGGCGCCGTTCTGGAGGCGCTCGTCGACGTTCTTCCAGTTCGGGATCAGGTCGAGGTTGATCGGTTGCACGCGCTTGCCGGCAATCAGGCGCAGCGAGGCGTCGCCGGAGGCGGTCACCAGGTCGTAGCCGCCCTTGGCCATCAGGCTGACCATCTCGTCGGAGGTGGCAGCGCTTTTGACGTTGACCTTACAGCCGGTTTGCTTCTCGAAACCGGTGACCCAATCATAGGCCTTGTCACTTTCGCCGCGTTCGATGTAGCCCGGCCAGGCAATGATGTCGAGTTGACCTTCGCCGGCGCCAAGCGCTTTGAGCGGTTCGCCCGCCTGGACGCCGGCACTGGCCAGCAGGGCGGTGGTGAGTGCGCTCAGCAGCGCGGTTTTATGCACGATCATCGGTATTCCCTCTTCTTTATTTGTGGTCGGGGCAGTTGAACGGCGTGTTACGGGGTGTTTGGCCCGTCAGCGGGCTTTTTTCTTAGAATTGCGCAGCGCCGTGGCGCGCCATGATGTGGCGCACCACGCTGTAATCCTGCAATGAGTCGCTGGACAGGTCCTTGCCGTAGCCCGAGCGCTTCAGGCCACCATGGGGCATTTCGCTGACCAGCATGAAATGGCTGTTGATCCAGGTGCAGCCGTATTGCAGGCGGGCCGCCACCTGCATGGCTTTGTCCAGATTTTGCGTCCACACCGAGGAGGCCAGGCCGTACTCGGAGTCGTTGGCCCAATCGACGGCCTGAGCCAGTTCGTCGAAGCGGGTCACGGTGACCACCGGGCCGAACACTTCACGCTGGACGATCTCGTCGCTTTGTTTGCAGCCGGCCAGCAGGGTCGGTTGATAGAAGAAGCCAGGGCCTGGATGGGCGGCGGCACCGGTGACCCGTTCGATATGGGGCTGGCCGAGGGCGCGCTCGACAAAGCTGGCCACCCGGTCACGCTGGCGGGCGCTGATCAGCGGGCCGAGTTCGTTGTCGGCGTCCTTTTTGCGGGCAAAGCGCAGGCTGGCCACCGCATCGCCCAGCTCGCTGACCAGTCGATCATGGATGCCGGCCTGGGCGTAGATGCGGCAAGCGGCGGTGCAGTCTTGCCCGGCGTTGTAATAGCCGTAGCTGCGCACGCCCTGGACCACGGCGTCGAGGTCGGCGTCGTTGCAGACGATCACCGGCGCCTTGCCGCCCAGTTCCAGGTGGGTGCGCTTGAGGGTCTTGGCCGCGGCCTGGAGGATTTTCTGCCCGGTGACGATATCGCCGGTCAGCGACACCATGCGCACCTTGGGGTGACTGACCAGATGGCTGCCGACGCCTTCGCCGCCGCCACAGAGAATGTTGATCACGCCGCGCGGGAGGATTTCATTCAGCGCCGGAGCCAGGGCCAGGATCGACAGCGGCGTGTGCTCCGAGGGTTTGAATACCAGGGTATTGCCGGCGGCCAGGGCTGGAGCGATCTTCCAGGCGGCCATCATCAGCGGGTAGTTCCACGGCGCGATGGAGGCAATCACTCCCAGTGGGTCGCGGCGCACCATGCTGGTGTAGCCGGGCAGGTATTCACCGGCCAGTTGGCCTTGCTGACAGCGCACGGCGCCGGCAAAGAAACGGAATACGTCGACGCACGCCACCAGGTCATCCTGACGGGACAGGTGCAGGGGCTTGCCACAGTTAAGGGCTTCCAGGCGCGCCAGGGGTTCGGCGCGCTGCTCGATGGCGTCGGCAATTGCCAGCAAGACTGCGGCGCGTTGGGCTGGGGTGGTGCGTGACCAGTCAGTGAAGGCGCGGTGGGCTGCCAGGATCGCAGCTTCGACCTGCTCGGCCGAGGCTTCGCGGATCTGGGTGAGGGTTTCGCCAGTGGCCGGATTGATGATCGCTTCGGCGGCGCCTTCGCCTGCCAGCAGTTGGCCATCAATCAGCAGTTCGCTGTAAAAGGGTGTCGCGCTGGCTTCAACCATCTGTAGCACTCTTGCGTCAGCATTGGGCGGCCCGGGGTTGACCGCGGTCGCGACCTTCCCCGCGCTTGGGGTGGTCTGAGACTAGAGTGCAGGCTTGCCCCCTACAAATGCTAAATACTGAAAGCAGCGTTCGATTAAATAGATAGCCTGCGGCCGCCTTGTTGCTCGCGGGCCACGGTCAGGAACGGTGCCACCAGTGCCGGGCGGGCAGCGCCGCGGCGCCAGGCCAGGCCGACATCAAGGGTCTGGGTTAGGTCGACCAGGGCGCGAGCCTCGATGATGTCGCCCTCCAGGGACCAGGGTCGATAAGTCATGTCGGCCTGGATCGACAGGCCCAGGCCGGCCGCCACCAGGCTACGCACTGCCTCGGTGGAGCCGGTGCGCAGGGTGATGTGCGGTTGCAGACCGGCCTGGGCCCAGAAGCGCTGGGCGTTAAGGCCCATTTCATCGACGTTGAGCTGGATTAGCGGCTGGCTGGCCACGTCTGCCAGGCTGATGCTGTCCAGTTCCAGTAGCGGGTGTTGGGCCGGCAGCCAGAGGCGGTGCGGCGAGTGGGTGAGGACTTCGGTCTGCAGGGCGTGGCGGTCTTCCAGGTTGGAGAGGATCAGTACGCCGACATCGATTTCGCCGCTGATCAGCAGGTGCTCGATATACGGCCGTTCGTCCTCGATTACTCGGGTCTGCACGTTCGGGTAAGCGCGCTGGAAACGGGTGATCAGGTCGGCCAGGTAGTAGCCCGCCACCAGGCTGGTTACGCCGATGGTCAACTGGCCGGCCACCTGGTCGGTGCTCTGTTGCAGGCTGCGTTTGGCATTGTCGACCGAGGCCAGGATCAGGTGGGCCTGGCGCAGGAACTGGTGGCCCTGGTGGGTCAGGCTCATGCCTTTGGCGTGGCGGTTGAACAGGCTGACGCCGATCTCTTCTTCCAGTTGCTGGATGGCCAGGGTCAGGGTCGACTGGGAGATGAACACGGCCTGGGCGGCGGCAGAAATCGAGCCGGTTTCGGCGACCGCAATAAAGTGGCGGATCTGGCGCAGGGTCATCATGGGGGAACACTCGGCGGGTGAGCGGGTCGCGCGGCGCGCGACTTTTATCGATAGGCCGGAGTGTATATCGTATTTTTCGAAAGCAGGATGGCCCGTTTGCGGGCGTTACAGCAGGGGGGGTGGGTTGCTGGCGCTGTTTAGGCGGGCGCTCAGCTCATCCCAGCGTGCCAGCAAGGTGGTGGGGTGGCGCAGTTTCTGGTTCGGGGCTTTGGCCAGGTAAATGCCCTGACCGTTGAATGAGTACACCGGCAGCAGGTCGCTGCGGGCGGCGGCAGGCAGCACCTGGCTGTTGAGGTTGTCGAGAATCAGCGGCTGGGCATTGGGGCTGGGGTAATAGGCCAGCACCATGTGTGCGCTGTTGCGGCCCAGGGCCTTGACGTAGGTGAGGCGCAGGCGCTCGACGGCAACGCCCAGCTTGAGCAGGCCAAAGTATTTGGCGATGGCAAAGTCCTCGCAATCACCCTGGCCCAGCGTCAGGGTCTCTTCTGGGGTGGCCCAGTAGTCGTTCTGGCCCCAGGCTTGCTGGTCGCTGACGTAGGCCACGGACAGATTGACCAGGCGATTGACGGCTTCCAGTTTGCCGGGCTCATCTAAATGAATGCTGTTTTTCAGCAGTTGTTGCCAGTTGCTCAGGCGTATCTGACCGGCGCTGGCGGCCAGGCCCGATGGTTCGGCCAGTGCCGAGTTGGCGGTGGCAAACAGGCAGAGCAAGGCGCTCTGGAGTAGACGGTGCACCCACGTACTCTTGGGTGAAGATGAATGGCCCATTAACTGCTCCGACCGTTTCAATTTTTTGGCGTTGTCATAACGGCGGGTTTGCACTAGCAATTAGTGCACCCTATTTATTAGATATTTGAAAAATATAGAGTTTTTTAGATGTGCTGGGGGCGTTAGTGCATTTCTAGGTGCTTAGTTGTTGTTTTTATGGCGCCACACTAACGGCGGCGGCGCGCCAGGGTGGAGAACTGGTCGTGGTATTTGTCGGCCATTCGTCGCTCAGTGTCGGCGCTCAGGCACTGCGGGCTCTGGCCTGGCGGCTGTTTGCGGGCTGGCGTAGGGGTGCGTCGACCGTGCCAGCGGGCGGTGACTGGGGTATACTCGCCGGCTTTTCCAAAGTTCCGTTTGCGAGTGCCCTGCGTCATGGAAATCAACCCGATCCTCAACAGCATCAAGGACCTATCCGAACGCTCCCAGACTATTCGGGGGTATCTTTGACTACGATCACAAGCATGATCGGCTGATCGAAGTTAACCGCGAGCTGGAAGACCCAAACGTTTGGAACAATCCCGAGTACGCCCAGAATCTGGGCCGCGAGCGCGCCCAGTTGGCGCAGATCGTCGATACCCTGGATGAAATGAGCAGCGGCCTGGGCGATGCCCGTGACCTGCTGGAAATGGCAGCTGAAGAAGAAGACCAGGCCGCCGTCGACGATGTGGCTGCTGAGGTTGAGCGCCTGCGTACGGCGCTGGAAGCCCTGGAGTTCCGCCGCATGTTCAGCGGCGAGATGGATATGAACAACGCCTACCTGGATATCCAGGCCGGTTCCGGCGGCACCGAGGCCCAGGACTGGGCCAACATGCTGTTGCGCATGTACCTGCGCTGGGCCGACAAGCGAGGCTTTGAGGCCACCATCATGGAACTGTCCGCCGGCGAAGTGGCCGGGATCAAAGGTGCCACTGTGCACATCAAGGGCGAATATGCCTTTGGTTGGCTGCGCACCGAGATCGGCGTGCACCGCCTGGTGCGCAAAAGCCCGTTTGACTCCGGCAACCGTCGCCACACCTCGTTCACTGCGGTGTTCGTCTCGCCGGAAATCGATGACAACATCGAAATCGAGATCAATCCGTCGGACCTGCGCATCGACACCTACCGCTCCTCGGGCGCCGGTGGTCAGCACGTAAACACCACCGACTCGGCCGTACGTATCACCCACGTACCGACCAACACCGTGGTCAGCTGCCAGAACGAACGTTCCCAGCACGCCAACAAGGACACCGCCATGAAAATGCTGCGGGCCAAGTTGTACGAGCAGGAAATGCAGAAGCGCAACGCGGCGTCCCAGGCGCTGGAAGACACCAAGTCGGATATCGGCTGGGGTCACCAGATCCGTTCGTACGTGCTCGATGCGTCGCGGATCAAGGATCTGCGCACCAACATCGAACGCAGCGACTGCGACAAGGTGCTGGATGGCGATATCGACGAGTACCTGGTAGCCAGCCTCAAGCAAGGCTTGTAAGCGACCAGTGCGCCTGACCGAATTATTTTTGGGAACCCTACGACCATGAGCGAACAACCGCTAAACGAGCACGCCATCCACGAGGAAGAGAACAAGCTGATTGCCCAGCGCAAGGAAAAGCTTGCTGCCGCGCGTGAGCAGGGCAATGCCTTCCCTAACGATTTCCGTCGCGACAGTTACTGTGAAGATCTGCAGAAGCAGTATGCCGACAAGACCAAGGAAGAGCTGGCCGAAGCCGCCATCCCGGTCAAGGTCGCCGGGCGTATCATGCTCAACCGTGGCTCGTTCATGGTGATTCAGGACATGACCGGGCGTATTCAGGTTTACGTCAACCGCAAGACCCTGCCGGCCGAGACTCTGGAAGCCGTCAAGCACTGGGACCTGGGTGACATCATCGCTGCCGAAGGCACCCTGGCCCGCTCCGGCAAGGGCGACCTGTACGTGGAAATGACCAACGTACGCCTGCTGACTAAGTCACTGCGTCCGCTGCCGGACAAGCACCACGGCCTGACCGATACCGAACAGCGTTATCGCCAGCGCTATGTCGACCTGATCGTCAACGAAGAGGTGCGTCATACCTTCCGTGTGCGCTCCCAGGTGATCGCCCATATTCGCCAGTTCCTGATGCAGCGCGACTTCCTCGAAGTGGAAACGCCGATGCTGCAGACCATTCCGGGTGGTGCTGCGGCCAAGCCGTTTGAAACCCACCACAACGCGCTGGACATGGGCATGTACCTGCGTATCGCTCCGGAGCTGTACCTCAAGCGCCTGGTTGTGGGTGGCTTCGAGCGCGTGTTTGAGATCAACCGCAACTTCCGTAACGAAGGCGTCTCGACCCGGCACAACCCCGAGTTCACCATGTTGGAGTTCTATCAGGCCTACGCCGATTACGAAGACAACATGGACCTCACCGAAGAGCTGTTCCGCGAGCTGGCACAGTTGGTGCTCGGCACCACCGACGTGCCGTATGGCGACAAGGTGTTCCACTTTGGTGAACCGTTCGTGCGCCTGTCGGTGTTCGACTCGATCCTCAAGTACAACCCCGAGCTGACCGCCGCCGACCTGACCGACATCGACAAGGCCCGCGCCATCGCCAAGAAAGCCGGCGCCAAGGTGTTGGGTTTCGAAGGTTTGGGCAAACTGCAGGTGATGATTTTCGAAGAGCTGGTCGAGCACAAGCTGGAGCAGCCGCACTTCATTACCCAGTACCCGTTCGAAGTGTCGCCGCTGGCCCGTCGCAATGACGATGATCCGAGCGTGACCGACCGTTTCGAGCTGTTTATCGGCGGCCGTGAAATCGCCAACGCCTACTCCGAGTTGAACGACGCGGAAGACCAGGCTGAGCGTTTCCACGCCCAGGTGGCCGACAAGGATGCCGGTGACGATGAAGCCATGCACTTCGACGCCGACTTTGTTCGCGCTCTGGAGTACGGCATGCCGCCAACCGCTGGTGAAGGCATCGGTATCGATCGCCTGGTGATGTTGCTCACCAACTCGCCGTCGATCCGCGATGTGATCCTCTTCCCGCATATGCGCCCACAGGCCTGAATGCAGTGCTAGGAGCCGCCTTCGGGCGGCTTTTTGCTGTCTGCGTTACAGTTAATCGTGCAACAAGGAATGCAGCGCTTTCATGGACGATTTGATGCAAAAGGAATATGTGCTTTGAACCAGAAGATCTCCCGGCCCAGTGCCGCGCAAGTGGCCACCGCAGTGGCCGAAAGTGTCCAATATCAGGGCCGTAAGGCCAGTCGCCAGGGCAGCGAGCAGCGCCGTCAGGCGATTCTCGATGCGGCGCTGCGCATCATCGTGCGCGACGGCGTGCGTGCCGTGCGCCACCGCGCCGTGGCCGCCGAGGCCGAAGTGCCATTGTCGGCGACCACCTACTATTTCAAAGACATCAACGACCTGATCACCGACACCTTTGCCCTGTTTGTCGAGCGCAGCGCCGAGGCCATGTCGGCGTTCTGGGCCGGTGCCGATGAGCAATTGCAGCTGCTCGCCGCGGGCCTCAAGCAAGACGCCGAAACGCGTATGCGATTGCTCGAGCAGGTGGTCGAGTTGGCCATTGTGTATGTACGGGCTCAGCTCACGGAAAACCGTGAGCGGCTGCTGGCAGAGCAGGCGTTTCGCCTGGAAGCGCTGCTCAATCCGGGTTTGCTCGAGTTGGCGGCGGCGCATCGCAAGATTCTCGCGCAGGGCGTCGACAAGTTCTTCAGAGTGCTGGGTTCGCCGCAGCCGGAAGAGGATGCCCAGGTGTTGACGGGCATGATTCTGCAGATGGAGTATCAAGGTCTGTTGGATGGTGTGGATAATCTCGATCTGGAAGAAATGCGCAGCATCCTGCGGCGTTACTTGCGCTTGGTCATGGGGCTTTAACACGGCTGCGCTGTAATTCGCGTTTTGCGCGCAATAGCGCCATACAAGGAGAGCGAAATGAAAGCCTGGCGTGTAGCGATGGTGGTGGTGGCCTGTTTGGTCCTGAACGGTTGTCTGGTGGTGTTCAAGGAACCGATTCCGTCGGCGGAGGCCGCCCCCACCCAACTGCTGGGCAGCTGGATGCGCCAGAACGAATGGGGCGAGCAGTTGCTGCTGGACATCAGTCGCAGCGCCGACAACCGTTATAACGCCCAGATCCGTGTGCTCGGCCAGGCGGATGGGGTTGAGAACTACCCGTTTACCGTGGCCCGCAAAGGCCAGCGCTGGTATGCCTCCATCGGCCTGCCCAAACGCTTCGGTGAGCACTATGCGATCGCCGGTTTCGAGCTGAACAAGCGCAACGAACTGGTGCTCTACAACCTCGACGCTGAGACGTTCCTGCACCAATTGCAGGCAGGCACCTTGCAAGGCGAAGTGGTGCAGACTCAAGGCAGCGACAGCGCCCTGATCAGCAGCCCGCTGAGCCAGGTCTTTGCCTACCTGAACGATCCGGCCAATGCCGACGTATTTACCGAGAGCGCCCGTTACCAGCGCGTAGAACAGTGAGACACGGATGAGCAAGCGCACGGCAGCCGACGATTACCAGCAGACCATTCGCAGCCTCTCGGACCGCATTGTCGAGGCGCAGACGCCCATCCGCGTGCTGGATGCGATCAAGTGGGACGACGGCGTGCGCAAGGCTTTCCTCAAGGACAAGGGCAAGCATCTGCCGCAGGTTGATCGCGCCTATTACGAGGGCCGGCCGCTGGCTTTTGATGCGGGTGCCAAGAAGCTCGAGTTCCAGAATATTGAGCGCGACATTACCCGCCAGCTTGGCCAGTTCAACCCGGTCGGGCAGATCATGCGGCGCATGTGCAAGGAATACCGCATGGTCATCCGCATGCTCGAAGCGCGTGGCACGGCGGATTTTGGCCTGATCTCCCAGGAGCTTTACGGTGCGGCCTCCGATGCCTTCCATGCCGGCGATCCGACCCTGGCGGACCTGGGCATGATGCTTTCCGACTACCTCAACAACATTGCCGGTCGCGGCGATTTGAAGGACGAGGCCAAGACCCTTACTGCCGAAGATGCGGTGGCCATGCTGCAGCAGCGCCTCAGTGGCGTATTTGGCGATGGCGACGATACGGTGCGGGTGTTTGTTTCCGACGGGATTGTCGCCGATGCCGCTGCCGGTGCCGATTACATCAAGATCCGCGCCGATGCCATGTTCAACGAGCGCGATGTGCGCGCCCTGGAAGTGCACGAAGGGCTGGTGCATGTGGGCACCACCCTGAATGGCCTGAACCAGCCGTTCTGCACCTTCCTGGCCAAGGGCCCGCCCTCGTCGACGGTGACCCAGGAAGGCCTGGCAATCCTGATGGAAGTGATCGCCTTTGCTTCCTATCCGACCCGTCTGCGCAAGCTGACCAACCGCACGCGCGCCATCCACATGGCCGAGGAGGGCGCGGACTTCCTGCAGGTGTTCGAGTTCTTCCGCGAGCAGGGTTTCGAGATGGCGGAAAGCTACGGCAACGCCAGTCGGGTTTTCCGTGGATCGACGCCGACCGGTCTGCCATTCACCAAAGACTTGTCCTACCTCAAGGGCTTCATCATGGTTTACAACTACATTCAGTTGGCCGTGCGTAAGGGCAAGCTTGAGCAGATCCCGCTGTTGTTCTGCGGCAAGACCACGCTGGAAGACATGCGTACCTTGCGCCAGTTGGTGGATGAAGGATTGGTGGTGGCACCGAAATATCTGCCGGATCAGTTCCGCGATTTGAATGCGTTGTCGGCGTGGATGTGCTTCTCCAACTTCCTCAATCACTTGAGCCTGGACCGGATCGAGGCGGATTACTCCAACATCCTTTGAACTCGATGATGTTCTTTGTGGGAGCGAGCTTGCTCGCGAAGGCGGTGTGTCAAGCAACGCGTGAGTTGAATGTCAGATAGCATTCGTCGGATC
>OFRI01000145.1_pt1 | contig 18954 bp, 18 predicted proteins | sample 1543031 | NCBI WGS metagenome assembly OFRI01 (sample SAMN07774226, study PRJEB24372) | wastewater metagenome
GAAGGCCAGGGAGGCGATGATGCCCAGGGTCGTCAGGACGGCGATGGCCGAGCAGACGAACAGGGCGCCGTAGATCCAGCCCTCGACCCGATTGCGGGCGCGCGTCTGAGGCTTGATCTGCGTCAGGGCGAACAGGCCGCCCAGGATGGCGGCCAGGATGGCGGCGACACCGCCGCCCCACGACAGAGTGCGTTCAATGCGAACCATGCGGCGCGCCTCGACCGGCAGCTGTTCGGCCAGCGGGCGTTCCCAAATCTGGAGCGCGGCCTCTCCGCGACCCACGCGGTGGGCGTCGGCGAAGAAGGCGTCGCGGCGGAACGGCTCCAGCGCCGCGACCGCATCAGGCGTACCGACAGCGGTCAACTGACGCTGAAGCGGGGCGGCGAAAACCGAGGCCAGGATCAGAACCAGAAGAGCCGGCGCGGCAACCCAGATCAGGGCATAGGCGCCGTGCTGGCCGGGGCGGGAATGGGGCTTAGCGCCGATCGCACGAAGACGCGCCAACGTGCGTCCGCCCAAGAAGGCGGCCGCACTCAAGGCGACGAGGATCAGCAAATAAATCCAGATCATTCAGAAGTCCGAAGCGCCGTGCGCGAATCGACGACGGTCCTGAACATCGGGACCAACGCGGCGCGACTACTGCCTGCGAATGGTCAGCGGATTACGACGGGTCGATGACAGTTGGGTGACAGCGACCGTCCGTCGCGGCCTCAGCGTCGCTCTACCGGCTGGGGAAACCAGGCGGTGAAGGCGGCGCCCATGCCGGGCGCGCTTTCGACCACCAGGCCGCCCTGGTGACGGTTGATGATGTGTTTGACGATGGCCAAGCCCAGCCCCGTCCCCTGCCGCTCGCCGCTCTTTTGACCTTCGACCCGATAGAAGCGCTCGGTCAGGCGGGGCAGGTGTTCGCGCGCCATGCCAGGCCCATGATCGCGCACCGTGACGGCGGCATAGGAGACGCCCGCCGTGCGGTCCGGCGTGACCAGCGGCAGTCGTGTGGCGCCAGGCATGCGCGAGGCCCAGGCCTCGTCGAACGACAGGTCCGAACGCACCGAGATTTCGACCGTGCCGTTTCGTGACGAATATTTGACGGCGTTGTCGAGCAGGTTCTGCACCACCTGCAAGATCTCATCCCGATCGCCGCTGATCGACGCCCTCGCCTCCCCCTGATCCAAGGCGATGGCGATCTCCTTTTCGCGCGTCAGAACGCTGATGGCGTCGACCACGTCGGAGGCGGCGCGGTCCAGATCGACGCGGCCAGAGGGCGGAATATGCTCGTTCAGTTCGATCCGGCTGAGCGACAGCAGATCCGCGACCAGCCGCCCCATCCGGTCCGCCTGGGCCGACATGATGTCCAGGAAGCGGTCCCGCGCGACCACGTCCTCACGGGCATGGCCCTTCAGGGTCTCGATGAAACCGCTGAGCGAGGCCAGGGGCGTGCGCAATTCGTGGCTGGCGTTGGCCAGGAAATCGACGCGCATCATTTCGATACGGCGCGAGTCCGTTTCGTCGCGCAGGATCAGCAGGGCCAGCTCCGACCCGGCCTTGCCTGACTCTTCGAGTGAGAGCGGACGGGTCCAGGCGCGCCAGCGTCGGTCGCGCTGACCGCCCGTCGCATAATCCGTTGTGCGCGCCGTCCCGCCGAACAGGGCCTCGTCCACCGCCTCCAGCACGCCCGGTTCGCGGATCACCTGAACCAGCAAGGCGCCTTGGCGCTGGATGCGAAGAAGTTCGCGCGCAGCCGCGTTCGCCATGACAATGCGTCGCCCAGCGATGTCGTCCGGCTCGCCGCCGCTGACCACCAGCACCGGATCGTCCAGCGCCTCGAACACCCGGTCGAGAAGATCGCCCGTCACCATGTCGATGGCGGGCTCGGTCGCAGCGCCTTGACTGGCCGCCGGCTCGGCCCTGGCCGCCTCGTTCATGTTCAACAGCCAGGCCGAGGCCGCCACGATCACCGCCCCGCCGACCAGCCAGTTCGCGAGTTCGGGATGCAGAACCGCCAGCACCAGCAGGGTCACGATGGCGATGCCGATGCTGGCGCCGACCGTCCACAGCCGCGAGGTGGAGACCGGCGCGACAGGCGATGGCGAGACTTCGTAAGGCATGGGTCCGGGCGACCTCGAACTGAAGAACGATTCCGATCCTTGCACGGATTCTGTGACGGCGTGCCGACAGCCTGAGGCGCCCATAAGCTTCGCCGCACGGTTTCTTTAGGATTGTCGCCTATCGTACACCCAAGGGGAGGCCTCGTGGACCGCATCATCCATTGCATTGCGCACGATCACGACTGGCGGATCACGGTGTTCGCTGCGCTGATCTGCATGGCCGGTCTGGGCGTGTCGACCCATGTCATGCAGAAGATGGGCCGGCGCGACCCCGATCGACGACGCCGCGCAGTCCTGCTGGCCGTCATGATCGGGGCCCTGTCGATCTGGGCGACCCATTTCGTGGCCATGCAGGGGTTCGTGGCCGGCGTGCCGGTGCGTTACAATCCGTTCCTGACGGTCGCCTCCTTGGGGATCGCGCTGGCCATGATCGGCCTGACGATCGGCTCGACGTTGATGGGCAAGGGCCGCATGTGGCGCATGCTCGCCGCGGTGATCGCCGTCGCCGGCGTCGGAGCCATGCATTACCTCGGTATGGCCGCCATCAAGGGGCCGGCGCACATCAGTTGGGATCCCGGCCTTGTCGCCCTGTCCATCATCGCGGCTCTGGCGATCGGCGGTGCGACGGCCTTCTTCTATCGTCGAGGCGGCCTGCTGCGCCTGCTGACGACGACGACGGGACTTTCCGCGACAGTCATCGTTCTTCACTTCATCGGCATGGCGGCCATCACGGTGACGCCGGACCCGACCGTCGCCGCCGACCAGGGGCTGTCCAGCGAGGCGATGCGACTGCTGCTGGCCGCCATTCTGCTGATGATCTGCACGGCCGCCACCGTGCTGGGCATGATGGCCTATATTTCCCGCGCCACCGCGCTGCGCCGTATCCGCGAGGCGGTGGACGCCATGCCGGACGGCCTGGGCTTTTATGATTCCAAGGATCGGCTGGTGCTTTGGAATGCGCGCTACGCCGAGGTGAACCCCGAGCTCGAGCCGCACCTGGTCGTCGGCCTGACCTTCCGAGAGGCCTTGCGCATCGGCATCGACGAAGGCCGCTATCAGGAGGCGGCTGGTCGCGAAGAGGAGTGGCTGAACGAGCGCATGCAGGCGCGTCGTCAGCTTTCATCGAACAGCGAGCAGCAGGTCGCCGGCGGGCGTTGGCTTCGTATTCAGGATCGCCGTACGTCCGAGGGTGGGACTGTCACGGTCTGCAATGACATCACCGATCTGAAACGAGACGCCGAGGCCCTGTCCGAAGCGCGTGACGCGGCCGAGGCCGCCAATGTCGCCAAGAGCCAATTTCTGGCGAACATGAGCCATGAGATCCGCACGCCGTTGAACGGTGTGATCGGTCTGTCCCAGGCCCTGGCCAAGACCGATCTGACGGCTGAGCAGCGTGAGATGCTGGATTTGATGCAGGCGTCGGGAAAGACGCTGCAGACGCTGCTCAGCGACATCCTGGATCTGGCGCGCGTCGAATCGGGCAAGCTGGAGCTGACGGAAGACGCCTTCGAACTGGCTGCGGTCGTGCGCGAGGCGGCTCAGCTCTACGCCGAGAACGCGCGCGAGAAGCATCTCGACTTCCATGTGGATATCGATCTTGAGGACGACGTCTGGATCCTGGGCGATGCGGTGCGCCTGAAGCAGGTGCTGACCAATCTGATCTCGAACGCCGTCAAGTTCACCAGCAAGGGCTTTGTCGGCCTGATCGTGCAGCGTGGCGCGGACCGCGAGGGCTCGCCCGTGCTGCGCTTCACCGTCGAGGACAGCGGCATCGGCTTTGACGCCGCGACGCGGGCGCGCCTGTTCAGCCGGTTCGAACAGGCCGACGGCGGCATCACGCGCAAGTTCGGCGGTTCGGGACTGGGCCTGTCCATCTGTCGTCAGCTGGCCGAGATGATGGGCGGCGACTTGGGCTGCGAGAGCGAACCCGGCGGCGGCGCGGCCTTTATCCTGACCTTGCCGCTGAGACAGACCCAGGCCCCGTCGCGCAAAGAACCGGCGCCGGCCCAACCCGCCGTCGTGGAGCAGGCGCGGACGATCCGCGTGCTGGTCGCCGACGACCATCCGACCAACCGCCGCGTCATCGAACTGATTCTGGCGCAGACGCCCACGCAGATCGTGATCGCCGAGAACGGCGCCCAGGCGCTGGAAAGTTTCCGGGCCGACACCTTCGACCTAGTGCTGATGGACATGCAGATGCCCATCATGGACGGGCTGACGGCGACGCAGGAGATTCGCCTGCACGAGGCGACGATGGGTCTGGATCGCACGCCGATCGTCATGCTGACCGCCAACGCCATGCCAGAGCACGTCGCCGCCGGACGCGCGGCCGGGGCGGACCACCACCTGGCCAAGCCGTTCAATGCCGCAGAACTGCTGGGCATCGTCGCAGCGCCGACGTCGCTGATGAAGGATCGCGCGAGGGCGGCGTGAAGCGGAACCTTTGACGGTTGCGCCTTGGACCTGATGCGTGTAATAGCCCGCGCTCTTGAATTCGAGGGTTCATCACCCCCGCCGCGAGAGCCCCGGGTTGGCGCGGCGTTTCCGTTGTTGTTGAGGCGAGCCACATGGCCGAGATCATTCTGAACGTGGACGTCCGCGATGGCGTCGGCACCGGCGGCGCTCGCGCTGCGCGTCGCGCCGGTTTCGTGCCGGGCGTCCTTTACGGCGGCGAGCAAGCCCCCGTCGCCATTTCGGTGAACGAGAAGGACTTCCGCAAGTCGCTCTACACCGGCAAGCTGCTGGGCCACCTGGTGACCCTGAAGTACGGCGACGAGACCCAGCCGGTCATCGCCAAGGACGTGCAGTTCGACCCCGTTTCGGACCGCCCCCTGCACTTCGACCTGATGCGCGTCGATGAGAAGGCTCCGGTCAAGATCGAAGTGCCGGTTCACTTCCTGAACGCCGATGAAGCGCCCTACTCGCGTCAGGGCGGCTCGCTGGAGATCGTCCGTCACGCCGTCGAGATCCTGGTCCGCGCCGACCAGATCCCGGAAGAGCTGGTTGTCGATCTGGCCAAGGCCGAAATCGGCGACACCATCCGCATCTCGGACATCAAGCTGCCCAAGGGCGCGGAAGCCACCATCACCGACCGCGACTTCGTGATCGCCACGGTCAAGATCTCGTCGGCCGCCCTGTCGGAAGCTGCTGACGAAGCCGCTGACGCCGAGGCCGCCCCGGCCGAGAAGACCGAAGACTGATCCTTCGTCGCTTCGACAAGATCACGCCCCGCCCGGTTCGCCGTGCGGGGCTTTTCTTTGCCTGACGCAAACGGCAAGAGGACGCCATGATCATCATCGCGGGGCTCGGCAATCCGGGCGGGAAATACGAAAAGAACCGGCACAACATCGGCTTCATGGCCGCCGACGAGATCGCGCGCCGGTGGCGGTTCGGTCCCGAGCGCGCAAAGTTCCAGTCGATCGTCAGCGAGGGTCTGGTCGACGGGACCAAGGTCCTGCTGATGAAACCCCAGACCTATATGAACGAAAGCGGTCGGGCGGTCGGCGAGGCGGCGCGGTTCTACAAGATCAAGCCGAGCGAAATAATCGTCTTCCACGACGAGATCGACCTGGCCCCTGGGCGGTTCCGCATGAAGACCGGCGGCGGCGCGGCGGGACAGAACGGCATCCGCTCCCTGATCAGTCATCTGGGCGCCGACTTCCGACGTGCGCGCATGGGCATCGGCCATCCGGGCGAAAAGGAACTGGTCATGCCCCATGTTCTGGGCGACTTCCACAAGGCGGAACAGCCCTGGCTGGACGCCATGCTTCAGGCCTGCGCCGACGCCCTGCCTTTCGCGATCGCCGGCGACGACGAACGCTATCAGGGCGAGGTCATGCGCCTGGCCCCCGCGCCCAAGTTCAGCCCCCGCCAGGCCGCGCGCGGCGAGCTTTAGGACAAACCGCCGCCTATCGCGTCGTCGCAAAACGCCGTAGAGGCCAGACGTGACCCGCGCCCAGGCCGACAATTGGTCGATCTCGCAATCGCTCGCCTTCCTGGCGGCGGTGTTCGCGCTCGTGCTTGGAACCCTGTTGCCGTTCGCGGCTCTCGCGGCGGTCCAGCCGGGCCACCCGCTGGTCATCTGTTCGGCGGAAGGCCCCCAGACGATCCAGTCCGGCGGCATGGACGGCCCGGTCAACAAGCACGTCGGGGCCAAATGCGCCGCCTGCGTCATGCCGTTGGCCGCCGCCCTGCCCTGCCCGCCTGCGCCCGAGCCGGCGCCGGTTGTCCGCACCGTCGAGCGCGTCGTCTATATCGCCGCCAGCGTCAGCCCGCCGCCGCCCGCGCGCGCGCCGCCGCGTCCGCCGTCCACCGCCCCACCCCAAGCCTGAACCAGACCCAAGCCCGCGCCGGCCCCAACGCCCGCGCGCCGTCTCGTTCTGATTTCAGGTTCAATCCATGTCCTTCAAGACTACCGCAGCGCCCTGCGCGCTGCTGCTCGCCGCCCTTTCCAACGCCGGTTGGACGAGCCCCGTCCTGGCCCAGCAGACGCCCGAACCGGCTTTGCTGGACAGCGTCATCGTCACCGGCCGCCGCAACGCCGAGGATCCGCCCATCGTCGCAGACGCGCGACAGCGGCTGTCGCGCACGCCGGGCGCCGTCGCTGTCATTTCAGCCGAATCCTATGCCGACCGGTATGCGACCAATCTCGCCGACGTGCTGCGCGATGCGCCCGGCGTCTATGCCCAAAAGAAGTGGGGCGGCGACATTCGCCTGTCGATTCGCGGATCGGGCATAGGCAATGCGGTTCACAATCGCGGCGTTCTGCTGGCTCAGGACGGCGTGCCGTTCAACGAGGCCGACGGGTTCGGTGACTTCCAGCTGATCGACCCGCTGATCGCCCGCTACACCGAAGTCTACAAGGGCGGAAATGCGCTGCGGTTCGGTGGAGCCCTGCTAGGCGGGGCGGTCAATCTGGTTACGCCGACGGGGCGCACGGCCTCGTCCAACCTGAACCTGCGCCTGGACGGCGGCTCTTACGGAACCGTGCGTGCCCATGCCGAGGTCGCGGGCGTTCGCGGCGACTGGGACGGTTTCGCCGCCGTCACGGGTCAGAGCGTCGATGGCTGGCGCCAACAGAGCGAAGGCAAGGCGCTGAACCTGTCGGGCAACATCGGGCGCAGCTTTGGGCAGGATCGCGACGTTCGCCTGTTGGCCGCCTGGGGCGACATCCATCAGGAAATTCCGGGCAGCGTCAGTCTGTCCGACGCCCTGACAAATCCCGAGGCGGCCAATCCCGCCAATATCGCCCTCAACTATCAGCGCAATATGCGCTCGCTTCGCACCACTTTGCAGACCCGCTGGAGACTGGACGACGCAACGGTGTTCGAGGGCGCCCTCTATGGGACTTGGAAAGACCTGGACCATCCTATCTTCCAGGTCATCGACCAACAGAGCCGCAACTACGGCGCCTTCGGCCGGTTCGATTGGCAGGGCCGGATCGGCGGGCTGCGCGCCGACGCCTTCTATGGCGCCTGGTATCGACAGGGTGATCTGGACGCCAAACAGTGGGTCAATGTCGGCGGACAGCAGAACGGTTTACGCGCCCGCAGCTTCCAGAACGGCAAGGGGCTGGATGTCTTCGGCGAGGGGCGGCTGTTTGTGACCGATCGCCTGGCGCTGGTGGCCGGTGGAACCTGGGGGCGCGCCGAGCGGGACTATCAGAGCTATCTCGTCCCCAACGTCGTCGGCACGATCGATCTGACCACCGACAAGATCTTCGACTGGTTCGCGCCTCGCGCCGGCCTGTTGTGGGAGAGCGAGGACGGCGCCCAGGTCTTCGCCAACGTCACCCGCTCGATCGAGCCACCCAACTTCTCGGCCTTGTCGCCAACCGCCGGCGGCTATCAGCCCCTCGTTCCGCAAGAGGCCGTGACCTGGGAAGTCGGCACGCGGGGTCGGCGGGGGCCGCTGACGTGGGACGTGACCGCCTATCGCGCCGATCTGAAACACGAACTGCTGAACTTTGCTCTAAACGCCGCCCTGGGCATACCGGCCGCGACCTTCAACGCGGGACCGACCGTCCACCAAGGGATCGAGGCAGGGCTGGATTGGCGGATCGCGCCGGAGTGGCGGCTGCGCCAGACCTACGCCTTCTCCGACTTCTATTTCGACGAGGACAAGGTCTATGGTGACGGCCATCTGCCGGTCGTGCCGACGCACCTGTACCGCGCAGAGCTTCGCTACGACGATCCGGCCGGCTGGTTCATCGCGCCCAGCGTGGAATGGTCGATCAAGGATGCCTGGGTCGACTACGCCAACACCCTGAAGTCGCCGTCTTACGCAGTCGCGAACCTGAACATGGGCTGGACCGTCAATCGCCGGCTGACGGTGTTCGCCGATGTCCGCAACCTGTTCGACGAAGCCTATGTGTCGAACTTCGGCGCGGTCACGGACGCCCGCGTGGCCACCGTGTCCAAGGCCGTCTTCTTCCCCGGCGACGGCCGTTCGGCCTATGTCGGCGTCAGGATAAGCTACTGATGGCGCGCAATCTCGACAAGACGACGCCGGACGACCTGTCCGGCGCCTATCGCGCGGTCTGGCGCTGGCACTTCTATGCCGGCGTCTTCGTCATGCCGGTGCTGATGCTGCTGGCCCTGACGGGGGGTCTTTATCTGTTCAAGGACGAGATCGACGGCTTTCTCTATCGCGACATGATCCGCGTGCCGGCGGTTCAGGCCGAAGCGGCGCCGGATGCGTGGGTGGCTTCGGCCGCCCAGGCCGCAGGCGGGGGGCGCGTCGCCAATCTGGTCATGCCCGCGCGTGACGATCAGGCGATCCGGATCAGGGTCGATCGACCCGACGGCGTGCAGAAGACGGTCTTCGTCGATCCGCACACCGGCCGGGCCACAGGCGTCATTCCGGCCGGCGGATTCATGGAACTGGTCAAGAAAACGCACAGTCTGACCCTGCTCGGGCGGCCGTTCAACATTCTAGTCGAGATCGTCGCCGGCTGGACGATCATCCTGTTCGCCACGGGGCTTTATCTGTGGTGGCCGCGCGGGCGGGGCGTGGCGACCTTTGCGCCGCAGACGACCGACGGCCGCCGCCGTCCGTTCTGGCGCGACCTGCATGCGCTGACGGGTTTCTATGTCGGCGGGGTCGTGCTGTTTCTGGCCGTGACCGGCATGCCGTGGTCCGCGGTCTGGGGCGACAAGGTCATGGGGGCGATCAAGGAGACGGGGCTCGGTCGGCCGCCCGCACCCGTCGCCGGCGCCTGGCAGAGGGCGCAGCACCACGATGCGCCGGTCGGGGCCGGCTGGACCATGGAGGGGATGGTGATGACCCACGACCACGCCGGCCATGGCGGCCTGGCGCAGGTTCTGCGAGTCGCGGATCAGGCCGGTCTGGCGCGCCCCTATACGGTGAACATCCCCAAGGCCGATGACACCGCCTATACGCTGACGACCCAGGCCACGCGCGTTCAGGACAGCCGGTCGCTGTATATCGACGCCGCATCCGGGCGGCTGCTGGGCGACATCGGCTATGACCAGTTCGGCGCCGGCGCCAAGGCCATCGAACTGGGCATCTACACCCACCAGGGCACGCAGTTCGGACAGGCGAATCGCATCGTCATGCTGCTGGGCTGTATCGGCGTCTGGGTGCTGGCGATCAGCGGCCTGGTCATGTGGTGGAAGCGCCGGCCGCCCAACCTGTCGCGCCGCCGCCTGGGCGCCCCGCCCGCCCCGCCGGGACCGCGAGCGCGCGCCGCTGTCCTGGGCATCGTCCTGCCCCTCGCCATCCTCTATCCCCTGACGGGACTGAGCCTGATCGCGGCCGTATTGCTCGACCGAGCCCTACGTCCGATGATCCGGCGCCGTTCCGCCGCCTCGTGAAAGACCTGACGCCATGAAGATCAAACTCGCCCTTGCCGCCGCCGCCCTGTCGCTGGCGGCATGCAATCCGTCCGAGCCGGCCAAGGCGCCCGCCGCTGAGGCGCCGACCGCGACAGCCGCCGTGAGCGTGACCGACGCCTGGTGCCGCCCGTCGCCGAACGGGGCCAAGGCCGGCGGCTGCTATGTCACCCTGATCGCCGCGACCGACGACAGGCTAACGGGGGGATCGACCCCGCGCGCCGCATCGCTTCAGGTCCACGAGATGAAGACCGAGAACGGCATGATGAAGATGGCCGAGCTGACGGCGGGCCTGCCCCTGCCCGCCGGTCAGGCCGTGGCCTTGGCGCCGGGCGGCAACCACCTGATGCTCATCGGCCTGACCGCGCCTCTGGTCGCCGGCGAGACCGTGCCGCTGACGTTCCAGTTCGCGTCGGCGCCGGCGATCACGGTTCAGGCGCAGGTTCGCCAACCGGCCATGGAAGGCATGGATCACGCCGCCCACTGACCTCAGTTGAAGCGCGAGCCTGACAAACGGCTCTGAACCCGCTAAAGGCTCGCGCCTCACGAGGAATACCATGGCTCTTAAAGTCGCGATCGTCGGCCTGCCCAACGTCGGCAAGTCCACCCTGTTCAACGCCCTGACCAAGACGGCGGCGGCCCAGGCGGCCAACTATCCGTTCTGCACCATCGAGCCGAACACCGGCGATGTGGCGGTGCCTGAGGCGCGTCTGAACGCCCTGGCCGAGATCGCCGGATCGAAAGAGATCATTCCGGCCCGCATCACCTTCGTCGACGTCGCCGGCCTGGTGCGTGGCGCGTCCAAGGGCGAGGGCCTGGGCAACCAGTTCCTGGCCAACATCCGCGACTGCGACGCCGTGGCCTTCGTCGCGCGCTGCTTCGTCGATGACGACATCACCCACGTTGAGGACCGCATCGATCCGATCGCCGATCTGGAGATCATCGAAACCGAGCTGATGTTGGCCGATATGGAAAGCCTGGAGCGCCGCCGGCCGCAGCTCGAGAAGCGCGCCAAGGGCGGCGACAAGGAATCGGCCCTGACGCTAAAGCTGGTCGATCTGGCCCTGGCCCAGCTGAACGCCGGCAAGCCCGCCCGCACCGCCGAGGTGTCCAAGGAGGACATCAAGGCCTGGCACATGCTGCAACTGCTGACGGCGCTTCCCGCCCTCTATGTCTCGAACGTCGAGGAAGGCTCGGCCGACAAGGGCAACGACCTGTCCGACAAGGTCGCGGCCCGCGCCGCCCAGGACAACGCCAACTCGGTCGTCATCTCGGCCCAGATCGAGTCCGAGATCGCCGTGCTGGACGACGAGGAACAGAAGCAGTTCCTGGAGACCCTGGGTCTTGAAGAGCCCGGCCTGAACCGACTGATCCGCGAGGCCTATAAGCTGCTCGGCCTGCACACCTATTTCACGGTCGGGCCAAAGGAAGCCCGCGCCTGGACCATCAATGTCGGCGACACCGCGCCCCAGGCGGCCGGCGTGATCCACACCGACTTCGAAAAGGGCTTCATCCGCGCCGAGACCATCGCCTTCGACGACTTCGTGGCCCTGCGTGGGGAAGCCAAGGCGCGCGAGGCCGGCAAGCTGCGCGCCGAAGGCAAGTCCTATGTCGTCAAGGACGGCGACGTGATGAACTTCCTGTTCAACTAGGCGCGGCAGGCGGGGTTTCGGCCCCGTCCTTCTTCATCATCTTTTCCAGCGGATTGGCGGGATCGGGCGCGCGCGGCGAACCGGGGCAGCGCGCCAGTTTCACCGTCTTCATGTCCTGATCGACATAGGTCAGGTTCATCACGTCGCCGCTCGTGCTCATATGCACCCGCTCGGTCTGAGGCCGGCCCGCACATCGCAGAACCGCGACATAGCCGGAACCCGTCTCGTCGATGCTGGCGATGTCGCAGTTACGGCCATAGGCGTCGAAGCGTAGCGGCGTCAGGGTGATGGGGCTGCGCTCGCCTTGAGGCCGGGCGCACCATTGCGGGTTCGCCGCCCAGACGCCCACGAAGCTGCGCGGCCCACGTCCAGCCAGAGACGACGGTCCAGGCGGTTCGACCGGCTGCATGGCCTCGGGCGTGCGCAGGGGCGCCGCCGGTTCGTTCGGCGGATTGACCTCGTGATCGCCGCAGGCGGCCAGAAGGGCGATCGCACCCGCCATCGGGATCAAGGCTGTTTTCATCCCGCCACAACGCCACGGCCAAGGTTCGGGTTCAATCCGACAATCAGCGACAGCGCCTGAGATCGGACTCAGCTCAGAACCACGCGGCCGTCGATCATGCGGAAGGCCACGCCGGTGCGCTGGAACAGGCGCGCGATGACGGCGGACGGATCGGCCGCGCCCTGATCCAGCAGCCGCTCGACATCGCCGCGCAGCGACGGGTCGCGCGATGTCCGAGTCAGGGCCGTCAGCCATTCCTCGCGGCTGAGCACACTATCCGGCTGGCGCAGCAGAGGTCTGAGATAGTCGAACCAGTCGCCGCCGGTCCGCAGGCGTTGCGCGCCCTCCGCGGCCAGGGCGAAGACAGCCCCGCAGGCGTAGTAGGCGCGGTGTTCGCCCCGGGCGCCAGCCTGGGCGACCGGCTGGCGGGCCAGGTTGACGCAGTCGTCCACCTCGGACTGAAGCTCGGCCCGGTCGTCATAGTTTGCATCGAGGGCCTTCAGAGCGCGCACAGCCATCAGGTCGGCTCCGCCCTCGGTGATCCAGGCCTCGTCGGCGAAGGCGTAGCGTACCGTCTGCCCCAACCAGAAATGCGCCCCCTCGTGGCCGATGAACCAGCGCGAACGCTCCACGATTTCCGGCTGGGGCGAGGTCACGCCCCTGCCCTCGAACGACATGACGATCAGGCCCGGCAGGACGCTGCCGCCCATGCTGGTCATGCTTTCGGTCGGCCCGTTCCAGGCCACCATGACGATGGGCGTATCGCCGCCGGAGCCCGGCGCGCCGAGGCGATCGCGGTAGTAGTGACCGACACGCGGCGCAAAGCCCCGGATCTCTTCACCGATCCACGGCGGCAGATTGGGGTCCATGACGGTCGACAGGCCATCCCCCGGCGTCACCGTCGCCTCGCCCAGCAGGACATAGCTACGCTCGTCCGTCGTGGTCAGTTCGTCGCGGCGGCGCCCGTTGAACAGGACGGGTCCGTTCTCATCGCGCCACGTCACGCGCGAGGGACCGCCATCCAGCCGGATCCGGTTCAGGTCGTCCGGCACCTGTTCAGCCGCCTGGGCCGACGGCAAAGCGAAGACATCCAGTTGTCGCGTCGGCAGGGCCACCGCGCCATTGGAGAACAGCAGGGTCGGATACTCGGCCTCAAGATCCACCGCCTGCGGTCGAGCGCGGAAGCGGACTTCGCGCGGCACGGGACCGCCGTCCGTGCTGCGGATGATGTCGTAATGGCCGCGCCGTTCCATGACGACGCCGAGCGTCTCGACCGTCCACTGGCGCGGCCGCCAGGGCTGCCGCGAATCCTGTTCCAGCGCCGAATCCTGGAAGGCCCAGACCGGCACGTCGCGCCCGAAGCGATAGTCGATGTTGAGGTGATCGCCGTCGCGGGTCACCGTCACCTGGGGTCCGCCTTCCTCTTGAAAGGTCGCCGGCGCCGACATGGGCCCGGCGGCGCACGCGCCGCTCATTAGGGCGAGGGCCAAAACGGCGGGCGAGGCGAAGGCGTGGACGCGCAAGGGCGATCTCCTGAAGGGCGCTCGGCGCGAAGCCTAGCGGTCGTCAACGCGCCGCGTCAGCTTACGGTTTCGTCAGGCTGAGGCCCGTTCCAAGGCGCGGCCCGCCGCCGCCAGTTCGCCGGCCATCACGGCCTTCAGCCGCTCCGGCGCCAAGATCTGCACCTGCTCGCCCCAGGTGAACAGATGCCAGGCCAGCTCGCGCATGCCCGAGGCGCGGAACCGCACGATCACGCCGCCGTCCGGCTGATCCTCGAACGACTGGGTGGGGTGCCAGCGCCAGCCCTTGGCCTCGGCCGCGCCCTCGGGCGCGATGCGCAGCACGACGTCCTCGATCTCGTCCTGATAGATGCCGAAGGACTGGCTGGCGAAGACGCCGAGGTCGAAATCGGCGGGCGGCACGGCCATCCCCTCCTGCGGGGCGACGTGGCTCATTCGGTCCAGGCGGAAGGTCTGGATGCGGCTGGTCTCGCGGTCGGCGGCGACCAGATAGTTGGCCCGGCCGAACATGACGCCGCACGGCGCCACGCTGCGCCGACGCGGCTCGGCGCCCGGACGGGAATAGGTGAAGCCCAAGGGCTGCTGCGCCAGCACCGCCGCGCGGATGGCGGTCAGCATGGCTTCGTCGGCGGAGGGTCGAGGGCCGGCCTGGACCGCAATGGTCTCTGCCCGGACCAACGCCTCCAGATCGGGCGCCATCCGGTTCAGAGTGGTCGAACGCATCGCCGCCTTCAGCTTGCGCTCCAACCCCTCCAGCGCCGTGGCGCGCGCCGGTTCGCCGGCGGCGTGCAGGGCGGTCGCGGCCTTGGACAGTTCCAGCATTTCGGTCGCCGTCGGGGCCTGTTCGAAGGCCGACAGACCGCCCCGGATGCGCCAGCGTTTGGACGGCGGGTCGGAGACCTCGTCCACCTGAGGGAACAGCATCAGCACGGCGTCGCGCATCCGTTCGGCGGTGCGGCGGCCGACGCGCATGTCGCGCGCGATCTCGTCCAGGCTCAGCCCTTCGGCGCTGGCGGCCATGCGGCGTGCCAGATCGATCACCATCGCCGCCTTGTCGTGTCTCAATGCTCTCGCCGATCCCTACGTCCGTTTCTGACGCAACACTGCTTCATAACGACATCATCGACAAGAGGCCCCCGCTTCAGGAGATCATCAGATGGCGCGTTTCCAACCCACCCAGACCGTCAACGCCAGCCGCTACATCATCGTGCCGTGCGAAGCCGATGGGTCGTCCGACCTCGCCGTGATCTGGGACCGTCTGGAGGAACAGGTGGTCGACGTCATCTCGGCCGCCGCCAGCAGCCGCTATTCGGACGAGGACATGCTGTGGGACGAAGGCCGCGCCGGCGACATGGCCCCCGAATGGCGGATGGCCGCCTGAACTCAGGCCGCCTTCGGCTTGGTCCAGCGATCGATCATGCGCTGGGCCGGCTGCTCGACCAGTCGGTGCGCCACGACGGCGACCGTAACGATGAAGCCGAACATGGCGACGGCGAACAGGTCGTTCAGCCAGACAGAGCCAAAGTCGATGCGACGAACCGGTACGAGGTCCAGCTTCCTGGCCACGATCATCATCACGGTTAGGATGAACATGTGGACCATGTAGATGGCGAACGACCATCGTCCCAGGGTGACCAGAGCTGGATGGTCCAGCACGCGTGACAGCGCCCCCTCCTCGCCGGCGAAGACCCAGATCAGCGCCACGAAAATGAAGGTGACGGCCACGGTGATCGGCCCCTGAGCGTAGCCGATGAACGCGCAGGCCGCTACGATGGCCGCGATCTCCAAAAGCGTCGCGGCGCCGCCCTTGAGCCGCGGAATGCGGGTCCAGAGCCCCTGCAGCAGGCAGCCCAGGAAGAAGCCATAGACCGCGCGCGGCACGGCGAAGTCATAGGTTGTGTTCATCCAGCGCCGGGCGTAGCTGAGCACCAGCACGCCTCCGATGATCGCCAGCACCAGCCCGATCCAGCGGAACCGTTTGGGCGCAATCAGCACCAACCCCGCGAAGATCAGATAGCAGGCCCATTCGGCGCTGAGCGTCCACGACGGCCCGTTCCAGGTCAGATAGGGATGCACATGCCAGGCCTGGATCAGCGCCAGATTGGTGAAGATCGCCTCGATCGACCGATCCCGCGTGAACGGCGGCGCGCTGTCGAAATGCAAGATCAGCCGCGCCAGCTCCAGCCCGATGAAGGCCGCCAGTATCAGCAGATGCAGCGGCCAGATCCGCCCGAAGCGTCGCACCATGAACCGCCCGGCGTCGCGTCCCGACTGCAGTCGGTTCGCATAGGCATGGGCGATGACGAAGCCCGACAAGACGAAGAAATAGTCGACGAACAGATAGGAATGATGAATGAAACCCCAGTCGCGCCAATGACTTGCGACCGGCATGTGGAACATCACCACAAGGATGGCGCACACACCCCGCAGGGAGTCCAAAGCCTCAAAACGGCGATGGGCGGCAGGAAGAGGTTCGGACAATGTGTTCACGGACGCGTGATAGCGCCGGTCAAGGTTGCGCGATAGGGGTCTGAAGAGACTTCAGTGCGAGCCGGCTTTGACCGCGCGAACAGCACGACCGCAAAGATCGCGCAGAACCGCCTGATCGACATCTTCCAGACGCGAAACATAGAGGCAGCCCACGCCGGTTTTCACCTTGCCCAGGCGGGCGATCAGCTCAGCTCGGTCAGGGAAATCCCCAGCGACATAAAGCACCAGGTTGGCTTTTCGCGGCGAGAAGCTGATCAGCGGCCAGCCGCCCTTGGGGCCGCCGTCATTGCCGAACCCGATGATGGACGATCCCCAGAGCACGGCCGGTTCACCCGTGATCTGAGCCATCACTGCGGAGAGGGCATGAGCATCAGACCGTCGGCGTGGGTCGTCGATCGCAGACAGGAAGGCATCGACAGAGGCGTCTGTGGGGCCGGTTTTGGGCGTGCTGGCCATGGCTCAAAGACCCTTCACGATCCCTTCGACCATCTTCTTGGCGTCGGCGAACAGCATCATGGTGTTGTCGCGGAAGAAGAGTTCGTTCTCGACCCCGGCATAGCCCGAGCCCATGCCGCGCTTGATGAACAGGACGGTGCCGGCTTTTTCCACATCCAGGATCGGCATGCCGTAGATGGCGCTGGTCGGGTCGGTCTTGGCGGCGGGATTGGTCACGTCGTTGGCACCGATGACGAAGGCGACGTCGGCGGTGGCGAACTCGGCGTTGATGTCCTCCAGCTCGAACACCTCGTCATAGGGCACGTTGGCCTCGGCCAGCAGGACGTTCATATGGCCCGGCATCCGGCCCGCGACGGGGTGGATGGCGTATTTCACCTCGACCCCCTCCTCCTTCAGCTTGTCGACCATTTCGCGAAGGGCGTGCTGGGCCTGGGCCACCGCCATGCCATAGCCCGGCACGATGATGACCTTGGAGGCGTTCTTCATGATGAAGGCGGCGTCCTCGGCCGAGCCCTGTTTAACCGGCCGCGTCTCCTTGGCGCCGCCGGGCCCGGCCGCCGCATCGCCGCCGCCGCCAAACCCGCCCAGGATGACGCTGATGAAGCTGCGGTTCATGCCCTTGCACATGATGTAGCTGAGGATCGCGCCCGACGATCCGACCAGGGCGCCGGTGATGATCAGGGCGATGTTCTCCAACGTGAAGCCCAGCGCCGCCGCCGCCCAGCCGGAATAGGAGTTCAGCATCGACACCACGACCGGCATGTCGGCCCCGCCGATGGGTATGATCAGGGTCGCGCCCAAAACGAGGGCGATCAGGAAGACGCCCCAGAAGGCCCAGGTCGCCGCGCCATTCGTGCCGATCAGAATGCCGATCAGGAAGACCAGCGCCAGGGCCAGGCCGACATTGACCAGATGCCGCGCGGGCAGGATGATCGGCGCCCCGCTCATGTTTCCATTCAGCTTGGCGAAGGCGATGACCGAGCCTGTGAAGGTGATGGCCCCGATGGCGACGCCGAGGCTGAGTTCGATGATCGACAGCGTCTTGATGCCGTTTCCGTCGTCGGACAGGATTCCAAAGGCCTCGGGCGCATAGATCGCCCCGATGGCGACCAGGCAGGCGGCCATGCCGACCAGACTGTGGAAGGCCGCGACCAGTTGCGGCATGTCGGTCATGGCGACCCGCTTGGCGATCAGGGCGCCGGCCCCGCCGCCTACGATGACCCCGCCCGCGATCAGGGTCAGGGTCACGGTGTCCAGCGTTCCGGTCGTGCCCAGCGTCAGTAGGGTCACGCCGATGGCCAGGGCCATGCCGACCATGCCGAAGGTGTTGCCCTGACGGCTGGTCTCGGGGCTAGACAGCCCCCGCAGCGAAAGGATGAACAGGACGCCTGAAACCAGATAGGCCAGTGCGGCCAAAGATGCGTTCATCACGCCCCTCCCCTCAAGACGTGCGGGCCAGCCGCCACAGGGCGGCGGCGATGAACAGCGGGCCGATGAAGAACAGGGCCCATTCGAAGACGCCCAACGGCCGATCCTGCGTCACCACGCGAACCAGAATGGCCGAAAAGACCAGGGCGATGCCGCAGTCATGCAGCCGCTGGCGCTTGATCGGAGTCTTGGCCCCGAACCAGCCGTACAGCCACAGGCCGAAACCGATGCCGGTCGCGACCCAGGACCCGGTGATGGCGATCTGCGCGGCGTCGGTCATTTCGGACGCCTGGCAAAAGGCGTCAAGGTGCGGCGTCGAATGGCGTAAAAGCCAGTTACAGCAAATACCGCAGCAGCGACGGCCATCAGACCTGCGTAGAGCCAATCGCGATCTCTCACGCCTTCGATCGCCCGCCAGGCCCAAAGCCCGGTTACGGTCGGAAACAAGAGAATGCCGACGACAATCTCCACGGTGGATCGCACGGCTTTGGACAAGCGACCGCTAAAAATCACTAACGCGATCACTAAAGCTATGACGACGGCCCCGATCGCCGTCACGACCGCGTCCATCGGCAAACCGTTCACTTTGCCCCCTTCGGAGCGATGGGCCGCTCCTTCTTCTTGTACATGGCCAGCATACGTCGGGTGACCATGAAGCCGCCGAAGATGTTGACGCTGGCCAGGGTGACGGCGAGCACGCCCGCGCCCTTGGCGATCCAGGCGCTGGGGCCGCTCGCGTCACCGGACACGGCCGCCGCCGCGATCAGGCCGCCGACGATGATAACGCTGGAAATGGCGTTGGTCACGGCCATCAGCGGCGTATGCAGGGCCGGCGTCACGCTCCAGACGACGTAATAGCCGACGAAGATCGCCAGCACGAAGATGGCCAGGCGGAAGACGGTGGGATCGACGTGTTCCATATCACTACGTCCTTTTTTTTGGTCG
>OFRI01000151.1_pt1 | contig 18599 bp, 19 predicted proteins | sample 1543031 | NCBI WGS metagenome assembly OFRI01 (sample SAMN07774226, study PRJEB24372) | wastewater metagenome
AAGACCAGCAGGACCAGGCCGATGACCGCCCATTCGGGCAGCCAGTCGAACCGGTGCCACAGGGCGCGGATCTGGCGAGTGACGGCGATGATTTCGGGAGGCATGAGCTTCCTAACGCGTCAGGGCCGAGAGGGTTGATGTCTCCTCCCTGTCGCGAAGCGATGGGGAGGTGGCGCGGCGCGCCCTTTGCGCCGTGACGGAGGGGTTCTTCACCACATCACAAGCGCCCGTGGGACTTTAAGAGCCCCTCCACCGCTTCGCGGTCCCCCCCCCTTTCATGGGGAGGTGACGGTCTCCATCCTATTTGCTCAGTACATTTCTTCAGTTTTCAGGGCCTTACTCGCCACCAGCGTTAATCGACCGCCCCCTCCTCCAAACGCCCATAAAATGCGTAGGTTTAGGACCGGAGGAGACGAAAACTTGGACTCGTTGGACTCGCTGGACCGTTTTTCACTGTCCAACGCCGCCCCGCCAAATTGCACTTTCTTGCATTTTGTACGCGTTTCGGAGGGTGCAGTGCAATTTCGCCGCTCCCCCAAGATCAGACAATTAGACACTTTAGACGGTGTTTTTCCGCCGCCTGCGTCGCAAATCCCGCCCTTCCCCAAAATCGACCGCCCAGCCACCATCACCCTATGACCGACCCACATGCAAAAAGCCGATGCGGCTGGTGCGGCACGACCGACCCGCTCTACATCGCCTATCACGATGCGGAATGGGGCGTGCCCGAACGCGATCCCCGCGCCCTGTGGGAGAAGCTGGTCCTCGACGGTTTCCAGGCCGGTCTCGCCTGGATCACCATCCTCAGAAAACGCGAGGGCATCCGCGACGCCTTCGACGGTTTCGATCCCGAGATCGTCGCCCGCTACGACGAGGACGACATCCAGCGCCTGCTGAACGATCCGCGCATCATCCGCTCGCGCGCCAAGATCAACGCCGCCATCCGGGGCGCCCAGATCTGGCTTCAGATGCGCGATGACGGCGAGGACTTCTCCGCCTGGCTCTGGTCCTTCGTCGGCGGCGAGCCGATCCAGACCCCCTACGCCGATTATCGCCAGGCCCCGACCCAGACTGAACAGTCCGTCGCCATGGCCAAGGCGCTGAAGAAGCGCGGCTTCAACTTCTGCGGCCCGGTCATTGTCTACGCCTTCATGCAGGCCGTCGGCATGGTCAACGATCACCAGACGACCTGCTTCCGTCACGCCCAGGTTCGTGCGATGGCGAGCCATGGCTAAAGCCCCCGCAAATCCGAAAGCCTTCCCGACCCTTGCGCTGGAAACGGTGCTGATGCAGCGCGTCAACGGTCACGTCTGCGGCGTGGACGAGGCCGGGCGTGGTCCCTGGGCCGGCCCCGTCTCGGCGGCGGCCGTGATCCTGAACCCTGACGACCTGCCGCCCGGCATCGATGATTCCAAGGCCCTGACCGAAAAGCGTCGCGCCGCCCTGGAGCCCGAGATCAAGGCCCGCGCCGTCGCCTGGGGCGTCGGCTTCGCCTCGGTGGAGGAGATCGAGGAGCTGAACATCCTGCACGCCACGGGTCTGGCCATGTGCCGCGCCATCGAGGCGTTGCAGGTCCAGCCGGTCGCCGCCCTGGTCGACGGCAACTATCGCTTCAAGCTTCCCTGCGAAATCCAGACGGTCGTCGGCGGCGATGGACTGTCGCTATCCATCGCGGCGGCCTCGATCCTGGCCAAGACCGCGCGGGATCGGCTGATGATCGATCTGGACGCCCAATATCCCGGCTACGGCTTCGCCAGTCATAAGGGGTACAACGCCCCCATCCACCAGAACGCTTTGAAAACCTTGGGCCCCTGCCCCGCCCATCGCCGCAGTTGGTCGCCGATCAAGGCGCTGTTGCAGGAGGCCTGACGCCGTCTCAGATGTGCAGGAAGCCGCCCAGCAGCGCGCCCATCAGGGCCGCAACAGCCGCCCCGGCGATCGCCATCATCCAGCGCGGCGGCGGCGCCACCTCTGGCTCGACGTCGATCTGTTCAAAGGGCTGAACGGCCTCGACCGGCCGCGTATAACGCGCGGCGTTGTGGGTGAAGGTCGCATCCGCCGTCCGCGGCGCCCATGAGCGCGGCTCGGCCGCCGGACGCACGCGGTAATCGTCGAGGCGATCGGTCTTGGGGGCGGTGTACGGGTGCGGTTGCATAGTCCCACAACGGCACGCAGCGATTCGCGTTCCGCCCTACCCTCCGTTGTTTTCATTGGTGTCTATGCGGCCACGGGCAGGGAGACGGGCCGCTCGGTGACCACGAACAGGTGCTCGACGTTCTTGAGCCGCCCGACCTGCCCGACCTTCTCGCCCTTAGGATTATGGATCCCGATCCGGGCGCCGACATAGCGGGGATGCGCCACCTCCAGCACCTGCACATGGCCCCGCGCCGACAGCATCTCGACTAGGTCGGCGCGGCTCAGATACCCCTCGTCGTTGAAGCTGACGATCAGGTTCGGCGCCTTGACCCGCTCTATCACCGTCCGCAGCGCCGGGCCGATGCCGGGCCGGCTGTTGAAGGCGCTCTTGCGCGTCCTCACGTCCACCCGCTTGTTGGCCACCCCATAGGTCTCGGGCCGGTCCCACAGCACCAGGCTCTCCCAGCAATGGTAGTTCCCCAGATAGGAATGCTGGTTGTAGGGCGGGTCCAGATAAACCAGGTCCGCCTCGACCTGTTCGGCGATCTCGACCGCATCGCCCTGGGTCGCTCGGCACGGCCCGTCCACCGCCGGAACCAGGTCCGGCGTGCGCAGCTCCAGCGTCTTCAGCGCCCTCGGCGCCCACTGCTTCATATAGGCCATCTGAACCCCGGCGGTGGAATCCACCCGGTCCGCCGCCTCCATCAGGCTGACCAGGGCGATGGCCTTGAGTTCCGGCTCCAGTCCCATGGCCTCGATCCGGTCGCGCATGGCGTCGATGCGCGCGCCGTTGTCCGGGTGGAAATACCGCGCGTCCTGACAGAACGCCCGGGTGAACCATCCCGCCTCGGGCTTGACTGTCCGCAGCTCGGCCAGCACGGTCTCGACCCGATCGATCCACCGCTCCCGATCCGCCTGAACATAGGTCGTCGCCAGAGCATGGGCGTAGGCGTTCAGGTCGTTCGACCAGACCTGAAACCCCTGCTTCTTCAGGGCGTGCCCGACCCGCGCCGTGCCCGAAAACAGATCGCACACCCGCCCGCCCTGCGGCAGCACCCCCGCCACCGCACCCGTCACATGCCCCAGCAAGGCGCGCTTGGAGCCGATATATTTGATCATGACGCGGCCCGACTCATCACGGCAGCATAGAGCCTGTCGACGGTCGCGCGAAGCTGGTGAGGGACGTTCGAGTCCGCACGCCGCGCCTATCTTCAAGCCAACGCCCGGTCCATGCTCGGTGCGACGACTACGGAGAAGGCGCATGCTGCACAGTGAAACCCATCGGGTCGATCGGATCGGCTGGCTCAGGGCGGCGGTGTTGGGGGCAAATGACGGGCTGGTGTCGACGGCCAGTCTGGTGGTGGGCGTCGCGGCGGCGGCGACCAGTCATGGCGGCACACTAATCGCGGGCGTGGCGGGACTAGCGGCGGGCGCCATGTCGATGGCGGCGGGCGAATATGTCTCGGTCAGTTCGCAGTCCGACACCGAAAAGGCCGATCTGGCGCGCGAGGCGGTCGAACTGGCCGGCGATCATGAAGCGGAGACGCGCGAACTGGCCGGCATCTATGTCGGGCGAGGCGTCGCGCCGGAACTGGCGACCGAGGTGGCGCGTCAGATGATGGCGCATGACGCGCTGGGCGCCCATGCGCGCGACGAGCTGGGGATTTCGGAGATCACCACCGCGCGGCCGATCCAGGCGGCGCTGACTTCGGCGATCACCTTCTCGGCCGGGGCCGCCTTGCCTCTGGTCGTCGCTGCCGTCGCGCCGCTGGACACGCTGGCGATCTGGGTCGCGGTTTCCGCCCTGCTGGGTCTGGCCGTGCTGGGCGCCCTGGGCGCTCGCGTAGGCGGCGCGCCGATCGGACGATCGGTTTTGCGTGTGGTCTTCTGGGGCGCGCTCGCCATGGCCATCACGGCGGGCGTCGGCCGGCTGTTCCACATCGCCGCCTGATCAGAACCGCGCCGTCAGGGCCAGGCGGGCGGCGAGCGGTCGTTGCGGCGTGCTGATGTCGCCCGAGGCGTAGAAGGGATTGCCGAAGGTGAAGGTGTCGTCGCTGCGGTTGAACAGATTGTCCACCGACGCCCTGATCGCCCAGCGATCGATCTCCACGCCGACGCCCAGCGAACTGGTCAGATAGCCGGCCGAGGCGCCGGCGGAGGTCGGCGACAGGGCGATATCGGTCGGGCCGACATAGCCCAGGCGAAGCTCCGAACGCACCGTCGCGTGCGCGAGGTGCGCCTCATGCACGACGCCGCCCTGCACGCTGAAATCGGCGACCGCCGGCAGGCGTGTGTCGGTGCCGAGCGCGAAACCGGGATTGGGTCGGGTCAACTCTGGATCATTGACGACGGCGTGCGCATCCAGCGTCCATGGCCCGTCGCGCCATTCGACCTCGCCCTCGATCCCGCGATTGCGGCCGTCGCCCAGATTGGCGGTGAAGGGCAGACCCCGGGCGTCGAACCGGTCCGACTGGATGTTGCGCCAATCGGCGACGAAGACCGCGCTTCGCCCGCGCAGGCGCCCTTCGAACAAGGTGAAGCGCGCGCCCGCCTCGCCGGCGACGATCTCGTCCGGCTTCACCCGTCGCGCGGGCTGCTGATCGCCAGCCGGCACGGCGCCAGCGTTGAAGCCCGGCCCGCGATAACCCTCGGTCGCCAGGGCGTAGAAGACGAAAGGACCGCGATCGTATTCGATCACCAGACGTGGGGTGATATCGACCAGAGCGTCGTCTCCAAACACCTTCATCGGATCGCCGTCGGTTTCGCTGCGATGCTCGACCCCGATGCGGAACAGGCGCGCGCCGGCCGTGATCTTCAGGCGGTCGGTCAGCGCATAGGCGGCGTCGCCGAACAGAGCCGCCTCGTCCACATGGTCGCGCCTGTACTGTAGATAGACCCCCGGCCCGCCCTGCCCGTCCGAGATCGCGACGGTGCGGGTGTGTGTGTATTCCGAGAAGAACAGTCCGGCGCTCCACTTCAGCCTTGCGCCGAAGTCGCCGTTCAACCGCACCTCATGCACCGCTGCCGACAGGTCGTCGGCCTGGTCCAGCGCCGCTGTTCCCGTAAGCCCGAACAGTCCGGCCGCAGGCGTCGCATCGTAGCGCGCATCAAGGCTGTGCGACTGAACGCTGGATGAGGCCCGCAGCCGCGCCCAGCCGATATCCCCGTCCACCGAGGCCCAGACGCCGTCAAAATCGTTGCGGCTGGGCTCCGTCAGGCTGCGACGACGCGCATAGGGTTGGTCGGCGCCTAGATTGGCGTACTGGCTGTCGTCGACGTCGATGGTCTGGGCCAGGAAGCCCGCCTTCAAGGTCCAGCCGGGGGTCAGACGCAGCAGCGCCGCCGCCCTCAGCCCCTGCCGATGCATGCCGCCGGTATTGCTGAGTCCGAGGGCCTGATCATCGACGTAGCCCCCGACCGTCTCGTCATAGCCGACGACCCGGACCGCCAGGCGATCGCGCAGGATCGGGGCGTTGATCATCAGCTCGACGGCGTCGCCCGGCGCGCCGCCGGCCGTCACCGCCGCCTCCGCCGTCACGCGCCCATAGACGCCGTCCAGGTCCGGCGCGCGGCTGACCATCTGGACGACGCCGCCCATCGAACCGGCGCCGTACAGCGCCCCCTGCGGCCCGCGCAGAACCTCGACCCGTTCGATGTCGGCCAGACGCAACGCCGGGTCAGGCGCGTCGTAGGTCAGGCGCACATCGTCGAGATAGAGCCCGATCAGGCTTTGCGCCTGTCCCGCAACGGGTCCGTCCGCCAGGCCGCGAATGAAGAGCTTGTCGCGTCCCGGCCCCAGGTTTGTGACCGTCAGGCCGGAGACGCGGGCAGCGACGCCGTCTAGGTCGCTGACCCCGGCCCGTTCCAGCGTCACCCCGTCCAGCGACGACAGGCCATAGGGCGCGCGCGACAGCAGCAGATTGTCCGTGCGTGACGCGGTCACCACGACTTCATCCAGGGTCGTCGGGGTGACGGGCGTGGGCGGCGCTGCGATCGTTCGCGCGACGACAGGCGGCGAGGCGGCGACCCGCACGATCCTGTAGGCGCCGTCGCCGACACGGGTCGCGACACAGTGTGTGCCCAGCATCAGCCTCGACAGGGCGGCATCGACGGAAAGCCTCCCCCTCACTCCGCGCGTGGGGCCGCATCGCTCGGTTCCGGCGGCGTCGATGCTGACGCCCGCCTGCAGACCGAAATCGAGAACGGCGCTCCGCAACGGCTGAGGCGAAACCGACACCTGAAGCGACGAACGCCCTTGGGCCATGCTGATCGACGGCGTGGTCACACCGCAAACGACGACCAGGGCGCAGAGGAAGGCTCGTACCAAAAGGCGACGTCCGAAACAGGTTCAGCGCCGTTCTAGACGAACCCCTTGCGGCCCGCGAGTGGCCTTGATCGGCAGGAACCGTTCCAGCCGGCCGATCACCGCCGCTTCGTCATCAAGCACCAGCGTGCCGGAGAAGCGCAGGTTCGCCGCGTTCGGCGCCACGGTCACCGGCGTGGCGAAGGCGCGGCTGAGGTCAGCGGCGATCTCTCGCAGCGGTCGATCGTCATAGGCCCGTCGCCCCTGGGTCCAGGCGGCGGCGGTGCGGACATCGACGGGGGCCACGGTCATCCGGTCGTCGGCGTCGTCGCGCTGGACCGACTGACCGACCGTCAGACGCACACGGCGCGCGGGCTGGTTCAGGTCGCTAACCTCGACCACGCCCCGCAGCACCGCCACCTGGGTGTCATCGGAGGATCTGCGGATGTTGAAGGCCGTGCCGACCACGCGCACCTGGCTTTCGCCGACATCGATCAGGAAGGGTCGGCCGGCGTCATGCGCGACGTCGAAGGTCGCCTCGGCCTGATCCATATGCACCAGACGCCGTCCCCGCTCCATCTTCACCGCCAGGGTCGAACCGCCGTTGATCTGAAGCCGCGATCCGTCGTCCAGCGTCACCGTCCGCGTTTCGCCGGGTGCGGTGCTGTAGATCAGGGTCGGGGCGGTTTGCAGCATCGGACCCAGGAAGATCGCCGCGGCGAGGGCCGCAGCCATCGCCGGGACCGCCACCATCCACCGCCGCCCCAGGTCCCTGCGCCGCTCGCGGTGCATCGACAGGTCGATGACCGGCGCCGGCTGAACGTCGGACAGGTGGCCCGACGCCGCCCACAGCCCCTCGGCCTCGTCGAAGGCGCGCCGATGGGCCGGGTCTTGATCGAGCCAGGCCGTGGCCGCGTCGATGTCCGCGATCGTCACGTCATCAGCGCGCAGACGCACGACCCAGGCGGCGGCCTGGGCGGCGATCTCCTCGTCCTTGATGACGTCGTCCTGGGTCATGATCCGGTCCGGGCCCGAGCGGGCTTTGGGGAAGAGACGACGCGGTCGCGCCGCATCCTCAATGAAAAATGGCTAAATCCGGTCGTCATGGCCAACCGACCCGCAGCAGCAGTGCCTTCAGCGAGGCGGAAACGTATTTCTCGACCGCGCTGCGCGAGACGCCCATCCGCTCGGCGACCTCGGCCTGGCTGAGCCCGGCCATCTTGTGCAGACGGAAGGCCTCTGCGGCCTTGGGCGGCATCCGATCAATCGCGGCGACCACCTTTTCCAGCTTCAAGCGGGCCCACACGGCGTCCTCTGCCGACGGCGCATCTTGGGCTTCGGCCGCATCATCGATAGCGGAAGCGCGCCGCCATTCCAGATCGCGCGCGCCCGCACGACGCTGCGCCTTGGACGCATCCAGGGCCAGATTGGCGGCGATCCGATAGAGGAAGGCCTGTGGGTGGCGGACCTCGGCGGCGGCCTCCTCGGTCATGGATTGCAGCCGCACCCAGACATCCTGCGCCAGATCTTCGGCCGCAGCCGACGATCCCGTGCGCGCCGTCAGAAAGCGCACCAGGGCCGGGCGGCTGTCCAGCCACGCGTCCGCCAGGGCTTGCCGCGCCGGTCGGCTCTGGTCGTGCTGAGGGGGACCGGAAGAGGCGTTCACCACCCCATCGTGGGTTGCTGCGCCCTCTGCCGCAACCGCGATTGCGACGGCGAAAGATTTTTTTGTGGGGGTCGCCGCACCGCGTCGTCTCTGGCCCGAAGTCCCCTGGTCCGAGGCCCGCATGTTTCCACTCCGCCTGCCCGAAGACGCCCATCCGGTTCGGCCGCGCGCGCGCCGCACGCTGTCGTCGCGCATTATCCGGTTCGACGACCCTTGCCGAGGCGAACGTCGCCGCGTGGAGCAGTTCATTGAGGCGGCCTATGCCGAGGCCTATGGCGGCCAGATCCAGGCCCATTTCCCAACCCTGATGAGCGTTCAGGATGAGGCGGGCGTCATCTACGCCGCCGTCGGCTTCCGGCATGCCGCCGAGGCGCCTCTGTATCTTGAGCAGTATCTGGACGCCTCTGTCGAAGCGGTGCTGCGCCAAGCCATCGGCGCCGTCATCGACCGCGCGCAGGTGGTCGAAATCGGCAGCCTGGCCTCCAGCGGACAGGGGGCAACCGTCTTCCTGTTCGCCGCCATGGCCCATCATCTGCAGTCCGAAGGTTTGAGGTTCGCCGTCGCCACCGCGACCGACGAACTGCGCCGCATCTTTCACAAGGCTGGTCTGGGCGCGCTTCAACTTGCGCGCGCCGATCCGCGCCGCCTCGACGACGGCGGCGGCAGCTGGGGCGCCTATTATCAGACCGATCCGGTGGTGCTGGCCGGCTCGATCGACGCGGCGACCGCGCCGCTGGATCACTTCTCCGAAACGGCGCCGGTCGGACGGGCCGTCCGCACCCGCCTGCACTACGAGGATCGCTCATGAGCGCCGTTCTGGACGCCCTGTCGCGTCGCGCCCGCACCACGCCTGATGATCTGGTGATCCAGTGGGCCGAGGGTTCGCTGACGGCGGCCGAACTGCTGGCGCAGGTCGGTCAGCTGGCGACCGCCCTGACCGATGATCGTTCTCCGGTCGGGGTCCTGCTCGACAACGGGCCGGCCTGGGTCGTCGTCGATCTGGCGCTGATCCTCGCCCAGCGACCGAGCGTGCCGATCCCGCCCTTCTTCACGGCCGCTCAACGCGATCATGCCCTCGCCGACGCTGGCGCGGGGCTGCTGATCACGCCAGGCGCTCCGGGCGAACTGACGGCGGGCGGCGCGCCCATCCGGCTGACGCCGACAGGGCTGCCGGTGCGCGATCTGCATCCCGGCACGGCCAAGATCACCTACACCTCCGGCTCGACCGGCGCGCCCAAAGGCGTCTGCCTGTCGCAGGATCAGATGGAGGCGGTCGCCGCCTCTCTGGTTCAGGTTCTGGGTCGGGACCGCGCCGGGCTGCATCTGCCGGTGCTTCCATTGGCGGTGCTGCTGGAGAATGTCGCCGGCCTCTATGCGACGCTTCTGGCCGGCGGCCGCTATCACGCGGCGAGCCTGGCCGAGGCCGGGATGGGCGAGGCCTTCCGCCCCGACTTTGCGCGCCTGCTGACAACCGTTGTCCAGACCGGCGCCACGACCCTGATCCTGGTTCCCGAACTGCTGCGCGGCCTGATCGCCGCCCAAGGCGCGATGCGGCTGGATCATCGGCTGGAGATGATCGCGGTCGGCGGCGCACGCGTTTCCCCGGCCCTGCTGGAGGCCGCCGCCAACGCCGGCCTGCCCGTGGTCGAGGGCTATGGCCTCAGCGAATGCGCCTCGGTCGTGGCGCTCAACAGTCCGGACGACGGCCGCCCCGGCACGGTCGGCCGACCCCTGCCTCACCTTGAAGTCCATCTGGCCGACGACAGCGAAATCCTGGTCTCGCCCCATCCCTTCCTTGGCTACGTCGGCCAGGCGCCCGCGCCGGAGCGCCTGCACACAGGCGACATCGGCCGCTTCGACGCCCATGGACGGCTCAGCATCGAAGGCCGCAAGGCCAACACCCTGATCACCGCCTTCGGCCGCAATGTCGCGCCCGAATGGGTCGAGAGCGAGCTTCTGGCCGAACCCCAGATCCTTCAGGCCATGGCGATGGGCGAGGCGCAGGCGTCGTTGTCGGCCCTGATCGTGGCGACGCCCGGCGCCGACCCTGCCCAGATCGAAGCCGCCGTCGCGCGCGCCAACGCCCGCCTGCCCGATTACGCCCGCATCGGCGACTGGCGTCTGGTTCCGCCCTTCGATCCCGCCGCTGGTCAGGTCACGGCCAACGGTCGTCCGCGTCGCGAGACCCTGCTGCGCACCTACGCCCCCTCCCCCTCGCAAGCCGCCTGAGAGTTCGCATGTCGTTTTTTGAAACCCTGGTCGCCGCGACCGCAACCGAGCGGGCCGCCTTCGCCGCCATCCCCCAGATCAGGGACGGTCTGGCCGGCCGCATCAGTCGCGACACCTACGTCGCCTATCTGGCCCAGGCCTATCACCACGTCCGCCACACCGTGCCGCTGATGCAGGCCGCCCGGGCGCGGCTGAGCGATGACCACGCCGTCTTCAAGGCCGCGCTCGACGACTATATCGCCGAGGAAACCGGCCATGAGCAGTGGATACTGAACGACATCCGCGCCGCCGGCGGCGACCCCGATCAGACCGTGCATGACGGCCCGAACGTCGCGACCGAACTGATGGTGGCCTACGCCTATGACACCATACAGCGCATCAATCCGATGGCCTTCTTCGGCATGGTCTATGTGCTGGAAGGCACCAGCATCCAGCTGGCCAGCGTCGGGGCAGAGGCCGTGCAACAGAGCCTCGGCCTGCCGCCCGCCGCCTTCACCTATCTGATCTCTCATGGGGCTCTGGATCAGGACCACATCCTGTTCCTCAAGCAACTGCTGGACGGAGTGTCGAACGCCGACGACCGCGCCGCCATCGTCCACATGGCCAAGGTGATGTTCGGCCTGTTCGGCGGGGTCTTCGCCTCCATCCCCCACATCGCAGCGCGGGAGACGGTCGATGCAGTTTGAGGATCGCAACATCCTGGTCACCGGCGGCTCCGGCGCCTTGGGGCGTCGCGTGGTCGAGCGGATCGAGCGCGAGGGCGGTCGGGTTACGATCGTCGCCCGCGCGCCGGTGGCGGGCCATCACACCTTGGTGGGCGATCTATCGAGCCCGCAGGGCCTCGACCGGGTCGCCGAACAGGCCGGCGGCCGCGCCTGGGACATTCTGATCAACATCGCCGGAATCCAGCATTTCGGCCCGCTGGAGCAGCAGACGCCCGAGCATCTGCTGGCGACCTATATGGTCAATCTGGTCGCGCCGGCGCGTCTGGCCCAGGCCGTCCTGCCCGGCATGAAGGCGCGCAAGCATGGCCAGATCGCCTACGTCGGCTCCATTTTCGGCTCGATCAACTTCGCGCACTTCGCCAGCTATTCCAGCGCCAAGGCCGGGATGCGGGCGCTCAGCCAATCGCTGCGCCGCGAATTGGCCGGTACGGGCGTCGGCGTAACCTATGTCGCGCCCCGCGCGGTGGCCACGCCGTTCAACTCCGCCAAGGTCGATGAATATGCGCGCCTGACCGGCATGGCCGTCGACGATCCGGACGCGATCGCCGACCGCATCGTCGCCGCCATCCGCAGCGATCGCCGCGACGTCTATCTCGGCTTCCCCGAAAGCCTGTTCGTCCGCCTCAACGCCCTGGCGCCCGGCCTGATCGACGGGGCCCTGAAATCCAACGACCTGAAAGCCCGCGCCCTGTTCGCCGGCTGAACTACAAAAAGGAGAGAAACGCCATGAAGACCGCTCTGTTCGCCCTAGCCCTGATGGCCGCCCCCCTGTCGGTCGCCTCCGTCGCCCATGCCGACGCCTGCGACGACCGCGCGCGCGGTCTCCAGCAGTCGTGGGACCATGTGAATTTCGAGGTCCCGCAAGGCGTTCGAATCGCGGAAATGGCGCGGCTGAACACCCAGGCCGACGCCGTCGTGGCCCAATGCCCCAACCGCGCCGAACCTCTGGTCTGGAACGCCATCATCACCGCATCGGAAGCGGGATTGAAGGGCGGCATCGGCGCCCTGGGCCTCGTGCGTGAGGCGCGCACCGAACTTGAACAGGCCGAGCGGATCAATCCGCGCGCGCTGAACGGCTCGGTCTATGTCAGTCTCGGTTCGCTCTACGCCCAGGTGCCGGGCGCCCCGATCGGTTTCGGCAACCGCCAGCGCGCCCGCGACTACCTCCAGCGCGGTCTGGCCATGGCGCCCAACGACATCGACGCCAACTTCTTCATGGGCGATCTGCTGGTGCGTGAACACGATTGGAACGGCGCCGCCCGCTACCTGCAGAAGGCCATCGACGCCCCCGCTCGCCCCGGCCGTGCCGTCGCCGACCGCGGTCGCAAGGCCGAGGCCCGCGCCCTGCTCGTCCGCGCCCAGCAGCATCACTGAACAGATCCATCATGAGCCCTGTTCCCCCCGCCCTGTCGCTCGACGTCGTTCAACGCCGTCGCAAATGGTTCGCCGGTCTTGTTCTGCTGGCCCTCATCGTCCTGACCGCCAGCGTTCGCTCGGTCGCCGTCCTCGACGGCGAATGGCATGAGGGCGTCGAAGGCTTGGGCCTGGCCGCCATCATCGTCGCCATCGTCGGTCGCGCCTGGTGCTCGCTCTATATCGGCGGACGCAAAAAGGCCGAGATCGTCGATCGCGGCCCCTATTCCATCACGCGCAACCCGCTCTATGTCTTCAGCTTCATCGGCGCTTTCGGCGTCGGCGCCCAGACCGGCAGCGTGACGATCGGCGCCATCTTCGCCGTGGCGACCTTCCTGGTCTTTCTGCGCACGGTCGGCCGCGAAGAGGCCTGGCTGGCCGAACATTTCGGCGCGCCCTATGCCGCCTATTGCGCTCGCACGCCGCGCTTCCTGCCCAATCCCGCCCGCTGGCGCGACGCCGACGAACTGACCATCCGTCCCGCCTTCTTCGTCCGCACCCTGCGCGACGGCCTGGTTTTCCTCGCCGCCATCCCCGTCATGGAAGGCATCGAGCACCTGCAGTCATCAGGATTGATCGGCTTTCCGATCAGCCTGTTCTAGCCCTAACCGTCGCGCCATTCGCTGAGCATTTGGCCGTCGGCGTCTTCGAAGGCGACGCGATCGAATTGCGCCGCGCCGATGCAGACCGGCCGTTGATCAGGGGCTGCCGTACGACAGTGGATGGCGCGGCCGTCGGCGAAGGTGGTCATCCGGCCTTCCAGCACGAGACGATAGCCCTGTGCTGATGGCGCAGGCGGCTGGCCATCCTCGCCGCGCAGGGTGAACTCATAGGCACGGCCGTTTCGACGGCCGGTCCGCGCGCCGTTCGGCTTGAATACGGCGGCCAGCCCCGAAGTTTGAGGCGAGGCCTGGCTTGAAGGCGAGGCGCCGGGCGCAATCGCCGGGCAGGCCTCGGTGCGCAGCCACGGCCGGGCCAACCAGAAGCCTTCGGCCGCCTCCAAGCTGCTGTCGTCGTTTCCGATCAGGCCGGACCGCAGCCAATCCGCCGGCGCCAGGCTGAACTTCAGGCTCTGACCATCCTTCGCCCAGTAGACTGTCGCCTGCCCATCGGCCGCAGCTTCGGCGGCGTCGTTGGGCGCCCCGCAGCCAAAGGCCTGGCGGACGACAAAGCGTCGCCCGGCCAGAGACGCGCCCCCGACCTCGCGCCCTGCGGCGAAGGCCGAGGCGGCGATGTCCGTGGCCTCAAGCAGGCCGGCGCGATCCAGCACCGGCGCAGGCGCAACGGTCACCACCGGCGGCGTTTCGGATTTTTGGGCCGGAGCAGGCGCAGGCTGCGGCTCACGCTGGCAAGCGGCGAGCGCCAGCAGGGACGCCGCAAGCGCGACTATCGAAGACCGAGGCGACGCAATCGTTTCGAGCATGGAACCACTCTAACACGCGAACCGCTGAGGTGGATGCGCTGACCCGAAAAGGTTGACGCGAACGATGGGGGACGGTCTGCACAGCATCATGACTTTCGACCAGATCGCCGCCCTTGCCGTGCTCGTCGCCGTCGTGGGCGTCCTGATCCATGGCAAGATGCGGGCCGACGTCGTCGCCTTGACCGGCGCCGCCGTCCTTCTGCTGTTGGGCGTCGTGCGGCCGGTCGAGGTGCAGGGCGCCTTCGCCAGTCCCGCCGTCATCGCTTTGGCAGGCCTGTTCGTCATCGCCTACGCCATTGAACTGTCCGGCCTCTTGGGCTGGTTGATCCGACAGGCGACGCAGCTTTCCGCCCGGATCGGCGCCCGGGGCATCTGGATCGTCATCGGCCTGTGCGGTTCGGTCGGCGGCTTTCTGAACAACACCCCTGTGGTGGTCTTGGCCGCGCCGGTGATCCGCGACGTGGCCCAATCCTTGCGCCTGTCGCCGAAACGCTTTCTGATGCCGCTCAGCCACGTCACGGTCATGGGCGGTCTGCTGACGCTGATCGGGACATCGACCAATCTGCTGGTCAACGACATGGCCCGCAACGCCGGCCAGCCGGTCTTCGGCCTGTTCGAGATCACCCCCGTGGGTCTGGCCATCGCGGTCGTCGGCGGCCTGTGGCTCTATTTCGTGGGTGCGCGCCAGCTGGGTCGATCGGTCGCCAGGGATGAGGCGGAAACCGCGCGCCTGGCGGAAATGGAAGAGGCGCGTCGCCGCGCAGAGGCCGAGGCCATCAATCGTCGCAAGCGCCTGCTGCCGTTCGGCCTGCCGCGCCTGGGCGGATCACGAAACCAGGTCGATGGATCGGGCGATGCGCATCTTGGCGACGTTGAACTGTATGGCGCCGCCGATCGTCCGCTGCGGCTGAGGCCGGCTGCGATCTCGCTTGGCGTGTTTGTCCTGGTGATCTTGTCGGCGGCGCTGGGGTGGGCGCCGATCGCCGCCTCGGCCTTCGCCGGAGCCGTCGGCTTGATCCTGTTGCGCGTCATTACGCCCGAAGAGGCCTATGCCGGACTGCGCCCTGAAATCCTTTTGCTGATCGCCGGCATGGTCGTGGTCGGCACGGCCATTGAGGTCACGGGGCTGGCGTCCGCCGGCGCAGATCGTCTGATCGGCGTGATCCGGCCCCTGGGGCCGCTGGGCGCCTTAATCGTACTTTACGGCGTGACGCTGTTCGCCACCGAACTGCTGTCCAACGCCACGGTCGCGGTTTTGATTACCCCCATCGCCGTAGCCCTGGCCGAAAGCCTGGGCGTGGATCCCCGACCCTTCCTGGTGTGCGTCATGATGGCCGCTTCGGCCGCCTTTGCCACCCCATTCGGCTATCAGACTAATGTGCTGGTCTTCAACATGGGCGGCTACAGCTACATGGACTTCGTCCGCGTCGGCCTGCCTTTGAACCTGATCACCTGGATCGCCGCCATGGTCGCCATCCCGATCTTCTTCCCGTTCTGATCGAGTGGCAATCGTAGTGGTGCGGGCGGCCGGGCTTGAACCGGCAAGGACTTTCGTCCGGCAGATTTTAAGTCTGCTGCGTCTACCAGTTTCGCCACGCCCGCAGCCCGGTCTGGCCCGGTCCGGCTCCTATAGACGGAACCGGGCTGGGTCTCCAAGTCGTCAGCGTGTCGGGGTCGCCGGCGTGGTCGCGGGCTTCATTGCCCGAAAGTCCACGTCCGAATCGGCGATCAGCCACAGCAGGCCCGCCCAGGCGGCGACGTTCTGGTTCAGCTGCGCCGGGTCGATCTTGTCGAGCGTGTCGTTGGCGGTGTGGTGCAGATCGAAATAGCGGGTTCCGTCCTGGGCCAGGCCGAAGAAGGGCACGCCCAGCGGGCCCATCGGTCCGATGTCGACGCCGCCTTCGGTCTCGACGCGATCGGAGGCCAGGACGCCGATCGGATAGAGGACGCGGGTCGCGGCCTTCTGGAAGTCCGAGCCTTGCGCGCCGGCGGGCAGGCGCAGGGCATAGACGCGGTCGGCGCCGAAATCGCTCTCGCCGGCGATGATGTGCTTGTCCAGCGTTGCGCCCTGGCCGCGCGCGTAGACGCCGCCGCCGTTGCCGGTCTGGGCGGTCGGCTGGGCCACTTCTTCCGAACCGTAGAAGATGACGCGCAGGGTGCGGGCCGGGCGGCGGCCGCTGTCCGCGATGGCCTTGGCGGCGGCGACGGTGATGGCGCCCCCTGCCCCGTCGTCGATGGCGCCGGTGCCCAGGTCCCAGCTATCCATGTGGGAGCCCAGCACGATGATCTCGTCGGGGCGCGTGGCGCCCGGCAGATCGCCGATCACATTCTGACTGGTGGTGCGATAGGTGCGGGCGGTCGAGGTAAGGCGCATGCGCACCGGCTGGCCCAGGGCAACCAGGCGGCTGACCTGATCGGCGTCGGGCGCGGCCAGGGCGAAGGCGGGAATGGTCGGCTTGCCGTCGACATAGCGGGTGGTGCCGGTGTGCGGCATCCGGTCCTCGTCAGAGCCCACCGAACGCATGACGAAGGCCGCCGCGCCCTTGGCCGCCGCCACGCCGGGGCCGGCGCCGCGCACGCGGGTCTGAGGACCATAGCCGGAACCGTCCTGCATCGGGTGCATCTGGCCCAGATCGACATAGACGATCTTGCCGCGGACGGCGGCCTCGGGCGCGGCCTGCAGGTCTTCGAAGGTCGAGAAGCGCACGATCTCCGCCTCGACGCCGCCCCTCGGCGTGGCCGGCGAGTGGCCCAGAGCCGCAGCGACCAGGGCCTGGGCGTTGTCGCCGACGATGGCGGCCGAGCTTTCGCCCCGCTCCCAGCCAACCAGCGGGAACTCTTCGATGCGGACGTTCTGGAAGCCGTTGGCGCGCAGATAGTCGGCGGCCCAGGCGGCGGCCTGCTGCTCGGAGCGCGAACCCGCCGGGCGCGCGCCGAACCGCGTCGTCAGTTGGGTGACATAGTCCATGGCGATGTTCGAGCGCATCGCGGCGTCGCGCACCACGATCGCCTGCTGCACCGTCGCCGCATCCTGAGCATGGGCCGCGGGGGTAAACGCGACAAGACCCAAGGCGACGGCGCTGGCGGTCAGCAGACGGATGGACATAAGCAGGCTCCGGACTCAGATGAGAGCCGGACCCTAGGTAGGTTCAGTCGTTCTGGAAATAGGGTTCGACCGGACCCTGCAGTTTCACGGTCAGGGCCTTGCCCTTGCGATCCACGCGGTTGCCGAGCGCCAGACGCACCCAGCCTTCGGACACGCAATATTCCTCGACATTGGTCTTCTCTTCGCCCTTGAAGCGAATACCGACGCCGCGTTGCAGGACTTCGGCGTCGTGATGCGGGCTGGACGGGTCGACCGAAAGGCGATCGGGAGGCGTGTCGGACATGGCGTTGGTCGGGCTCAGATCTCGGGAAGGCGCGGTGATAGACGCGCTGGCGCGCCCTGCCAATCCGAAACCGGGTTCGAAGACTTAAGGCAGCAGGTGATAGTGCTGGGCGACGGCGGCCATCATCACGGTTCCGCCCGCCGGAACGGCGAGTATGATGGCCCTGCGCATGCGGTGCGCCACGTAAAGCAGTTCGCCGATCATGGCGCGGATCCTCGATGTCATCGCTCTCTGACGGAGCGTTCGAAGATCATTGGTCGGACAGAGCCCGCTGTCGAGACGAAACGTCAGCGTTTAGATCACACTTAAGGTTACTGCACAGTTTGACGCGGCTGAGCGTTGGGCGCTGCTGACGGCTGATAGGCCTGCGGGCCGGTCGCAGCGGGAGCCGCCGCAGGCGTGGCGGCGGGACGACGCGCCGGGGTCGCGGCCGGGCGAGCCGCCGGTCGCGCAGCGGGACGGTTGGCGGCCGGGCGCGGCGTCGGACGGGTCGTCGGGGCGGCGGCAGGCTGAGCCGTCGGTGTCGCGGGCGGGGTCGTGACAGCTGGCGCAGCAGCGGCTGGCGCAGCGGCCGGAGGGGGTGTGGCTTCGGCGGCGGCGGCGTGCAGGTGTGCGCGTGGCATGTCTCCGCCGTGGGTGCGGACGATCGCCTCCTCATCACCGTGCAGGACGGCGAGGCGTTGCAGGTTGTAGAGGACGGCGTGGCGGGCGTGCCACTCGTCATCGTGGGTGAACTCTGCGTCTGGGCGCCCGTCGAAGGGTGTGGTAAGCGCCTGGCGCCGCTTGTCGAGGTGCGCTTCGAACCTTGCGATGCCCGCGGCGCCGAGGGCGTCCGCGTAGTCGCCGACGTCGACCGAGAAGTACTCGCCGAGTTCGCCGAATTGCTGTTTCTGGATCCACCCGCTCAGCGCCGCCGGGGCGGGCGCCCATGCCTCGCTCGGGACGCCGCCAGCCGTGGCCCGGTTCCAGCTGCCGCAGAAGTCCTTCAGCATCACCTCCGGGCAGGTCGACGAGACCGTCAACCTCAAGGACCCCGAGGACGCGGTCAAATACATGCCGAGCCTGTTCGTGCGGAAACGCAACGACGGCGACAACATGGCGGTGCTGGCGACCAGGAGCTGGGGCGTCAATTCGAGCGCGCGCTCGCTGATCTATTACGACGACCTGCTGGTGTCGGCGCTGATCGGCAACAACAACACCAGCGCCTCGCCGAAATGGAATCTGATCTCGCCCGAGGCAATCGGCCGGATCGATTTCCTCAATGGCCCATTCGCGGCGGCTTATCCCGGAAATTCGATCGGCGGCGTTCTGCTGA
>OFRI01000154.1_pt1 | contig 18505 bp, 23 predicted proteins | sample 1543031 | NCBI WGS metagenome assembly OFRI01 (sample SAMN07774226, study PRJEB24372) | wastewater metagenome
AGATGGTCCAGGCCTTCCATGACGCCGGCGTCGCCGCGGGCGGTCGCGCCATCGAGGACCCGCCCGGCGAACGCAAGGGCCCCTTCGGCCCCATGATCCTGGCCTATCTGCGCGATCCGTCGGGCAACAAGATCTGCGCCATGCACCGGGTGGGGTGAAGGGCGTCAGCCGGCGGCTTGGGCCTCACGGTATCGCATGTCGCGGGGGCCATGTGCGGCGATGGTCGCACACTGGTCCGCGACGGCCTTTCGATAGGCCGGGCGATCCAGGCAGCGGTCGAAATAGGCCTGCAGCGCGGGATAGGCCTTTAACATGTCCAGCGATGCGGCGATCTTCAGGACTGAACTCATCATCAGGTCGGCGACCGTGAAGGTTTCTCCGGCCAGCCACAGACGGTCGCCCAGCGCGAGCTGGAGCTCGGATAATCGCTTTTCGGCGAAGGGCAGAACCTGCGGCCGCCGCGCCGCCTTGGCCGCTTCGTCGGGCAGGAAGAACTCGGCCTCGCTGACGTTGATCAGCGCGCCTTCGACGCTGTTCAAGGCGGCGAAATACCAGGTCAGAACCTGCGCTCGCATCACCGGATCGGACGGGATCAACACGCCCGCTCGTTCGGCGATGTCCCAGACGATGGCGCCGCTCTCGAACATCGGAGCGCGGCCGTCCTCCTCCAGCGTCGGCACCTGACCGAACGGCTGAAGCGCACGGTATTCCGCCGACTTCTGGTCCACTGCATCCAGCAACCGGATTTCATAGGCCCAGCCCGCCTCGTTCAGGATCCATCGCACGCGGTGATCCCGAACTTGTCCGGCGGCGAAGGGCGGAACCCATTTGAAAGCGGTGACGGTGATCATCTTTTGATCCTCATGGTCGGTCGCTCGCCGACTCTATCACGAGCTTCGCGCGTTGCGGACATCGGCCGGTTGCACTAGCCAGAAGTCATGACCTTGCAGACCACCAAGACCCACGCCGTCCACGGCGGAACCCTGCGCTATCTGAAGCACGACAGCACGGCGACCGGCACGCCGATGACGCTGTCGGTCTTCACGCCGGCGGGCGAGGGGCCTTTCCCGGTGCTGATCTGGCTGTCGGGCCTGACCTGCACCGAGGATAATTTCACCACCAAGGCGGGGGCCTACCAGGCCGCCGCCGAACACGGCGTCATCATCGTGGCGCCCGACACCAGCCCGCGCGGAGAGGGCGTCGCCGACGATCCCGCCTATGACCTGGGCCAGGGCGCGGGCTTCTATGTGGATGCGACACAGGCGCCCTGGGCGCCGCATTTCCGCATGGAGACCTATGTCACCGAGGAACTGATCGCCCTGATCGACGCCGAGTTTGCGACCACGGGCGTCCGCTCGATCAGCGGCCATTCGATGGGCGGCCACGGCGCCCTGACCCTGGCGCTGAACCACCCCGACCTGTTCCGTTCGGTCTCCGCCTTCGCGCCGATCTGCTCGCCCACACGGTGCGCCTGGGGCGAAAAGGCCTTCACCGCTTATCTGGGTGAAGACCGCGCCGCCTGGGACCGTCACGACGCTGCAAAGCTGATCGCAGCCGGCGCGGCGCGCGGCGTCTATGACGACATCCTGATCGACCAAGGGGACGCCGACACCTTCCTGGCCGAGCAGCTGAAGCCCGAGCTGCTCCAACCCGCCGCCGACGCCGCCGGCCAGAAGGTCACGATCCGTATACAGCCGGGCTACGACCACTCCTACTTCTTCATGGCCAGCTTCATCGCCGACCACATCGCCTTCCATGCCGAACGCTTGAAGGTCTAGGCGCCAGATGGGACGCCGGGATTGGATCGCCTTCGCAGTCCTGCTGCTGGCAGGCCCAGCCTGGGCGCAAGAGCAGGTCGGCGATCTGGATTGGCGGCCGAAGGTGGCGTCGCCCGCCTATGCGACGGATGGGCCTGTCGTGCTTGTCGATCAGGGCCACGGCAGCGAGCAGACGATCGAAGGTCGTTATGCCGCCTTCGCCGCGTTGATGCGGGCTGACGGATATCGGATCGAAGCCAGCCGGGGGCGGCTCGATGCGCCCGGCGCGCTCAATGGCGCAGCGGTGTTGGTCATCGCCAATCCGTCGCACCCGGCGGACGGCTCGCGCGCCTCGGCTTTCGACAACGCCGAGATCGAGGCGATCCGCCGATGGGTAGAGCAGGGCGGGGCGTTGCTTCTGGCCGCCGATCACACGCCCCATGGTTCCGCCGCCGAAGCCCTGGCTGCAAGCTTCGGCGTGTCGATGGGCACGGGTTACGCCTTCCAGCCCGTGGACGGCGACGTCACGGCCAATCTGGTCTTTCCGCGCCCGGCGCTTGCTGATCATCCGATCATCGAAGGCCGCGACCAAAGCGAGCGCTTAACGGTCGTCAAGAGCTTCACCGGGCAGTCGCTGTCGGGGCCGGCAGACGCAACGGTGTTGCTGGCGATGAGCGCGGATGCACGAGAGGCTCCCGATCTCGGAGCCTTGCAAACGATCCGAACGCGGCTTCGGGACGGCCAGGATCCAGCCGTCGTCCTTGCCGAGTTGTCGCGGCCCGCCTTGCCCGCCCAGGGTCTGGCTGTGCGCTTTGGCGCGGGGCGGGTCGTCGTGCTGGGAGAGGCGGGGATGCTCACAGCCCAGATCGTGCGTTTTCCCGACCAGCCGGATCGCGACCCCGTTCGCATGGGGTTAAACACAGCCGGTCATGACGATGAGCAGTTCGTGCTGAACCTGATGCACTGGCTGTCGCGTCTGCTCCCCTGATGCTAGAGGGGCGCCATGAGCGCTTCTGATCCCTACGAACCGATGTTTTCCGCCCTGTGCCGCGAGGTCGGCTATTGCCTGCATGCCAAGGGGCAGAAGCGGGTGATCGAGGCCCTGCCGAAGGGTCTGGACGCCGCGGTGCGCGCCGTCTTCGCGGCCGAGGGCGTGGACGAGCCCAATGCGCCGGGCGATGTGAAGCGCGCCGTTCGCGATTGCCTGAAGGCGAACTTGCCAGCTTGACCGTTACGGGTCGATAAGTCGGAACAAATCCAGGCGCTGTCGCTTGGGTTTCATGAACGGGCGCCTAGATGAGGCGCATCGGAAACTTGTCGCGAGAGGAACCTCCCATGGCCTTCACCCTGCCCCCGCTGCCCTACGCCTATGACGCGCTGGAGCCGGCCATCGACAAGGAGACGATGACCTTCCACCACGACAAGCACCATCAGACCTATGTCGACAACCTGAACAAGGCCGTCGACGCCGATGAGAGCCTGCAGGGCAAGTCGCTGGAGGAAATCTTCACCAGCATCTCCACCGCGCCCAAGGCCGTGCGCAACAACGGCGGCGGCCACTGGAACCACAGCCTGTTCTGGGAACTGCTGGCCCCGGCCGATCAGGCGGGTGAGCCCTCGGCCGAGCTGAAGGCCGCCATCGACGCCGATCTGGGCGGCATGGACAAGTTCAAGGAAGACTTCAACGCCGCCGGCGCCGCGCAGTTCGGTTCGGGCTGGGCCTGGCTGATCGTGCAGAACGGCAAGCTGAAGATCACCTCGACCCCGAACCAGGACAATCCGCTGATGGACGTCGTGGACGAGCGCGGCGAGGTCATCCTGGGCGCCGACGTCTGGGAGCACGCCTATTATCTGAAATACCAGAACCGCCGCGCCGACTATCTGAAGTCGTTCTGGACGGTGGTGAACTGGAGCAAGGTCAACGAACTCTACGCCGCCGCCAAATAAGGCCGGTACAGCCCAGCGATCGAGAGATGACGACGCCCGCCGGAACCTCCGGCGGGCGTTTTCGATTGCGTCATCGCAAACGGAGATCGAAGCGATGCGGATGATGATGACGGGGGCTGCTTTCGCGGCCCTGATGTTGGCGGCCTGTAACCCCAACGCAAACGCACAGAAGCCCGGCGATCCCGCGCCGCCCAATCCCACCCAGACCGTCGCCGCGCCAGCCGAGAAGCCGGTCTATCGCTTCAAGATCGGCGCGCTGGACGCCATCGCCCTGTTCGACGGCGAGAACCCGGTCAAGAACGACAACCAGACCTTCGGCGTCGGCCTGACGCCACAGGCGGTCGCCGCGCCGCTCACCGCCGCCGGACAGCCGGCCGATCCGATCATGCTGGAAATCCATCCGCTTCTGGTCAGGAACGGCGCCCGCACGATGCTGTTCGACACGGGCCTGGGCGAGGGCAAGGGCCAGTTGATGGACAGCCTGCAAAAGGCGGGCGTCGATCCGGCCTCGATCACCGACGTGCTGATCTCGCACGGCCACCCGGACCATGTCGGCGGCCTGATCCGTAACGGCGGCCTGGCCTTCCCCAATGCGGCGATCCGGATGTCGCAGGCGGAATGGGCGTCCATCCGCGCCAATCCCGAACTGACCGATCTGGTGCGGATCATCACGCCCAAGGTCCAGGCCTTCGAGCCGGGCGGCGAGGTCGCGCCGGGCGTCCAGTCCCAGGACACGGCCGGCCATACGCCGGGCCACGTCGCCTATCTGATCGCCGACGGCCAGAACCAGCTGCTCTACACCGGCGACCTGATGCATCACTGGATTCTGTCGGTCGAACATCCGGACTGGAAGGTCGGCTATGACGACGATCAGACGGCAGGCCTGAAGGCGCGGCTAGACGAGGTGACGGCGCTGCGCAACTCCGGCGCCCACATCTACGCGTATCACTTCCCGTTCCCGGGCCTGGGCAAGGTGGCGACCCGCGAAGGTCGCGCCATGTTCATCTCCGAAGCCCAGTCTGCAAAGGATTAGGTCGCTAAGGACTAGATGCGAAGATCCACGCCGTGCCGGGTGCGCGCGTTCATGCGCTCGGCATGGTGCTGGCGGACCACGCGGCGCTGGCGCAGCATCTCATGGATGCCGTCGGCGAGATCGAGCAGCTGGTGGTCGCTCAAAGGCTCGACCAGATCGACCAGCTGCGTCTTCAGCGTCTGCATGGCCTTGTCGGACAGGCCGGTCTGAAAGCTGTTGGGTTCGGGCTGCATTCCACTCCTCCTTGTCCTCATGCGTGGTTCGGTTGCGTCAAGGGAAGGGTGGGGCGACGGGATCGTTCCATTCCATCGTGCTTAACGGCCCGCCGTGCTTGACTCCGCCGTCCTCGCTGGCCATAAGCGCCGCCTTCCACGGGTCCGCTTCGGCGGGGCCGGGATGAATGACGGAAGATGCGTGGACCGCCGTTGAGATCGCATTCCCAATCCAGGGGATGCCGGGCCGTATCGTCGAAAAGAGAATAGAATGTCCAAGCGCCACAGCGCCAAGTACAAGATCGACCGGGCCATGGGTGAGAACCTGTGGGGCCGCGCCAAGTCGCCGGTCAACAAGCGTTCTTACGGTCCCGGCCAGCACGGCCAGCGTCGCAAGTCCAAGGTTTCGGACTTCGGTCTGCAACTGAAGGCCAAGCAGAAGCTGAAGGGCTACTACGGCAACATCACCGAGAAGCAGTTCGCCAAGACCTATGACGAGGCTGCGCGTCGCAAGGGCAACACCTCGGAAAACCTGATCGGTCTGCTGGAATCGCGCCTGGACGCCGTCGTCTACCGCGCCAAGTTCGTCCCGACCGTCTGGGCCGCCCGCCAGTTCGTCAGCCACGGCCACGTCCTGGTCAACGGCAAGAAGGTCGACATCGCCTCCTACCGCGTGAAGCCGGAAGACGTCGTCACCGTGAAGGAAAAGTCGCGCAACATGGCTCTGGTGCTCGAAGCCCAGCAGTCGTCGGAACGCGACGTGCCGGATTACCTGGAACTGTCGGACCGCTCGTTCTCGGTTCGCTACGTCCGCGTGCCGGAACTGTCGGACGTGCCGTACGCCGTGAAGATGGAACCGAACCTGGTCGTCGAATACTACGCTTCGTAAGCGAAGCTTACGAAGCTTTCTTCAAGGGGGCTATCGCCCTTCGGGCTACTTGAGCCCCGTGGTGGTCCCTTTGAAGTGTTCAGTTTGGAGGGCCTCGGATTCGTCCGGGGCCTTTCGTTTTTTATCCTGTTCCCTCCAAGGGCGAACAGGCGCATTCTCGGCCGGTTCAGGCTTTGAGGCAGGGGAGGTCGTCAGTTGCGCGACTCCATCATGAAACGCTTGGCTTTGATCGCCGCCGCATCGGCGGGCCTGGCCGCCTGCGCCAGCCGCGGCGAGCCGACTGTCTCCACCGCGGGCATGCCCGGCGCGCTGGAGCCGATCCATGCCGCCGCCTTCACCAAGGACCAGGCCGTCTTCTGGGTCAGTTCGAACGGCTGCACGGCCAAGGAAGACCTGATCCCGATCGTCAGCCTGCAGGGCGGCAGCGCCGTCATCACCCTGCGCCGCATCGACGAGGACAAGTGCAAGCAGGACCTGGTCCAAGGCGTCGAGCTGAAGTGGTCGTTCGAGGAACTGGGCCTGACGCCCGGCTCGCCCGTCAGCGTCAACAACCCCTATCAGATGCCTCGCTCCTGAAAACGGCTGTAGCGTTTCGTTAAGCCTGTTCGAGCGCGTCTGATTAAGCAACGTCCGTTACGACGACAGACCGTCCCCCCAAGGTCTGTAGCTTCATGCGCTTCTTCACCTGCCTGACCGACGACCATAATCTCTGGCTCGTCGCGTTGGCCGCCGGCCTGTGCCTGATCGGTTCGATCATCACCTTCCGCCTGTATCGCCGCCTGCGCGCCGCCGAAAAGGGCACGCGTCTGGCCTGGGCCTTCATGGGCGCGGTAGCGACCGGGGCGACGATCTGGTGCACCCACTTCGTGGCGATGATCGCCTATGAGCCCGGCGTCACCATCAGCTACGGCCCCGTGCTGACCGGCCTGTCCCTGGGCGTCGCCATCGCCGGCAGCGCGCTGGCGCTGTGGGTGGCCTCGCGCAGGATGCCGGCCTCGGCCGAGATCGGCGGCGTGCTGTTCGGCCTGACCGTGGTGGCCATGCACTATACCGGCATGGCGGCCTTTGCGACCGACGCCGTCATCCACTGGTCGGCCGCCTATGTCGCCGCCTCCGTGGCGGGGGCGGTCGTCCTGGGCGCCCTGGCGTTCAATCGCGCCCGGCAGTCCGGCAAGGTCGTCCCGGTCGTGCTGATGGTCCTGGGCATCGTGGCCCTGCACTTCACCGGCATGGCCGCCATGACGATCGTGCCGGTCGGCGCGCTGGTCGATATGGGCGCTGTCGGATCCACCAATCTGGTCCTGGCCTTCGCCGTCTCCGCCGTCGGATTGATGATGCTGGGCACCGGCGTCGCCAGCCACGCCCTGGACGTCCAGTCCCGTCTGCAGGCCAAGGCGCGCCTGGATCACCTGATCGAGGGCAGCGTCGATGGCATGGTGGTCGAACAGGACGGCGTCATCCTGGCCGCCAACGCCGCCTTCGCCGATCTGGCGGGCGTCCAGCATCAGGCCTTGGTCGGCGAGCCGCTGTCGCGCTGGATCGCCGGCGTTGCCGATCTGACAGTAAACGGCCTGAGCCAGTCCAAACTGGTCGCCGAAGGCGGGGCGGACATCCCCGTCGAGATCGCCGTGCGCCGCGACTGCGGTATGGATCACGTCATGATCTACGCCGTGCGCGATCTGCGCATGCGTCAGGCGCAGGAGCGTCGCATCGCCCATCTGGCGCGCAACGACGGCCTGACCGGCCTGCCCAACCGTTCGTCCTTCCTGGAATGGCTGACGCGCCAGACCGCCGACCTGACCGTTCCGAACAAGGTGGCCCTCTTGGCCATGGACCTGGACCGGTTCAAGGAGGTCAACGACGTTCACGGCCATGCCGCCGGCGACCAGCTTCTGATCCAGATCGCCGAACGGATGCGCGCCTGCCTGCGCCACGACGAGTTCATCGCGCGCCTGGGCGGGGACGAGTTCGTCGCCGTCGTGCCGATCCAGCACAAGGACGACGCCCTGGATCTGGTCGCGCGCCTGCGCGACGCCGTCACCGCCCCGGTCGTGCTCGACCATGCCGAGGTCGCCTGCGGTCTCAGCACCGGCATCGCGATCTGGCCTGACGACGCCCACGACCCGTCCGCCCTGATCAATGACGCAGATCTCGCCATGTACCGGGCCAAGGCCTCGCTAGGGACCGACGTCTGCTTCTACGAGGAGGAGATGGACGAGGCGGTGCGCAATCGACGTCGCATGGCCCAACAGATGCGCGAGGCCCTGGATCAGGGCCAGTTCAGCCTGAACTGGCAGCTTCAGGCCGCCGTCGATACCGGCGACATCACGGGCTATGAGGTGCTGCTGCGCTGGATCCAGCCGGACGGGACCTTCATTTCGCCGGCCGACTTCATTCCTCTGGCTGAAGAGAACGGTCTGATCCTGCCGATCGGCGAATGGGTGCTGCGCACCGCCTGCGCCGAGGCCGCCAGCTGGACCGAACCGCACAAGATCGCCGTCAACCTGTCGCCGGTGCAGCTAGGCCACGTCGACCTGCCGCGCCTGGTGCATCAGGTCTTGGTGGAGACCGGCCTGGCGCCGTCGCGGCTTGAGCTGGAGATCACCGAGACAGCCATGATCACCGACATGGAGCGCACGACCCACGTCCTGCGTCAGCTGAAGCTGCTGGGCGTCTCCATCGCCATGGACGACTTCGGCACCGGCTATTCGTCGCTGTCGACCCTGCGCGCCTTCCCGTTCGACAAGATCAAGCTGGATCGCTCCTTCATGTCCGAACTGGACGGCGGACCTCAGTCGGCCGCCATCATTCGCGCCGTCCTGGCCCTGGGCGAGAGCCTGCACATCCCCGTCCTGGCCGAGGGCGTCGAGACGCTGGAGCAGCTGGCCTTCCTGCGCGACCAGGGCTGCGACGAGGTCCAGGGCTATCTGCTCGGCCGCCCCCAGAAGACGGCCGAGGCGGAAATCCAGGCGGCCGCACGGGTCTTGTGGGCCGTCGATCCTTCGATGGAAAAGGCCGCCTGATCAGGCGGGGGTGTTCGCGCGATCATAGGCGGGCCAAACGCCCTTGCCGGCGCCGCGATACTGGACCGGCAGGCCTTCGTCCTCGCCCAGGGCTACGGCTGCATGGTGCGCCCAGTGCGGGTCGTCCAGCGCCGCGCGTGCAATGGCTATGAAGTCCGCCTGACCGGACGCCACGATGTCCTCGGCCTGCTGCGGATCGAAGATCATGCCGACGGCCATGACATTGGCCTGAGGCGTCGCCGCCTTCACGGCCTGGGCGAACCGCAGCTGATAGCCCGGCTCACCGCCCGGGATTTGCGCCTGCGCGACGTTCCCGCCCGACGTCAGGTGCAGATAGTCGTAGCCCATGTCGTGCAGCGCCTGACCAAGGGCCGTCACCTCGTCCAGGGCGATGCCGCCCTCGACCCAGTCCGAGCCGTTGAAGCGCACGCCCAGCGCCTTGGTCCGGGGCCAGGCGTCGCGCAGGGCCTGCGCGACCCGCAGCGGGAAGCGCGCCCGGTTCTCGTACGATCCGCCGAAATCGTCGGTGCGGTGGTTGGACACCGGCGACAGGAACTGGGTCAGCAGATAGCCGTGGGCGGCGTGCAGTTCGACCAGATCGAACCCGGCGCGGTCTGCCCGCCGCGCCGCGTCCTCGAAGGCGGCGACGACGCGATCCATGTCGGCCGGGGTCATGGCGGTTGGCGTGTGCCAGTCATCTTTGAACGGTTCGGCCGAGGCGCTGAAGGTTTCCCACGCGCCGTCTTCGGCCTTCAGGGCGCCGCCGCCCTTCCACGGCGCGCTGGTCGAGGCCTTGCGTCCGGCGTGGGCCAGTTGGATGCCGATCGGGGTGTCGCTGTAGGTGCGGATGTCGCGAATGATCCGGGCGAAGGCCTCTTCCTGGCCGTCGTTCCACAGGCCGGTGTCGTCCGGCGTGATCCGTCCCGCCGCCTCGACCCCCGTCGCCTCGACGATGATCAGTCCAGCGCCGGAGATCGCCAGTCGTCCCAGATGCTGCACGTGCCAGGGCTGAGGCACGCCGTCGATGGCCGAATACTGGCACATCGGCGCGATGGCGACGCGGTTCTTCAGCGTCAGGGGGCCGACGGCGCGGGGCGAGAACAGCTGGCTCATGAAGGACGATCCGTGGGGCAGGAGAGGGGGGACTGTAGCTATGGCGGTTGCGGTCACGTTCAACCCCGATCCTTTCCGATTGTTCACCCAGCTTTCCGATTATTCACGTGTGCACGCCCGGCCCACGCGGCACAAAAGGGTCAAGCTTCAACTGGGGAACACACCAATGCTTCGTCTCGCTCTCGCCATCGCCATCGCCGCCCCGCTGCTGTCGGGCTGCATCATCGTCTCGACCGAAAAGCCGACCACGCGCGTCATCACCGCGCCGGCCTCGGGTCAGTGATGCGCAGCCTGATCAAGGGCCAGATGATCAAGGGTCTGGCGATCGCGGCCCTGGTCGCGCCGCTGCTGTCGGCCTGCGTCATCTATGACAGCGATGCGGGCGAAAACGTCTCGGTGAACCTGCGCCGCGACGACGCCCCGCCGGCCGAGGCCATCCGCGAAGCCCGGTTCGCCGACGGCGCCCTGGTCGCGCGCGTCGATTCCAACGGCTGCACCCAGGCGTCGGATTTCGAAGTGTCGGTGTCGGACGGCTCGCCGGCCGAGATCACGCTTCGCCGCACCAAACAGGACCTGTGCAAGGCCCTGGTCCCGGACGGCGTCGAGCTGCGCTGGACCTATGCCGACCTGGGCGTGGAGCCCGGCACGCCGGCCCGCATCCTCAATGCGCTGAAGTAGGCGTCTCGAACACGACCAGCATGTCTGGCGGAATGCGCTGCGGTCTCAGGGTCGCAGCGTCCACCAGCACCCATTCGGTGACGCCCTGGGCGCAGACGCGGCCTTGGGCGTCCTCGATGCGGACATAGCGGGTGAAGCGCGGTCCCTGCGGATCGCCGACCCAGGTGCGGGCGACCACGCCCTCGGCGCCCGGCTCGATGCCGCGCAGATAGTCGATCTCATGCCGGGTCGCGACCCACGACCATTTCGCCCGCGTCGCCTCGTCGAAGCGCGCATTCCAGTGGGCCGTGCCCGCATCCTGCAGCCAGCCGACATAGACGACGTTGTTGACGTGGCCGTTGGCGTCGATGTGCTCGGGCCGCACGTCCAGCGGCACGACGAAGACCTCGCGGTCCTCGCGCGGCGTGAGGGTCTTCCTGGCCATCAGGCCTCGCCGAGCGGCACGCCCTTCTCGACCATCAGGGCCTGAAGCTCGCCGGCCTGAAACATCTCGCGGATAATGTCCGATCCGCCGACGAACTCGCCCTTCACATAGAGCTGCGGAATGGTGGGCCAGTCGGTGAAGCTCTTGATGCCTTCGCGCAGGGCCTCGTCCTGCAGCACGTCCACGCCCACGAAGCCGGCGCCGACATGATCCAGGATCTGCACCGCCAGGGACGAGAAGCCGCAGCGCGGCTGGTCCGGCGTGCCCTTCATGAACAGAACCACGTCGTTCTGGGCGACGGTTTCGCCGATGAAGGCGTGGACGGGATCGGCGGCTTGGGCGGTGTCGGTCACGGATAAGGGCCTTTCGTGAAGCCCGTCAGCTAGGGAGCCGAACGGGCGCGGTCAAGGCGTCCGCGACGTTCTGCACAGCCGCTGGGGCTGGTCAGGCCGCCTGATTGGCCACGACGCGCGCCATCTCGATCTGCGCGGCCAGGCCCGGCGGCATGTCCCGCTCGGGCGCAGCGGCCAGTGTCGCCAGCCGATCGGTGTCGGTCGGATTGACGATCACGCTGGATACCGACGGGTCGGTCAGCACGTAGGACAGGCAGATCGCCTCGGCCGTCCAGTTGTGCGTGCGATACAGGAAGCCGAACGCATCCTTCTGCGGCGAATCCTGCGGCCGCTTCTGGCCCCCGAAGCCGAACAGGCCCTTCTTCACGATCGGCGCGATACGTGGCCCCGAGCGACGATCCTTGTAGAAGTCATAGGCGAAGACCGCCATGTCCTGTTCGCGGGCTGCACGGACGCGGTTTCGGGTCTTCCAGTCGGCATTGATGTCGAACGGGGTCAGCAGGGCGTCGAACGCCCCGGTGGAAACATAAGCGTCCATCACGTCGCCGCCGCCGGCGATGCCCAGGAGCTTGATCCGTCCCGTGGCGCGCATGGCCTTCAGCGCGCTCAGCGATGACTGCGCCAGTTCGGTTTCGCCGGGCTCGTGCAGCACCGCCATGTCGACCCAGCCCAGGCCGGAGAAATGCAGCACCCGATCGATGGCGGCGGTCATGCCCTGGGCCGAGAAGTCGCGCTGCTGGTCGCGACCGTCGCCGGCGCCCAGCGTCAGGCTGACATAGACGAGCTTTCGCTCCACATGCGACAGCGCCTCGCCCAGCACCTCGGCCGCCACCGGGTCGGCCGTTTCCAGCCGATAGCTGTTGATCCCCGCCTCCAGCGCCGAATAGAGCAGGTCCAGCCCGGCCTCGCGCCCGCGCTTCAACGCCTCGGCGCCGAAACTGAGCGTCAGGTTGGAAATGGCGGCGCCGGAGACGCCGAAGGGGCGATAGCGCATGGTCTTCAGACCTCCTTGGCCGGAGCCGAGGTCTCCAGCGCCAGGGCGTGCAGCTCGCCGCCCATCTGACCTTTCAGCGCCGCATAGACCATCTGGTGCTGACGCACGCGCGGCAGGCCGGTGAAGGCGCTCGACACGATCCGCGCGCGATAGTGGTCGCCGTCGCCGGCCAGATCCTCGATCTCGATCTCGGCGTCGGCGAAGGCTTCGACCAGATGCTGGCGCAGCGTTTCGACGGACATGGGCATGGCGGGCGCTCGTACTTCGTTCAACGCCAGTTTGCCCGGTAATCCTTAATGCCGACCTACGGCGCGCGCCGTGGCCGTTCGAACAACTGCACCGGATGATCCTTGTAAGTCGTCGTCGCATAGGGACGATAACCGACCCGCGCCGCCAGCTTCAGCGAGGCCAGGTTCTCGGGCGAGATCATGCAGACGGTTCGCCCCTCCAGCCTCCGGTCGGTCCAGGCCAGGGCCGCCGTCAGGGCCTCGGCCGCATAGCCCCGCCCCTGAAATCCCGGCGCCACGCCCCAGCCCAGCTCCGGCGCATCGAACGGCGGCTCCAGCTCGCGGCGATAGTCGAACACCCCGACGCTGCCCAGATAGGCGCCGCCGTCCCGCAGCCGGATCGTCCAGTTGCCATGGCCCATAGCCGCCCAATGGCCGAGATCGCGCAGAAGCCGGAACCAGAGCTCTTCGCGCCCCAGCGCCCGGCCCATGATGTGGCGCGTGAAGTCCTCATCGGACCACAGCGTCAGCAGCTCACCGAAATCGTCAGTCGAGACGGGGCTCATCACCAGTCGCTCGGTCGTCAGAATTCTGTCGGTCACATCAGGCCCAGTTGCTTGAAGCTGGCCACCCCGTCGCGGCCGACGACCAGATGGTCGTGAACCTCGACGTTAAGGGCGCGGCCGGCCTGCACAACCTGTTTCGTGATCTCGATGTCGGCGCGGCTGGGGGTCGGATCGCCCGACGGATGATTGTGCACCAGGATCAGGGCGCTGGCCGACAGCTCCAGCGCGCGCCGCACGACCTCGCGCGGATAGACGGGCGCATGATCGACCGTGCCGCGGTTCTGCACCTCGTCCAGGATCAGCTGGTTCTTCTTGTCCAGATACAACACCCGGAACTGCTCGCGTGGCTCGTGCTGCAAGGCGACGCGGACATAGGCCAGGAGCGCCGTCCAGGACGAGATCACCGGCCGCTTCGCCGTCGGCTCCTTCGCGATCCGCCGCGTCACGTCGAAGATCAGCTGAAGGTCCAGCGCCACCGCCCGCGTCGCCTTGCCGACGGCGTATCCCATCGACCGCGCCACCTGATCCTCGATCGCCTCATGGCTGGCCGCCCCGATCCCCTCCAGCCCTCCGAACCGCGCCAGCAGATCCTTGGCCAGCGGCTTGGTGTCCTTATAGGGCACGCTGCGAAACAGCAGCAGTTCCAGCAACTCATAGTCGGGCAGGGCGCCCAAACCGCCCTTCGCCGCCCGCTCACGCAGCCGGTCGCGATGACCGCTGTGGCGCGGAATCGGCTTGGTCCGGTCTGCGTGTTGCGATCCGTCTGAAGCCTCGTCCAGCGACATTAGCGCACCGCCTGCTCGGGACCGAACTCCAGCCCCACGGGCCACCTTGGCCACACGGGTTGCGACGGTGCGGCGTCCGCTGGCGGCGACTGGTCATGGTGGCTCAGGTATCGTGTGCCATCCATCCGCTCCGCCGCCATGCCAACACGGCCTTCGCTGTCCTCGAACACGGAGATGACTTGCCACGTCCCACCTTGACGCTCGAACATATTGCCACCGCCCGGAGCGCCTCGGCTCAGATAGGCGCCCCCTCGCGCCTTCAGGCCGCAGGCGGGTTCATCATCCTCATAATTCACACAGTGGGTCAGCGGGGCGTCCGGTCCGGACCACCAGCAACTGAACAACGCCTTCGTCTTCAGCGGAATGCATCGCTCGACCTCAGCGCCATGATCCGAAATCAAGGTGAGCGCATCTGGCGTGGAAGGCGCACGATCAGCAGCGCAGCCCAACAACAGGGTCGCTAAGCCGATTACGGCGTAGGCATTCCTCATAGGCGAATCCACCGGTTGCTTATCAGCAACCTAACGTCGCGCCGTCGATCACGAAAGTGGTTGTGTCAGCGCATGACGCGCCAGCCTTCAGTTCGGTCGGAACAAACCCGCCGGCGACGCCGTGAAGATTTCCAGTCCGTCTTCGGTCACCCCGATGGTGTGCTCGCACTGGGCCGACAGGGACTTGTCGCGCGTCACGGCGGTCCACCCGTCGGACAGCACCTTCACGTGCGGTTTGCCCAGGTTCACCATCGGCTCGACGGTGAAGAACATGCCGGGTTTCAGCACCGCGCCCTCGCCACGACGGCCGTAGTGCAGGACATTGGGGCTGTCGTGGAAGACGCGGCCGATGCCGTGGCCGCAAAAGTCGCGCACCACGCTCATCCGCTGGGCCTCGACGAACTTCTGGATCGCATAGCCGACGTCGCCGAACGTATTGCCCGGCTTGACCTGCTCCAGGCCCAGGTCCAGCGACTGATAGGTCACGTCGATCAGCTTCCTGGCCCGCGCATTGATCTCGCCCACCGCATACATGCGGCTGGAATCGCCGTGCCAGCCGTCCACGATCACGGTGTGGTCGATGTTGACGATGTCGCCGTCCTTCAGCACCCGGTCGCCGGGAATGCCGTGGCAGACGACGTGGTTGATCGAGGTGCAGACAGTCTTCTCGTAACCCTTGTAGCCCAGGCAGGCGGGCAGGCCGCCGTGGTCCAGGGTGAACTCGCGCACCAGATCGTCGATCGTGCTGGTCAGGACGCCCGGCTTCACATGCGCCGCGATCATGTCCAGCGCCTCGGCGACCAGACGGCCGGCCTTGCGCATGCCCTCGAAGTCTTCCGCCTCATGGATGCGGATGGCGCTGGAGCGGACCAGGACGTCGGTTTCGAGTTCGGGCGTTTCGTACATGGGGCGATCGGTCTGCAAAAGGCGGGATACGGCGCAATCCGTTCGCCGCAGATGGGCGTTATAGCATGAAACCTCAAGCCTGCCCCCGGATTCCCGCATGACCGACGCTGACACCGACCGTTCCGGCCCGACCGCCGCCGTCTTGGTCATCGGCGACGAAATCCTGTCGGGCCGGACCCAGGACACCAACACCAACACCATCGCCCGGTTTCTGGCGGCGTTGGGGATCGACCTGATGGAGGCGCGGGTCGTCAGCGACGATCACGGCCGGATCGTCGAGGCGCTGGACGCCCTCCGCTCACGCTGGGACTATGTCTTCACCACCGGCGGCATCGGTCCGACCCATGACGACATCACCGCCGACGCCGTGGCGGCCGCCTTCGGCGTGGCCCTGCATGAACATCCCGACGCGCTGGCGATCCTGTCGCGCCGCTATGGCGACGACTTCAACGCCGCGCGCCGTCGCATGGCGCGCATCCCCGAAGGCGGCGTTCTGATCGCCAATCCGGTCACCGATGCGCCCGGCTTCCAGATCGGCAATGTCTTCGTCATGGCCGGCGTGCCCAAGATCATGCGGGCCATGCTGGAAGATGTGGCCCCACGCCTGCGCACCGGCGCCATCGTTCATGCCCAGACCTTGAAGGTCAGCGACGTGGGCGAGGGGGCGGTGGCCGATTTGCTGCGGGCGGCGGCCAACCAGCGTCGGGACCTGTCCTTCGGTAGCTATCCGTTTGGCCATGGCAGCGTCGGCGAGATCGGAACACAGTTGGTCATTCGTGGCCGCAACGCCGATCAGGTCGATGCGGCGGCGCATGATTTGATCGCAGAACTGCGTAATCTGGGCATCGATGTTGCCGCTGCGTAACCTCGCAAAGCCGTGATCGTGTGCGGCTCAGGCGCCACGGTTTCGCCTGTTTCCGGTCCGATGGGGGCCTTGCCCGCAACGCTTTCGCGCCGCGAACGCTGAGAGGGCTCCTCCCCTGATCGACCGCGCGTAATGCGGCCGGCGCTTACTTAGGTGTATGAAATGACCTCCAGGAACTTCGCCCGCGTGGGCGGGATCGCCCTGACGACCGCCCTGCTGGCCGGCGTCGCCGCCCCGGCCATGGCCGGCTCCTTCTATGTCCAGGAACAATCGACCCGCGGCCAGGGTCGCGCCAACGCCGGCGTCGGCGCCGACAAGGGCGTCCAGTCGCTGTGGTGGAACCCTGCCGCCATCGCCGGAACCCAGCGCGAAGTCTATGTCGGCATGCACGGCCTGATCTTGGACTCCGACGTCGACAACCGCGGCTCCACGCTCAGCTACAACCTGCCTGCCCCGACGCCGCCGTTCCCGGCCGGCACCATCCTCAGCGGCTCAACCGTTGTGGCTGGCGACCCGCATGTCCACGACGTCGTCGAAAGCGGCATCGTGCCGAACTTCGCCGTCTCCATGCCGATCGGCGACCGCTTCAACGTCGGTCTGGCCGTTCAGGCGCCCTACAACTTCACCACCAAGTACGAACAGCCCGACTTCGCCCGCTACGACGCCCTGACGTCGGAACTGCGTTCGGCCAACGTCAGCCTGGTCGCCGCCATGACGGTCACCGACTGGCTGGACATCGGCGCCGGCTTCGACGCCCAGTACGCCAAGGCGACCCTGTCGTCGGCGCTGCCGAACCTGCCGACCGTTGCTGGCGTTGCTCCGCTGGTGCTGATCCCCTCGGCCACCGACGGCCGCAACCAGCTGGAAGGCGACGGCTGGGATTACGGATGGAACGCCGGCGCCCAGATGCACTTCGGCAAGCTGGACCTCGGTCTGTCGTACCGCTCCAAGATCGAGCACGAACTGGAAGGCTCGGTGAACATCTCCGGCCTGACTGGCGCATTGGCTGCGGCAAACGTTTCGGCCGACGGCCAGGCCAGCTTCAACACGCCCTGGTACGCCACCGTCTCGGCTCGCTACGCCGTCACCGATCGCCTGACGCTGAACGCCCAGGTCAACCAAATCGGTTGGAGCGAGTTCGACGCCATCCGCGTGACCTATGGCGCGAACGGTCGTTCGACCATCGTTCAGGATTATGACGACGTCACGACTGGCGCGATCGGCTTCGACTACAAGATCGATCCGTCGATGACCTTCCGCGCCGGCCTGGGCTACGACCCGACCCCGACGCCGGACGATCACCGCACCGCCCGTATTCCGGACGGCGACCGCTGGCTCTACGCCGCCGGTCTGTCCAAGACGGTCGGCAACATGACCTTCGACGGCGCCGTGACCTACATCGACATCGACACCGCGACGATCAACGACACGCGCGACGTCTATGGCAACGGCCTGGTCGTCTCGAACCTGCGCGGCGAAGCGCAAGGCTCGGGCGTCGGCTTCTCGCTGGGCGCGACCTGGAACTTCTGAGTTCCGCTCAGCCCCGGCTGACATGAGAACGGCGGCTCCTTCGCAGCAGCCGCCGTTTTTTTATTGTCTCAACATGAAGGCGTCGGGGAGCAAACGCTCCCCGATCCTCAGGCTCAGCCCTTGGCGGCGCCGCCGTAGCCCTTGCCGCCGTTCGACGGGCGGCGACGGGGGCGGCGCTTCATCTCGCCGACGGGCTTGGGTTCGGCCGCCGGCTGGGCGCGCGGCGAGGAGGCTGTCGTCTGGACCCGTGCAAGCGGCCCGTGGCCGATCTGCATCGAATACGACGTCGATCCCCAGTTCCCGGACCCACGTCGCAGCCCGGTCCTGGCCGCCGATGTCGTGGAGGACTTCACCCAGGTCCATCGGCTTGAAGGGCTGGAGCCTGGCCGTACCTACGCCTACCGCGTCATTGTCGATGGAAAACCGAATCCGGACGACCAGGGACTGGAGCATTGGGCGATAACGACGGCGCCCGAACAGGCGGCCAGGTTCAGGCTGGCTTTCGGGTCCTGCGCCCGCCGCGCCCGCTGCTGAAGGAAGGACCGAGGATGACGCACGAACTCGATGACCGCGACGCCGAGCGCGTCGCACTCGCCGAAGCCTGGATCGCCCAAGATCCAGACCCGGAGACGCGCGAGGAGCTCGGCGCGATCGTCGAGGCGGTGCGCGGCGGCGACGCGGCGGCCGCCGACGAGCTCGCCGATCGCTTCGA
>OFRI01000155.1_pt1 | contig 18459 bp, 18 predicted proteins | sample 1543031 | NCBI WGS metagenome assembly OFRI01 (sample SAMN07774226, study PRJEB24372) | wastewater metagenome
CGGTGATCATCTGCTGGGCAAAAGACTTGATGTCGTCGCGCTTGCTTTTAGTTAGAGCAAGGCGACTGGACTGAATTTCGTACATGTCCGAATCGGCCGCCAATTTGACATAGTCGGTCGCTGACGTCGCAGCTAGGGGCGACACCCCCACCTCTGTCGGGGTCAGGGATCCGGTAGAAGCCATCATGTCCTGAGCAACGACCGGCGTTGCCATCATGATAGCCGCGGCGCTGGAGAGTATAAGAGTTCGAAGCATCGTTTTCTCCTGTTCCATGTAATCTTTTGAACGTCTTGTCATTCTTGCTAGTTCCGTCAGGCAAGGGAGGGGCTACCGAGCCATATGATGGTAGCGGGAAGCAATGCGGCAGCGCTGGTCAGGTTGCGGATTTCAAGCTGATTGTGGGAGCAATGCGAAGGCGACAATCGCGAAGTTCATACCCTGTGATCAACGCGTTCCAGTTGATCTTCGGCGGTGCTTGCAGCGTTAAGTCCGCAATGCGCAGCAGGCGATCGAGAAAGATTGCGGTTTCGAGAATTGCGATGCTCGCACCAGGGCATCGATGCGAACCATCACCGAACGCAAGCCCCGCGCTACCGACCCGCGCTGCCAAGGCGCGATCAGGATCGACTGCATGCGGACACGCGCCCACCGCCGCAACATCAGCGTTCGCCTGTCGAATATCGATTTTGAAAATCTGGCCCGTATTTGGATTCCGTCGCGAAAGCTCCCCGACGACAGGTTCGAGCCTAAGGATCTCTTCCAAGATGGCGATCCGCCCGGTCTCATCTGTGGCAAGGAAGCGTTTCCGAAGCTCCTCGCGCTCGAGCAAATGCCATCCCGCCATCGTGATGAATTCGCGTGTCGTCACCATGCCGGCGGCAGCGTAGGTCACGCACTCGGTAAGTATCGCGCGGTCCGAATAGCCTTCGGCGATCAAATGCGAGATCACGTCTTCACGCGGGGCACGGCGACGCGCGAGAACCGCTGGGAACACGTCTCGGACATAAAAGTTAAGCATGTGGATCTGAGCCCGCGCGAAGCGTGGCAGATCGAGGATCGACTTGCCGAGCGCGACATTGCCAGCCTGAAAAAAGCGTTCGAGCCGACGCGCCATCCCGGTGCGATTACTATCGGTAACACCGACAACCTCGGCCGCAACGGACACCGCCAGCCGCATGCTCATGTCGTCAAGCTTTGCGTGGCCGCGACGCTGCATGTCGCCGATTAACGCATCGGATTCACGTTCGATGATCGCACGGTAGCTGGTGTCGACGGTTTTGGGGGTGAAGAACCGAGCGGTCGCAGCACGCTGGCGGCGATGGCGCTCACCGTGCTGGAAGATGATCGGCGCAAAGCGCTCGTCGCTGAATCTCGCCATCAGATCAGCCCGGAAACTGGCTTGATGCAGATCATCATCCCGGAGCAGCGCACGCGCCTCCGAAAAAGACTGGACTGGGCAACCGCGACCCATGGGCTGCGATGGAATGCTTTTTCGATCATCACGGGGATCATCGACCCCGCTGGACGGTTCGCGCGATAGCGTGGAATACGAACTCATCGCTTTGCTCCTATACTCTAAGGTCCACTATATATGATCTACTGTGGCTCATAAAAGGGGCAATAGCGAAAAGGGCGTGGACGCTCGTGTTACGCGAACCCGTTCGCTGCTGCGCGACGCGATGCTGGCGCTGTTGCAAGACGGCGACGCGCATTCGATCACGGCGCAACGTATCGTCGCTCAGGCCGGAGTCGGCTACGCGACCTTCTTTCGCCATTATCCCGGCGTCGACACGCTGTTGCTCGACGTGGCGGATGAGTTGATGGGACGGTTGGTTAAGCAGGTGGCCCCGGCTCTCGTGCGTGGAGACATGGGAGACGCCGTGCGATCGGTCGTGGAGTTCGTCGATCTCCATCGACACGCGTCTGCAGCTCTGCTGGTTGGCGGTGGCGATGCAGTGCGACAGGAAGTGACGGCTCGCGCCATTCGATACGCAGAGGGGCTCGATCTTCCGTTTGATTCATCCGTGCCTCGCGGACTCGCTGTTCGGGTCGTAGTGGGCGGAATAATCACCATTTTAAGCTGGTGGTTGACGGAAGGACTCACCAGTTCAGCCGATGACGTGAGCAGCTTGATCGAACGGTTGACGATACGCGCCCTTGTGACGGCGCAGACGTAACACCGGAGTACAGGTCGGTGTGCTCCCTAGGTGTTGGCGCTTGCAATCGTAGCGGTGCCTGCTCGCAAACGAAGCGGTTTTCTGCTCGGATTATCTGACAATGGGCGGAGCGTTCTGCTCACGCTATCCGCAAATGTGCTCGCCATCATCCGGCCCTGCTCGCAGTCATGGTCGCCTGCTCACATTATCTACCAGCGGGAGTGGCGTCAGCGTGGCACCCGGATGGAGCCGTCCGCGATCCCTTCGGCGACGTTTGAGAGCATGACGGCGTAGCGGTGCAGGCCGGGGAAGCGACCAGCGTTTCTCTCGATCTCTTCGCCGTATCCGGCATCGAGCAGCGCCTTGAAGTCCGGCATCACGTCGAACATGCCGCCGAGCAGATCGATATCGGAAGCACCGATCAGCAGCAGGGCATTCGCATGGGCGTCTAGGCGTTTCATCGTCTCCAGCATTTGGGTTTTGGTCATCACACCCTCTCCGCTTGCGTGGTGTCATCGCCTATTATGCGCTGGCCCTGTTCGCGAAAACCTTCCTTTCTGACGATCCTGCCGGCGCGTTAGAGCGGTCACGCATTTCTGCGGCATCTTGTTTGTCAAAACTGTTCTGGAAACCAGCTTCGCAAAACGCTATGCCTTCGACGGGTTTGGAGAAGGTCGAGGGGTCATGCGGGTCGGTTATGCCAGGGTCAGCACCAGCGACCAGAACCCCGACCTGCAACTGGATGCATTGCGCCGCGCCGGGTGCGAGCGGGTCTTCACCGAAAAGGCATCGGGTGCCCGCGACGACCGCCCCGAACTCGCTCGCATCCTGGGCGAGGTACTACGTGCCGGCGACACGCTCGTGGTGTGGAAGCTCGACCGCCTCGCCCGCTCGCTGAAGAAGCTGATTGCTTCTGCGGAAGAACTGGAGCGCGAGAAGATCGGGCTGGTGTCGCTGACCGAGAATATCGACACCACCACGCCGGGCGGCATGCTCACCTTCCACGTGTTCGGCGCGATCGCCCAGTTCGAGCGCGCCTTGATCCGCGAGCGTACCACCGCCGGGCTTGTCGAGGCGCGCCGGCAAGGTCGCAAGGGCGGGCGTCCGCCCTCGATGCGTCCGGCCGACGTGACGGCCGCGCGCGCGATGATGACCGAGGGGTCGCTGCCGGTGCGGGATATCGCCCGGCGCATGGGTGTGTCGGTCGCCACGCTGTACCGCTATGCCGGCAAGCGCGGGCGCGCCGCTGCCGTGAAGGAACCAGTCGCGGCACATGGCTGACGCGCGGAAGCGACCGCCCGGTGAGGCATTGGTCGAGCTTCGCCGACGGCTATCGCTATTGTCTCCGCGTGATCCGGGCCGCACCGAAATCGTCGCCCGCGCGGCCGAGGCTTACGGCATCTCGGTCTGGACGATGTACCGCGCGCTGCGCGAGTTCAATCGGCCCAAATCCGTGCGGCGCAGCGACCATGGCGCGTCCCGTGTCGCGCCGCAGCCGCAGATGGAGCGCTACGCCGAGATCGTCGCGGCGCTGAAGATCCGCACCACCAACGGCAAGGGGCGGCGCGTGTCTACGGCGCGCGCGATCCAGTTGCTGGAAGGCGAAGGGGTCGAAACCCCCGAAGGTCTGGTGAAGGTCGAGCCGGGCCTGTTGAAGCGGGCGACGATCGACCGGATGCTGCGCGCGTCGGGGCTGGACCATGCCCGGGTAACGCGCCCCGGTGCAGCGGTACGCTTCCAGGCACGACGTTCGAACGAACTGTGGCACTTCGATATGAGCCCGTCCGACCTCAAGCAGGTGGAGGCACCGCTATGGATCGAGGAAGGACGCGGTCGGCCAATGCTGATGCTGTTCTCGGCGGTGGATGACTGTTCCGGTGTGGTCTATCAGGAATATCGCGGTGCCTATGGCGAGGATGCGGAGTCGGCCCTGCGCTTCCTGTTCAATGCGTTCGCCGCCAAGCCCGAACCCGAGTTGCCGTTCCAGGGCCTGCCGGTCACGATCTACATGGACAATGGCCCAGTCAGCCGGTCGAGTGTCTTCCAGTCGGTGATGGGCAGTCTCGGTATCCGCGTCCTGACGCACCTTCCACCCAAACAGGGCGACCGTCACACTGCCGCGCGCGCCAAGGGTAAGGTCGAGCGCCCTTTCCGCACCATCAAGGAGGTGCACGAGACGCTGTACCACTTCCACAAGCCCAAGGACGAGGAAGAGGCCAATCTATGGCTGCGCCGCGCGCTGGTCACCTACAACAATGCCGACCATCGCTCCGAGCCGCACGCCCGCATCGAACACTGGCTGCGCCATCTGCCGCCCGAAGGCGTCCGGGCGATGTGCTCATGGGAGCGGTTCTGCGCCTTCGCGCGCCAGCCTGAGCGCCGTAACGTCGCCGGTGACGCGACCGTCTCGGTCGAGGGCACGACCTATGAAGTCGAGCCGCATCTCGCCGGCGAGACGGTGACGCTGCTATGGGGGTTGTTCGACCAGGCGCTGTTCGTCGAGCACGACGGCAAGCGCTTCGGCCCGTTCGAGCCGTCGCGCGGCGCGGTGCCGCTCTATCGCTACCGCAAATACCAGAAGAGCCGGGCGGAAGAACGGCTCGACAAGGTGGTGCGGCTTGCCGACCAGCTCGGTCTGCCCCGTGCCGCGATCACGGGTGGTGACCGGCCCTTGCCGTCGCTGCCGCCTACCACCTCAGGGCTTGCCGTGCGGCGCACACCCTTTCCGGACCCGGTCGTCGAGACGGCCCATGCCACCGGCCTTGCCGCCCGACAGGCGATCGTCGAACAGCTCCGACTGCCGCTGGGCTCGCTGCCAGAGGAGGATCGTGCCTTCATCGACGCATTGCTCGGCGAGACGTTCGACAAGGCCATCATCGCCGATCGCATCCGCGACCGGTTCCTGTCACGACGAAGGACCAGTTGATGCTCGCCGACGTGCAATCCAGCTACGGCCTCGCCCGCCCGTTCCAGGGCGCGGGCAATTTCGAGACCGAGCATCAGCGCGTCATCGTACGCGAAGTCTGCGCAGCGGTGCAGACCGGACGGCTGATCGTCGTCTCCGGACTGGTCGGTTCGGGCAAGACGCACCTGCTGCGCCGCATCGAGGACGAACTGGCGCGCGCCGGCAAGGTCGCGGTCGCCAAGTCGCTGGCGGTGGACAAGCGGCGCACCTCGCTTACCTCGCTGATCGAGGCATTGTTCTACGACCTGTCGTCCGGCGACCGCGCGCAGGTGAAGATCCCCAAACAGGCCGAACGGCGCGAGCGCGACCTTCGTGATCTGATGCGCAAGGGCAAGCGCCCGATCGTGCTGGTGGTCGATGAAGCGCACGACCTGCACCACAAGACGTTGACCGGCCTCAAGCGGCTTATGGAAGTGGTGGCCGATGCCGGCGTGCTGCTGTCGGTCCTGCTTGTCGGGCATCCGCGCCTGCGCAACGATCTGCGCCGCCCGCAGATGGAGGAGATCGGCTACCGGACCACGACCTTCGACTATGAGGGGATCGGATCGGCACGTCGGGATTATGTCGCCTGGTTGCTCGGTGCGTGCGCGGCAGAGGGGGTGAAGGTCGCCGACCTGATGGACGAGGACGCGATCGACCTCATCGCCGAACGCCTGCGTACTCCGCTCCAGATCGAGATGCACCTGACGCTTGCCTTCGAGCAGGGTTTCCGGTTGGGCGCAAAGCCCGTCACCGCCGGGATCGTCGAGCAGGTGCTGTCACGTGCGATCGACGACCTGGAACCGACGCTGACCCGAAACGGCTACGATGCCGTCACGCTTACCGCCCACCTCGGCGCCCGGCCATCCGATGTCCGCTCCCTGCTCGCAGGCACGCTCGATCCCGAACACACCCGGGAACTCACCGAACAACTACGCGCGGCCGGCGTCCCGGTGTGAACCGTGCGAAACCTGTCAGTCATATCGAAAGGATGAAATCCGTGTTCGCCAAGACCATCACCGCAGCAGGCGTGATCGTCGCGCTGTATCTCGCATACCACCATGCTTGGTCCGGCATGGTCATCGCCGGCCTTGTCGCCATCCTGGCCGCACGGTGGAGCGAGTTGTCCCGCATGCGTCGCATCTGGCGCGGCGATCGTGCTGCCCGGGAGGTCCAGTCGTGAAGTTGCCGGGCTGGGCCTTTGGCGCTCTCACCGGTGTCCTCGCCGTCGCGCTGGGTGCGCTGATCGAAGGCGTCTTCGTCCATCCCTGGCCCGAGGTGCTCCACAACCTGTCGATCAAGACGGCGATCATGGTGCCGGTATTCGCCCTGACCTACCATTTCCTGTTCGGGAGGCAGCGTGGTCACTGATCTCGACACTCTCGTTATCGTCGATGGCATCTGGGCTTGCCGGGCATGATCGGGCGAAACTGGACCAGCAAAAGCGCTGTTGTGCGCTTATCATGCTTGCTGCCTGTGCTCGCCGGCATGGTCCTTCCGGCAATCAGTAGGCGGTTCCACTGGTCGATCGGCATCACACCGAGCTTTGTAATGCTGACGTTGGCTATAGGATGGACCGGTTTCGTCGTCTGGCGAACAACCATGAACGCTCATCAACGCGGCGACTATTTTGGCGATATCGGCCCCTGACACCATGGCGATGCCGTTGGCAGATAATGTGAGCAGGTGATTATGATGGCGAGCAGCGCTGGATGTTGGTGAGCACATTGGCAGATAGCGTGAGCAAATCGTTTTGCTCATTGTCAGATAATCCGAGCAGAAATCCGCTCCGTTTGCGAGCAGATGCCGCTACGTTGGCAAGCGCCTACAGTTAGGGCTGTCAGCCTATGGCAAGCGCCCTAGGTGTTTAGTCGGCATCTGGTGGATTGGATTGACGATGAACCGGTCTGGCTCTGAGGTCCAGATTTTGGCGATGTATTCGTAGTGTGTGAGGCCGCTCAGCGCCTTGAGCCGGCGAGCGAAGTTGTAGGCGGCCCTGAAGTCGGCGAGGTGCGTTCGTAGCTGGTCATGGCTGTCATAGTGGAAGCGTTTGACGGTCGCCTCCTTGGGGTCGGTTCCGGTTGAGGGCGAAATGACACCCTAAGCGTGGGGCACGAAGCACGTGGTCTGAGTTTATGGTCGAGCCGGCCGTTCATCGGGCATTCGCGCCGCGATGCGGTTTCGCCGCTGCCGGCACTGTCAGGATTTCCGTGTGTGGGCGGGCGGTTGAACATTACGCCGCCATGGCCCTGATGAAGCGCTCGCCGAAGATGACGGCGAACTGGGCCTTGGCCATGGACCACTCCCGTGGCGGCATTTTCCACTCTTTCTCCGATCGGTTCAAGATCAGATAGAGCAGCTTGGTGGCAGCCTCGTCGCTGGGAAAATGGCCCCTGGCGCGGACGGCGCGTCTGAGCTTCGAGTTCAAAGCCTCGATCGCATTTGTGGTGTAGACGATCCGGCGGACCTCGTCGGGGAACGCAAAGAACGGGATCACTTCGCCCCAGGCGCGCCGCCAGCTTTGGCCGATGGCAGGATAGCGTTGGCCCCAGGGGCCGGCCTCAAACGCGCTCAGCGCCTGTTCGGCCGCCTCTGCGCTGGGCGCGCGGTAAATCTCCTTGAGCGCGCTGGCGAGGTTCTTGCGGTCTTTCCAGGACACGAAGTCCATCGAGTTCCTGAGCAGATGCACGATGCACGTTTGGACGATCGCGTCGGGGAAGACGGCGGTGATCGCCTCGGGGAAGCCCTTGAGGCCATCGACGACGGCGAGCAGGATATCCTCGGTGCCGCGGTTGCGCAGCTCGTTCATTACCCGCAGCCAGAACTTCGCACCCTCATTCTGCTCGAGCCACAGGCCGAGGACCTCCTTCGCGCCGTCGGCGCGAACGCCCAGCGCGATGTGAATGGCTTTGTTGCGAACTATGCCCTCGTCGCGGATCTTGACCCGGATCGCGTCGAAGAAAACCAGCGGGTAGATCGGATCGAGCGGCCGCTGCTGCCACGTCGCCACCTCGTCGAGCACGGCGTCGGTCACCGTGCTGATCAGATCCGGCGACACGTCGATCCCGTACAGATCGTGGAGATGCCCGGTAATCTCGCGGGTGCTCATGCCGCGCGCATACATCGACACGATCTTGTCGTCGAAGCCGGGAAAGCGGCGCTGATACTTGGCGATCAACTGCGGATCGAAGCTCGCCTGACGATCGCGTGGCACGTCGATCGCCAGCTTGCCGGTGTCGGTCATCACGGTCTTCCGACCGTAGCCGTTGCGCGTGTTGCCGGCACCGTCCTGGCCGGCCAGGTGATGATCCATCTCCGCGTTCAACGCGCGCTCGGTCAGCGCCTTCTTCAGCGAATCGAGCAGGCCACCTTGGTCAAATGCAGCACTCGCGGCACCGCCCGCCAGCAACTGGTCGAGAAGCTCATTCGGTATCGCAGGTTCTTTGCGTCGGGACATATGGGATCTCCTCTTTACCCATTATGCCCGCCCACACACGGAAATCCTGACAGTCCCCCGCTGCCGGATCTTCAGCGGCACCGCGACCACAACGAACAGCCCCGCAGCACAGTAGAACCAGACCAACCCTGTATCGCGTTGCCGCAGGGCAATGCAGATGAGACAGGAAACCGCGACGATCGGGGTTATCTTGGTCACCCACCACAAGGCCGATCCCCATCCGGGTTGATCGCGCATGTCCTTGTTTACTATCAGCACGATCAACGTCGCCGCGACCTTCAGGCCGATGGCAAGAGCGGCGATCCAGCTCAAAAAGTCGATCAGGGTGGAGAAGCCGAACGTCAGCATCACATGATGATGCGACGCAGCTTGTTGCCGGGCAACCTGTAATCCGTCCTGGATGGTAAGGGACAAAGCCGGATCATATGTCGGTGAGGTCTTCGGGGTAACGCCCACCAAGCTGGCAGAACAGGAACCAGGTTTCCTGTCCCCGTCCGGTCAGGAGCAGGTGTTCCGGCCGATCTGGCGCATGATCGAGCAGGTTCAGGCGGACGAGCGGCCTGATGTTGCGTTCACCGATCAACCTGCCAGGGTTGCGACCTTGTGCGATGATGGCCCAGCCCGGCGTGCCGCGTTCAGTGATCGCAGGTGCCAGATGGCCATCGCGCGACCGGCTGCCGTCACCGCCCAGGATAGCCAGGCAGGTACTCCAGAAGGCTTCGCGGGGGCGCGGCGGGATCAGCGCCCATTCGACCGGGCCGGTATCGGACTGTTCCGGCAACGGGGTCGATGCTGCGGGACCGTCCCGCACGCCGTCCCGATATGCGCGCTCCAGCGCTTGGGCGATGGCACCGGCGGTATCGACGGTAAGGCCGTACTTCCGATCGGAGCGGTCCTTGGCGACGATCGCGCGCGCGATTTCACGAAACCGCGCCTTGCGCCGAGGATCCGGCGGGAATTTTCCGGGAAGTCCGGTCATGCCGCTTCCTCGACCGACGCTGCATCCACCCGTGCCCGTCCGACGATAGCGGCGACAGTATTCTTGCTGAGGCCGAGGTCGCGCGCGATCCAGCGATAGCTGCGACCTTCGGCGACCAGCGCCAGCACCTTGGGGGCGAGCCGGTCGGACTTCGGTCGGTCGCCCGCCTGCCGACCGAGTGTTCGACCCCGTGCCCGCGCTGCGGCGAGACCGGACCGAACCCGCTCGCTTAGCATGTCGCGCTCGAACTGGGCGATGCCGGCGAGCATCGTCGCCATCATCCGCCCGTGAGGCGTATCGACCTCGAACGTCATGCCACTCATCGCGACGACCGACACGCGCCAGCCCGACAGCCGGTTGAGCGTATCGAGCAGGTCCTGCGTCGAGCGTCCCCAGCGGCTGAGTTCGGTGACGAGGACCGCATCGATGTGACGCGCCTGCGCCAGCTTCATCACCTCGCCGCGCGCCGAGCGGTTGGCCTTCATCCCCGAGGCGGTTTCGCGGAAGACCTCGACCACCTCATAGCCGCCCCGTTCGGCGAAACCGACGAGGTCGCGCAACTGCCGCTCGCACGACTGGTCGGCGGTCGAGACGCGGGCGTAGATAGCGGCGCGTTGTCCCAATTGAACCTTCCCGAACACCGGCCCCGAAAAGCCTTGATTTGCGCGGGGTCAGTGTTGTCCAAAACAGACTTCTGTTCAACCGGGACAAAGCCGCATGCCGAGACGCCATATCCTGAGCGCCCGGCAGCGGTCGTCGCTGCTCGACCTGCCGACCGACGAAGCGTCGCTGCTACGGCATTACATCCTGGCGGACGACGACCTGATCCACATCGACCGGCGACGCCGACCGGAAAACCGGATCGGCTTCGCGCTGCAACTGTGCGCGCTGCGCTATCCGGGACGAATGCTGGTGCCGGGCGAGGTGATCCCGCTCGCGGTATCCGCCTTCCTCGGCGCCCAGCTCGGCATCGCCGGTGACGTGCTCGTCCGCTACGCCGTCCGGCACCAGACCCGCCAGCAACATATGGAGGTGCTGCGCTCCATCTACGGATACAGGACGTTTCCCGGTCAGGGCGCGCCGGCACGGACGTTCCGTGACTGGCTGTTCGCCGAAGCCGAGCAGGCACACTCGAACGACGATCTCGCCCGGCGCTTCATCGCCCGCTGCCGCGATACCATGACCATCCTGCCGGCGATCACGACGATCGAGCGCCTGTGCGCGGATGCGCTCGTCGCGGCCGAACGCGGCATCGAGAAGCGCATCGCATCGCGCCTTGATCTTGTCGCCTGCACCCGGCTCGACCGGCTGACGACCGAAATGCTGCCGGGGGCAATCAGCCGCTTCATCTGGCTGCGCCGGATCGAGCCGGGCAACAATTCCGCCGCGGCAAACCGACTGCTCGACCGGCTTGAGTTCCTGCGTGCGATGAACCTCGATGCCGGCCTGCTCGGCGACGTCCCGCCGCATCGCGTCGCCCGGCTGCGCCGACAGGGCGAACGTTACTTCGCCGATGGCCTGCGTGATCTCGGCACCGACCGGCGTCGCGCCATCCTCACTGTCTGCATCATCGAGTGGGCCACCTCGACTGCGGATGCGGTGATCGAGACGCATGACCGGATCGTCGGGCGCACCTGGCGCGAGGCAAAACAGTTGCATGACGCACGTGCCGCGGAAACGAGAGGCGGGGTCACAGCGACGCTGGACGGCTTCGCCGCGCTCGGCCAATCGCTCATCGAAGCGCATGGCGACGGCGCGTCGCTGGAGGATGCGGTCGCGCGTGCGGCGGGATGGGACCATCTCACCCGCCTCGTCGCGACGGCCAGGGTTCTGACGGACACGCTTGGCGATGATCCGCTGGCGCATGTCGATCAGGGGTATCACCGCTTCCGTCGCTATGCCCCGCGTATGCTGCGCTGCCTCCATCTCCAAGCCGCGTCGGTCGCGCGACCCTTGCTGGACGCGGTGATCGCCATCGCCACCAAAGACGCGCTCCCGGCGACCGACGATTTCCTGCGCCCACATTCCAAATGGCGGCGTCAATTGCGGGCGAAGGGCGACGATGATGCGCGCCTCCGAGAAGTCGCGGTCATGTTCCATCTGCGCGACGCGCTGCGCTCGGGTGACATCTGGCTCGACCGCTCGCACCGGTACGGTGACCTTCGCAACGTCCTCGTATCGATGGAAGTCGCGCATGCTGCGAAGCTGGCCGTACCGTCCGATCCGCATGTCTGGCTCGCGGACCGCAAGGCCCGTCTCGCCGATGGCCTCGCCCGGCTCGGTCGCGCCGCGCGCAACGGTACGATCCCGAAAGGCAGCATCGAGGACGGGACGCTGCGCATCGATCGCCTGACCGCCGATGCGCCGGACGGGATCGATGACCTGGTGCTGGACCTTTACCGTCGCCTGCCGCCCATCCGCATCACCGACCTGCTGCTCGAAGTGGACGCCGCGCTGGAGTTCACCGACGCCTTCACCCATCTGCGCACCGGCATACCGTGCGGCGACCGGATCGGCCTGCTCAACGTCCTGCTCGCCGAGGGATTGAACCTGGGCCTGCGCAAGATGGCCGAGGCGTCCAACACCCATGATTACTGGCAACTGTCCCGTCTCGCACGCTGGCATGTCGAAAGCGCGGCGATCGACCAGGCGCTGGCCAACGTGGTCGCCGCGCAAGGCGCGCTGCCGATGGCGCGGGTCTGGGGCATGGGCACCACTGCCTCGGCCGATGGCCAGTTCTACCCCGCCGCGCGGCAGGGCGAGGCGATGAACACGGTCAATGCCCGCTACGGCAACGACCCCGGCATCAAGGCTTATACTCACGTCAACGACCGCTTCGCGCCGTTCGCATCGCGGACCATCCCCGCAACCGTCAGCGAGGCACCCTATCTGCTCGACGGGCTGACGATGAACGAGGCCGGGCGACGGATCGAGGAGCAGTACGCCGACACCGGCGGGTTCACCGTTATGTGGACAGCTTGGCGACGCGGCAGGTTGCCTGTGCTACCATCGCGCAGCTGCCATTTCCGTGAAGGAGGCGGGCCATGTTTGTGGTCAAGCATAGCCGCTCGGGCGGCCCTCTGGTCGAGCTTGTCGACGGAGTCGGCGCGCCTGTGCCACCCGTCCGCGACTATCTCGCCTATCTGGCTGCGCGCGGCTGCTCACCGCATACCGTCAAAGCCTATGCCTATGACCTGCGGCATCTCTTTACCTTTCTACACACCGAGGCGCTCGACTGGACGGCGCTGACGCCGGCCCGCGCCGTTGCTTTTCTCCTGCATCTGCGCACCACGCCGGCACGCGGCAGACACCCTGCCGGCACGGCGCAGGCCGCCGATAGCCGTTTGGCGCCGGCCAGCGTCAACCGCGCGCTGGCGTGCGTGTCGTCGTTCTATGATTGGGCGCTGCTGGCCGGATGCACCAGCGGCACCAACCCGATCGTCAAGGTCGAGGCGCGCGCCGTGCTACGCTCGGTCGATCGGCACCGACCGTTCCTGCAGGGCATCGCATCGGGCGCACCACTCCGCCAGGCGCTCGCCGTCAAGATGGTGCGCCGGGTGCCGCGGCCGCTGTCGGACGAGCAGGTAGCGACGATCGTAACCCTGCTGCGCTGCCGTCGTGACGTAGCGCTTGTCCGCCTCATGCTTGATGGTGGCCTGCGGCCGGGCGAAGCGCTTGCGCTCAAGCTCGAGGACGTCGCCTACGGCCGCAGGCGGATCGTGGTGCGCCAGCGCGACGACCATCCGCGCGGCGTGCGCGCCAAGGGCTGGCGCGAGCGCGTCGTCGACCTGCATGAGCCGGCGACGCTTGCCGCGATCGCCGATTACGTGACCGCCGAGCGCCCGCGCGACACCGGCAGCCCCTACCTCTTCCTCGTCGGCGGCAACGGGGCGCGCCGGGCTGAGCCGCTCTCCTACGCCGCGCTGGCCAAGCTTTTCGCCCGATCCTGCGAGCGGGCCGGCATACGCGAGCCCTGGATGACCCCGCACGCCTGCCGGCACACGCACGCGACACGCATGTGGGAGGGCGGCATGCGCGAGCTCGCCCTCATGCGCAGGCTTGGTCACGCCTCCCCCGAGTCCACCCGCATCTACACGCGCGTGTCCGACCCGGCGGTCGTCGCCGAGTACCGCCGCGCGCTTGGCCTCGATGTGTCAGCGCCATGAGGGCCGGACCGATCTCTGCCGCCGCAGCAGCGATCGGCGAGCACCCGGCCGCACCAGTGATCGCTCAGCACTGCGGCGAGGCAGAGTACGCCGCGCACGTCGCGGGTGTGGATATCTGCGATATGTACAAGCGCCAGCTGCGGCAGATCCACCGCCGCTTCCGCACACAGTGGCCCGATCTTCGCGACTGGCTCGCTGCGCCACTGCCCGAGCGCGTCGGCCGCCTCGATGGCGAGCGGCGGCAAGCGTCGAGCCACAAACTTTCCTATCAAGCGCGCCCCTACATCCACTTTCTCGCGTTCACCGACAGGCTGCGCATCGACTACCCATGGCTGCTCGCCGTTGGCAAGACACGTCCGTCGGTTGTGCTCGACCGGCTGTGCATCGACCTCGGCATCGACCGCCTTGCCGACGAGGGTGAAGCCCTCGGCTTTAATCGCTCGTCGATTCGGCTTTCCATGACCTGGATGCTGCCGCGCATCGCCATGCACGAGGGCGTGCGCTCGCCCGACCTGCTGCGGCCCGAGCATATCGACCGGCTGCTCGCCGCCGTCCGCGACTTCGCCTCGCATCCCGACCTGCCGGTCTTCTTCGGTGCGCGCGAGCGCTACGGTCCGCAGTTCGCCAAAAGCTGGATCACGCATGCCAGCCAGCTCGGCACCATCCTCTACCATCGTGGCCAATCGAGCCGGCAGCCGCGCAAGTTCATGCCAGCCTACGCCTCGCACCCGCTGCTGCCGTCTGCGATGTGGGCACTCGTCCAGCGCTGGCTCGCAGCGCGCGCGTCGCAGCTGCGCCCCAGCACGGTTTACCACCACGAGATCGCGCTCAGGCGCTTCCTCGAGCACCTGGGTCGCGTCGCGCCCCAGGTCTGCCGCTTCGAGGATGTGACGCGCGAGCACGTCGAGAGCTTCTTTCGCGCGATGATCGACGAGCCGAGCGCAGGCAGCGGCGTGCCCTTGTCTCTCATCACACGGCGCAACCGCACGAACTCGCTTGCGCTGTTTTTCCGCGATACCGTCGCTTGGGACTGGGAAAGCGCGCCGCAGCGCCAACTCGTCGATTGCCGCGACAAGCCGCCGCACCTCGAGCGCGTGCCCCGCTATATCCCCGAGGAAGAGCTAGCCCGCGTGATGAGCGGCATTCGTGCGCTGGTTTGCCCACTCCAGCGTGCGGCGCTGCTGACGCTGCGCTGGTCGGGCGCTCGACGCGGCGAGGTGCGTCGCCTCGCACTCGATTGCCTCGACCGCTACCCCGACGGCACCGCGCGGCTGCGCATTCCTGTCGGCAAGACCGGCCGCGAGCGGATGGTGCCGCTCCATGAAGAGGCGGCCGACGCGCTCCAGGCCGTGGTGGAAGCACGCCGGAGAGGGCGCGACCGCGCAATGGTCGACGAGCGGACCGGTGACCGACTACGCTTTCTCTTCGTAGATCACGGCAAGTTGTTATCCGAATACTACCTCTTTGAAACGCCGCTGGGCGAGGCGTGCCGGGCGGTTGGCTTGGTCGATGCACGAGGCCGCCATACCGTCACTGCACACCGCTTCCGCCACACCCTCGGAACGCAGCTCGCCGAGCGCGGCGCGAGGCTTGATACGATCATGAGCGTGCTCGGCCACGAGAGCCCGGCGATGTCGATGGTCTACGCAAGGATCTCCGATCCCGAGGTGCTGCGCGACTACCGTGCGGTGCTCGGGCCGGGTGCGGTCATCGCCGGACCTGGCGCCGAGGCTCTGCGGACCGGGCGGCTGACAGCGGGCGCGGTCGATTGGTTGCGCACCAACTTCTTCAAGACCGAGCTCGAACTCGGCCACTGCCTGCGTCTGCCCGAGGAAGGCCCTTGCGAGTGCGACCTATATCTCACCTGCTCGCGGTTCGTCACTACGCCGGCCTATACGCCTCGACTGCGCGAGCGTCGCGCAGTCGAGCTTCGCCTAATCGAAGATGCCCGCGAGCGCGGCTGGGGACGCGAGGTCGAGCGGCACGAGTGTGTCGTCCGCCGGATCGATACGCTGCTCGTCGATCTCACCCGTAGCTCCTCGGGATGCTGATTTTGAGGCGGGTCGTCTTCCGCCTGCGGCGGTTGCGCTCGATGGCATGCGAGGAAACCTCGCATGCCATCGAGCGCCTGAATAGTATCTTATAAATGGCCGGGTGGGATTGATTGTCCAGATAACTGTCGACCATCTGTTCGGAATCAGCGCCATGCTCGGTTACCGCCTCGTACTGCGTATCCGCGACCTTCCGTCCAAACGGCTGTACGTGTTCGATCCCGCCGACACGCCGAGCGAACTGCGCCCGCTGGTGGGCGGTAAGGCACGCGACGCACTGATCGTGTCCAACTGGCCCGACCTGTTCCGCTGCGCGGCTACCATGAGTGCTGGCCAAGTCGCGCCGAGCCGCATCCTGCGCAAGCTTGCCGCCTATCCGCGCCAGAACGATCTGGCGGCCGCATTGCGCGAGGTCGGCCGGATCGAACGGACGCTGTTCATTATCGAATGGATTCTCGATGCTGGCATGCAGCGCCGTACCCAGGTCGGCCTCAACAAGGGCGAAGCGCACCACGCGCTGAAGAACGCCCTGCGCATCGGCCGTCAGGGCGAGATCCGCGACCGCACCACCGAGGGCCAGCACTACCGGATCGCGGGCCTCAACCTGCTCACCGCCATCATCGTCTACTGGAACACCCTGCATCTCGGCCATGCCGTCGAGGCCCGACGCCGCGAGGGGCTGGATACGCCCGACCACCTGCTCGCCCATATCTCCCCGCTCGGATGGGCACATATCCTCCTCACCGGCGAATACCTCTGGCCCAAGGATGCCGATGCTTAGGGTGTCATTCCGCCCTCAGCCGGAACCGACCCCAACTCGCGCGTCATGCGCGGACTGCCGTACGTGCCGTTCGACAGCGCAAATGCCGAGCGGACATGCGCCAGCATCACCATGTCATCGCGTTGCCGCCGGCTGGCCGGACGATCCTTCCAGGCGAAATAGCCGCTCTGGCTGACGCCGAGCACCTGGCAGAGGCGGTGTACGGGGAAATCCTTCTTCGCCTGATCGACGAGCGCAAACCTCATCGACTTCCCTCCCGGGCGAAAAAAGCGGTCGCCCGCTTCAGTATGTCGCGTTCTTGTCGAAGGATCTCATTCTCCCGGCGGAGCCGCTTCAACTCGGCTGCCAAATCTGCCTGCGGTGTTTCGCCCGGCATCTCCGTCAACCGATCACGACGACGACCGATCCACCGAACCAGCGTCGACAAACCGACCCCCAGATCTTCCGCAACCTCACGCTGCGTGCGCCCACTGGTCGCCACCAGCCGGACCGCCTCGTCCTCGAATTCCTTTGTAAACCGTCGTTGCTTCGTCATCGAGTTTGCCTTTCACCTCAGGAAAACTCTCCACTTTTCTGAAGCAAGTCCACAGTGCCCCTTGTCTTCATCAGGGCAAGCCACGGCCGGCCAGCAGGTATCTAAAGTGAGGTTGTCGAGGCAACACTTTAACACTTTGGAGGCCAACCGACCATGACCAGCATCTCCCACGCGCCTCCGCCGCAAAGCGTGAGGCGTGAACCGCCCCCGTTCAGGGGGGCAATTTTGGAAGCCGATCAGCCCCGAACGGGGTCAATATTGCAGACCGACTCACAAACGAAAGATCGAGGCGGTCATTCCTGGGCGGTCACCGCCGCGTGAAAATCGAACATGATCGGGCGCTCTGCAAGCAGCGCAATCGCATCGAGCGCGTGTTCGGACAGCTCAAGATCAACCGCGCCATCCCCATCCGATATGACCAACTGGCCAACAGCTTCCTCGGAACACTCCATCTCGCCACCGCCAGATATTGGCTGAAATTTGTCCACGCCGCCTAAAGAAAGAAGGGGAATTTCACATATTTCTTATATTGAAAACAATATAATTTTGCCATAAAATTCTAAAGTTTTATTAATTTTACTTCTGAGGTGATCGTAGTTGAGCTTGATCAATTTGGCCTGAAACTCCTGACACCGCGTCCGATGGACGCGCAAACAACGATAGATTTTGCACTGGGCAATCGTGTGGAACGTTAAACTCCCCGCCAAATGCGCTCCCGGCTGCGGTTGAATTCCCGACGATCACACGTCCCAACTCGTGGCCGTTACGGCAGCTAAGAACCCAATACGGTAGGGAATCTTTACTTTGCATAATGCCGCTGCCATGCCCCTCAAAGCGATAGGTGCCGGGCGGCAAGACCTGCATTTGCTGCAGGAGTAGTCCTCCGGTAGCCGTCGGCACGGAGAAGTCGAAGGCTCCATTTTCCAGCGATGTCGCTACCTTCCCGTCGTTAACGGGAACCCAATCGAACAACGAAGGCGTGGCGAGACGTGCAGCGAAATGGGGATCGCGCGAAGTCTTGCGATCGGCACCTCGGCGCACCTGCTCATAAAAGTGCCAGGCGTCCTCAAAAGCATCCGCTTTGCTCAAGTTATTGACGGCACCTGCAACGGCGCGGTCGGGCAATGGCATCCTCGCCTGGCGCATTTCCTCGAAAAATTGAGCGGTTGCGTGTGGTTCCCCCCCAGTATCTGCCAAGTAGGAAATAAAATCTGGCCCCCACTGCGGCGCGGACTCCTGACGCAATGTCAGAATGACATTTGTGCGGATCGCCGGTTGCTCAAATCCGCCTGCAAGGATTGGGAAAAGCAAGTCTGATGAGACGGGAGTCGTTCTTAAGGCGATGTCGTAATGATGGAGCGCGGCGGGGATGTCGTCCCGCGCCACAGC
>OFRI01000157.1_pt1 | contig 18390 bp, 25 predicted proteins | sample 1543031 | NCBI WGS metagenome assembly OFRI01 (sample SAMN07774226, study PRJEB24372) | wastewater metagenome
CTGAAGAGTTGGGCGGCCACCGCCGAGGTCGAGGTCGAGGTCGTGAGTCGCCAGGTCCCCGGCGGCGACCGTTGGATCTACGCCCGCACCGTCCCGGCCAAGGCCGCGGCCAAGCCCGCGCCCGCACCGTCCACGGCCGAGACCATGCCGACCCCCATCGCCGCACCGTCGCCCATCCACGACGACGGCACCCACACCCACCAGTGCGACACCTGCGGCGACACCTTCCGCACCAACACACGCCTCCGCCAGCACCAGGCCAACGCCCACAAGGCCTCATGACGTCGTCGGCGCGGGATCTCCGGTACGGCAGGAGGGGCGGCCGGTGGGCCGAACCCTGGACCGACGAAGACGAAGCCGCCTACCAGGCCGCCCTCACCACCAAGCCCGACGAGACCCCGCAGCCCGACCTCTTCACCCAGAACGACCAGGAGACCCCAACATGACCGCCACCGTCGAACTCCCAGCCCGCCCCTTCGCCGCCGCCTGGCTCAACGTTGTGCCGGACCTGTCGGGAATCCTCATGCCCGTCCGCGTCGCAGCGTGACCGACCAGGGCGGACAGCTCGAGCTCGGCGCCTGCGGGGCCGACGCGCGCCACCCGAGCTACGGGCGGCGCACCTGCGCGCTCCCCGCCGGCCACCAACCACCCCCCGACGCACCGCCCACCTCCACCGACGGGTGGCACCAGTCCGCCGACCACATCCGGTGGGCCACCGCTGAGACGCTGGCAGCCCGCGCAGCCACGCTCGCCCAGCCCCGCACCCAGGCGGCCTGATCATGGCCGCCCGACCCACCACGCCACCGCCCGCCCTTAGGCGGAGTTGCAGCCAGAGGGTTTGGTGCTGATGGCGGGCCGGTCACGCAACGTCCCCGACCGCCCCAACGTCTGGCACGGAGACGCCTACACCCGCCGGACCCGCATCGAGAACCAGCGGCGCGCCCTCGGCTGGAAAGGCTCCTACGCCCTCACATCGGTCGGGGCGGGGGCCGGGTGCATGGAGTGCGGCGGACACATCGTCACCGAAACCACCGGGCAGCTCGCCCTATTCCGCCACGGCGGCTACGGCGCCACCCTCACTGTCACCCGCCGCTGGTGCCCCGCCTGCGGGTGGCACGCCGGCACCCACCGCACCGAGACCCGGCCCCCACGATGACCGCCGACTACACCCCCGACCTCCCACCACTCGACGCCTACGGGCCCGGCGACCTCGACGACACCACCCTCACCGAACAAGCCGCCCACACCCCACCCCCCAAGCCCCGACCGGCCGGGCCGCGCACGCCACCCCACAACCTCGACGCCGAACGCTCCCTCCTCGGCGCAGCCCTCCTCTCACGCCAAGCCATCGACGACACCGCCGGGACCATCGAACCCGCCGACTTCTACCGGCCCACCCACGGCCACATCTGGGCCGCGATCGCCACCCTCCACGCCCAAGCCCAACCCGTCGACCAGATCACCGTCGCCGACCAACTCACCCGCACCGGCCACCTCGACCTCGTCGGCGGCCCCGCCACCCTCACCACCCTCCTCGCCAACACCCCCACCACCACCGGCGCCGCCCGCTACGCCCAAGTCGTCGCCGACCACGCCGCCATGCGCCACCTCATCCGCGCCGGCCTCGACATCGCACAACTCGGCTGGGACCAGCCCGACAACGTCGCCGACGCCCTCGACCAGGCCCGCGACCTCATCGACACCATCGACAACCCCAACCCCACCCTCGCCGTCCCACTCGCCCACCTCATGGCCGACTACCGCGACACCCTCAACCACCGCATCGAACACGGCGCCCCCGGCGGCATCCTCTCCGGCCTCGCCGACCTCGACCACCTCACCGGAGGGTTCCGCCCCGGCCAACTCATCACCATCTGCGGCCGCACCTCCATGGGCAAGACCGCCGTCGCCGGCCAACTCGCCCTCAACGCCGACCAGGCCGGCCACGCCACCCTCGTCGCCTCCATCGAGATGGGCACCGAGGAGCTCGAGGACCGGTGGCTGTCGACCGTCTCCCAGGTCCACACCGACAAGATCCGCAGCGGCGAACTCCCACCCCGCGACCTCGACCGGGTCGAAGACGGCATCACCCGCCTGGAGCGGTCCCGCATCTACATCCTCGACGAACCCGCAGCGACCGTGGCCACGATCCGGGCCGCCGCCCGCAAGGTCCCCGACCTCGCTCTCGTCGTCATCGACTACCTGCAGCTCCTCACCCCCACAGCGAAGCGTGACAACCGCCAGGTCGAGGTGTCCGAGATCTCCGGGGCGCTCAAGCGTCTCGCCCGCGACCTGAACGTCCCGGTTCTCGCCCTCGCGCAGCTGAACCGTGGGGTCGAGCAGCGGCTCGACAAGCGGCCGATGCTGTCAGACCTCCGCGAGTCCGGTGCGATCGAGCAGGACTCCGACATCGTCCTCGGCTTGTTCCGCGAGGAGTACTACAAGCCCGACACCGAGAAGAAGGGTCTCCTCGAGATCATCGTGTTGAAGCAGCGGTCCGGGCCGCTCGGCGCCGCTGACGTCGCGTACCGGCCCGCGACCGGCGAGATCCTCAACCTCGCGAAGGCGAACCCGTGACCGAGGCCGAGATGGTCGACGCCGCGTACCTGGCGGTGAAGGCGCAGGGTTGCATGTGCCGGCCTGACATCACCATCCGTGTCGAGCCGGGTGAGCTGGTCGCTCATGCCGATGTGCATCACTCGTCGTGGTGTCCGCTTCTACTCGCCCGCAACAGGAGGAACAACTGATGACGTGGATCAAGCTGGACGACTCGTTCCCCGACAACCCCAAGATCGTGGAGGCCCCGCCCGGCGCCGTCACCCTCTACATCTTCGGGCTCTGCTACGCGTCCCGCCACCTCACCGACGGGCACCTCACCAGGTCGGCCGTAGCGAAGTTCGGGGTGCACAAGTGGGGACGTTCGGCGGACGTTCTCGTGACGTTGGGCCTCTGGGAACAGACGGACAACGGGTGGCGGATACACGACTATCTCGACTACCAGCGGTCAGCCGAAGAAGTCCGGAAACTCAGCGAAAAACGGGCATCGGCAGGTCGGAAGGGAGGGGCAAAGGCGAAGCAAGTTGCTAAGCAAACCGGAAGCAATGTGTCAAGCAAACAGCAAGCAGAAGCAGAAGCAGAAGCAGAACCCTCCTCAAGTCCTCCCACGGGCACCAGCGTGACCGAGCCGAACGGTGCCGCCTCCGGCGGCGAAGAAGAGACCCGAGAGCAGTTCATCAACCGCACCCTCCACGACTGCTACGAACTCATGGCCGAACAGACCCTCGACCGCATCCGAGCCGAAGGCCAAACCATCCACAACCCCACCGCCTGGAAACGCGCCACCGCCGCCAACCTCGCCACCGAACACCACGAAGCAGCCCTCCACCACATCGGCAACCGCACCACCGGCACCTACTACGACCTCCACGTCGAGCTCGCCGAACAACTCGACCCGCGCTGCGGACCCGCCGACGGCGGCGCCCACCGGGCCGCCATGCGCCGCGACGAAACCCGGGCACGCACCCTCGCCGCCAGCCAAGGAGCAGCATGACCCCCACCACCGAACCCCACCTCGCCTACCAGCTCCGACGCCTCGCCGACACCCTCGCCAACAACCCCGACCGCAACCCCATCCAACGCCACGCCGAACGCATCCTCACCGCCGGCGTCCTCCTCTGGACCCGAGGCGACACCGTCCTCACCCGCACCTCCCAATGGGCCGGACCCTGGCCCACCGGCAACGGAGGACCCACCGGCAAAGGCACCCACTCAGACCCCACCCCCACCGCGGCACTCGACAGCTACCCCAACAACAACGACCCCGACACCCGGCAACGCACCACCAACCCCGAACGCCGCTACCACCAACGCCTCGCCACCGCCATCAGCTTCACCACCGACAACGCCAACGACATCATCGAGATCATCACCGACACCCTCACCCAAGCATCGAAGCCCCGCCCCACCGACGAATGCGCAGAGATCCGATGCGACGACACTGCCGAGCCCGGCCGCCAAGGACGCTGCCCCGCCTGCGCCAAATGGCGCCAACGCTGGCTCGCCGAACACCCCGGCACCACCCGCGCCGACGTGCCCCCCGTGCCCGCTCACGTCATCGACGAACGCCGCATCCGACGCCGCCGACGCACCGCCTGATGTCCCGACCCGAAACCCCTGCAACGACAGGGATCCTTGCGTCCATGTCCCGACCTGTGGTACTCATTGCGCTAGCTCGTGAGCGCTGCGCCCTTCGGCCGGCGCTCACTTCGCGTCCCGGGTGGGGAGGGGCGCCTCGAATCTCTGGGGCTTTCGCGACCCCGCTGGAGCCCCTGCTGGAGACCCGGCGGCTCGGCAGTTCCGATGCCCGTTTTTCGCTCGTCCCGTTTTTTTCGCTCAGGGGGTGCCCAGTGCCCCGTCGCCGCTGCCTCGATGCCGGGTCCCCCGGCTGTGCCACCTACACCAACTCCGGCTCGAGGTGCGACACCTGCCGACGCCGCCGCAAGTCGGCCCGCAACGCCGACCGGTCGGTGGCCGCCGAGGCCGTCGCAGCCTGGCGGGCCGCTCACGGTGACTGGTGTCCCGGCTGGCGGCGACCCGGGCACCCCTCCACGGACCTGACCGCCGAGCACGGACCCAACCCCGTCGGCTCTCGACGCGTGCAGACAATTTTGTGCAGGTCCTGTAACAGCCGGAAGGGGGCTCGACCGTGAGCCGCTCGCCCGCCGCGACCTTCGACCGCCGTCCGTATGACCTGGCTGCAGCCATGGTCGAGCGGGGAGCGTGGACGATCCGCCCGGACATGGGCCTGATCATCGGCACGCTCGGCAAGCCCATCGGATCTCGCAACGCCGACGGGTACGTGCAGGTCGCGGTCTACGACGGTCCCCGGGGCCGGCGACCAATGGCCCACCGCATCATCTGGGAGCACGTCAACGGGCCGATCAACGACCCGGTCATGGAGATCAACCACCGGAACGGCCGCAAGGCTGACAACCGGATCAAGAACCTCGAGCTGGTCACTCCGTCCGAGAACCAGATGCACGCCTTCGCCCATGGGCTGCACATCGCGTGCGCTGGCGAAGAGTCGGGGGCCGCTGTTCTCACCGAGCTTCACATCCGAACTGTCCGCACGCTCCACGGCGCCGGCTTCCGCCAGGTCGACATCTGCGCCGTCACCGGTATCAGCGCACCTCAGGTCAGCAGGATCGTTCGCCGCAAGACGTGGTCGGCGGTCGCCTGATGCCCGCCAAGCGCAAGCCGCCCGGCACCCGGGTCGACACCCGACCGCAGCGCCGGCAGGAACTCCACCTGGTCGACGCCACCCCGCCCGCCGAGTTCCCCGCACCACCTCCCGGCACGCTCGCCCCGACCAAGGCCTGGTGGGAGGAGTTCTGGAAGTCGAAGCAGGCAGCGTCGATGACGCCGGTGCACATGCCGGTCCTCGAGCGGCTGGCCTGGTGCTACGACGAGCTGCGCCGCACCTCGAAGGTCGTGGCCAAGGCCCGCATGGTGCAGGGCTCGCAGGGCCAGCCCGTGGCCAACCCGCTCATCGGGTATCTCTCCGGGCTCCAGAAGGAGATCCGTAGCCTCGAGTCCGAACTCGGCATCGGCCTGAAGTCGGCATCGAACCTCGGCATCACGATGGGCCAAGAGGCACTCACCGCCCACCAGCTCAACGCCATGGCCGAGGAGGTGCCCGGTGCCGGCCAAGAAGGCGCGATCGAAACGACCAGCCGAGAAGAAGACGACCTCCTCGAGGGGTTCGGCGAAGCCTAGGAAGCGCACCGCGACCCGGGCCGAGACCCGCAAGAAGTGCCCGACCTGGCAGGACTACCTCACGACCCGCCGGCCCGTCGGTGCGGTCGATGACCAGGGCAACACCCTCACCGATGGAGCGAAGTGCATCCGGTGGATCGAGTTCCACTGCGTGCACACCAACGACCGGTGGACCGGCAAGCCGTTCCGGCTTCTGCCCTGGCAGAAGTTCGTCATCATGTGCCTGTTCACCCTCGGCGCCGACGGGCTCCGTGTCGTGCGGTGGGCGCTCATCGGGATCGCCAAGAAGAACGGCAAGACCGAGCTGCTCGCCGCTCTCGCCCTGTACTTCGCGTTCGGCCCGTCCGGACCCGGAGGTCAACCCGAACCCGCCGCCCTCGTGGTCGTGGCTGCCGGCTCCGATGAGCAGGCCGACCTCCTCTTCGGTGCGGCCAAGACGATGTGCGAGCTGTCCCCGACGCTCCGCCGCCTCACCGAGGGCGGCCGCTTCGAGGACGAGATCCAGTGCCCGTCGCTCCCCGGGTCGAAGATCAAGCGGGTCGCGGCCGCGGCGAAGAAGACCTCGTCCACCCTCGACGGCAAGAACATCTACGTCGCCATCATCGACGAGCTGCACTGCTGGGAAGGCAACGGCGCCCGGGTCGTGTGGGACACCCTCACGAACGGCACCGTCACCCGCCGCCAGCCGATGGTGCTGCAGATCACCACCGCCCACTTCGACGAAGACACGATCTGCGGCGAGCAGTACGCGTACGGGCAGGCCGTCGCCGCCGGCAAGGTCGCAGACCCGCGGTTCTTCTTCTGGTGGGTCGAGGCGCCCAAGGGCTCAGATCACACCAACCCCGATGTCATCGCCGCGTCGAACCCGTCGTTCGGGGTCACCGTCGGCATCGACTTCTACCTCGACCAGCTCACCAAGAAGACCGAGGCCGTGTTCCGCCGGTACTTCCTCAACCAGATCACCGAGTCCGAGGAGTCCTGGCTCGAGCACGGCCAGTGGGAACGCCTCTCGATCGGCAAGAAGTTCGAGATCGACCCCGACCTCCCCTCGTGGACCGGGACCGACGCATCCACCAAGCACGACTCCACCGCCCACGTCACCGCCCAGTGGAACCCCGAAAACGGCAAGCTCCGACTCCGCTGCCGCATGTGGGAACGCCCCTTCGATCCCCGCACCCGCCGACCGCTCGACGGCTGGAAGCTCCCCGTCGAGGAAGTCGAGAACTACCTGACCGACTGGTTCAACCAGGCCGGCGAGGAACTCAAGGCCTCCGGGTACGACCCCGCCCTGTTCCACCGCTCCGCCCGCGCGCTCGAGGACCTCGGCCTCCCCATGGAAGAGGTCCCCCAGTCCGACGCCCGCATGGTCCCCGCCTCGCAGCTGCTCTACCAGCTCATCGTCGAAGGCAACATCGAGCACGACGGCGACCCCGACTTCGCCCGCCACATCCGCAACGCCGCCGCCGTCCAGGCCCGCGGCGGGAACGGCGGCTGGCGGCTCTCGAAGGGCCGCACCCGCAAGCACATGGACGCGGCCATCGCCGCAGCCATCGCCGCCCTTCTCGCGTCGAGTCACGACGACGACGTCGAGGAGAGGGGTGACCCTCAGTTCATCAGCCTGTGAAAGGAGGGCCCCAGTGATGCGTGGAGCTGTGTCGTCGGTCCTCGAAGTTGTCGGGCTGTGCCTGCTGGGAGCGGGTGCGTTCATGCTGGCCCCGTGGCTGGGCATGGTGACAGCCGGCGCCGCCTCGGTGCTGGTCGGTCTGGCGTTGGACCCTCCACAGCGGGGTGACCGGTGAGTCTCCTGCGGTCGCTGATGGGTCGCCGCTCGGTCTCGTTTCAACAGGTGTTCGGGTCCGGCGGTGCGTGGGTGTCGGGCGGCCCGACCCACGCAGGCGTGCCGGTCGGTCAAGACCAGGCGTTGCGCCTGGTGGCTGTCCATGCGTGTGTGTCGTTGATCTCGGAGTCGATAGCGGCGCTCCCGTTGGGTGCGTTCGTTCGTGACGGCGGGGTGCGGGGCCCGTTCCTCCCGCGGCCCGGTTGGTTGGACGCACCGAACGACGAGGACTCACGTTTCGAGTTCGTCGAGTCGGTAGTCACGTCGCTGCTGTTGGACGGCAACGCCTACCTCGAGGTTCAGGTCGACGGCAGGGGCGAGCCGATCATGTTGGGGGTGTTGGACCCTCGCCGGGTGGAGCCGTTCCGGGACTCTCATCGGGTGAAGCGGTTCCAGGTGACCACGGAATCAGGCTCCGCGGTGTTCGCCCAGGCGTTCGACCGTGCCCACGGCGCCGGCGTGCTCCACATCAAGGGCCACCGCCAGCCAGGAGCGTTGAAGGGTGCTTCCCCGATCGAGCGGGCCCGGCAAGCCATCGGCCTGGGCCTGGTAACCGAGGAGTTCGGGGCGCGGTTCTTCGGGCAGGGCTCCCACGCCGGGGGTGTGATCGAGGTCGACGGGTCACTCAACGAGGACGCGGTGGCCCGACTGAAGCAGAACTGGGAGGCGCATCATTCGTCTCCGGGGAAGGCGCACCGGCCGGGGGTGCTGACCGACGGGGCGAAGTGGAAGCAGATGACGATCGCCCCGGAGCACGCCCAGTTCCTGGAGACCCGCCGGTTCCAGGTGTCGGAGATCGCCCGCCTGTTCCGCGTCCCGCCGCACATGATCGCCGACGTCGAGAAGTCGACCTCGTGGGGCACCGGGATCGAGCAGCAGGGCATCGGGTTCGTGACCTACACACTCGGCGCTCCGATCGAGCGGATCGAGCAGCGCCTCGGGTGGCTGCTACCGAAGGGCGCGTTCGTGAAGTTCAACGTGAACGGCCTTCTGCGCGGTGACCTGAAAGCCCGCTACGACGCCTACGCGGTCGCCCGCCAGTGGGGGTGGATGTCGGTGAACGACATCCGCCGGTTGGAAGATCAGCCGCCGGTGAAGGCCGGAGACCAGTACCTGTCGCCGCTCAACATGACCCCCCTCGGAGAGACGCCGCGCGAGTTGGTCCCGCCGGATGACCTTCGGCTGTTCGACCCGGCTGCGATCGAGAGCTAGGAGCAACCATGGAACGACGACTCATCAGCGGCGACTTCGAGGTGCGGGCCGGTGACACCGGCGCCGTGATCGTCGGTCACGCACCCGTGTGGAACCGCTACTCCCAGAACCTCGGCGGGTTCGTGGAGCAGGTCGCGCCGGGTGCCTGCTCGCGAGCGATCGTCGAGGACGACATCCGCGGCCTGTTGAACCACGACGCCTCGCTGATCCTCGGGCGGAACAAGGCGGGCACCATGCGCCTCGTCGAGGACAACGTCGGGCTCCGATTCGAGATCGACGTGCCGGACACCCAGTACGGCCGCGATCTGGTGGTGTCGGCCAAGCGTGGCGACATCACCGGCGCGTCGTTCTCGTTCCGTGTGATCGATCAAGAGTGGGGCGTCACCGAGTCTGACTTCCCGCTCCGCACCATCAAGTCCATGCAGATGTTCGACACCGGCCCGGTGACGTTCCCCGCCTACCTCGACTCGGAATCCGGGCTGCGGTCCTACGTGGACCGCAGCGAGGCGCTGGCCGGCCTGGCCAGTGAGTCGCGGTCGATGGAACAAGTCCTGGCCGCTCCGGACCTGCGCGCCCTGATCGGCGACCCCGAAGAGATCGACACGCCAGACGACCGACAGCGAGCAACGCATCGGTCCCTGGACGTGGCCCGCGCCCGCCTGCAGCTCGCAGGTCGACGGTGCACCCCCGCCGCCTGAGGGCGGCACCCGTAGGGCTGGGACAGCGAGCAACGCATCCCGGCGTCAGCAACACACCCCCATCCCCCTTTTCCGTGGCCCACGAGCTGGGTCGCGCTCGCCCTAGGAGGGCAACCATGCAGATCCTGACCAAGCTCCTCGAGGAGCGCGCCAACGTCTGGGAGCAGGCGAAGGCGCACCTCGACACCGTCGAGGCCGAGGGCCGCGAGTTCACCGGCGAGGCCGACGAGACCTGGACCCGGTTCAACACCGACCTGGACGCCATCGACCGCCGCATCGCCGAGGTGAAGTCGATCCTCGAGCGCGAGAAGGTGGCCGACGAGGCCCGGACCCTGTCCGACGACCTCGCCCGCCGCGGCGACCCCGCCCCGACCGACACCAAGGCGACCGACGACGACCAGCTCCGCAAGCTCGTCACCGGTGAGGCCCGCGCGGTCGACTTCCGGTTCGGCCCCGGCGAGGCCCGCGACCTGTCGAAGCTGTCGGCCGGCGCCGGCGCCAACACGGTCCCCACCTCGTTCCTCGGCCAGCTCTACCAGCACATGATCGAGAACTCGGCGATCCGCCAGACCAACGTGACCGTGCTGAACACCGACAGCGGCGAGGCGCTCCAGGTGCCGAAGACCGCCGGCTACTCGACGGCCGCTCTGGTCGCTGAGGCCGGTTCGATCGGCGAGTCCGACCCCAGCTTCGGTCAGGTCACCCTGAACGCCTACAAGTACGCCATCCTCGTGCAGGTCAGCTCGGAGCTCCTCACCGACACCGGTGTCGACCTCCTCGGGTTCCTGTCGAGGCAGGGTGGTCGCGCCCTCGGGAACGGCACCGGCGCCGCCTACGTGTCGGCCGACGGCTCCTCGAAGCCGCAGGGCATCGTGCCCGTGTCGACCCTGGGCAAGACCGCGGCGGGTGCCGCTGCGATCACGACCGACGAGCTGATCGACCTGTTCTACAGCGTGATCCGCGGGTACCGGGACCGGGGCACGTGGATGATGCTGGACGCCACGATGGCGCTGGTCCGCAAGCTGAAGGACTCGACGAACCAGTACCTCTGGTCGCCGGGCCTGGTGGCGGGCGAGGTCGACACCCTCCTCGGCCGTCCGGTGGTCACCGATCCGAACATGCCGGCCGCGACGACCGGCCTCAAGTCGGTCATCTTCGGTGACTTCTCGGCGTACTACATCCGCGACGTCAACGGTGTCCGGGTCGAGCGGTCCGACGACTACGCGTTCGGCAACGACCTGGCCACGTTCCGCTTCATCCTCCGCACCGACGGCGAGCTGGTCGACACGACCGGCGCCGTGAAGCACCTCATCCAGGCGTGACCGTGACGCGGGCGGGGCTGGGCTTCGGTCCGGTCCCGCCCGCAGCGGTCGTCCCCGTTCGTCGAGTTGAAGGAGGCGCACCAGTGGCGTCAGTGAAGATGGTTCAGCGTGTGTCCGGCACCCGTGACGGGGTGGCGTGGCCCGACGTCGGTGGTGTGCTCGAGGTGTCGGCCGAAGAGGCCGAGGGCCTGGTCGCTGCCGGTGTGGCCGAGGAGGTCGAGTCGGCGAAGCCGTCGAAGAAGGCTGCCGCGCCGGCGAAGCGTGCCGAGAAGGCCGTGACCGCTGCGGTCGAGGAGCGCTGACCGGTGGCTGGTCGTGACTCGGACCGGGTGAGCGTCACGACCCGGACCGGCGATTTCACGTTGTCGTCGGCTGATGCTGGCGACATCGTCGAGGTGAACAAGGCGACCGCGGTCACGGTGACGGTCCCGCCGTTCTTGTCGGTGCCGTTCCCGGTGGGGACGCGTGTCGACATCGTGCAGGTCGGCGCCGGGCAGGTCACCGTCGCCGCCGGTTCGGGTGTGACGGTCCGCACCTCGGAGACGTTGCTGTTGGCCGGCCAGTGGGCGGCCGCCAGTCTCTACAAGCGGGCTGCTGACGAGTGGGTGCTCGTCGGCAATCTGGAAGCGGCGTGACCCTCCCGCTCGGCGTTGTCGCCGGTTCCGCCGCCGGGAGTCTGAACCCCTTGTCCGATGCGGTGGTGTTGCTGCGCGCAGCGACCGCGGTGACGGACGGGTGGACGGCGGCGGTGGACTGGCGGAACGAGGGCACAGGTGGTGTCACGTTCGACGCCGAGGTGGGCGACATCACCCCCGTGTTGTCCGGCGGGAAGTTCCGGGTGCAGTCGGGCACCGACGTCACCCTGTCCGGGTTCGAGATCTCCAACGGCGACCTGTGGAACCCGACCATCGGGACCGACGGCATGACGATCGCTCACGACTGGACCCCGCTCGACACCGCCGACTCGAAGGCGTACTGGCACTACACCGGTGTCGACCTCGCCACCGCCGGCTACGGGTTCGTGTCCGAAGAGCTCGACTTCGGCGCCCCGTACCAGTTCTACGCGTGGGGCGCGAACGACCTCGGACCCGGGAACCCGTCCACGATCGGAGCGACGGTCGCCCCGTCGCTCGCCCGCCGCATCGACGTGGCCCGGATCCAAGGCACCACCCTCACCCTGTTCCGCGACGGAGCCTCGGCCTCCACCTTCGACCTGACCGGCCGCGGCCCGATCACCGAGACAGCCCCGCTCAAGCTGGGGAACCCCTGCGACCACTACGCGTTCGCCGCGTGGGACCGTGCCCTCACCAACCTCGAGGTGGCCGCCCTGACTGCTGGGTTGGCCGGCTGATGGCTGACACGCTCGACCTGATCTCTCTGGCTGAGGGGAAGTCGGCCGTCGGTATCACGACCGGCGACACGTCGCAGGACACCGCCCTCGCACTGAAGATCGCCGCCGTGTCGCGCCGCATCGACCGACTGTGCGGGCCCGTGGTGCAGCGCACCGTGACCGACGAGGTCCACCCCGGTGGCCGTCCGTGGGTGCAGGTGCGCCGCTGGCCGGTGGCGTCGTTCACGACCGTCACCGAGTACGACGCCACCGCCCCGACGGTGCTCACCCTCGAGGACTTCGACACCCAACCCACCGACGGGTTCCTCCCGGAGCGGTGGGAGTCGACCCCCACCGCAGTGTTCAACGGGAAGATCTGGCGCCGCGCCTCCGGGCAGGGGTGCTGGTTCCCCGTCGGGCCTGAGGCCGTGAAGGTCACCTACGTGGCTGGTCGCGCGGCGAACACCGCGGCGGTCGACCCGGCGTTCAAGGAGGCCGCGGGGATCGCCCTGAAGAACGTGTGGCGGACGATGGAGGCCGCCGTGCAACTGGTCGGCGAGTTCGACGCTCCGGCGCAGAACTTCCCGATCAGCATCGTGACGAAGGCTGTCCGGGACTGCTGCGCCGAGGAGCTCATCGAGGGGCCGGGGGTCGCGTGAGCGTCGGCACCCAGATCGTCACCGCCTGCTCGGCGCTCATCACAGCACTCCAAGCCGACTCCACCCTGACCGCCGCCGGGGTGAACGTCTCCTACGACGCCCCGGTGCTGCCCGAAGACCTCAAATCGACCGACGGGGACTACGAGGCGATCTGGCTCGGCAACGCCGAAGAGACCGAGTCCGTAGCGTTCCTGTCAGCGTCGGCCCTCCACCGCGACGAGACGATCGAGCAGACCCTCGTCGTGCAGGTACTCAAGCCTGGTTCGCTCGGCACGCAGCTCGCCGCCGATACCCGCGCCGTGGAGCTCCTGACCCGTGTCCAGTCGGTGCTCGCCAACAACGTCGCCCTCGGCGTCTCGGGCCGGTTCGAGGCGGTCCTGACCCGCTGGCGTCTCACCCGCGGGTTCCTCGGCAACGGGCAAGGCCACGGCGCCCGGTTCGAGTGCGTCATCGAGTTCACCGCCCGTCTCACCCCCAGCTAGGAGGCCACCGTGCCCAAGTTCCGCTACGTCGGCCCGTCCTCGCTCCCTGTCGAGATCCCCGCCGTCGGCGTGGTCACCGACGACAAGGGCGTGATCGAGGTCGACACCGACATCGCCGAGGGCCTCGCCGCCCAGCCCGACATCTGGCAGCCCCTCGCTGCCCGCGCCAAGAAGGAGACCAGCTGATGGCACTCAAGTCCGGGCTCGCCGCCCAGGTGGGCCTCAAGACCGAGTCGACGTGGGGCACCGCGGTCACCGTCGACCGGTTCACGCCGCTGATCTCCGAGTCGATGACCGAGAAGATCGAACGGCTCGAGTCGGCGGGGATCGCCACCGGCGCCCGGGTGCTCCGCTCGGGGCAGTGGGCGACCGGGAACGTGGAGGTGTCCGGTGACCTCGGGTTCGAGCTTTACCAACAGGGCATGGGCCTGTGGTTCCGGCACATGTTCGGTGCGGTGTCGACCTCGGGTGCTGGTCCGTACACGCACACGTTCACGCCTGGCGACCTGACCGACGACCACTTCACCCTCCAGATCGGCAAGCCCGACGTGGGCGGGACGGTGCAGCCGTTCACCTACGCCGGGTGCAAGGTCACCGAGTGGGAGCTCGCGGCGAAGGCCGGCGAGCTCGTCACCCTCGGTGTGTCCGTCGTCGGACGGGACCTGGCCACGGCGACGTCATTGGCGACGGCGGCGTACGGGACCGGGTCCGGTCTGCCGTTCTCGTTCGCTCACGCGTCGGTGACCGTCGGCGGGTCCGCCTTGTACGTGAAGGAGATCACCCTCAAGGGGTCGAACGGGCTGGCGGTGGACCGCCGCGGGATCGGCTCGGCGTACATCAAGGAGCCGCTCGAGGCGGAGCTGCGCACCTACGAGGGCGAGATGGTGTGCGAGTTCGAGTCGCCGGCGCAGATGAACCTGTTCCGCAACGGGACGGAGAACGCCCTGGTGCTGACGATCGACGCGGGGTCTGCCGCGAAGTGTGTGATCACGACGAACGTGCGTTACGACGGGTCGACCCCTGAGGTGCAGGGCCGTGGTGTGACGGAGCTGAAAATGCCGTTCAAGTGCCTGGGCCCGTCGACGGATGCCGATGCGATCACCGCCGTGCTGACGAACTCGGACGCCACGCCGACCTGACCCGATGGCGGTCGTCGGTGGGGTCGAGGTCCGGTTCGAGGGGTTCGACGAGTTCCGTCGTCTGCTTCGTGCCGCCGGCGACGACTGGGACGGGGCGGTTCGGGAGGCGAACCGTCAGATCGCCCAGGGGGTTGCCGGGAAGGCGAGAGGCGCGACGGAGACCCGCCAGCAGGCGAAGGCCGCCGGTGCGATCGCGGGCCGTGGGGACCGTCGCGGCGCAGCTGTTGGTGTGACACGGTCGCCGGCGTTCGCTCAGGGCGCGTTCTACGGGGCGCTCCAGTACCCGCAGTTCCCTGCGTGGGTGGGGAACTCGTGGGAGGTCGGCGGGTCGGGTGGCCCGTATGCGATCAACCCGACCATCAGGGACAGCATGAGCGACATCGTGGACGCCTACGGCGACGCCTTCGAGAAGATCTGCGCTCTGGCGTTCCCGAACGGTCGGCCGGTGCAGCGTTCTCAGTTCACCCTCGTGCATTCGAACGGGATGGTCGCCGCCCAGCAGGGCCCAGGCGCCTTCTGAGAAGGAGAACAGTCATGGCGAAAGCCCCTACCCCCGGTGCGTCGCGTCGGATCGAGATCGACGAGCAGGTCGAAGCCGAACTGTCGAAACGAATCCGCATCACCTGCGCCGAGGAGGGTCGCACGTTCGAGCTCGAGTTCGGCGACCTCGGCCCTCGCGAGGACCGCATCTCAATGCAGCAGACCGGGTTCCCGGTGTCGGCGTTCTTCGACGCTGACCGGCTGGGCGCGCTCTCGGTGCTGGTGCTGTGGTGGACGATGTTGCGCCGCAACGGGAAGCCGAATCTGCCGTTCGCGAAGGTCGAGGCGAAGTACCGGGACAACCGCCGGTTTCAGGCTGCGGGGTTCGTGGTCGAGGTGATCGACGCCGAGGGGAACGAGGTGGGCGAGGACGATGGTTACGGCGACGACGCCGGCGATGAGGTTGAGAGTCCCCCGGAAGTCTGAGGCGGGCCCTGCGAGAGCAGTGGCCCGCCCTCGCCGCGTTGTTCGGGTTGAAGCCGTTCGACGTCGACCCCGACAACCCGGGGTGCCTCACCTACGGCGAGATCCGCACCTACCAGCAGGCACTCGCCGAGCACAACCAGCAGATGGCCGCGCTCGCCGACCAACGCAGACCCTGAGAGGAGGTGACCGCTGATGGCTTCACGACGGCTTGAGGTGGTGATCGCGGGTAACGCTGGTGACGCGGTGCGTGCGTTGGGGCAGACCGAGCGGGCCGTCGGCCAGTTCGACCGGACTTCGACGCGTGCCGGGTCTCGGTTCTCGCAGTCGTGGCGCACCGGGATTGGAGAGGTCGGCCGGTCGATCACCGGTCTCGTCGCGGCGGCCGGGCTCGGCATGTTCTTCCGTGGTGCGATCTCCGAGGCCGAAGAGGCCCGGGCGGTGATGCGTCAGACCGCGGCGGTGATCGAGTCGACGGGCGGGGTCGCCGGCGTCACGGCCGACCACCTGGCCGGTCTCTCCGGTGAACTGTCGAACCTTGCGGCGGTCGATGACGAGGTGATCCAGCAGGGCGGGAACCTGCTCCTCACGTTCCGCAACGTGCGGGCCGAGGGCGGCATCTTCGACGACGCTCTCGCGTCGGCGCTCGACATGTCCGCTGCGCTGGGCACCGAGTTGCAGCCGAACGTGATGGCGCTGGGTCGTGCGTTGAACGATCCGATCGCGGGGATCTCCCGGCTGACCCGCATGGGTGTCACGTTCACCGACCAGCAGAAGGAGCAGATCGCTGCGATGGTCGCCGTGGGTGACACCGCCGGGGCGCAGCGGATCATCCTCGAGGAGTTGGCCGCCGAGTTCGGTGGTGCGGCTGAGGCGAACGCGACGGCGTCAGAGCGGATGAGCGTGGCGTGGGGGAACGTCCAGGAGGCCATCGGTACGCTGCTGCTGCCTGCGTTCGACTCGGTGTCGACTGCGATGGCGGGCGTGTCCGCCTGGTTCACAAATCTCGATCAGGGCACGCAGCGCTTGGTCGCCGGTGTCGCAGCGCTGACGGTCGCTTTCGCTGCGATGTGGGCGACGTTCGGCGCGCCCGTCACACTCGCCGTGGCAGGCATCGCCGCGGTCGCGGCGGAGTACTACTGGCTGTACACGAACGTCGAGCAGGTCCGTGCCGGCGTGAACGCCGTGTGGCAGGCCATCCAGGTCTTCGCCGCGTCGGCGTTGGCCGCGATCCGGTCGATCGACTGGAAGCCGCTGATCGATTCCGGCCGGGAGCTGTGGGCGCAGATCCAGTCCCTCGGGCAGGAGTTCGGCGGGTGGGCGAACGTGGCCCGGGCCGCCGGGGTCGTGATCGGCGGGGCGATCCTCGGGGTGATCGCGTTCTTGCGGGTGACGATGGCGGTGCTGGTCCCGGTGATCTCGGCGTTCGTGCGGCTCGGAGCGATCACCCTCGGGGCGTTGCGGGCCGCTGTCGGCGCGCTGCGCACTGCGGTCGACGGGGTGTCTGGGGCGGTGGCCGGGGCGTGGTCGTGGGTGCAGAGGCTGGGATCAGTCAGCCTTGGCGGGATCATCGGCGCCGCCTACCAACTGGCGGGCCCGTTCATCTCGGCGGCGAACGCTGCCCGTGGGTTGCTGTCGGCGCTTTCTTCAATCGCTTCGCGGATCTTGTCGATGCCGTCGCTGCCATCGATCAATCTCCCATTCTTCGCCAACGGCACCGAGTCCGCCCCGCGTGGTCTGGCCGTGGTCGGCGAGAACGGCCCCGAGCTCGTGATGTTCCGAGGTGGTGAACAGGTCATCCCTCACGGCCAGTCAATGCGGATGGCCGGGGTCGGCACCGCGACCGCCGGCACCACGATCATCGTCCACGTCAACGGCACCGGCACCCCCCAAGACGGCCAGGCCGTCGTCGACGCCCTCCGCAACTACGAGCGGCGCAATGGCCCCGTTCCCGTCCGGTTCGCAAGCTAAGGAGCGCCACACATGGCCTACCCCGACACCGTGACCGAGCTGACCGACGGCGTGCCCGGCGACGGCATCGCCGCCACCACCCCGACCGGCTCGGTGTCGTACCCGTTGGACGACTGGGCGCGTGCGACCGCTGTAACGGTGGAGGCGATCCAGTCGCAGTTGGTCGGCGCCTACACCAGCTACACGCCGACGTTGACCGCGACCACCACGCCACCCACCCTCGGGACGGGGTCATCCGCTGTCGGCTACTACAAGCGGCTCGGCAGATGGGTGCGAGGCAATGCCGTCATCACGTTCGGCACGTCCGGCGTGGTCGCCGGGTCCGGCGACTACGGGCTCCTCCTCCCGGTGCAACCCGCCGACAAGCTCCAGCCGATCGGCATCGGGTTCGCGTACGACAACGACGACCAGCACCGGTTCGTGGTGGCGACCGCCGCGGTGAGCCCGGTCTTGTGGGCGGCGTCCACGTCGAAAGCCGTCCTGTTGCAGTCCAACGTGGCGGGCGAGGGGTTCGCTAACGGGCACAACCCGATCGGCGCGGCGGTCCCGTTCACCTGGGCGGAATCCGACCAGCTCGCCATCACGTTCGAGTACGAAGCCGCCGCGGCGAGCTGATGACCAGGTCGACGTGGGCGGACTCCACCGCGACATGGTCGGACGCCTCGGCCTTGTGGGCCGACGAGGGCATCACCGACCTGGCCGCGAAGTTCGAGTGGTCCCCTTCGACGGCGCCCGGCGCGTCCCCCGTGTGGGTAGACATCACCGACCGGGTCCGGTTCGGGCGGATCTCCCGTGGCCGCCAGTCCGAGTTCGACCGCACGTCGGCCGGGAAGCTGCGCCTGACGCTGTTGAACATGGACCGCACCTTCGACCCCGAGTACAACTCGAACGCAACGGTCAACAAGAGGATCAGGGTTTCGTGTACGGACGGGGCGGCGGTCGGGAACCTGATCCGTCTGTTCGACGGGTGGATCGACGCCATGCCGCAGTCGTACGTGCCGC
>OFRI01000159.1_pt1 | contig 18292 bp, 12 predicted proteins | sample 1543031 | NCBI WGS metagenome assembly OFRI01 (sample SAMN07774226, study PRJEB24372) | wastewater metagenome
AAGCATCAGAGATTGTCTGGTCATGCCCGAGCGGCCCACCGCTCGACCTGAACGGCCCGACGGTTCCGTTCCGCCCGTTTCGCGAGGACTGGGTCGATCGACCGGTGATCGACCTTTTTAAATCGGCCGCGGCGGAGTTCGGAGACCGGGTTGCCTGCGAAGACATCGCCGCGCGCTTGACCTACGCCCAGGTCTGGGCGGCATGCAGACGCCTGACATACATGATCGATAGCGCCATTCCTGCAGGACAGGCGGTCGGCATCCTGCTGCCGAAGGACTACGTCGGCACCGTGATGGAGCTCTGCCAGTCGCGCGCCGCCAGTTCGGGCAACGCCTGCTCACGCCAGGCGGCGTTCCAGGTCATCGCCGTCAGTCCTGCAACAGTACGCCGGGGTTGAGCCGCGCCGCCGGGTCGAAGTGCCCGGCCATGGCCTTGAGTGCCGCCATGCCCAGCTCGCCCTTCTCCACTGGCAGGTACGGCGCGTGGTCGCGGCCGACACCGTGCTGGTGGCTGATGGTGCCGCGGTTGTTGGCGATGGCCGTGCAGGCCGCATGCTTGAGTTTCTGCCAGCGTTCGAAGGTGCCGGCGTAGGTGCTCGCCGGGCGGAACACATAGCTGGTGTAGATGCTCGACCCTTCGCCATACACATGGGACAGATGGGTAAACACATGCACCCGCTCACCCTCGGCGCTCAGGCCGTCACGCAGACTGGCTTCGACCTTGTTCAGCAGGTTGTCGACGTTCGACCAGTCGGTGGCGGTTTCCAGAGTATCCACGGCATAGCCAGCGTCCCAAAGGCCATGGCGCAGGTACGGGAAACGGAAGCGCCCTTCGGCCCACTTGCTGCCCAGCAAGGTGCCGGTAAACACCCCGGCAAAGCCCTTGAGCAGTTTCTTCGCCTGTTTCAGCGAAGCAGCGTTTTGCGCACGATTGCCGGTGACGCCAAACGTCATCATGCATTTGCCGACGCCCGCGCCACGCAGGGCTAAATATTTCTCCAGCAGGCTGATCTGTCCCGGATGGCCGGCCAGGGCCAGCTGAGTCTGGGTCTCGATGGCATTAGACAGGCGCAGCATCGACAGCGGCACGCGGGCCTGGGTCAACTCGCGGATGGCGCTCAGTGCCAACTGCCAGGAAGGGAAAAACACCGCGTAAAAACGCTCCTGCTCAGCCAGGCGGGTCACCCGTACCTTGACCTCGGAAACGATGCCAAAGCGCCCTTCCGAGCCCATTACCAACTCGCGCAGGTCAGGCCCCGCCGCTGAGGCCGGAAAGGTCGGAATCTCCAGGGTGCCGGCAAAGGTTTCCAACTTGCCGCCAGCAAACACCTGCTCGATGCGCCCGTAGCGCAAGGATTGCTGACCGCTGGAGCGGGTTACCACCCAACCGCCAAGGGTCGACAGCTCCCAGGACTGCGGAAAGTGCCCCAGGGTGTATCCACGGGCACGCAGTTGGCTTTCCACCTGCGGACCATTGGCACCGGGACCGAAGGTGGCGATCTGACTCTGCTCGTCCAGGTCGAGCAAGCGACTCATGCGCTCCAGCGACAGGCACAGCACCGGCTTGTCACCGGCTTGCGGGTTGATATGCCCGGCCACCGAGGTGCCACCACCGTAAGGAATCAATAGCACGTTGTGCTTGACGGCCCAGTTCATCAATTCGCGGATCTGCGCCGCGGTTTCCGGGTAGGCCACGCCATCGGGGAACACACCGAAATCGCCGGAGCGCATCGCCAGCCAGTCCGGCAGGCTCTGGCCACGGGCATGGCGCACGCGGTCTTCGGCGTCAGTGATCACCAGCGGATGGGCCGGCAGGCGCGAGGCAGGCACCTTGGCCAGCACCTCGGCCAGGGTCGCGTCGGCGAGCTTTTGTCCGCTGCCAATCAGCTCAGCGAGAAACGCCTCGCCATGGGCTGGCAGATCCACCACTGTCGCCTCGTCACCCCAACCATTCCAACGCCGCATGCCACTCTCCTCGCTAACATCAATGCCTGTTTCGAACCTGCTTATAGGCTGCCTATACTAGCCGCCTGCTGCGCGCCGTCACTGTCGAAACGAGCCAGCCGCAGTTGCCAATCAAGCCACACCACAATAAGAACAAGACCATGCCCAGCCTTGGCTACACCTCAGTCCCCGCCCTACTCAAATACCTGCGCTATGCCGAACATATGGGCTTGAGCACAGAGGCCGCCCTGCATGCCGCACAGATCAGCAGTGATGAACTGCGCGACAACAGCCAGCGCATCCCCAGCGAGGTACACGAACGGCTGATCGACCACCTGATGCAGGTTTCCGCCGACCCGCTGTTCGGCCTGCACGCCGCGCGCTTCGTGCAGCCTGGCTCGTGGAGCGTTCTGGGCTACATCACCATGAACTGCGCCACCCTTGGCGAAGCCATGAGCCGCATCGTGCCGTTTGAAAAGCTGGTCGGCGACATGGGCGTCAGCCGCATCGAGGCCGCCGACGAGCAGGTACGGCTGATCTGGAGTTGCCGTCATCAAGGCGCAGAGATCCGCCGCCACATGGTGGAAAACGTCCTAGCCTCCTGGCTTTTATATGCGCGCTGGATCGCCGACATGAATCGCTCGCCGGCCGAAGTCTGGTTCGAGCATGCACAGCCGGCCGGCACCCAACTCAGCGACTACACCGAGGTGTTCGGCTGTTCAATCAAGTTCGAGCAACCCTGCAACGCCCTGCTGGTGCCGGTGGAATACCTCGCAGTGCCGCTGCGCCAGGCCGACGCCAACCTGCTGCGCACCTTGGAAGAACACGCCCTGACCCTGATGGCCGGGCTGGACGACGACGAACCGTTGCCGCTGCGGGTAAAAAACGCCCTGCGCCTTCTGCTCAAGGACGGCCTGCCGCGCAAGGAGCGGGTGGCAGAAAAGTTCAACATGACCGTGCGCACCCTGCAGCGGCACCTGCAACTGGCCGGCAGCAGCTATCAAGAAATTCTCGACCAGTTGCGCCAGGAACTCGCCGAGCACTATCTTCTGCGCAGCGACCTGCCGATCCAGGACATCGCCAGCTATCTGGGCTTCACTGAATCGCGCTCATTTCACCGAAGCTTCAAAACCTGGACAGGCATGACGCCAGGGGAATACCGGCAGCGCGCCAAGCAGTAATTGCGAAACAGTTCACACCCATGTTTCAATTGACAAAATTATGGCGCAGCTGCGTTCGTCAAAATAATAGCGCCAATAAAACAACTAAAACCAACACCCATCTGCCCTAAATCTTTGCTGACAACTCCGTCATCAAGAGAGCACCCCTTGCACGCTCATTCTAAAGACACGCTTAAAATCACCAAGCCAGGGGTCGCTCAATACCTGATTGCGTGCGTGCGCGTTGTGCACGGCCTAACCGCCATGGCCCCCGGCCTGTTCCTGTTGCTGATCTCAGAAAGTAGCGACTTAAAGGCGAACAACTACTGGGACGATAACGACCCGGCATTGCTGCTCTTCTTCGGGCTGCTCAGCACCCTGGTTTTTCATGCTTTTCGTATTTACGACGATGAGCTGTTCAGCAACCTGCTGCGCTTTCGGCGAATGCTGTTTTGCTGGCTGACTGCCTTTTCCATGCTGTTTTTCCTGCATTGGCAACTCGGCTTGTTTGATTTGATCAGCGAACAACAAATGCTTGCCTGGTTCTTTATCAGCCTGATGCTGTTTGGCGCTGAACGCCTGCTGCTGCTGGCCGTTTTCAAGCGCCTGATGCGCCGCGGCTATTACCTGCAACGGGCGGTGATTCTCGGCGCCACAGACAATGGCGCCAGGCTCGCCAACCACTTCAAACATAACGGCGACATTCGCTGCGGCCTACTGGGCTTTGTGGATGATCGCGCCGAGCGGGTCGGCCCGGAACTCGCCGGTCTGCCAATTATTGGCGACACCAACAAGCTTGAACGGCTGATTCGTGAAGAACAGGTCAGTCAAGTCCTAGTCGCCTTGCCCTGGTCTGCCGAAAGTCGTATCGGCGCTCTGATTGGCCGCCTGCGCCGCCTGCCGGTAACCGTGCTGCTGGCTCCTGATCTAGTGGCCTTTCATTACACCCATAACCGGGTCAGTGCTGTGGCAGGCATGCCGATGTTCAACGCGTCGGAATTGCCGATGCGCGGCTGGTCCCCTCTGCTCAAACGCCTGGAAGACCTGATCCTCGCCACACTCGCGATATTGCTGCTGAGTCCGCTGATGTTGTTGACCGCATTGGCTATCCGCCTGGACTCAAACGGTCCGATTCTGTTTCGACAAAAGCGCTACGGCTATAACAACCGCCTGATTGAGGTGCTCAAATTCCGCTCAATGCACCAGCACGCCTGCGATGCCAATGCCGAGCAACAAACCACGCGGGGCGATGCACGGATCACTCGAGTGGGTCGCTTCATCAGAAAGACCAGCATTGATGAACTGCCACAACTGTTTAACGTGCTAGCCGGTAACATGTCGATGGTCGGCCCACGGCCCCACGCCACGGCCACCAAAGCCGCCGGTATTTTGTTTGAAGATGCAGTTGAAGAATATGCAGCACGTCATCGGGTCAAGCCAGGCATCACCGGCTGGGCCCAAATCAATGGTTACCGCGGCGAAACCGACACCCTCGAGAAGATCGAACGGCGTGTAGAACTGGATCTTGAGTACATCGAGAACTGGTCAATCTGGCTTGATCTGTACATTTTGTTCCGCACCCTGCCGGCGATAGCATTGACCAAGGAAGTGTACTAATGAGCGAATTAATCCCTTGCATTCTCGCGGGCGGTGCCGGTACGCGCTTGTGGCCGGTGTCTCGCGAGGCGCGCCCCAAACCGTTTATGCGCATGGCTGACCAACAAAGCCTGCTGCAAAAGACCTTTCTGCGTGCCAGCCAGTTGCCGGAAGTCAAACGCTTGCTGACGGTGACCAATCGCGAGCTGCTATTCAGCACCCAGGATGACTATCGCGACGTCAATCAGGCCGCCCTGCACCTGGAATTTATCCTTGAGCCATGCGGACGCAACACGGCGGTCGCCATCGCCGCCGCCGCGCTGTATGTCCAGCAAGAGCACGGCGATCAAGCCCAACTGCTGGTGCTGCCCGCGGACCACCTGATCCATGACCAAGATGCCTTTGCGGCAGCAGTGAGCAATGCCCGCAGCCTGGCCAGCGCTGGCTATCTGGTCACGTTTGGCATCCAGCCAGATCGCGCCGAAACCGGCTTTGGCTACATCGAACTCGGCAAGCCACTCGAGCACAGCGGCTACCAGGCCGCCCGCTTCGTGGAAAAACCCGACGCAGTCACCGCCCAGGGCTATCTGGACGGCGGGTGCCACCTGTGGAACGCGGGAATGTTTTGCCTGCAGGTCGACCATTTACTGAACGAGCTGCACCTGCATGCCCCGGCAGTGCTCGACAGCGCGCGCGACAGCCTGGCCGCCAGCCGGCGCTTGCACGGTAAAGACAGCCAGCAATGTGAGTTGCCGAGCGAGATCTTCGCCAACGCTCCAGATATTTCCATCGACCACGCCTTGTTCGAACTGTCACACAAGGTTGCCGTCATCCCCTGCACCCTGGGCTGGAGTGACATTGGCTCTTGGCAGGCATTGCGCGAGCTGGAGCCCAGCGACAGCCAGGGCAATCAGGTCCGCGGCGAAAGCGTGCTGCACGACACCCACAATTGCTTCGTTGACGCTCCCACACGACTGGTGGGCCTGGTCGGCGTGCACGACCTGATCGTGGTCGATACGCCAGACGCACTCTTGATTGCCGATGCGGCGCGCAGCCAGGAGGTCAAATACATCGCCCAGGAGCTCAAGCGCCGTGGCCACGACGCCTACCGCCTGCACAGCACTGTCAGCCGGCCCTGGGGCACCTACAGCGTGATCGAAAATGGTCCGCGCTACAAAATCAAACGCATTGTCGTGCGCCCAGGCGCCTCACTTTCCCTGCAGATGCACCACCACCGCAGTGAACACTGGATAGTGGTTAGCGGCATGGCTCGGGTTACCAACGGCGAGCGCGACTTCCTACTCGACACCAACCAGTCGACCTTCATCCCCTCCGGGCACAACCATCGCCTGAGCAATCCTGGCGTGATTGATCTGGTGATGATCGAAGTCCAAAGCGGCGAATACCTGGGTGAAGACGACATCGTGCGTTTCGATGACGTGTATGGCCGAGTTCCCCAGGCTGAGGCTCAAGCCTGATGCGCACGGCGCTGATCATTCCCACCCGTAACGCGGCGGCCTATCTGGACCGTCTGTTACCCGCCCTGGCCCAGCAAACGCTGCAGCCAGACGAGTTTTTCGTGGTCGACAGTCAATCCAGCGACGACAGCGTGACACGCCTGCGTGCTGCGGGTGCGCGCGTCGAAGTGATTGCCGCCACCAGCTTCAATCATGGCGGCACACGTCAGTGGGCAAGCCAACAGGTAGACGCCGAGGTACTGATCTTCCTGACTCAGGACGCGATCCCCTGCAACCCCGACAGCCTGGCCAAGCTCAAAGCTGGGCTGCTGAGCGAAGACGATATCGGTGTTGCGTATGGACGGCAGTTGCCACATCCACACGCTGGCCTTCTCGCCCGCCAGGCAAGGCAGTTCAACTACCCCGCACACAGCCGTACCAAGCGCTTGGCGGATGCTGCTGAGTTTGGGATTAAAACTTGCTTTAGTTCAGACTCGTTTGCTGCCTACCGGCGCAGCGCCCTGCAAGCAGTCGGCGGTTTCCCACTGGACGTCATCGGCAGCGAGGACGCCTATGTCGCCGGGCGGCTGCTACAGGCCGGCTACGCCGTGCGTTACGCCGCAGACGCCTGTGTTGAGCACTCGCACGACTACAGCATGCTGGATGAATTTCGCCGTTACTTTGATATCGGTACGTTTTATGGCCGTGAACCCTGGATTGCCGACACTTTTGGCCACGCAAGCGGGGAAGGCACGCGCTATGTCCGGGCAGAAATCGCCGCGTTGCACAACGCTGGGGCTCTGCACCGACTGCCGGAAGTATTTTTACGCAGCGCACTGAAGCTGATTGGCTACAAGCTGGGCTACAACGAGCGGTATCTGCCCCGCGCACTCAAACAAAAAATCAGCATGTTTGCTGCTTACTGGAACTGAATAATGTCGATCATCGCAAGGGAAGCAACTATGTCCAGACTGATAATCAGCATCTTGCTCATGGCAATCTTGAGCGCCTGCAGTACACCTGCACGCGTGCACTTGCCGGAAGACGACGTCGTCGAAGCGCGCCACAAGGACATCTATCAACTGGCGCAACTGCCACCGCCTGTGGTGCGCATTCAGAGTGGCGACACCCTGCGGATTGTGCGAGACGCCCAAGAGCCTACCGAAAAGGACGACATGACCCTGTTTGTCGTGCGGCCTGACGGCTACTTTTCCATGCCGTTCGTAGGCCTGATCAAGGCCGATGGACGCACTGCCGAAGACGTTGCGCGCGAAGTCACGCACAAACTCAGCAGTATCTATCGCCGCCCCAATGCCACGGTAAACATCGCCATCGCACCGAGCAACAAGGTGTTCATTGGTGGCGCCGTACCTAACGCCGCGTTTTTTGACCTCGTAGGCCACGCCACCTTGGAGCAGGTGTTGCTGGCCAGCGGCGGTGTACTGCCATCGGCCGACAGCGACAACATTGCCCTGCTGCGTGCCGGCAGTGATGGCAAGTACAAGCGCTATTTCTTCAGCCTGGCCACCCTTTTGCAGGACAAAGACCGCCCCATGATCGCCATGCAACGCGGCGACCTGATCTATGTGCCGCAATCGGGTATCGGCAGCGCGGTTGAAGCCATGGACATGTACTTCACCCGCCTGATTCCGATCAATAAAGCGGTTGGCCTTGGCTTCAACTACGACCTGAATCAGCAAGATCAGGTGGAAGTGATCCCAGCCGGTGGTTTTTAAGTCGCTGGATGTGTTGACCCACTGAACATCAGCAAGACCACATTGAATGATCATCTCTAAACGACTGCGATCCTCTGCGGAGCAAAACGTCACATGCTAGAAATCCGCTCTGTCCGCGACCTGCTAAGGCTGTTCTTTATCTTCCGCCGGGAGTTCCAGTGGGCGGTGATAACGACGATCGTGGTCGCGATTCTTGGCGCTTTTCTGCTGCCTGCCAAGTACGAGTCCAACGCCCGCCTGCTGGTCAAGCCCGGGCGTGACAGCACCACCATGCCTATCGAGGTGGCCAACCGTCAGGCCCTGATTGCCCCTAGCACCCAGCGCGACCCCATTGTCGACGAAGAAAAAATGCTCACCGGGCGCCCCATCGTGCGCCAGGTCGCTGAGCGCTATCTAGAGGAAATGGCCAACTACAAGCCACAGGGCTTCTGGAAAACCATCAAGTTCTATGTCGGCATGGCAATCGGCAACGTCCTGGACGTTGTGCGCAGCGGCTTGCAACTGCTCGGCATCGTTGAGCAACAAAGCGAGGTAGACCGCCTGGCTGCCAAGCTAGAAAAGAATTTCGTCGTCGCCCATGACCCAGGCTCCGCGGTGATGCAAATCAGCTTCACCTGGAGTGATCCGAGCGTCGCACAAAAGGTCGTCGACACCTGGATCAAGGCATTTCTTGAAGAGCGCACCCAGGCCTTGGGGCGTAAAAGTCTGTACACCTTCTATGACGCTGAAATGCTCAAGGTTGCCGATCAGGTTACGTTCCTGAAAAAACAACTGCATCAGCAACTCACAGGCATCAAGTCCATCAGCGTGGAAGAGCGCCTGGACAACCTCACCAATCAGATCAATCGCCTCAGCGATGCCCAGGCCGAGAAACTCAATGAGCAAGCCGGTATTCGCAGCTTCCTCAACGACGCACGCGTGCAGATCAAGCGCCAGCCGTACGAGGTCATCACCGCGCGTGAAGTAAGCCTCAACCCAACTGACCTTGACCTCAAGCGGCGCATTAACACCCTTGAGCAAGAACGCACCGCCCTGCTGCGCACGTACCTACCGGATGCGCCGCCCGTACGCGAAATCGAACAAAACCTGCAGCAGATGCGTGACCTCGACGCCAAGCATGCTGAACGCCTGGAGCGCTCACAAAATCTTGCGCCCAACGGCATTGTGGTCAATCTGAAGCAACAGATCATCGACGCCGAATTACGCGCCACGCAACTGTCTGGGCAACTCAAAGACTACAACCAGCAACTGCAATTCTTGCGCACCGAACGCGAGCGCGTTCTGCGTGCCGAGCCGGACATCACTCGCCTGAATCTACAGCTGGTGAGCGCCGAAAAAAGCTACGCCCTGTATGCCGAAAACCTGGAGAAGGCCCGCATCGACCGCGAACTGGACAAGAGCCAGATCAGCAACATTGCGATCATCGAACAGGCCACCTTCAACCCCAGCCGCGTGTTCCCCAAAAGTTTGATGATCCTGCTGCTGGCGGTTCCGGCCGGACTGGCAGTGGGCTTACTGACCCTCTACCTCTGCTACCTGCTTGATCAACGCATTCATGATGGCGAGCGGATCGAAGCCACCTTTGGCGCGCCCCTGTGGTCGACCCTGCAAGATCTTGGCGAGCGTCCATGGCAACCGCAGAATGCCTTTATCGCCAGTATTTATCGGCTGTATAGCCTGCTGCCTTTCGAACGCATCGAGCAACAGGGCCTGGCACTGGCGCTGACCTCGGCACGCTCGGGTGAAGGGGTGAGCTTTGTCATTGAGCAACTGCGCAGCCTGCTCGTTGAGCGCGGTCACCGTGTGCGCGTCGATGGCCACGCCACCGCCGAGCCAGGCGAGATTGTGTTACTGCGCGCATCTGCCCTGCTCAGTAATCAACAAGCCTTTATCACCCTGCGCCAGGCCGACATGATCGCCCTGGTGATCGAAGCCAAAGCCAGCACCATACCGATGGTCCAGCATGCTCTGGCCACCCTCAACACGGCGTTTGGCAAGGTCGACGGGATCATTCTCAACCGTCGCCAATTTGAAATTCCCGCCAGTCTGTTGGATCTGTTCAACCGTTGGCGTGGGCAGCTAACCCAGGGCACAACAAAACAGTCCGCGGTGAAGGCGCGAATGGAGCCGGTGCCACCGACCATCGGCCTCTCTGCACTGGAGACCATTCACCCTGAGAGCGCTCAGGCGTTTATCAGCACCCCATTCATGAACTCTGCACCGGCACCGGCACTGGCCCCAGCACCAGAACTAGCACCAGGCGCGCCTGACCAAGCGCACACAACGCCTGCAACCAGCACCGCGGAAAGCTTTACCTGGGGCTCACGCGTGCTCCTTGAGCAAAGCCCTCGGCACCGCTTGCTGCGCCTTTGTATCGCACCGGGCGCCAGCTTACCGATGCATTACCACCTGCACCGCAGCAAGCACTGGGTTGTGCTTTCTGGCCTGGCGCTTTGGGAGAGTAATGGCGAACAACAGCGTTTACGCGCAGGGGATCGCGTCGAGATCGTGATGGAGCAGGCACACAGTATTCGCAACCTTGGCGTGATCGATGTACAGCTCTACGAAATGCAATTTGGTGAGTACTTCGGTGATGACGACATCACCGTTGTCGAGTCCGCTCGCGCGTGAATATGACCTTACCCAGTCTCCAACTGCCGCTGCAAACTTATGCCATCACGGCCTGGCCTTTAGTTCTCACAGGATGTGCTTCAGATGATTGATATTCGCTCCTTCCGCGATTTGCTCCGGCTGTTTTTTATCTTTCGCCGGGAATTCCAGTGGGCAGTCATTGCAACGATTGTGATCGCCATCCTCGGTGCGTTCCTGCTCCCCGCCAAGTACGAGTCCAATGCTCGCCTGCTGGTCAAACCGGGCCGGGAAAGCACCACCCTGCCGATCGAAGTCGCCAACCGTCAGGCCCTGATTGCGCCAAGCACGCAGCGCGACCCGATTGTCGACGAAGAAAAAATGCTTACCGGCCGCCCCATCGTCTACCTGGTGGCTGAGCGCTACCTGGCAGAAATGTCCAACTATCAGCCTCAGGGCTTCTGGAAAACCATCAAGTTCTACATCGGCAAAGCCGTCAATGAGGTCATTGAGGCACTGCGCGGAGCCCTGCAACTGCTGGGTGTGGTTGAAGAGCAAAGCGATGTCGAGCGACTGGCCAAAAAGCTGGAAAAGAACTTTGTAGTGGGTCACGAGCCAGGCTCTGCGGTAATGGAAGTCAGCTTTACCTGGAATGACCCGGCCATCGCGCAGAAAGTCGTCGATACCTGGGTTAAAACCTACCTTGAAGAACGCACCCGCGCGCTTGGTCGCAACAGCCTGTATGCCTTTTATGAGGGCGAAATGCAGAAAGTTGCCAATCAAGTCACCGACCTGAAAAAGCTGCTGCAAGAGCGCCTGCAGAGTATTCAGTCAATCAGTGTGGCGGAGCGTCTCGACAACCTGACCAACCAAATCAACCGTCTGAGCGACGCGCAAGCGGAAAAGCTCAATGAACAAGCCGGTACCCGCAGCTTCCTGCTGGATGCCAAGCAGCAAATCAAACGGCAACCACAAGAAGTCATCACCGCGCGCGAGATCAGCCTCAACCCTACCCAGCTGGACCTCAAGCGTCGCGTCAACGCCCTGGATCAGGAACGCACTGCCCTGCTGCGCACCTACTTGCCAGACGCGCCTCCGGTACGAGAAGCCGAAGAAAATCTGCGGCTGATGCGTGAACTGGCGGACAAAGAGCAAGAGCGTCTTGAACGCTCACAGAATCGCGCGCCAAACAGCATCGTGGTCAACCTCAAGCAGCAAGTGATTGATGCTGAATTGCGCATGCAGCAACTCAGCGGCCAGCTCAAAGACTATGACAACCAGCTCAAGTTACTGCGCAGCGAACGTCAGCGGGTGCTCGGCAGCGAACCCGAAATCAGCCGTCTCGACCTGCAACTGGCCAGCGCAGAAAAAAGCTACGCCCTGTATGCCGAGAACCTGGAAAAAGCCCGTATCGACCGCGAGCTCGATTTCAGCCAGATCAGCAACATTGCGGTTATTGAACAAGCCACCCTCAACCCCAGCCGCGTCTTCCCCAAGAGCCTCATGATGATCGCTCTGGCGCTGCCCGCCGGCCTCGCCGTCGGCTTGCTGTGTCTGTACATCTGCTACCTGCTGGATCAGCGTGTGCATGATGGCGAACGCATCGAAGAAACCTTCAAGGTGCCGCTGTGGACAACCCTGCAAGACCTGGGCGCCAAACCTTGGAAGCCTAATAGTGCCTTTATTGCAAGCATCTACAGGCTCTACAGCCAGCTGCCACTGGATCGTGCCGAGCAACAAGGGCTGGCCATTGCCTTCAGTTCGGCACGCGCAGGTGAAGGGGTCAGTTTTGTCATCGAGCAATTGCGCCAGCTGCTTGAAGAGCGCGGCCATCGGGTCCTTGTCGACTCGCAAGCCGCGCCACAACCGGGTGAAATCAACCTGCTCGACGCCTCAGCGTTGCTCAACAACCAGCAAGCCTTCATCACCCTGCGGCGCGCGGACATGATCGCCCTGGTAATTGAGGCCAAGAGCAGCACCGTTCCGATGATTCAGCATGCCCTCGGCACCCTGAACACGGCCTTTGGCAAGGTCGACGGCATCATCCTCAACCGCCGCCAGTTTGAGGTGCCTAGCCATATTCTGGATAAAATCCGCCGCTTGCGAGGCGAAATCTGATGCATATCGCCCTGCTGGCACCGTTACCGCCAGAGCAAACCGGGATTGCCGACTACGCCGCTCACTTTCGCGCGGCGCTGGAGCAACACGGCGTTACCGTGCATACGCCATTACAGGGCGCTACCCCCGCCAACCTGCAGCAGCGCCTGCAGAGCTTTGATTGGCGGCACGTGCAACTGGTGCATGCCGAGCTCGGCGGCGGGCGCCTGGGCGAATTCCAGGCGCTTGATTACCTGCGCCAGCAACACCCGCAACTGCCACTGACCGCAACCGTGCATGACCCTGAACGCCTCGTGTGGCGGCGGGCCCAGTTGCCCTGGCCGTTGTCGCTGCTCGAACGACTACCCCGCCCTCTACCACAGGCCGCCGCCCTGCTGGCTGACCCCCTGACCCTGCATGAAGAGCGGCGTCTGGCAAAGCACATGAGCAAGCTGATTACCCTGACCGCCCTGGGCGGCCAGTGCCTGGCCAAGCGTATGGGCCTTGGCGAACAGCAACGCAGCGTGATTGCCCACGGCAATATCATCATTCCCGCGGCCCCCCTGCCGCCGCTGCAACCACTGAAGTTGTTGTATTTCGGCTTTATCTACAGAGGCAAAGGCATTGAAGACCTGCTCGACGCCTTTGCTCTGACCTTCGAGCGCCATCCCCAACTCCGCGGCCACCTGCGCTTGACCCTGGCCGGTGGCACCGCACCGGACATGGCCTTTGGCCCGGCCGGTAACTACCTGGATGAGTTGCGCCAACGCGCCCAGCAGCTCTGCCTTGATGACTGCCTGGACTGGCAATTGGACCTGCCAGCCGCACAGATTCCGACCACTATTCAGGCTCACCACGTGATGGTGTTGCCTTACCGGGAATCTAAAAAACTGGGGTTGCTTGGAGAGATGCGCGGCACCAGCGGTGCCTTGTCCTGGGCCAATGCCTGCGGCCGTGGCGCAATCACCTCAAATGCCCGCGCCTTCGCTGAAGAAGTCAGTAGCGGCAACGGCGCCACGTACCCACAGGGTGATATTCAGGCGTTGGCAACGTGCATCAGCGACCTCGCCCTGCAACCGCAGCAAGCCGTGCAATGGGCCGAACGAGCCAACCACATCGGCCAGCAGCGCCAGTGGCCGGCAACCGCCGAGCGCTTCCAGCAACTATTTGCAGCTGTCTGCGGAGAATCCTGATGTCAGCACGCCACAAGTTCTTCCTTGGCCTGCCCGTCGCAGCGCTGGCCGTGTTCCTACTGGTCAACCTGAGTCAGCCGGCCGAAGCCGAAACCACCCAATTGAAAGCCCCCCGCCCGGTGGTCTGGAAAGACTTCCTCGGCGTCAATGCGCACTTCCTCTGGTTTACTCCCGAGCAGTACAAGCAACAAATGCAGCGTTTCCATGCGCTGGGCCTGGAATGGGTGCGGGTAGACCTGCACTGGGACCGCCACGAGCCGAGTGAGGGCCGCTATCGCCTGGGCGAGTTGGATGAGGTGGTCGACAGCCTCAAGCAAGAGCGGCTGAAATCCGTCTTTTACTTGGTCGGATCGGCGCCCCATGCCACCAGCGCGCCGAGCGGCTCGCCAACCCCGGATCAGTACCCGCCGAAACAAGCGCAGGTCTTCGCCGAACGCATGGCCATGCTGGCCAGGCGCTACCCCAGCATTGATGCCTGGCAAGTCTGGAACGAACCAAATTTGCCGTCCTTCTGGCGCCCCCACGAAGATGCCGAAGCCTACGGCCGCCTGCTGCAGCAAAGCACCCAAGCCTTGCGCCAGGTCGATCCCAACAAACCCGTGGTCATGGGCGGTATGGCTTACTACAGCCAGATGCCGGTAAAAGGCGGGCTGATGCTGGAAAGCCTGGGCAAACTGGGTGTGCAGCAACTCGGCACCATCATTGCCTATCACCCTTACTCACAAACCCCGGAAACTGACGAGCCGGGCAAGCGTGATTTCATCCTGCGCAGCCAACAACTCAACCAGATGCTGCGCGGCGTGCAAGTGCCTGCCATCTGGGCCACCGAGTGGGGCTGGTCCAGCTATGCCGGGCCGATAGAACTGCAAGAGTTGATTGGCGAACAAGGCCAGGCCGATTACGTATTGCGCCGCCTGGCCTTAATGAGCGCGCTGGACTACGACAAACTCTTCCTGTTTGCCCTCTCCGACCTCGACAGCCGCGCCAGTGCCCGTGACCAGCACTATGGCCTACTCGATCTGCAGGGCAAGCCCAAGCCCGTGTACCTGGCACTGCAACGCTTCCTGCAGATCAGCGGGCCACGCCTGCAACCGGCCGACGCCCCCCAACTCAGCGCCCTGCCGAACGACCTCTACGCCATCAGCTGGACCCGTGAAGACGGCAAAAACCTGTGGCTGTTCTGGAGCGCCAGCGGTGCCGAAGTACACCTGCCCAATGTCACCAAAGCCGTCGTGCATGACCCGCTAAGCGGCGCCCGGAAAGACGTGCAAAGCGACCAGGGCATCCGCGTCAAAGCCAGCCCAACCCTGCAAATGCTGGTCTGGTAGGCCTATGCGTATTCTCTGGATTCTGCCGTACCTGCCCTGGCCCACCACCAGTGGCGGCAAAACCCGCCAGTATCATTTGCTGCGTAGCCTGGCCGAGCGTGGTCACGCCATTACTCTGCTGGTGCAATCCAAGACGCCTCTGGATGAAGAAGCACGCGCGCAGCTCGAACCACTGCTCGAACGCCTGATCGTCCTGCCCCGCCGTGCGTTGAAACACCCACTCTCGCTGGCCGCCGCACTCTTCGCCCCGTGGCCACTGATGACCACCGTCAATGGCCTGTCAGGCGCACTGAAAAAGCAATTTGCCGAGTTGATGCAAGAGTCTTGGGACGTGATTCAGGTGGAGCACAGCTACACCTTCGAGCCCTATGCCGCCTGCCTCAAACAACAGCAACGCGCCTTTGTGTTGACCGAACACAACCTTGAATCAGCCCTCGGCGCCGCTACGTATGACCGCTTTCCGGCCTGGCTCAATCTCTTCGTACGCTACGACCAATGGCGCGCGCGGCGCTGGGAACAAAAGGTGTTCAACCAGGCCAGCCGCGTGATCGCCGTAACCCCGGCCGACGCTCAGGCCATTGGCGCCATCACCAGCAGCCCGGTGGACATCGTGGTAAATGGTGTGGACTGCCGCGCCTTTAGCCAGGTGCAGGCGGACCCCTGCAGTCAGCGACTGTTATTTGTCGGTAACTACGAGTACGCGCCGAATGTGGACGCCGTGCAGTGGGCACTCGATGAGGTTATGCCGCTGCTGTGGCAACGCTGCCCTGAAGCGCGTTTTGCCATAGCTGGCTATGCCTTGCCTGCGAGCTGGGCGCAGCGTTGGCCTGATTCCCGTATCGAATGGCTGGGCTTTGTCCCCAACCTGCAGGCCCTGCAAGCACGCAGCGCCGTCTTTTTTGCGCCCCTGCGCCACGGTGGCGGCTCCAAGCTCAAGGTCCTTGAAGCGCTCGCCGCCGGCCTGCCTCTGGTGAGTACCGCACAAGGTGTGTCCGGCTTGCAGGTGATCGCAGGTCACGACTACCTGGCTGGGGAAAGTAGCCGCGAGCTTTCCGAGGCCCTCGCCACGTTGCTGACGAACCCCACGCTGGCCGCCCAACTGGCTGCCAATGGACGTCGCTACGTCAATCAACATCACGACTGGCAAGCCGCTGCCAGCCAATTGGAAGCGGTTTATCGGCAATTGCCGCACAAGGACAACCTAGCATGCGCGTAGGTCTGGATTATCGCCCCGCCACCGTCGCGCCTTTGTCTGGTATTGGCCGGCAGGTGCGGGCCATGGAACAGGTTTTACTGGCCCGCAGCGACACCCAACTGGTGCGTTTCAGCGAGGCCCCGCTGGCCCATGCGCAGCGGCAAACCGCCAGCTGTCCACCCTGGCCGGGACCACTCGACGGCTTACAACGGCCCCAGGTGCGCCTGCGTTTTGAGGCGCGCTTCCTGCCCGCTGCACTGCAACGCGAACAGATTGATGTGTATATCGCCACCGCCAACATGGGCCTGCCACTGGGTCGCAAGCCCAAAGGCCGGCGCTATGCCCTGCTGTTGCACGATCTGTTTCAACTGACCGAACGCAACCACCATCGCTCGCAGCTCAAGGCCCTGGCTTACCGGCTGATCGACACGCTGTCGATTGCCTGGTCGGTGTGGATTGCCGACCGGGTATGGTGCCCATCACAGTTTTCCGCCAACGAAACGGCGCGTCTGCTGCCTTTTGCCAAGCACAAGCTGCGCGTACTGCCCAACCTGGTGCCCGGCTTCAGCGGCGTGCCCGCGCCGCTGCCCGTCGCTCTGCCGTCGCGCTACTGGCTGGCCGTCGGCACCCGTGAGCCGCGCAAGAATATGCCGTGGTTTGTTGAAGGCTGGCGCCAGGCCCGCGCTCAATCGCCCTCCGTGCCTGACCTTGCCCTGGTTGGCCATGCGGATGACCTGCCGACCGAACTGAGCGGATTGCCTGGCCTGCACTGGCTAAGCGGCCTAACAGATGCGCAACTGCATGGGTTATACGCCGGGGCAGAGTGCCTATGGCAACCCTCGTATGCGGAAGGTTTCGGCTTGCCCGTCGTCGAAGCCCTCAGCGTCGGCACCCCAGTGGCCCTTGCCAGCGGTTCAGCGCTGGATGAAGTAGCACCGCCCAGCAGCCCACGCTTTGCCCCGCAGAACCCGGATGAGCTGCTTGCCTGCCTGCTGCGCCTGGCGGCCCAGCCCCTGCCTCGCGACACCCGTGAGCTACTGAATTGGGCGGCCCGCTACAGCCTGCCGGCCTATAGCCAACACATGAACAACCTGCTGCAGGAGTTGGCCGCGTAATGCCTATCGGACTTCCTATCGCGCTGCTCCTAGGCACTCTGTTTGGCGGCCTACTCTGGGTTTTGCCCGTGAGCAAAATGGTCATCTTGCTGGCCGGCTTCGCCATCACCCTGACCTTGCTGCGCAAACCACTCTGGGGGCTGCTGATCTTTGCCGTACTGGCCACCAGCATTCCCTACACCACCGTCCAAGTTGGTATCCGTACCACGATCAGCGAAGCCGTCCTGGCGCTGACCTGGGTTGCGGTGTTTTGGCAGGCCTTTATTGGCCGCACCCGCGGTCTGCTGGTCTGGCACCCGGTCGAGCGGACCCTGGCCTGGCTGATGCTATTCAGCACCCTGCCCTTTGTAGTCGGCATGCTGATCATTCATGCCGAGGGCAACGGCCCCGTGAACTGGGTGCGCTGGCTGATGAACCTGTCGCTGCTGTTCTTGGTGCCGTTGCTGCTGCGCAGCGATAAAGACCGCGATCAGCTGATCGTGGCCCTACTGCTAGGCAACCTGGCGATGCTATGCCTGTCGATCTTCATGTTCCTCAAGGACCGGGATGCCAACACCATGATCCCGATCCTCACCGACCTGAAATATGCGCACCCGGAAGCGATCAAGGACATCTTCTCCGCCAACTTCCAGCGCATGGCTTCGCCCTGGGTTCACCCCAACCTGACCGGCGGCATCCTGGCGCTATTTATTCCCCTTGCGCTGCTGTATGGCTGGACCCGTAGCGGCTGGCGGCAGGCCCTGGGTCTGTCCGTGGCGGTGCTCGGTTGCGCCGGTTTGCTGTTCAGTATTTCCCGCGGCGCAATCGTGGCGATCGTCCTCGTGCTGTTCTGGCTCAGTTATAAGCGCGTACCTTACAGCGGCCGGATCATCGGCCTGGGTG
>OFRI01000161.1_pt1 | contig 17937 bp, 21 predicted proteins | sample 1543031 | NCBI WGS metagenome assembly OFRI01 (sample SAMN07774226, study PRJEB24372) | wastewater metagenome
GGCGAGGCCTTCCAGTCGGCGGTGCACGGCGTGGCCAAGCCCACGGTCGGCCTGCTGAACGTCGGCTCAGAGGACATGAAGGGCCACGACGAGGTGCGCGAGGCCCACGCCATCCTGCGCGAGGGCGGCATACCGCTGAACTATCACGGCTTCGTCGAGGGCGACGATATCGCCAAGGGCACGGTGGACGTGATCGTCACCGACGGTTTCACCGGCAACATCGCCCTGAAGACCGCCGAGGGCACGGCCCGGTTCATTTCGGGCTTGCTGAAAGAGGCGCTGACCTCTGGCCCGGTCGCCAAGATCGGCGCCCTGATCGCCATGCCGGCGCTGAAGCGCATGGCCGCGAAGATCGACCCCAACGCCATCAACGGCGGGCCTCTGCTGGGCCTGAACGGAATTGTCGTGAAAAGCCACGGCGGCGCCACGCCCCAGGGCTATGGAAACGCCATCCGCATCGCCGTCGACCTGGCGCGCAGCGACTACATGGCCAAGGTCGGGGCCAACCTGGGACGGCTCGCCGCCCTGGATCAACCCGCGCCCGCCGCCGAAAACATCGGGGAGACCCACCAGTGAGCGTCATTCGCAGAGCCGTAACCGGCGTCGGCTCCTTCCTGCCGGAGAAGGTCGTCACCAACGCCGACCTGGCCAAGTTCGTCGACACCTCCGACGAGTGGATTCAGGAGCGCACCGGCATCAAGCAGCGTCACAAGGCGCGCGACGACCAGCCGACCAGCGATCTGGCGGTCGAGGCCGCCAGGAAGGCGCTCGCCGACGCGGGCAAGGCGGCGTCCGACGTCGACCTGATAATCGTGGCCACAACCACGCCCGACATGACCTTCCCGGCCGTCGCGTCGATCGTCCAGGCCAAGCTGGGCGCAGGCGTCGGCATAGCTTTCGACGTGCAAGCCGTTTGCTCCGGTTTCGTCTATGCGCTCAGCGTCGCCGACGGATTCGTGGCGCGCGGCCTGTCGAAATGCGCCTTGGTGATCGGGGCCGAGGAGATGACGCGGCTGATGGACTGGACCGACCGGACCACCTGCGTCCTGTTCGGCGACGGGGCCGGCGCTGTGGTGCTGGAACCGCGCGAAGGGCAGGGGACATCGGACGACCAAGGCATGCTGGGCTTCGCCTTGCGCGCTGACGGATCCAAGACCGATCTGCTCTATGTCGATGGCGGCCCGGCGACCACGGGGACCGTTGGCCATCTGCGCATGGCCGGAAACCAGGTCTTCCGTCATGCCGTCGTGAATATCGCAGAGGGCATCACCGCCGCTTGCGCCGCCGCCAACATCCAGATCGCGGATGTCGACTGGTTCGTGCCGCACCAGGCCAACCAGCGAATCATCAAGGGCGTCGGCGACCGGTTGGGTCTGGACGAGAACAAGGTGGTCTCCACCGTCGCCACCCATGCCAACACCTCGGCCGCCTCGATCCCGCTGGCGCTGGATGCTGCGATCCAGGATGGACGGATCAAGAAGGGCGATATGGTGCTGCTTGAGGCCATGGGCGGCGGCCTGACCTGGGGCGCCTGCGCGCTTCGGCTCTAATCGACATCGAGGCATTGATTTTTCGGGGGCTTTGCGCCCCTATGGATGCGAGCGGATCGCATGACAGCGGGGATAAGATGGCAGGCCAACAGACCGTGACGCGCGCCGACTTGTGCGAAGCCGTGCATGAAGAGGTCGGCCTGTCGCGTCAGGAATGCTCCAGCCTGGTCGAGCGCACCCTGGAACTGATCGTCGAATCGCTGGAACGCGGCGAGACGGTGAAACTGTCCGGCTTCGGCGTCTTCCAGGTGCGTGAGAAGCGCGCACGGATGGGCCGCAATCCCAAGACGGGCGAACCGGCGGCGATCAATCCGCGCCGGGTCATCAGCTTCCGCGCCTCACAGATCATGAAAAGCCGGGTTCACGACGCCGTCGTCGAGGCCTGATCGCGGTGGCCAAGAGCGCCGACGCCTTTCGAACCATTTCCGAAGCGGCCGACGAGGTCGGTGCGCCCCAGCATGTCCTGCGGTTTTGGGAGACGAAGTTCGATTTCGTCACGCCTGTGAAACGGGCCGGCGGTCGGCGGTTCTATCGGCCTCAGGATATCGCGGTGCTGAAGGCGGTCAAACGCCTGCTGCACGACGATGGGCTGACGATTCGCGGCGTCCAGCGTCTGCACAAGGAACAGGGGCTGAAAAAGCTGATCGGGGCGGAGGCCGCCGCACTGATCGACGACGGCGATGTCACGATCTCTGCGACGACTTCCGATGTCGCGCGGGCCGAAACCTCGAAATTGCATCGGGTTCTGGCCGATCTCGAGCAGGCCAAAGCGCGTCTGGACGCCGTTCTTTCACGGTAGGTGGAAAAGTCGTTTTAGCGTTTGCGGACAGCGATCCCCCCGTCTATAGGGAGCGCCTTCGGAGCGTGGCGCAGCCTGGTAGCGCACTTGACTGGGGGTCAAGGGGTCGCAGGTTCGAATCCTGTCGCTCCGACCATTCTTGAAAAAGAATGATGATGGTGGGGTCGTCCTTGCGGGCGGCCCCATCGCCGTATCTGGGGGCAGGTTCGGCGCTCAGCCCCGCTCGGCCCATCGCAGCAAAGGGATGAGCGGCAGGCCCCAGGCGGTCCCGCCGATGCCGAAGAACAGGAAGTCGATCCACTGCGACGGCGGCAGCATTCCGCGCAGGGCCATCAGGCCCCAGACCCAGAAAACGAGAAAGAGCAGCACGCCGATCGCGGCGACGAAGCGACGCAGACGCGGCGGCATCAGCGCTTGTTCCGGAACAGGAAGAAGGCCACGAGACAGATGCCCGATCCCACGAGCGCCCACGGCACCCAGACCCAGCTGTCCATGGTGCTGACCGCGAAGACCCGGACCGCCAGAAACCATCCACAGGCCAGGCCGATCCCGGACACAAGGCTTGTGCCGCCGAAGCCGCGCCGGCCCGTCAGAAGGTCCGCGATCCAGGCCAGCAGCAGGCCGCCTGCGACGGCGGCGGCGATATCGGCGTATTGCAACCCTGATCTCCTGCGGCGACAGCGCCGTTAACTCAATCCGACTCGATCTTGTCGCTTGGGGCGGGCATACCGCACCGGTCGCGTCTGGTCTTCGTTCGACGCGACACCATATCCGGGTCAGTGTCAGGCGTCGAATGAACCGTTTCGGAAATCCAGATCGTAACCGCGCCGTCGCCGTGTGGCTGTTCGCCACGGCCGCCGTCGTCTTCCTGATGGTGGTGATCGGCGGCATCACGCGGCTGACGGGCTCTGGCCTGTCGATCACGGAATGGAAGCCCATCATGGGCGCCATTCCGCCTCTGAACGACGCGCAGTGGGCCGAGGCCTTCGAGAAGTACAAGCAGATCCCGCAGTACGCGCAGGTCAACGCCGGCATGAGCCTGGGCGAGTTTCAGGGCATCTTCTGGTGGGAATGGCTGCACCGGCTGATCGGGCGTCTGGTGGGTATGGTGTTCGCCCTGCCGCTGATCGTCTTTCTGCTGTGCCGTCTGGCGCCGGCGCGGTCGGTATTCCACCAGTGGGCCATGCCCAACCGTCTGATCTGGCGCTGTGTTCTGCTCCTGGCCCTGGGCGGCCTTCAGGGGCTGATCGGATGGTGGATGGTGTCCAGCGGCTTGTCGGAGCGGGTTAGCGTCGCGCCGGAGCGTCTGGCGACGCACCTGGGCCTGGCGTTTGTGCTGTTCGCCGCCCTGATCTGGACAGGGCTGGAGGCCTGGAACGGCGAGGATCACGGCCGCCCGCCGTCGGGTTGGGCCAGGGGCGCCGGCCTGCTGCTGGGCGCGGTGTTTCTGCAATGTCTGCTGGGCGCCCTGGTTGCGGGCGGTCATGCGGGGCTGGTCTATACCGACTGGCCGCTGATGAACGGCGCCGTTTTGCCGCCGGCCGACTGGAGCCTGGGCGCGGCCGCCTTCCTGCATGATCAGGCGCTCACGCAGTTCAATCACCGACTGGTCGCCTATGGTCTGCTGATCGCCGTCAGCATCTATGCTTTCCAGGCCTGGCGGTGGCGCGTAGCGGAGGGAATGGGGCTCGGCGCCTTCACGCTTGCGGGTGTGATCTGGTTCCAGGCTCTGCTGGGGATCGTGACCCTGGTGCATGCGGTTCCAGTGTGGCTTGGCGTATTGCACCAGGCGGGCGCCGCGATCGTGCTGGCGACGGCCACCGTGAACCTTTGGTTGGTGCTGCGGGCTCAGCCGCGCATCTTCATGTCCGGACCGAGGACCATGGGCCTCTGATCGCCAGGGTCATGCCGTGGTACATGATGTTGACGAACAGCACCTCGCCATCCGGCGAGAAGCAGCAACCGGCGAACTCGGAGTTGCCGGTGAAGACGTTGCGGCCGATCGTATAGACCTTGCCCTCTGGCGTGACGCCTTTCAGGTGGTTGCGGACGTCCGAGGAATAGTTGTCCTCACACAGGATCAGATGGCCCCAAGGCGCGACGGTGATGTTGTCGGCCATGTTCATCGTCTTTGGGTCAGTGCTCTCGACGAACAGCTGAAGACGATCGTCGGCGCCGTCCACGCCGGGAACTAGGCGCAGCACCTGACCGCGTCGGATTGGTCCGCCCGAGGTCGCTGTGAAATACAGCTCGTCATCGCCCCACCAAACGCCTTCGCCCCGCGCAACCCAGGCCGCGCCGGCCGCGTGACCGCGCTTGGCCAGGTCGCCATTAGGAGATTCGACGTCGTCCAGATCGATCCATTCGATCCCCCTCCAGTCGCCGACAGCCCAGGAGCGACCATCCTGATTGCGCGTGTCGGCCGAGGGCGCGCCCTTCCAGGCCATCGCCTGAAGCCGGCCCCCCTCGATCAGCTTGCCGGGCGCATTGGGAATGAAGCGATAGAAGAGGCCGGCGTTGTCGTCTTCGGTCAGATAGACGACGCCAGTGCGGGGATCGACGCAGACGGCCTCGTGATCGAACCGGCCCATCGCCTTGAGCGGCACGGGATCGACCAGGCCAGTCGCGGTCGCCGGCACTTCGAACACCCACCCGTGGGCCTTGGTCACATCGGCGTCGGCCGGCGTCTCCAGCGTCTCCTCGCAGGTCAGCCAGCTGCCCCACGGCGTAGGGCCGCCGCAGCAGTTGGTCGAGGTGCCGGCCAGCGTCAGATGCCGGCTGACCATCTGGCGGGTCGCCAGATCATAGATGATGGTGGAACAGCCGCCGGGCAGGGGGCGGCCATTCTTGTAGGTGTCGTAGCCTCGGCTGGCGTCCAGCAGGTCAAGCCGTTCCTCACGAAGGCCGCCAGGACCCAAGTTGCGATGCAGGCCGCTGGAGCCCTTCAGCTCGTGATTGACGACCAGGGCCACGCGAGACCCTTCCAGCGGGAAACAGGCCATGCCATCGGGCTGTCCGGGAGCGAACAGGCCGTCGTCCATCGTATCGCCGCTCTGGGCCACGACCTGATAGGAAAAGCCTTCGGGCAGATCGAGCAGGCGATTGGGATCGCGCTGCAGCGGGCCGTAGCCATGGACCTCGTTGACGTAGGTCTCTTCACCCGCCGTCTGAGCGGCGGCATGACGCGCCAGTCCCGAGAAGGCGGCGGCTGCGCCCGTGGCGATCAGACCGCGACGATGAAGGATCATGAAGGGACTCCAAAGCTGTCGTCTTTGCGATGCCCGCCTATAATCATCCTTTGATGACGTTTTATGTTACGCCGTAACGCTGCCTAGCCTCTTCGCGTCGGGTATTTTAATACCGTATTTGAAAAACTTCGTTAAAACAATGCGTTGTGGCAAATGCGATGTTGTCTAGTGCGTTGACGCGACCAATCGTCTCCTGTATTAGCGCGCCTTCATTCGGTTCCCTCGGGGGCCGGACCCGATTTTCGTCTCCAGGAACCCCCTCATGCTGAAGAGCACTACGGCTTCGTTGAAGCCGGCCGAGGTCGAGAAGAAGTGGATCCACATCGACGCCGAAGGCGTCGTGGTGGGCCGCCTTGCGACCTTCATCGCCAACCGTCTGCGCGGCAAGCACCGCGGCGACTACACCCCGCACGTCGATTGCGGCGACTATGTCGTCGTCACCAACGTCGACAAGGTGGTGTTCACTGGCAAGAAGAACACCGATAAGATCTACTATCGCCACACCGGTCACCCGGGCGGCGTCAAGTCGACCACGCCTGAGAAGGTTCTGGGCGGCCGCTTCCCCGAGCGCGTGCTTGAAAAGGCCGTCGAGCGCATGCTGCCCAAGGAAAGCCCCTTGGCCCGCAAGCAGATGACGCACCTGCGCCTGTTCGCCGGCGCCGCGCACGACCACGAAGCCCAGCAACCGGAAACGATCGACTTCAAGTCGGCGTCGCCCAAGAACACCCGGAGCGTCTGAGCATGACCGACGTGACCAACACCGAAACCGCCACCGGCTTCGACGCCCTGAAGGGCCTGAGCTCTTCGGTCGAGAACGACGCGCCCGTCTATGTCCAGAAGCTGGACGCTCAAGGCCGCGCCTATTCGACCGGCAAGCGCAAGAACGCCATCGCTCGCGTCTGGGTGAAGCCCGGCACCGGCAAGATCACCATCAACGGCAAGGACCAGGAGCAGTATTTCGCTCGTCCCGTGCTGCGCATGATGATCGCTCAGCCGCTGACCGTCTCGGACCGCGCCACGCAGTATGACGTGATCTGCACCGTCGAAGGTTCGGGTCTGTCGGGCCAGGCCGGCGCCATCCGCCACGGCCTGTCGCACGCCCTGACGCACTTCGAGCCGGAACTGCGCAAGGTCCTGAAGCCGCACGGCTTCCTGACCCGCGACAGCCGCGTCGTCGAGCGCAAGAAGTACGGCCGCGCCAAGGCTCGCCGCAGCTTCCAGTTCTCGAAGCGCTAATCGCGTTTACGCGGTTTGGATTTGGGGCGCTTCGGGGAGACCCGGAGCGCCCTTTTTCTTGCGCCTTTACTCCTTAAGCGGAGAAGGGACGGGAGAGACAGATGACCCACACCATCTTCATCGACGGCGAGGCCGGCACCACGGGGCTGGAAATCCGCGAGCGGCTGGAAGCGCGCCCGGATCTGAACCTACTGTTGCTGGGCGACAGACGTCGGGACGCGGATGCACGGCGCGAGGCTCTGAACGGCGCCGATGCGGTTATCCTGTGTCTGCCTGACGATGCCGCGCGGGAAGCCGTGTCCATGATCGAGAACCCATCGGTCAAGGTGATCGACGCCTCGACCGCCTATCGGGTCGCGCCGGGCTGGGCTTATGGCTTTCCTGAGATGGATGCCGGGCAGCGTGCGCTGATCGCGCGCTCTCAGTTCGTGTCGAACCCCGGCTGCTATCCCACGGGCTTCATCGGCCTGATGCGGCCGCTGGTGAAGGCGGGTCTGGTGCCCGCCAACTATCCGGTCACGGTCAATGCGGTGTCGGGCTATTCCGGCGGCGGCAAGGCCATGATCGCCGAGTTCGAAGCCGCCCCAAAAGATGGCGGAGGCGCCGCGACCGCCTATCGCGCCTATGGTCTGACGCTGAGGCACAAGCATGTGCCCGAAATGACCAAACACACAGGTCTGAGCCGAGACGTGCTGTTCACGCCGGCGGTCGGAAACTATCGCCAGGGCATGCTGGTCGAGGTTCCGCTGCATCTGGCGGCCCTGCCGGAAACCCCCTCAGTCGAACGGTTGCACGGCGCCCTGATCGAGGCCTATGACGGCCGACATTTCGTCGAGGTCGCCGACCTGGAGGAGACCGAAGCCATGACCGGCATCGAGCCCGAAGGCCTGAACGGCACCAACCGATTACGCTTGCATGTCTTCGGCGATCGCAATGGGGAGCAGGCTCGGCTGGTCGCTTTGCTCGACAATCTGGGCAAAGGCGCGTCGGGCGCGGCGGTGCAGAACCTGAACATCATGCTGGGCCTGGATGAGGCGACCGGCCTGATCTGAGGTCTGAAACCATTCGGCGGCGTGCGTCGTATCAGGGACATGACCCAGTCCCTGATTCCGAATCGCCGGGGCCTTCTGATGAGCGCCGGCGCGCTCGCCCTGTCCGCTTGTTCGCCAGAGACGTCCGAAGCCGGGGAGGGGCAGTACGCAGCCTCGCCCTATCGTCGGGTGTCCGATGCGGATTGGCGACGACGCCTAGGCGACGCCTCTTGGCGCGTGATGCGGCACGAGGGGACGGAGCGTCCCTATTCCAGCCCGTTGAACGATCAGCACGCGCGCGGGACGTTCGTGTGCAAGGGCTGCGATCTGCCGCTGTTCCGATCGCAGTGGAAGTTCGATTCCCACACCGGCTGGCCCAGCTTCTATGACGTGATCGCCGCCAATATCGGCAAGAAGCGTGACCTGGCCATCGGCATTCCACGCACCGAATATCATTGCGCCCGCTGCCTGGGACACCAGGGGCATGTGTTCGACGACGGTCCGCGTCCGACGGGGCTGCGCTACTGCAACAACGGCGTGGCGCTGAAGTTCGTCTCGGCCTAGGCGCGACGCACGCGCACGGCCGAATCGACGGTCAGGCCGAAGATGACCGAGGCGATGATCACCAGCAGCCCATAGTCGTGACCGGCGAAGAATACGGGCGCGCAGGCCATGGCGATGACGATCAGTGGAAACAGTCCGGCCCAGACCGCCGTACCCGGCGTGCTGACGTGGATCAGCGGCTGGGCGACCGGTCGTTTCATAGCGCGCGCCATTCGTTCATTAAGCAGGACAAAGGCGGCCGCGCAGATGACGGCCGAGATCACATATTTGACCGTATTGCCCGGTTCTCCGAACAGGCTGGCCGTCATGATCAGCAGGATCAAGGCGACGCCTGTGCTGAGGGCGAGCAAGGCGTTGGGTTCGAGACGGTTCAAGACTTTACTTTCACATAGCTGCCCGGCGCCGGCTCAATGGGCTTGAGCAGGCCCTTGGCCGGGTCGCGGGCGGGGATTTGCTGACCGGATCGCGCGCCGAGCCAGGCCGACCAATGCTCCCACCAGCTGCCGGGATGTTCGACCGCGTCAGCCTGCCATTCGGCCAAGGTCGCGGGCAGGGCAGGATTGGTCCAGTGCTGATACTTCTTTGCGGCGGGGGCGTTGATGACGCCGGCGATGTGACCTGACCCGGCCAGGGTAAAGGTCACGTCCTCGCCGCCAAACAGTTTGGCGGACCGATAGACCGAGTTCATCGGCGCGATGTGATCCTCGCGGCTGGCCTGGAAATAGAGCGGGATCTCGACCTTCGACAGGTCCGCCGTCAGGCCGCCGATCTCGAACTGCCCCTTGGCCAGGGCGTTGGCCCCATACATCTGACGCAGATAGTCCAGATGCAGGGTCTTGGGCATGCGGGTCTGATCGGCGTTCCAGAACAGCAGGTCGAACGCCGGCGGATCCTTGCCCAGCAGATAGTTGCTGATGAAGAAGGACCAGATCAGGTCGTTGGACCGCAGCGCGTTGAATGTTTCCGCCATAGCTGCGCCCGGCAAGACGCCGCCCGCCGCATCCATCTGACGCTCGATCTCGGCGATCCAGTGTTCGTCGGTGAACAGCAGCAGGTCGCCGGCCTCGGCGAAGTCATGTTGAGCGGCGAAGAAGGTACCGGAGGCGATGCGCTTGTCGCCCTTGGCCGTCATATGCGCCAGACCAGCGCCAAGCAGGGTGCCGCCGATGCAATAGCCCACGGCGTTCAGTTGCTTGGTTCCCGCCTGCTCCAGCGTCTTCTCGACCGCGCGATAGATGCCCTTTTCCAGATAGTCGTCGAAGCCGAAGCCGGCCTTGTCCTTGTCCGGATTGACCCAGGAACAGACGAAGACCGTGAAGCCCTGAGCCGACAGCCAGCGGATCAGCGAGTTCGCCGGCTGCAGATCCATGATGTAGAATTTGTTGATCCAAGGCGGAAAGATCAGCAGCGGGATTTCGTGCTGGGTCTCGGTCGTCGGCGCGTACTGGATCAGTTCGAACAGCTCGTCGCGCCAGACGACCTGGCCCGGGGCGGTGGCGACGTTCTCGCCGACGACGAACTTGCCGTAGTCGGCCTGGCTGATGCGCAGCGATCCGCCGCCACGTTCAAGATCCGCGGCGAAGTTCTGCATGCCCTTCACCAGCGATTCGCCGCTGGTCTCCGCCAAGGCTTTCAGCGCGACGGGGTTGGAGGCCAAAAAGTTCGACGGCGAGAAGGCGTCTGTCAGCAGGCGGGTGAAGAATTGCGCGCGACGTTTGAGCGTCGGATCGACGTCCTCGACCCCGGCGATCAGGCCGTTCATCCAGTCTGACGTCAGCAGATAGGATCGCCGCATCATGTCGAACATGGGGTTTTCGGACCAAGCCGGGTCCTTGAACCGCTTGTCGACCGGGGCGGGATCGGGCGCCTCGCCGGCCGCCTGACGCGCCGTCGATGACCAGAGCTGCATATAGCGGCCAAACAGGTCGGCCTGGGCCTGAATCATCTTGTCGGGCTGGGCGGCCAAGCTGGTCATGACTGACGTCATGGCTGGCGCGACGTTGAAGGGATCGGCGGAAAGGGCAGCCGGGCGATCGGCCTGGGTCAGCGCCGCCTCGGCGATCGCGCTCTGGGCCATCATGGCCGCCTTGGCCAGATTCATCGACAGGGTTTCGATCACCTCGGCCTGGTTGGACGTCGCTGCGGTCGGCTCAAGAGTCGGCTCTGCATGGGTTTCAGAGACGGCCTCCCGCGTTTCGGCAGGTTTCGACTTAGGCTGCCGAGGCTGCCGAGGCTGCCGAGGCGGGCGGGGCTTGGCGGACGTCGGACGTCCGGCCTTGCGTGCGGGGCGGTCGGGGGCGTCTGTCGGCGTTTTGGGAGTCCTGGCCATGATCGTCCTTCGCGTCCTGCGCCAAAGGCTGGTTCATCCACCCTTCCGCGCACCGCGATGATGGCATAAGACCATCAAGGAAATGAACGCGTCGCACTCGAAAAAGATGATCCTGATCGCCGCAGCCGCGATCGCGACGCCATTGAGCGGCTGTATCGGCGCATCCGCGTCTAAGACTGAGGCTGTCTCGCCGTTGGCGCCGCGTATCCAGGAACTGGTCGACGCCAATCGGCGCTATCCGCGCTGGGAGGACTTTCCGGCAGCGCCGACCGATCTGCCGCCGGTCACTCAGGTCGCGTCGAATGTGCAGCGTCTCCAAGGCGACAGCGCGACGCTGACCAGCGAGATCGCACGCATCGACTGGACGCTCGGCGACGCCGAGGCGCTCGCCGCCGAAACACGCGCAGCCGTGAACGCCGTTCCGGTGTCGCCCGACGCCGTCCGAACCCAGGCGGATATCGAGGCCTTCGCCCAAAGCCTGCGTGACAAGGCCAAGGCTCCACCGCCGCTCGACCGCCGCCCGGCGCGATGAGCGGTCGCGCGGGATGCAGAATCCCGCGATAATGCGCTGATGGCAGACGACGGCGGCGCAAAGACACTGAACGCATTCCTCGGCGTGTCTCGGTCCCTGTCCGGGCGCGCCTGGCGTCAACGTCCGGCCGATGCCGCCACGACGCGCGCGCACATGCAGACCCTGAATCTGGAAGAACCGCTGGCCCGGGCATTAGCCTCGCGGGGCGTTCGCGCAGACCAAGGCCAAGATTTCCTCACTCCGACCCTGCGCGCCCTGTTTCCCGACCCGTCCAGCTTTATGGATATGGACGCAGCGGCCGATGCGATCCTGAACGCGCTTCAGGCCAAGGCGAACATTCATGTGTTCGCCGACTACGACGTGGACGGCGCCTCAAGCGCGGCGCTGCTGGTGCGTTGGTTCCGGGCGATGGGGCATACGCTTTCGATCTATGTTCCGGACCGGATGACCGAAGGTTACGGCCCCAGCGCCAAGGCCTTCGATACGCTGAAGGCGTCGGGTGCGGATTTGGTCATTACGGTGGATTGCGGGGCGGCGGCGAACGAAGCCCTGGCCCATGCGGCCGCCATCGCCCTGAATGTCGTCGTTATCGATCATCACCTGATGCGCAGCGAGCCGCCGACGGCGTTGGCGGTCGTCAACCCAAACCGGCCGGGCTGCAACTCGGGTCAGGGAAATCTGGCGGCGGCAGGCGTCGTCTTCGTGCTTCTGGCGGCGCTGAATCGTGAAGGTCGGCGTCGTAGTCTGTTTGCCGAGAGGCCCGAGCCGGACATTCGTCAGTGGCTGGATCTGGCGGCCCTGGGCGCCATCTGCGACGTGACCGGTCTGACCGGCTTCAATCGCGCGCTGACCGGCCTTGGGCTGAAGGTCATGAGCGACTGGCGCAGTCCGGGTCTGCGCGCGCTGTTGGCGGCGGCCGGCGCCGAACCGGGACCGGCCAAAAGCAATCATGCCGGTTTCATCCTGGGGCCGCGCATCAATGCGGGAGGACGCATCGGTCGCTCCGACCTCGGCGCGCGCTTGTTGTCGACGGATGATCCGGCCGAGGCCGAGGCCCTGGCGATCGAACTCGATGCGCTGAATCTGTCGCGGCGCGATGTCGAGCGAGCCGTCACCGACGCCGCCGTTCGTCGAGTCGAGGCGACCGGCGCCCATGCCGACGAGAGCGCCGTCGTCGTGGTCGCGGGCGAGGACTGGCATCCGGGCGTCGTCGGGATCGTCGCTGGCCGTTTGCGCGAGCGCTGGCGCAAGCCGGTGATCGTCATTGGCGTCGATCCCCTCACCGGTCTCGGGAAGGGCTCGGGCCGGTCACAGCCAGGCATGAACCTGGGACGCGCAATCCAGGCGGCCTGGGAGAGCGGGATCCTGCTCGCTGGCGGCGGCCATGCCATGGCGGCAGGCCTGACGATGGACGGTGCGCGCGTGTCCGAGCTGACCGCCTTCCTGAACGAGAGACTTGCTACCGAAAGGGTCGAAGCTGTCGCACAGGACGTGCTGGAGATCGACGCCCTGATCGACCCGGCGGCGGCGACGCGCGATCTGTTCGAATCGTTTGAGCGTCTGGCCCCATTCGGCCCCGCCAACCCCGAACCCAGCTTCGCCCTGAGCGGCGTTCAAGCCCGCGAACCCGTCGCCATGAATGGCGGTCATGTGCGGTGCCGGCTGGTCGGTCCGGATGGTGCGTCGGTCAAAGCCATCGCCTGGCGCTGCGCCGATCTGCCGACGGGCCAGGCCTTGCTCTCAGGGCAAGGCGGGCTGAGCATCGTGGGCCGGCTGAAGGCCGACGACTGGAATGGGCGCAAGGGCGTGCAGTTCGAGATCGAGGATGTCGCCGATCCTCGAATGATCTGACGGCGGCTTCAAAAAACTGAAAATCCACGCTTGCACCGCTCCGAGGGCGCGGCTATATCGCCGGCTCTCCCGCGCAGCGGTCCCTTCGTCTATCGGTTAGGACGTCAGGTTTTCAACCTGAAAAGAGGGGTTCGACTCCCCTAGGGACTGCCACGCGGGCAGGACGATGGTTGAGCCTTTTGAGGCTCCCGAGAAACAGCCCCAATCAAGATTGCAGACGAAACAGGCGGTCATTCGCCGGCGTCCACGACGCGCGTGTGCACTCCCCAGAACGCAAGCTTCTGCATAGACGCGCATTTTCCGCTTTTCAAAATTTCGCGGAACGGTGTTAAATATAAAACGAGTCCGCTGGAGGCGCGGGCGGGGGTTTTTAAGTGTCTGACTTTAGAGAGACGGAAACGGCGCAGACCGTTCGCGTCACTGGGCGCGTGAAGTGGTTCGACGCCGTCAAGGGCTACGGTTTCATCGTCCCTGACGATCCGACCCTGACCGAAACGAGAGATGTTCTGCTGCATATCAGCAGCCTGCGGGATCTTGGCCGTGATGCGGCCGACGAAGGTGCGACCATCACCTGCGACTGCGTCAAACGCGCCAAGGGTTGGCAGACGATCGAGATCCATGACCTGGGCGAGGGCGAAGCGACGCCCGCCGTGCGTCGACCTGTGACTTCGCCGCCGCCACGGCCGGTCGCCGAAAGTGACGAACAGTTGGAGACCGCCCTGGTCAAGTGGTTCAATCGCACCAAGGGCTACGGATTCGTCGTGCGTGATCGCGAGCCGGGCGATATCTTCGTCCACATCGAAACCCTGCGTCGCTGCGGCCTGGATGATCTGATTCCTGGCGATGCGGTGCGGGTGCGATTCGCCAACGGACCCAAAGGTCTGGTGGTGGCGGACATCAGAACGGGCGACTGATCCAGCGCCCAGGAGAGGCGTATGATCAAGGCGACGAGACGTTTTGCGACGGCGGGGCTTATTATGCTCGCGCTCGCCGGATGCGCGGCCAAGGCGCCGGTCGGCCCCAATGGCGAGCCGCTGCAGAAACTGGCCGTCGTGACCACGTCGGGCGAGCATCAGTTCTGGGTCGAAATCGCCGATGAAGAGCCCGAACGTCAACGGGGGCTGATGTTCCGTCCGCCGCTCGAGGCCGACCGTGGGATGCTGTTCCAATGGCCGGGCGAAGCGCCGCGCGAGCAAAGCTTCTGGATGCGCAACACGCCGAGTTCGCTGGACATTCTGTACATCGATCCGCAAGGCCGGATCGTCTCCATCGCCTCGCACGCCACGCCGTTCTCCGAGGTGCCGATCCCTTCCAATGGCGCCGCCAACGGCGTGTTGGAACTGCGGGCAGGGCGGGCGGCCGAAATCAACGCCAAGCCCGGCGACAAAGTTTTACATCCTTATTTCAAGCCTTGATTGCGGATCGCGTCGCGAAGTGCCAATAGAGCGCTCCGTTCGGTCCGGGGTGTAGCGCAGCCTGGTAGCGCATCTGGTTTGGGACCAGAGGGTCGGAGGTTCGAATCCTCTCGCCCCGACCAACGGAATCAATGACTTGGCCTTGTTGGCGGTCAGCGGTGTGGCTTTTGGGGCGCACCGGGGGCACAAAATGCGGAGTTGGCTTAGGTCCGAACCGCCGCGATCAGGAAAAACAGCCAGACCACGATTGGTCCGGCAGCTGTGCCCCAGCCGATTGATTCCTTTTTCCTCCAGGCGAGAGCCATTGCGACCGCGGGGAGGGTGGTTATCGCCAGAGCCATGCCGAAAGCCTCGACTGGCCACATCGCCGGAGCCGGACGCGCAAGACACAATATCAACGCGTAGCTCAGAGCAAGCCAAGCCCCTGCTATCTGCCATTTCCGACCAGCGACGCGAAAAGCCGGCGGCATCACCACCGCCCGGCGCGTTGCAGATAATCAGCCCGATCGTAGAGCGCTTCGATCAAACAAGCGTCGCGACGCATGTCTGCGGAGTTTCCGCCCCTGGCCAGATCGTATTCCGCCGCGCAGTCGTGATCGACCGAAGCCCGCCACAGGGCGTCGGAGCGCGCGTCTGTCGTGTCTGACTTCACAAGCTCCAGCGCCTCACGCGCCCACACAAGCTCGTCGCGAAGACACTGGCGCTGATCCGCCATAGACGGCGCGGCTGCTGCGCAGCGGTGGTATGTCTCCGACGCCTTGATGGGGCGCTCGCCGACGGACTGCCCCCAAGCCGGAACGGCGGCGCACACCAGGGCTACGACTAGAAGGTAACGCATCGGGCCTCTCGCGGTTGAAGGTCGCTCAACCTAACACCGCTCTCCGAGATACGGGAGTGTTGCTGGCTAGTTTGCCGGCACGCAACGATATTCGCGGTCGAAGTTAACCGCCTTCAAACCGTCGATCGCTTTGACGCATTCCCCGTAGTCGTCGGTGTAGCCGAAGATCAGCCCGGTCCTCTCCCACTCGCCGATCCCGTTTCGCATCTCAATCCACTGATCTTGTGACATACCAACGGGATGCTTGGCGACGTGCTGGCCTAGGTCAGTATAGCCCGGCACCTCGGCGGTGAGCGGTTTAGGTTGAGGCGAGCAAGCGACGGGCCCACAGGCTGCTACCACGGCCACGGCAGCCACGAGCGTTATCTGGCGTACTGGCGTCATGTTGCACTCAGGTCCGTCTGCTGCCGTTCAGTCGCCCGGCTTCGCGTCCCGAGTCGGTTCATAGGGCTCTGTGCTGACCAGCGGCTCATCACCCAGCACAAGAGCGCGGGCAGATCGTAACTGCGCCTCGGTAAACATACCGGCGAACTCGGCTGGCAGATATCGATCCCATCGCACGATGTCGAAGGCCCCCATTGGGCAGATGGACTCGACCCATTCCAGCAATGGTCGGTCCGCAAGGACGAAAGCCGCACCGTGGGCGCCGTCGCAATCCAGGTCGGCTATAAGCGCGGCGATCCGCTGTCGCCGCTGCGCATACTCGTCAACGGTGGTGCCCGCCTCCTGGCCAGCGAATACCGCCAATGCAGCAGCCAAAGCGATCATATCTCTCCCCCGGTTCGACTTCACGGTGCGACGGCGCGACGATCTGGTCAACCGATGCGTGCGGCGCGAAGTTGAAGACGGGCCGAACCGAGCGGAACGAAACGAAAAGTCTCCACGGTGCCTAGCGCCCCCCGCCAAGCGCCGTCGCCATTTCGGGCGCCCGGCTCGGCGCGTTGTCGCCTTCCGCCCAGAACTGCCCCTGTCCCCGATCACGCTCTAGACGTTTGCGGCTGCGGGCGAAGTCTTCCTCTGCCTCCGGATCCACGATCCGCTGAAGGTTGTCGAGCACGAGACGGCTGTAGGCGGTGCGCAGAAACCAGATATTGCCCCCTGGCGTGTAGCGCCGCGCGAAGTCCACGGCATCCCGGCCAATCCGCGCGCCCTCGACGGCCTCGCTCAAGTCTTCACCCTCTCGCAGGCCGTCCGCGATTTCGACGGCGTTGCCGCCGGTCAGGCCCCAGGCATCGCCGACGGCGCCACCTACCGGACCGAATGCGGCGACCTGCGTTGCGCTTTTCCCGTTGCGAGCCTCGGTCGCATAGAAGAAGTCGCCCAGGATGCCCAAGCCGCCACCCTGCATGGCTGCCGCCATCCAGAAACGCGGATCGTCCATCGGTCGCGGGTCTTTGCCAGAGGCAAGCTCACGCATCTGGATTGCGACCGCGCCGCCCAGCGTGAGGAAGAAGAGAATGCCCGCTGCGCCGCCAGCGCCAGCGACGAAGGGCGCCTGACCTTTGGCCTGCCCTCGCATCATCAGCTCTTCGCCCAGCATGTGCGTCGCCGTAAGGCTGAAAGATCGGAACATGGCCCAGGATCTACGCGCTTCGCCGGCCACCGTGCCGGGGCGGGTCTCGCCCAGCAGTTTGGCGCGGGTCCAGAGGGTGGTCTGCGGAACGGCAATGCGCGTCTCCATGTCGATGGCCTCGGCGAGCCGAAGTCCAAGCGTCTGGTCTGCAACGTCGGTCGGGCGCAGGAACTTGGCCCCGTCCGCCGGCTCCCAAACGGGCGCGGCACGGATGGCTGCCCAATCGTCCTCGTTGAACCCACGAGCGCCGAGCCAGGTAGCGAACGCTTTGTCCTCGTCGTCGCCCTTGCGCAGATCAGCAAGCGTCAGGCCGCGCCGATCATGCAGGGCGCCCATGAACTCGAAGCGGAACGAGCGCTTGCGGGCGGCGTCCCATGCCGTCATCCCTTGCGCCCGCATCACGGCCGCCGGCATCCGCCGTGCAAAGGCGTTCAGCCCCCCATCCAGCCGCTCGCCGACGGACAGGATTCGTAGGTTATCCTGCGTCGCGCGGATCATGCCGTCGGTGGCCTGCTCGATCACAAAGCCAGAGCGACGCGCATTTGCCCGCATAGAGCCGTCAGCGGGGTTCAGCAGGGCCGCAAGCCGAGTCATGTCGCCAGTCTTGGAGAGGCCGGTGAAGGCACGGGCGTAAGCGCCGAACACCGGGGCCGTCGGCACGTCGGAAATGACGGCCGAGCCCAGCATCATGGCGGTGGTCATGGCGCGCGACGACGAACCCCAGCCCGCCAGGCGAGAGTTGATCGGCGTCGAAAGGGTGCCGGTGTAGTGACCCATCATCGCATCGGCCGTCTGCACGAAGCTCTTGGCGCGATCGGTCGCGCCTTTCACGCCGGCCGCCTCCTCCAGCTGCGCCTCGCGCTGGGCTGCGTTCCGAAGCCATTTCCATTGCGCCGTCGGATTGGGGCCCAAGATCTGAAGCTGGGCGATGTCCCGCGCCATTTCGTCGACGTGGCCCATCATCACCGAGA